>Ga0193962_1000143_pt1 | contig 30948 bp, 35 predicted proteins | sample FB_5_MG_FD_140335 | JGI IMG/M metagenome (GOLD analysis project Ga0193962, IMG submission 140335) | Microbial mat bacterial communities from the Broadkill River, Lewes, Delaware, United States - FB_5_MG | ecosystem: Environmental > Aquatic > Freshwater > River > Microbial mats | place: USA... | reverse complement strand
TATCAAACTATCATTGCCAATAACGATGATGCAAAAGTAAATATAAAATCTTTAACTTTTACAGAACTAATAGCCCAATGGATGTCTTTTATTAATTCATTTCTAAGTGATTTTTCTGTTTATTTAATTAAATCTAACCAAAAAGTGACTTATGAAAATAAAGATGAAGTATTACTAAATTTTAAAAATTTAATGAAAGATATTAAACCAAAATCTCTTAATATTAATGAAAAGATTTTGACTTACTTAAAATAGAATTTATATTATTAAAAGAATAAATAAACACCTGGAGAGAGGTAGCGGTCCATTATACCACTAGTTTTTTTAAGAATAATTTTTTTAAACTACTTTAAACTTAAAGCTTAGATAAAAGAAATAAAAGACATAATATTTTTTGTTAAAAAGATGAAATATAATTTAAAAATTGAAATAATAATTCAAATAATTTATTAAGGGAAACGAGAATGAAAGGTTTAAAAAAAATAACAGGCATAGCAGTATTTAGCTTAAGCATACTCTTTCCACTACATTTGTTTTCAGATACGCTAAGAATAGCTACAGATGAATGGTGCCCTTACGACTGCTTAGCAGGACAAAATGATGGAAAAGTTGGTTATCTAGGTGATTTATTAGTCGAAACTATGAAAGCAAGAGGTCATAAAGTTGAGTTTGTAGAAGTTAATTATACCCGTGGTTTAGAATTGGTTCGTGAAGGAAAATTAGATGGTACTATGGCTTGTTTTAGAGAAGAAGCACCTGATTTCATTTTTCCAGATTTTCCACTTGGAAAAAGTAACAGCACCTTTTTTACACATAAAGATTCTTCTTGGAAGTATACAGGAACAAAGTCACTTAAACAAGCTAAGATGATTGGCATAATTGATGGCTATGATTATGTTGATCCAACTGTGATGGAGTATCTTAATAAAAAAACAACTAATGTTTTAGCAATGAAAGGTGAAAAGCCACTAGAAAGATTGATAGAAATGTTAATTAGTGGCAGGATAACTACTATTATTGAAGATAAAATTGTTTTAGAATATAAAATCACTCAAATGGATAAAGTAGATTTAGTAAAAATTGCTGGAGTAACAGACTCAGTTATTGATGTTTTTGCTAGTTTCTCACCAAAAAAAAAGAAATCAAAAGAGTATGCTAAGATTCTCTCAGAAGAAACTATAAAAATGCGAAAAGATGGACGTCTACAGGTTCTTTTGGATAAATATGGAATTAAAGACTGGCAAGCTAAGTAAAAGTTTGATTATTTAAATATGATTACTCTATTAAAACGTTTTCGCCAGAGCATAGCATTACACCTATTGACTACTATTTTCGGCTTTTATTTTTTAGTTACAGTTCTAGTAACAGTTGTTCAACTTTATAAAGAGTATGAAGATACTAAAGCTAAATTTTATAAAGAAATTCAATCTTTGCCAGCTACTTTTCATCGAGGTATTGTTGATTCAGTTTGGACTTACAATAAAGAATTGCTGCACTCTATTTTACTAGGTATGCACAATTTACCAATTGTAGTGGGGATTAAAGTTGAATCTATTGATCATAAAATGGATGTACAAATTGGAGCAGTGCTCAACGAAAAAAATAAGATTGTTTATTATGATTCTTCTGGAAAAGTAACCCAGCAAAAAGAGTTTGGTTTTGGTACTGATACATTATTTAAGCATGAGTTTCCTATGCAATATCAAGGAGCAGCTTTTGATCATAAAATACCTTTAGGCCAAGTTACATTATATTCCAATAATCAATTGGTATTTGATCGAGTTAAATATGGTTTTATTCTTATTTTAATCAATTCCATCATCAAAACAATTGCACTCTGGTTTATTATCTATTATGTTATAAAAAAATATCTAGGACAACCTTTAGAAGAGTTTACAACTAAAATACGTAAACAAGATGTACATTCTCCACAAGCTATTGATTTAAACCTTCACTGGACAGATACTAATGAACTGTTAATATTAAAAGATAGTTATAACCATATGATTCAGCGTTTAAATGAACACAAGCTCCTTAGCATTACAGATAAGCTCACAGGACTCTTCAACAGACTAAAACTTGATGAAGCACTCAAGGATGAATTTAACCGTAGTAATCGCTTCAAAAGAAGTTTCGGTATCATTATTATAGATATTGATTATTTCAAAAAAATCAATGATACCTACGGTCATCAAGTTGGTGACCAAGTACTTATTCAATTTGCCAAAATACTTAAAGAAAATATACGTAAAATTGATATTTTAGGGCGCTGGGGTGGAGAAGAGTTTATGATAATATGTTCAGAAACTGATTTTCAAGGCACTATCAAACTAGCCCAATCACTCCGTGAAATAATTAGTAACTATGATTTTCCAATCATTGGGAATTTTAGTGCAAGCTTTGGAGTCTCTACTTATAATGGTGATGAAAATATAGATAAAGTCATTGCACGTGCTGATAATGCTTTATATAAAGCAAAAGCAAACGGTAGAAACAGAGTTGAAGGTAAGCAATAACTATATGAAGTTATACACTTATCCCCTTATTCTATTATTTATTCAAAAAGATTCTGGTTTTCCAAAATAATAACCTTGGGAATAATCAACCCCTATTTCATTTAGAATATTATAAATCGATTCATTTTCAACAAACTCTGCTATTGTTTCAATATTTTGTTTTTTTGCAAAAACAACTATTGCTTCAACTATATTTCTACTAAATAAATCCGTTGCAATATGTTTGATTAAAGAACCATCAATTTTAATAATATCTGGTTCAAATCCATATATTCTCTCAAAATTAGAATATCCTGCACCAAAATCATCAATAGCAATTCTAACACCCATACTTTTTACATCAAAAATAAAATTCTTTATTTTTTGAAAATCTTTTATTTTTTCATCTTCTAAAAGTTCAAATATAATCCTGTGACAATCTTCAGGATATTGCTTTAGAAGTTCAAAAATTTGTGTTCTTATTTCTTCTTTTTCTATATCAGAAGCTGAAATATTTATAGAGAGTTTTGTTTTAATTGAATGTAAAATTTTAAATGAATTTTCTAAAACTCTTTGAGTTATTTTACTATAATAATTTCCTTTTTTTGAAATATTTAAGAAATGAAAAGGAGAAAGAACACTTCCATCTTCATCTATAAGTCTTACTAAGGATTCATATTTCTCTATCTTTTTTGTTTTATTATTAATTATAGGTTGAAAATATGAAACTATTTTATAATTATCTAAAGCAATTTTTACTGTTCTAATCATTTTTAAATTTTCTTCTGCCTCTCTTGAAGAAACAATTGAAGAATCATTAGAAAAATTCAAATTTATTTTCTCTCTTAATGCATTTTCTAGTCCTGTTTGACAATCTTCATAAATCATATGTTTTCCAGTTGAATAACTTACTGTTATATTTAAATCAAATTCCATATCATCAAATTTTAAACTTGAATTTTTTACATTTGTTACAAAGTTGTTTAAATACTTTTCTATGTTTAACTTGGTTTTCTCAAAATCACTAAAGGTAGTTAATAAAGCAAATCTGCCATTTCCTAAAGAACATACATTTTCAAAAGCATATTCTTTTGGAAGATAAGACATAAGATTATATGCGAAATTTTTTTCGACTTGATCAATTGTTACAATATTGTAAAATTTTTCAAGTATATCAAATTCATCAATTTGCAATAAAATTAATATTGAAAGTTTATTTTCTTCAATTTTATTAAACAAATACTTTTTATCATCAATGACTGCATTAAGATTATTTCGTACTGTAATATACTCAACAATTTCACCTTTGACATTTTTAATAGGAGTAATAATTGTTTTAACATAATAAGATGTACCATCTTTGGATTTATTTTTAATCACACCTTCCCATATTTGTTCTTTAGTTTTTATGGTATGCCACAGATTTTGATAAAGCTCATCTGGATTTTCATGATGCCTTGTAATATTATGTTTGTAACCTAATAATTCTTCATTTTTATAACCACTTATTTCACAAAAACTATCACTAACATAAGTAATAATCCCATTTGTATCTGTTTTAGAAATAATGCTACTTTTATCAATAAGATTGAGATATTGTTCAAGATAAAATTGGTGACTTTTTAATTCATTTTCTAATTTAATTTTTTCAATAATTTTTTCAATAGAATCAAGCATATCATCAAAATTTATAGGTTTTAATATATATGCATCTATATTTAATTTTATACTTTTTAATAATATATTAGATTTATTATCTTGGGAAAGAATTATTGTATAACAATTTTTATTTAGATTTTTTATTTTTTCTATCATTTTAATACCACTTAATTTTGGCATCATAGTATCAGTAATAATTAAATTTATGTCATTTTTCTGGAATTTTTCAAAGCCATCTTCTGCATCTTCTGCAACAATAAGATTATTAAAAATTTTTGACAAAAAATCAGAAGTATATTCTCTTGAGATAGGATGACTTTCTACATATAAAACTTTAATATCATTTGAATATTCCACTAATTTTTCTATTCTATTGAGCATATATAACCTTAATACAAATTTTATATAATAAAAATCTTTTGTAATTATCTCAAAAATCATAGTTATCTTAGCTTAAGAAGATTTAAATATTTCTAATTATTAATAAATAAAATAAAATATAAAATATATATAATACTTTTTAAGAAAACTATAGTTAAAATCTAATAAATAATTTTAATAGATTTTATTTTATTTAAATTAAAAAAGGAAAAATCATGTTTGCAATTTATAGAAATGGAAGTGTTGGTTTTAGAAATACGATTGATAATTTATATAAAATAAAAAAGACAGATTCTCCCAATAATGTTGAAATGAAACCAAATGATGATACTTTATTTCAGGAATTTTTAAGTTCAACAAAAGAAAAAAATGCGCCTATAAAAGAAGAAGCTCTTAATGCTTATAAAAAAATAGCTAATATTGATACTTCAAATCAAATTTTTCATGCAAAAGATGTTATGACTAAAAATTGTATTTTTATAGATATAGATAAAACAGTTATGGATGCTTATGATAAATTAAAAGAACATAAGATAAATCAAATACCTATTATAAATTCTGAGCAAAAAGTAATTTCTTTAATAGATAAAGGATATATTCTAGATCTTATTGTTGATGATATTGAAAATACAGAATTGATATTAAATAAAAAACTTGAAGAATTATATTTGGATGAACTTATTACAACTGATCCAATAACTGACATAAGAAGAGTTTCAAAAGTTATGTTAGATTTTAAATTAAGTGCAATTCCTGTTGTGACTCAAGATGATATTTTAGTAGGTATAGTTTCAAAAAGTGATATTATAAGGGCCGTTGCAAATACACCAAAACTACAATTATGGTCTTAAAAAATCTAATTTTCTATAATCAAATGTATTTTTTGTTTCATCTTCTTTATAGTAAGTATTCAGTAATATAAACCAAATATATTATAAAGATAATTAATTTATAAAGGATTATTAATTGAATAAATCAAAAAAACATATAAAAAAAATATCAGATTATGCAATGGTTGGTGGATTAGGAGCTTTATTAGTTGTGGGATTAACAGCTTGTGAAGATAAATCTAACAATCAACAAAGAGAAGGTCAAAATGATGCTTTTACAAATGCAAGTCAAAAACAAGGTGCTTTTGTAATTATTGAGCAATCAAAAGATGGTCAATATAGAATTGCAGATGAGTTTCCTTCTTCAAAAACAACTATTGTTCTAAGAAGTCCAAATGGATCAGAAAGAATTCTTTCTCAGTCTGAAATTGATTCTTTAGTAAAAGCTGAAGAAGTTAAAATTGATAATGGTACATCTCCTCTTACAAATCCTGAAATGTCAAACGGGGGCATGGGTTTAGGTGGAGTTTTAATGTCTTCAATAGCTGGGGCAATGATTGGTTCATGGCTTGGAAATAAATTATTCAATAACCAAAACTACCAAAATCAAAGAAAAGCACAATATAAATCACCACAAACTTATAGTAGATCAAAAAGCTCTTTTTCAAAAGCAAAAAGTTCTACAAGTAGAACAAGTTCTAGTAAAAAAAGTGGTTTTTTTGGAAGTAAATCTGGTTCAGGAAAATCTGGGTCATTTTTTGGTGGATGAGAAAATAAAAATAGAAAGAAAATAATATAAATGAAACTACAACAACTTAAACCTCTTACAGATGAGTATTTAGAATCAATAGGATTTGTTTGGCATACGGATGAAGACAATTCTTCATATGTTGCAGATGAAATAGTAGAAATCACAGAAGATGAAGCAAATGCTTTTTATGAAGCTACAAATGAGCTTTATGATATGTTTTGTGAGGCGGGAGAATATGTAATTGAAAATGAATTATTTCATGATATAAATATTCCTTTTAATTTAGTAGAGATAATAAAAGAGTCTTGGGAACATGATGTTCACTGGCATTTATATTCAAGATTTGATTTAGCTGGTGGAATAGATGGGAAACCAATTAAACTAATTGAATTTAATGCAGATACTCCAACCTCATTATTTGAAACAGCTGTTATTCAATGGGCTTTATTAAAAGCAAATGGATTAGATGAAGCTAGCCAATTTAATAATTTATATGAAGCTTTAAAAGATAACTTTAAAAGAATCATTACTTTAGATTCCGATATTGAAAAATTTGATGAGTATTATGAAAAACTTGGTTGGAAGATTTTATTTTCTTCTATTTCAAGTTCATCTGAAGATATTAATACAACTAAACTTTTACAGCATATTGCAAGTGAAGCTGGATTTAACACAGACTTTGAGTATATTGATAAAGTTGAGTTTGCTGATGAAGGAATCTTTGCAAATGAACAAAGTTTTGAGTTTTGGTTTAAACTAATTCCTTGGGAAGATATTGCAATTGATGAAAATGAACTTGCCCTACTTTTAACTCAAATTATAAAAGAAAAAAAAGCAATTATTTTTAATCCTGCATATACTTTGATGTTTCAATCAAAAGGATTTATGAAAATTCTTTGGGATTTATATCCAAATCATCCTTTATTACTTGAAACTTCTTTTGAGCCTTTAATTGGGAAAAAACAAGTTGAGAAAAAATGTTTTGGACGTGAAGGTGCTAATATAAAAATCACAAACGAAGATGGTTCTATTGATATGGAAACACTTGGCGAATATGAAGGTCATAAATCAGTTTTCCAAGAGTATACGCAACTTCCAATAGATTCTAATGGTCTTACATATCAAGCAGGAGTTTTCTACGCTTATGAAGCTTGTGGCTTAGGATTTAGACGTGGAGATAAAATATTAAATAATATGTCTAAGTTTGTAGGACATATAGTAAAATAAGTTTATAAAATAGATTAAGGATTTATTCCTTAGTCTTTATAAGATTTAGTATAACTATTTATATATTCATCAATTAAATCTAAATTCACATTATCTTCAATATGCAAAGATAAATCCATTAAATAAATATCCTCTAAATCAAAGTCTTGCAATTTTACTAAATCTTTAGCTGTTGTAATAATACTGTAATCTTTATACTTATCTTTTATATTATCCACTTCATTTTTTGTAAAAATATGGTGGTCTTCAAAAGCTTCCATTATAGTATGCTCAGGCAAAAACTCTAAAAGTCTTTTTGGTTTTGAAATTGCTGTCAAAAGTAAAAGTTTTAAGGGTAATACATCAATTTTATTTTCATTTAAAGAGTATGAAACTATACGTTTAAAGTCTTTTCCTTCTTGCAGTTCTAAGTTTGCAAAAGAATAGGCCATTTTAGGCTCTCTATATCCACCACTTGGTAGACAAAATATATTTGTAGGTTCTATTTTTGGTCTTGTTAAAATATCAAATTTTTGTATTTCATATTTTGAAAAACCATCATCTAAAAAAACTATCTTACAAGACAATTCTTTCGCTTTTAAAATAGCTTTTCTTCTATCAACACTTACTATAATTGTAGCATTTGGTAAAGTTTTTGCTAAAAGCATAGCTTCATCACCTGAGGTTTTAATATCTTCTAATATTTCACCTTTTTTTGATACAACATAAAGACCTTTTGACTCTCTTCCATATCCTCTTAAAATAATGCAGACATTATCATATTTTGAAGCTAATTTAATTGTTAAAGGAGTTTTTCCACTTCCTCCTACAATAATATTTCCAATAGAAATAATAGGAATTCCAAAATCAACTGGTTTTGCCCCTGCTCTTTTGAAAGCAATAATTAACATATAAACAAGAGTAAAAGGAAGCAATAAAAATGAAATAATTCTTTGAATAAAGTTTGGGAAGAAGAGATAATCTTCTACCCATAAAAAAAGCTTTTGCTTCAAATAGTTATACCCACGTAGAAGCTATTTCAATAATTTGATCACAAATATAGTTAACTTCATCATCTGTTAAACTTGGGAACATAGGAATTGATAAAATTTGTTGATATGAAGTTAATGCTGCACTAAATGTTGTAATTTTAATTGAATATTTACTCTTATAATAAGATAAAAGATGTAAAGGAATATAGTTAAGTCCTGTAGCAATTCCTTTTTCTTTTAACGCTCTTGCAAAAGCATCTCTATTTCTAGAAATCTTGATTATAAATTGTGTAAAGATATGTTCATCTTTATGAGTAGGTATTACTACATGCTTAATACCACTTAATCTATCTCTATAAATTTTAGCTATTTCTTTTCTTCTTTTTATAAATTTATTTGTTTTTTGTAATTGTGCTAAAGAAAAAGCTGCATCTAATTCTGAAATATCATATTTATGTCCAATATCAACTACATCATAAATATAATCTAAGTTTCCAAAATCATCATAAGTAGTTGTAATTGCGTGAGTTCTTAAAAGTTTTGCTCTTTCAGCTATTTCTTCATTATTTGTAACAATCATTCCTGATCTACTTACAGAATATTTACCATTTGAAGGGTTAGTTGAGAAGATTGTCATATCCGCTCGTAAACTTCCAACCGTTTCATCTTTATATGTAACACCTAAGGCGCAAGTTGCATCTTCTATTAAGATAATTCCATATTTTTCAGCAATATCATAAATTCTATCTAAATCAGGAGTTTGACCAGCAACAAAAGTAATAATCGCACCTCTTAGTTTTTTAGTTTTATTTTCTTCAAGTGCTTTTTCAAACTTATTAACATCAATATTCATATCTTCCATATTAATATCAATAAAGATAGGCTCAGCATCAAAATGACGTACAACCTCAGGAACATTTACAAAAGAGTTTACAGACATTAAAATCTTATCACCTCTTTTTAATTTAATTGCACTAAGTGCTAAATGAATTGCTGATGTTGAATTACAAGTAGCAATAGCATATTTCGCACCAACAAAATTTGCGGTATTTTCTTCAAACTCTAAAACTTTATTTTCATCTTTGTTTAGTTCTAATACAGACTTTAATTGACTTAATTCATCATCACTAATTGACGATTGATAAAAAGGTATTTCTCTCATTCTAACTCCATTTAATATTTGCTATTACAGGTAACTTACCTTTAAATGCATTTGCTTTTATTTTATATTCTAATTTACTAATCATTTCTTCATCATAAGATAAAGAAACAAGTTCTTCTTTTGTTTTATTTTCATCAACTATCAATTTTAAAACTTTGTCCATTTGTTCATATGTATAGCCAAGTTCTTCTTCGTCACTTTGACCTTCCCATAAATCTGCACTAGGTTTTTTAGTTAATATAGCTTCTGTTACACCTAAATATCTTGCAAAATCAAATTCATCACTTTTATACATTTCTCCAATTGGATTAATAGCACAAGCGATGTCACCAAAAATAGTTCCATAACCTAATAAAAGTTCACTTTTATTTGAAGTTCCAACAACAATTGAATTATCTCGTGAAGATACATCATATAAAACTGCCATTCTCATTCTAGCTGAGAAGTTACCAATTCTTAGTCTATTTTCATCTATATTTCCATCCATATTTTCAATATAAGCTTCTACCATAGGAGAAATAGATTTTACTTCATATTTTATATCAAACTTCTCACAAAGTTCTATTGAATCATCTATACTAGCTTGTGATGAAAATTGTGATGGCATAAGCACTACACTCATATTATCACCAAATGTTTCTTTACAAAGAATAGCAACAACAGCAGAATCAAGTCCACCTGATAGTCCAACTGTAACTCTTTTTAAACCTATGTTATTAAGTTCAATTTTTAAGAAATCTTGTAATTGTTTTTTTATATTTTCCCAGTTAATCAATTTTATTCCTTTAATAATAATTATTATATAGAATCTTCCTTTGTTTTTTCATAAAGTTCATCTAAATAATCAAAAGTAGTTTCTCTTATTTTGCTTTTTTTAATAAGTAGTGTCTCTTTTATTGAAATAAGCTCATCTAAATCAAAATATTCCAAAAAATTTGGATTAATATCTATACTTTCATTTTTATCTGTTGAGATTAAATCTTTTATCTGCTCAACTAACTCTTCTTTTGTCAATTCTGATTCTTGCGTTTCTTGTTTTTCTTCCATTTTACCCTACAAATTTATTTAATATTTCTTCTAAATAAAGTTCCATTTTTTCAGTTCCAAAATCTTGTTCACTGCTTTGGCAACATTTACAACAAGTTCCTGCATCAGTTAACTCTCCTATTTTTTCAATAGTATTAGCTTCTTTTTCTTTGATTGCATAAGTTATTTCTGCCAAAGTAACGTGTTTACATTTACAAACTTCATATGAGTTTGGGAAAATTTTAGCCATGTACACTCTCTTTATCTTTTATTCCACTTATCTCTTTCAAGATATCTTTACAATAAATTTTCTTTTTAATTTTTCCAAAGTCACCTTCTACAAAAATACAGTGTCTACATTCAGTTCCTGCACCTGTAATATCTTGAATATCACGTAAGCTAGTAGCGGCTTTTTTATTTATTGCCTTTTCAATCTCTGCAATTGTAACTTTTTTACAATTACATACTTCATAGTCTTTTTGAAAATTTTCTAACAAATTATATCTTTCTCTCTTTTTTTATAAGTTCATATGCTTCATTTATCTCTTGAAGTTTTCTAGTTGCTTCATCAATAATATTTTGACTTGCACCTTGTCCTGAAATTATATCTGGATGGTGTTTTTTCACAAGTGTTCTATAATTTTTCTTTAAAGTAGAATTTTCATCACTAGACTTAGATTCTAAAATCTCATAAGCCTTTTCAATACTTATATTCTGTGAATTTTTTTGTTCCGCATAAAAATTCTTAAATACATTAATAAGATTTTGGAAATCTTCTTTTTTAATTTTAAGAGCATTTGATATATCTTCTGTAATCATTAACTCAGTTTTTGAAAATTCTTTATCAATAAATGCTAAATTCAATAGGTATTCTATTATTTTGAGACGTTTTTGGTAGTCGTTTTTTGTTATTTTATATAATTTATCACAAATATCTACTGTATTTTCAAAACTCTCTTTTTCTTTTTTATAGATATTCTTTAATTTTTCTCTTACTTCTTCTTGATTTTCAAAGTGTCTTGAAATATCTGTAAACGTATGTTTTAACATTTGAGCCTCAAGCTCACAAACAGAACCATCTGCTTTTGCAACTTTCGCCATCAAGGCAATTAAGAGCCCTGCTTCGTGATTCATTAAATCACCATCAAAATTTTCTTTTATATTTAATTTAATATTTTCAAATTTTTCTGTTTTATAATTTCTTGCAATAAAATACAAAATAACTCCAACAATCAGTAAAAACAATAATTTCATTTAAATTCCTTATTCACTATTTTAAAATAATAGAAAGATTTTATCAAATTTTAGGTAAAATCTTTTCCTTATATTTAATTAGTTTATGGAGTAGAATATGTTTGGAATGGGTTTTATGGAAATTTTTTTAATTGCAGTTGTTGCAATTATTGCGCTGGGACCTGAGAAATTGCCAACTGCTATGGTAGAAATAGCAAAATTTCTTAAAAAATTTAAATCTGGTATTGAAGATGCGAAATCTACACTCGATAATGAATTAAATATTAGTGAAATGAAAGCTGAAGCTGCTAAATATAAAGCTCAAATTGAAGACGCTAAGTCTACACTTAATTTAAAAGATAACTTTGATTTAAATAATATAATAAATGATGATAACTCAAAAAATGAGAAATCAAAGAAAAGCGAGCTAGATACAAGTTCTTTAGAAGAAAAAGTATCAACTGAAGAATCTAGTGAAGCACCAAAAGAAGAGATTAAAAAAGAATCTAAGAAAAAGAAAAAAAATAAAGAAGAAAAATCAAAAGAAAAAGAAGATGCACCTGAAGTTAATAACGCTGATGCAATAAATAAATTTAAAGTTGATTTTAAAGATTTAGAGGATGAGAAATAATGCTTGACGATTTAAAACCCCATATTGCAGACCTTAGAAAAAGACTTGTATATTCAGGAGCTGCATTATTTATAGGATTTATTGCCTGCTTCTTTTTTTATGAACCAATATTAGAATGGATGATGCTTCCTGCAAAAGAGATTTTACCTCCTGGTTCATCAATGGTTGCAATTGAAATTCAAGAAACTTTCTTTACAGCATTAAAAGTTGCTTTTTTCTCTGGATTTATTCTTTCATTGCCCGTGATTTTTTGGCAATTATGGTTGTTTTTAGCTCCTGGATTATATGACCATGAGAAAAAACTAGTAGTTCCTTTTGTATTTTTTGCAACATTAATGTTCTTAATTGGTTCATCATTTGCATATTATGTAGTTGTACCTTATGGTTTTGATTTTTTAATTAACTTTGGTTCAACTGTTGTAACAGTATTTCCAAGTATTGGTAAATATGTAGGCTTTTTTACAAAACTATTATTTGGTTTTGGAATTGCTTTTGAGTTACCTGTTATTACATTTTTCCTTGCAAAAATAGGTTTAGTTGATGATAGAATGTTAAAAGACTTCTTTAAATATGCAATTGTACTTATTTTTATACTTGCTTCACTTTTAACACCTCCTGATGTAATAACACAGTTTTTAATGGCAGGACCGTTAATTCTTTTATATATTATTTCAATTTTTATTGCAAAGAAATTTAATCCTGCTGAACCTCTTGAGGACGATGAAGAATAGTGGTTGATACTAACAAAAATTTAGATCCTCTTAAGACTTCTAGCTATGATTATTCTTTACCAAAAGAGCTCATAGCTACTCATCCTGTAAGTCCAGCAGATTCTGCAAAGCTTTTAGTTTATAATAGAAAAGATGATTCTATAATTCATACAACTTTTAAAAATTTAATGGATTTTTTACCTGAAGATATTTCAATATTTTTAAATGATACAAAAGTAATTAAAGCTAGAATCTTTGGACAAAAAGAATCAGGTGGAAAAGTAGAGATTCTTTTTAATAAACCATTATTTATGGATAGATTTCTAGTTATGACAAGAGGTAGAGTAAAAAAAGGAACAGAAGTATTTTTTGATAAAGGTTTAATTGTAAAAGTCTTAGAATTAAATGAAGATGGAAGTAGAATTGTTCATTTTTTTAAAGATGAAAAAAAACTTGATTTTCTATCATTAATTGAAATTTTGAATGACATTGGACATTTACCTCTTCCTCCTTATATGAATAGAAAAGATGAAGAAAAAGATAACCAAGATTATCAAACACTTTTTGCTAAAAATTATGGAGCAGTTGCAGCACCAACAGCTTCTTTACATTTTACAGAAGAACTTTTAGAAAAAATACATAATAAATATCCAGTAAACTATTTAACTCTTCATGTTGGAGCAGGAACATTTAAACCTGTTGATGCTGAAGATATTTTAGAACATCCAATGCATAGTGAATATTTTGAAATTGGAATTGATGCAAAAAAAGCACTAGATAAAGCAAAAAAAACTCTTGCTGTTGGAACTACGGTTACTAGAACAGTTGAATATTATGCAAGAACAAATATGATACAAGGGGAATGTGATTTATTTTTAAACCCAAATAACAAGCCCTTAAAAGTTGATTATTTATTGACAAATTTTCACCTTCCAAAATCAACTTTGATTATGTTAATTGCTTCATTTGTTGGATTAGAAAAAACATTAGAAATATATGAAGAAGCTATTAAAGAGAAATATAGATTTTACTCTTACGGTGATGGAATGTTAATTATTTAATCTAAAAAAAAACATTTAACAAAACTCTCCCCCTAATTTTAGGGACTAATTTAAAGGAAATTTAATATGGCATATTACTTACTATTTGATACAGAAACTACAGGAAATAAAGAAGAAGATAAAATCATTCAATTTGGTGCAATGATTGTTGACCAAAGAGGAAAAGTAGAAGCTTATAATGAATTTTGTTCTACAGATATTGAAATAAAAATTGAAGCAATGGAAGTTCATAATATTACTCCTGATATGATTGAAGGAAAACCACAAGCTACACAAACAACATTTTATAAAAAACTTGAAGAGTTAAATAGTCCTCTTAACTATTTAATAGCTCATAATATTTCATTTGATTTAGGAATGATTGAAAAAGAAGGTTTTTCAAACTCTTATACTCTTATTGATACATTAAGATGTGCAAAGCATTTATTTCCAGATATGCCTTATCATAGACTACAATACCTAAGATATGCCCTAGAACTATACAAAACAGAGAAACAAGAGGCAGATAAACATAATATAACAATCAAAGCTCATGATGCTATTGGTGACGTGCTTGTTATGAAACTATTTTTATCAAAACTTGTGACAAAATGTAGAGAAATATATCCTGATTATAATCCTATGGAAAAATTAGCTGATTTAACTAGAACTCCTGTATTAATTAAGACATTTAAATTTGGTAAATATAGAGGTAAAGAAATTAGTGAAGTTGCACGAGAAGATGCAGGATATTTAAATTGGATGAAAAGTAATATGGACTTAGATGAAGATTTAAAATATACTTTAGATAAAGTTTTAGGATAAAATCAAATTTCATTAAAATTACATTAAAAATTCATATTAATTTCATCTTATTTCACTATAATCTTTCTTAAAAAGCTTAGAAGGATTATTGTGAATAAATTTTCACGAATTGGATTTATTCTTGCAGCGGCTGGCTCAGCTGTAGGATTAGGAAATATATGGAGGTTCCCATATATTACAGGAGAATATGGTGGTGGTGCGTTTATTCTTATCTACTTACTTGCCATTTTATTTATTGGATTAACAATGTTTTTAGCGGAAGCAGTAATTGGCCAAAATGGACAATCTGATGTTTCTACTTCATTTGTAGCACTGTCAACTTCTAAAAATAAAAACTGGAAGTTTGCTGGATTTATGGTAGCTACAGGATTAATTATATTATCATTTTATTCTGTTGTTTTAGGATGGATTTTAGATTATGTAATTACATCATTTTCAACATTACCAAATGAAGCTAGTATTGCAGGGGCAAATTTTGAGAGACTTATATCAGAAGATGTAGGTTCTTTAATTGTTTATCATACTCTAATTGCAGGAACTGTAATTTTTATTGTTTTAAAAGGTATTAAAGATGGTATTGAAAAAATAAATTTGATACTTATGCCTTTATTAGGTCTAATTTTAGCAGGTCTTTTAATTTATGCTTTAACATTAGATTCTTTTTCTCAAGCAGTATCTTTTATGTTTACGCCAGATTTTTCTAAAATTGATAGTCATGCACTTTTAGCAGCATTAGGACAAGCTTTTTTCACTCTTTCATTAGGTGTTGGTACTATTTTAACTTATTCAGCATCATTACCTAAAAAAGCAAATTTTGTTAAATCATCTATTGTTGTTGCAATAGTTGATACAGTAATTGCACTTGTTGCAGGTCTTATTATTTTTACTTTTCTATTCACAGCTGGAGCAGAAAGTGCAGCTGGACCTGGTCTTGTATTTATTTCACTTCCTGTGATTTTCTCTGGTTGGGGAATGTTAGGACATATTATTGCAGTTTCATTTTTTGTTGCTTTAGTATTTGCAGGAATAACATCAGCTGTTTCTATGATAGAGCCAGCTTTAAGATTTTTTATTGAAAGATATAAAATTTCAAGACAAAAAGCTACTCTTATTTGTGGAGGAAGTTTTTATTTCCTAGGGATTATTGCTTTATTATCAATGTCAAAATCTTTTGGAGCACATCTTACATTTTTTGGTAAAAATGCATTTGATATTATGGACTTTATGACATCTTCTATTATGATGCCATTAGCTGCTATATTAATTTGTATTTTCCTAGCTTATTTTGTTGAAAAAGATACTTTAAAAGATAAATTCTTGGCACACACAAATGAGACAGTATTTAATATTTGGTATTTTTTAATCAAATTTATTGTGCCAATTGCAATTACTATTCTTTTACTAAATAAATTAGGAGCTATTTAATGAAAACAGGTTTTTCACGAATCGGATTTGTCCTTGCAGCAGCAGGTTCTGCTGTAGGATTGGGTAATATATGGAGATTTCCATATGTTACAGGAGAACACGGAGGAGGAGTTTTTGTATTTTTATATTTAATTTCAATTGCTTTAATTGGATTAACAGTTTTTATTGCTGAGTCTTATATAGGTAAAGAATCAAGAACAAATGCGGCTGCTAGTTACCAAGTAACATCAGCAACAAATAATAAAAACTGGCGATGGGCTGGATTCCAAATTTTTGCAGGTATTGTAATACTTTCATTTTATGCTTTTATTATTGGTTGGATTATTAACTATATTTTAATTTCATTTACTGGCTTACCTTCAAGTATAAAAGATGCACAAGATACTTTTACTAATCTTATTACATATGAGATTGGTACACAAATACTTTTTCATACAATTGTAATTGCAATCATAGTTTACATTGGATTAAAAGGTATAAAAGAAGGTATCGAAAAAGCAAACTTAATATTAATGCCTTTATTAGCAGTTATATTAATAGGTTTATTAATTTATTCTACAACGCTTGATTCATTTGGAAAAGCAATTAGTTTTATGTTTATGCCTGATTGGTCTAAATTTAATGTTGATTCAGTCCTAGCAGCTGTTGGACAAGCCTTTTATACCTTATCTGTTGGTATGGGTATTATAATTACTTATTCAGCTTCTATGGCAAAAGATGCGAACATTGTAAGATCGTCTGTTTACGTAGCAATTGTTGATACTCTTGTTGCTTTAATGGCAGGTGTTATTATCTTTTCATTCCTTTTCTCAGCAGGAGCAGAAAGTGCAGCAGGTCCTGGACTTGTATTTATTTCTTTACCACTTATTTTTGGAGGTTGGGGAATATTTGGCCAAATAATTGCAATATCATTTTTCTGTGCTTTATTATTTGCAGGAATTACTTCAGCTGTTTCTTTACTAGAACCATCTGTAATGTATTTAATCGAAAAATTCAAAATGACTAGAGTAAAAGCTACCTTAATTACAGCAGGTTTTGTTTATATTTTAGGGATTGTTGGACTATTATCTATGAGTAGTGATTATGGAACAATGTTAACATTTTTTGGAAAAAGTTTATTTGATTGGTTAGATTATTTAACAGCATCAATTGCCTTACCAATTTCAGGATTTGTAACTGCTATCTTCTTAGGATATTTTGTTGATAAAAATATTTTAAAAACTAAATTTACATCTCATGTAAGTTTAACAATATTTAATATTTGGTATTTCTTAATAAAATATGTAGTACCTGTAGCAATTGTACTTTTATTCTTGAACTTGTTAAAAGTAATATAAGTATTTTAAGAATTAGAAAATAGGTTTTTACCTATTTTCTAAAGTTTTTTCTATCATCTCTTTTTGTAGTCTTTTTTGATTTTGCACCAGTTTTTCTTGGTATAGCTTCTTCACCTTTGGGAGCTTGTTTCTTTTTATAATGCCCTTTTTTCTCACTTAAAGACATTTTCTTTTTCATAGCTTTTTGTCTAGGTTGTCTATCTTTTAAAGGAAACTCTTCATGAATTTCTCTTTTTACATTTAGTCTTAAATTTCTTTCAATTTTTGTAAAATGATTATAATCTTCAACTGTTAGCATTGAAATAACAGTTCCTTTACTTCCCGCACGTCCTGTTCTTCCAACTCTATGTGTAAAGTCATCAGTTCCTTCAGGAAGAGTATAATTAATAACTAAAGGTAAATCTTTTATATCAAGTCCACGTCCAGCTATATCAGTTGCTACTAAAACTTTTATTTTTTTACTTTTAAAGTCTTTTATTGCTTGTACTCTATTTTTATACTCAACATCGCCATGAATGGCTGCTACTTTTATTCCTTGTGATCTTAAATATTCAAAAGCAGCATCAGCAGCATCTTTTAAATTTACAAAAACTAAAGCTTGCTCATGTTTTGTTGTTTTTAAAATATGAGCTAATAACTCTTTTTTCTTTTTAACATCAACTTTGAAAGCTTCATGTTTAATAGTATCAACTCTATCTCTTCTATCATGAATTTGCACAGTTACAGGATCTCGTAAATAGTCTTTTGCAAGTTTTCTAATATTTTGTGAAACAGTTGCTGAACACATAATTATTTGTCTATATGGTGAACAAAATGAAAAAATTTCTTCAATTTCTTCTTTAAATCCCATTTCAAGCATAGTATCCGCTTCATCTATAACAATAAAGTTTACTGAATCTAAATCAATAAGTCCACTTCTTTGTAAATCTAACAATCTTCCTGAAGTTGCTACAACAATATCAATACCATCAGCTAAAATTTCAGCTTGCTTTGACTTGCTTGTTCCACCCATTATTTTTGTGTGTTTTACTTTTAAGTATTTTCCATACTCCGAAAGTGATTTTGAAACTTGTTCTACTAATTCTCTTGTCGGAACTAAAATCAAACCTCTTAAAACTCTATTATTAAAGTTAAGATTATTATTTACTTTATTTAACATAGGAAGTATATAAGAGGCTGTTTTACCTGTTCCTGATTTTGAAGCTGCAATTACATCTATTTTTTTATTTACAATAGGTATAACTTTTCTTTGTACCGCTGTTGGGTTTTCATAAGCTTTATCTTCAATCGCTTTATTAATTGAAGCATTGAAATTAAATTCTAAAAATTTTTTGATAGTATTCCTTTAAATCATACTTCCTAGTTCATCATCTAAGTAAGCATCTATTTTTACAACTAGTTTTTCAAAAGAGTTTTTTCCTTCTTTATTAAATAAAACTACCTCTTCTCCATATTCATCTTTTATATGATGTTCTTCTTTTAACACCTTTGCATATAACTCTTGAATATCTTCAGGCGAATCTTCTTTATTGAATAAAAACCAATTTGCTGTTGTATCTTCTAATCTAATAAGACCGTAAGTTTTAGCCTCATCTACATAATCTTGAATAGTTCCATTTTCAAACTCAACTCCAACAACAATATCATTTTCGTTTAATATCATTTCCATTAATCAAAACCCTTAAAACTTTATATAATTTCGCGATAATACCTTGTTTTTGATTAAAAGTAAAGCTTACCGTATTTATCAAGATAAGTAAGGTAGATTCTAAGGTCTAATTCATACTGATGATATTTAGGTTCTATGTAAGTGCAAAGTTTATAAAAAGCCTTATCATGGTTTTTTTCTTTTATATGGGAAAGTTCATGAACTACAATCATTCTTAAAAATTCTTCTGGACAATTTTTAAAAACAGTTGCAACTCTAATTTCATTTTTACTTTTTAATTTTCCACCTTGAACCCTTGAAATAATAGTGTGTAGACCTAAGGCGTCGTTTATAACATTTATTTTCCCGTCATAAATTACTTTTGAAAGTGGAAGTGATTTTTTTAAATATGAGTTTTTAAAATCCATTGTATATGAATATAAAGCTTTATCACTTTTTATATCATGAGCTTTTGGATAGTTTTTTAATAAATATTTATCTAACTTTTCACTAGCTATTAATTGATGAATTTGTGTTTTTATGTTTTGGGGATAATGTTCTAAGTATTTTAAAGCTTTCATTCTTTGAATTTTATCATAATCTATATTTTTTTTGTTAAAATTCATAAAACAAATGAATAAAAAAAGAAAGAATAGATATGCAATTTGATGGATTCAAAGAAGAAGCTTTGAGCTTCTTGGATGAAATAGAACAAAATAATAATAAGCCTTGGTTTGAAGCAAACCGTCATAGATGGGAAGAAGTAATATTAAAACCAAATAAAGCCTATGTAGAAGAGATGGGTGAGCACTTAATAGCGCTAGCTCCTTTTATAAAAGCTGAACCTAAAATGGGAGGTTCTTTATTTAAAATCTATAGAGATACAAGATTTTCTCATGATAAAACTCCAATTAAAACAAAAATAGGAATTATGTTTTGGCAAGGAGTTCTTCACAGAATGAAATGCCCTGCTTTTTATATGCAATATAAATCCCATGAAGTTTTACTAGGAACAGGAATTAGAAAGTTTAAAGATGAACTTTTGAAAAACTATAGAGAATATATAAAGATTGAAAAAAATGCCCATGCACTTCATGAAATACTTGAAGATTTAAAAGCAAAAGGAATTAAAATTCCTCAAATGCACTATAAAAGAATACCAGTAGGTTTTGATAAAGAGGATAAATACTCATACTTAGCAAGATATGATGGAATGTTAGTTTATAAAAATTTTAAGCCTAATAAAACTTTTCATTCAAAAAGAATAATAAATTATAACTTTAAATTTTATGACTCTACTTTAGATCTTTTTAATTGGTTAGATGAATTTGTTAAAAGTATAAAAGAATAATAATGAAGAAAAAAATACTTACTCTTGGATTAATTTTTTCTCTTACAGGATGTGGCATAAACGATGCTATAAATATAACAACAGCTGTAATAAATAAAAACCCAAGCGCTGCTTTTCAATCTATGGCACGTTCTAAAGCCATATCTTATGCAAGAAATCCTAAACGATTAAGTAAAGATATTAAGTTTATAAACTCTTTTATAAAAGATATCAATTCTGTATGGGGAGAAGGTAATGCAAAAATACCAAAGAAAAAAGAGTATGTAAAATATATGCAAAATTACAAAAGTAGAGCTTTAATTGATTTTGACAAAGGAATTGTTACTGTTGAAACTATTGATACAAAAAATATTAAAAATAGTCTAAAAAATGCAATTACCACCGCCCTACTTTTACCCGATGACCCAAGAGCTGCAGATTTATTTGGAACAAATAAAGTCAAACTAGGTTCAACTCCTTATTTATTAGGAGAGATTAAAGATGATGAAAATAAAAATATAAGATATGAATGGCGAGCCAATAGATTTGCAGATATATTAATAAAAAAACAACTGAAACAAAAAACGATTAAAAGAAATGGCAAAAATCTCACTGTTTCTTATGTAAATATACTTATGGTTAAAGATCATGCCTCAATAAGAGTTGCAAAATTCCAGCCACTTGTAAATAAATATGCACAAAAATTCAATGTAAGTAAAAACTTAATATATGCAATTATAAAAACTGAGAGTAATTTTAATCAATTTGCAATAAGTAATGCAGGAGCATTAGGCTTAATGCAAATAGTTCCAAGTAGTGCAGGAAAAGATTCATACAAATATATTAAAGGAAGAGTTTGGACTCCCTCCCGATCTTATCTTTTTGATGCAAAGAATAATATAGAACTAGGAAGTGCTTATATAAAAATATTAAACTCTAAATATTTAAGTGGGATTTATAATAAAATATCTAAAGAGTATTGTGTGATTAGTGCTTATAATACTGGAAGTGGAAATGTTTTAAAAACATTTTCATCCAATAGCAAAAAAGCAAAAAATCTAATAAATAAAAAAACACCTTCTGAAGTTTATAACACTCTTATTAAAAAACTTCCTTATACAGAAACTAGAAGGTATTTACAAAAAGTTATAAAACATAAAAAAGAGTTTGTGAACCTATAAAATTTATTTTTCGCGTTTTCTTTTTCTTTCATTCATTTTTTCTAATAAAGCAGAGGTGAAAATACTACCAGGTATTGCATATAAAGCAATACCAAGAAAACTTACAATTGCAGTTAAGATTCTACCAACAGCAGTAACAGGAAACATATCACCATAGCCAACAGTTGTAAAAGTAATAACTGCCCACCACATAGTAGTAAGCATACTTGTAAACACTTCAGGTTGAGCATCTTTTTCAAAATGATATACAATAGGAGTAAGAGTTAAAACAACTACTGATAAACCTACAAAAATAAAAATAAACTCTTCTTTTTTTTCTTTTAAAATGCTAAATAAAAGATTATCAAACTCTGCATATTTAACCACTCTAAAAAGTTTGAAGATTCTTATAACTCTTAATGCCCGTAAGAAACCTAAGTCAAGATTGAATAGTGAAAGGTAAAAAGGAAGAATAACAATTAAATCAATAAGCATAAAAGGAGTAAAAGCAAACTTGAATCGACTTCTTCTTTGATAATTTATACAATAAAGTCTTAATATATATTCAAGTGAAAAAAGTGTTACATTTATCGTATTTATAATATCAAATATTCCAAAATAATCAGATAGCTCTTTTTCTGTTTGTAAAAACATAATTATAATACTAACAATAATATTCAAAAAAATTAGTGAGTGTATTAATATTCCATAAGTATGAGCAGTTGGATGTTCAAAAATATTATATAAATGTTTTTTTAGTTCTTTCATTGTCCTACTTTTTTACTCATTCGATTTAGTATTTCATATGTTTTACTAACATCATATGTAGCACTATGATATGAATTTGGGTCAAATTCAATTCCATAATAAAAGCAAGTTTCATCTAGTTTTGGATTTTTTATATTTCCTCTTACATTTAAAGCTTTTACTACATTTTTATTTTCTTTCATAGTACAAAAATGATTTTCAAATTCTGCTATTTTATATAAATGTCGTAGTTCAAAACTTATATTATGAGCAACAAGTGTTTTTGCATCTTTGCAAAATTCTACAAATTCTAAATCTTCACTAAAATAAGAGCTATATGTAGCACCTGCTCTATGAGCTAATATTTTTTCAGGGGTAAGTTTATGCACTGCATAAGAGTATTGATTTACAGAATATCTTGATAAATAATAGCGATGAAACTTATCAACAACTTTATATTTACCATTTTCTAAAACTACTTTTACAGCAGCGGCCTCTATAACATCATGTTCATTTGTTGTATTTGTTTCAAAATCTAATATAATCATAGATTATTATAATGCAATTTTACTAATATCTAAATTTAATAATCTTAAGCTTTCCATTTTAAAGCCCATTGTTTTTGTTCTTCTTTTGTAAGAAATGTCCAGATTACAATTCTACTAATTTTTTGACCGTGCTGCATTTCTATTGTGTCATATTCTGCTGGTTTTACTTTTTCTATCTCATCATAAATATATGGAAGATTGTCTTTTTTTGAAACTATAGTACTAAACCACAAACAATTTTTAGCATATTTTTTACTCTGTCTTATCATAGCTTTTACAAAAGCTACTTCTCCACCTTTACACCATAATTCATTGTTCTTTCCACCAAAATTTAAAGAAGCTTTGTCAATTACTTGTTTTGTTAGATTTTGTACTTTTCTCTTACTTCCAGCTTCTGCATCTTTTTGAGACTTATGAAAAGGAGGATTACATAAAGTAAAATCAAATCTATCATCTTCTTTTATGATACCTGTGAAAATACTGTCATGATTTAATTGTAATCGACACTCTACTTTTCCTTTTAAGGAATCATTTAAATTTACAATACTTTCAGAAGATTCTAAAGATTCTTTTTCAATATCACTTCCTACAAAAGACCATCCATAAACACTATTTCCAATAATTGGATAAATACAATTTGAACCAATACCTACATCCAAGCCTTTAATTTTCCGACCTTGAGGGATAACTCCTTCATTAAATTCAGCTAATAAATCTGCTATATAATGAAGATAATCAGCACGCCCAGGAATAGGAGGACATAAATATCCTTTAGGAATAGCCCAATTTTTAATATTGTAAAAATGTGATAAAAGCGCTTTATTTAAAATCAAAACTGCATCTGCGTTTGCAAAGTCTATTGATAATTCATCATATTTGTTTTCAAAAACATAATCGCCTAACTTTGGTAAACTTTTTATAAGCTTAGGAAAGTTATATCTTTTGTTGTGGGGATTACGTGGATGTAAACCTTTTTTGTGTTGTTTATGTGCCATAATATTTGTCTTAATATATAAATTTTTTTGTATTGTACAATCATATTTCTAATTATAAGTAAATCTAAACATTTTTTAAGAATTTTTCAACTCTATCAACTTTTAATTTTAGATTTTTCTTTTGAATTATCTCAAATTGTTATAACAATTTGAGATAAGATTAAGCTTCTTTTTGTATAATTCCGACCCAAAAAAATATATAGGAGACAAATGAGAATAACAATAACTAGCCATGAATTTAGCGCAATCCAAAAAATTTTAGTTCAAAATGATACATCGTTATATAATAGATTTAATGAAGAATTTAAGAAGTCAATTTTATCATGTACACCAAAGAAAATGAAAGCTACAAATAAAGCAAATATAGCAAAAAGAAAAAAGAGTAGAAATGCAATAACAAATGCAGTTAATATATTAAGATTTGAAGATAAAGAAATTACAATTTATAGTGTCGCAAAAACAGCTGCTATTAGCTACAACACTGCTAAACAATACAAAGATTTTATTCTCGCACAATAAGCTACAAAACAAGCTCTAACTAAGATATACAAATAAACTTCTATATTCTAAATGAAGTTTATTTTGTACTTTTCAAAATGATATAATAAAATGAAACATAAGACTTTTGATTTAATATAAATTGGAATATAGTAGATTTTTTAGTATATACAAATTGTATTATTTCAAAATGATATAACGATATTTATAAGAAAGTTTTTCATTTTTAGCTGTTATATCCTTCATAACAGCGTGTTTTTTTCTAGTTGTGTTCAATATGATATATCAAAATGAAAGAGTCATTTTTTTATAAATCAGACAAAGAGAACTGATTTTGAGGGCTATACAAAGTGTAATATTTCAAAACGATATGACTTTTTAGAATACTCTTAAAGAGTTAGCTACTTATTATAAACTTAACACCGAATCAATAGAGTCATAATTATATATTTCATAATTTGTATTTTTAACTTTTATAGTATGTACTGCCATTCTATCAGCTAATTCATTTCCTTCAATTCCAGAATGTCCTTTTACATGTTTAATTGTTATGTTATTTTTTATTTTTTCATATAATAAATGGGCTGATTTAATTAGTTCAAGATTTTTAATCTCGCCACCTTTTTTAGTCCAGTTTTTTGCTTTCCAACCGTATGCCCAAGTACAAATGCAATCAATACTATATTTTGAATCCGAAAGTATAGTATTTGGATGATTCTGATTTGATTCGCAAATCAAAAGTGCCTTATATAAAGCATTTAATTCTGCTACATTATTTGTACCTTTTTTTACATAAGCTCCATAATAAAGAACGGGTTTATTATTTGCAGAATATACAGCAAGTCCACTTCCAGCTTCTCCTGGATTTCCAGAACAAGCTCCATCACAATAAATACTTAATCCTCCACTATTTTGTAACTTTGTATTTTCTATTACACTTTCTTTTACAGGTTCAGCCTTTTTAGGATTTCTAAAAGTAGAGAGGGTTTCATAGTTTTTAATAATCTGTTCTTGTGTTTTGAGAGCTAATTTACCTTTTAATAAAATTAATAAGTTTGTATCTCTGGTGTTTAATTCTTTCTCTAAAATAAGCGATTCCCAATTATTTTCAAGAGGGAAAGACAAATTTAATATCTTTGCTTGTGCTTTATTTAGTGTAGAATCATTTACAATTAAATCTAAGTAGTTTTCATCAATTTTCATATAATTTTCCATATTTTTTGATGCAATTATATCAAAATATTATTAGTTCTAAATTGTCATAATTAATTTAGAACTATTTTAGTTTTTCAATTTTAATCGCCGTATTTAAGGCCCATTATTTCTCCAGTTTTTAAGACTTCATTTTCTTTTGTTACAAGTTTTAATTTTGGAGCCATATATTCTAAAGGTGTAGCTTGAAGTTTATTATTTACAATTGAAACTGTATTTCCATAACGTTCTTCTTTGATAAGTTTTGCTGCATAAACACCAAATTTGGTTGCTAAAATACGATCAAAAGCTGAAGGAGAGCCACCTCTTTGTTGATGCCCGGGAATTGTAACTCTTGTTTCAAAGCCAAGATTTTTATTAATCTGTTCAGCTAATCTATAAGATACAGTTTGATGTTTCATTGACATACGATGTTCTCTAAATTCTTTTTTATTCATTACAGCTTCTTCTTTGCTAATAGCTCCTTCTGCTACAACAATAATAGAGAAATTTTTACCTTTGCTTTGACGTTCTTCAAGAGCTTCGTAAATTTTTTCAATTGAGTAAGGAATCTCTGGAATAAGTACCACATCAGCTCCACCTGCAAGGCCAGCATATAAAGGTAGCCACCCTGCTTTATGTCCCATTAATTCAATTAACATAACTCGGTCATGAGAATCAGCTGTTGTATGGATACGATCAATCACTTCTGTTGCTATATCAACAGCACTATGAAAACCAAAGGTTAAATCTGTCCCATAAATATCATTATCTATTGTTTTAGGTAGTCCTATTACATTTAGACCTTCTTCTCTAAGTAAATTAGCATTTTTATGCGTTCCATTACCACCTAAAGTAATAAGGCAATCTAAGCCAAGGCTCTCATAGTTTTTAATCATATTCCTTACTTTATCAACACCATCATCTTCTATTTTACGCATTCTTTTAAATGGAGTTCTTCTCGTTCCTAGCATTGTACCGCCTAGAGTAAGAATCCCTGAAAAATCCTTTGGTGTAAGATCACGGAAATTACCATCAATTAAGCCTTGATATCCGTCATGAATACCAACAAATTCACAGTCAAAAAGTTCATATGAAGCTTTTGCCACCCCTCTTATTGCTGCGTTAAGACCTGGGCAATCACCACCACTAGTTAAAATACCAATTCTTTTTTTCATCAAACACTCCTTTTTGAAACAACTCAAATATTAATTATATTTTACAAAATTATTTCATAATAATTTAAGTATAACAGATTATTTATTAGTAGATATCCCAATTCATTAAAATTGTTTCCTATTTTTGCTATAATTTTATATCTTATTTAAAGGCCTAAAATGAAAAAAGTTATATTATTCACATTTCTTGTTAGTTCTATGTTATTTGCAGAAGCACAAGAAGGATGTATTGAAACTAGATTAAATGCAGTAAAAAGTATTTATGCATGTCCCCAAGCTACCTTTGAAGTAACATTTGAAATTGATATTCATAGTAAAGAAAGATCAGAAAATGATAAGCCAATTTTAAAAAAAATAGCAGAAGCAAAAGCTCCTATTACTCAATATATTACTAATAGGTAAAGAAATTGAAAAGTTAAATATGGTAGAATCCCCTTCCAAAATTATATATATTTCAAGGTGTTTTTAGTGTCAATTTTTACTTTTCAATCTTTAGCTGGTGGATTTCTAGATGAGGATTTAGAACATTTTAATAAAATCTTCGATGACTGGTGTATTCAATTTGAAAGTTATGAAGATGCTATGGATATTATGCAAACTCTTGAAAATCATTCAGATATAGATATAGTCGAAATAACGCCATTAAGCTATCCAAAATATTTTTTTTCATCTCTTCAAGGTACTATTTATACAACAAGACAAATTGAAAATAAAATCATTTGTGTTGTAGAACCATTTATGGGTTCTAGTTTTAAAATTGCAGTATGTGATCTTAAAACTAGAAAGGTAAGACTAACAAAAACTAATTATAAAAATATCTCAAGTGTTGAAAGTGCTTTTGCTAGTTTTAGCGAATAGTACTTTTTTCTATCAAAATACAAAAAATATACTTTAAAATTATTTAATTCAGATACTTAATCTTAACGTAAATAATTAATTATTTTATCTTAAATCATACTATTAATTTATTTGCTAAAATTGTAATAGTTCAAAATAAGGAGCTTATTATGAAACTATATGGAGTGTCATTAGATTTTGACGATGTAAAATCATGTGGATTACTTCCTGATTTGTGTGCAGATTGGGATCATGGATCTGAAGAGTTAACAGAAAATGAAAAACTCTTATCATATTGGGATGACAATATTAAAAAATTATTAGAAAAAACCAATAAAGTTGTTGTGGGGAATATTGAAAATAAATCAATAGCATATTCTGGTGATGAAGAAGCGATAGATATTATTAAAAATCTTTTTAAAGAGATTGAATTATCCTCAATTTACTATGAAGAAATACGACAGTGTGACAACTGTATAAAACATGATTATTTAAAAATATAAATATAGATTAAAAATTATTAATAAAATATTTAAATAAATAAATGCTGATTTATTAAAAATAGCATAAAGTGAAGTAAGTACATAAAGAATAAAAAAACATAAAGGAGTACTTACTTCATAGATACTCATTTTGTAAAGAAGAAACTGCAATATATATTCATCTAAAAAACTTCCATATCCAATAAAATGCAAGAATAATTCAAAGGGATAAAAAATAGTAAAAATAAGTGTAATAAAAGGTGAGAGCAATTGCTCATAACTTGTATTAAAAAAGAAAAAATGAACAATAGGATTAAATACAAAAAATATCCAAAAGTTAAATAAAAAAAGGCTAAAAATTTTGGGTATATTTTTAAAATATTGTAGATATAAAAATATATAAAATACTCCAATAATAGAAAACCATAAAGATATTGAAAATAAATATTTTGGATAGAGAGCTATTATCACTAAAAGAGTAATAAATAAAGTTTGGAAGTTAAGTATTTTTATATTTGAACGCAGAAAATATATCCCTAGAAAAAACATCACAAAAGCTCTTAATAAAGAAGGAACGAGATCAGTTAAAATCAGGTAAAAAAGAAGTGTGAAAATAGTAAATACTAAAATATCAAATTTTTTATTTCTATAAGGAAAATATCTCTGATGTATATATGAATATGGAAAATAAATTAACCAATACACAAGAGAAGATAAAATAGCAAGGTGAAATCCAGAAATAGCTATAAGATGAGAAATGCCAAAATTTGTATAAATCTCTCTATACTCTTTTGAAATAGGAACAGCAAGAAATAGTGCATTAAAAAGCTCTTTTAAGCGTATATCTTGATTTTCTTCATTTATTTTTTTAAATAGATTTTTTTTGAAAGAATCTTTATTTGGCAAAATATCATAGTAAATGGCTTTTGCATAAAAACCTTTTAGATATGAAATAAAATTTACTTTTGAAGTTATTATTGCAATATTTATATATTCCAATTTTTTTAAAGATAACTCTTTATTTATTGAGGTAAAAAAAGAAACATTTTCATTTTTTAATTTTACTACATAGTAATCTTTTTTATCATAAATATTTACAATTTGAAAATCCCCACTAAGAAGCTCTTCTTGCGTGAAATCTTTATATTTAAAATATTCATGAATTATATTAAAAAGGAAAATAAGTAGAACAAAGATAAAAACAAAAAGAAGCTCTTTTTTTGAAGATATTAATTGTTGACTATTCATAAAAATAGTCTACAATAAAATAAGTATATTTATTATTATAGTAGTTGTTGATTTATTTTATTTTTTAATCTAAATTTAACTCACCTTTAAATTTAATTGGAAACTCATCAGAGCTTAGTTGTAATTCGTAGCCTTTTTTTATTGTTTCATTTGGGATTTTCCATTCTTTTTGAAGTAGTTTTAAAACTAGTTTTTTGGAATATCTTATATTAATTAATGCGATATAATATGCACTTGCTTTTATATCATCTTTTAATATATTATGATACAACAAACCAATGTTTTTCAAAGCAGACAAACTCTCTCTTTCTATAGCTTTTTTATACCAACTTTCTGCTATTTTATAATCATTAAGATTTATTTCATATAATAATCCTAATCCATCAGCTGCTTTTTTATCACCATGTAAGTATGCTTCAGTATAAAATTTTATACTATTTTCATAATCCTCAATATCTTTATATGAAGAAGCCATATTCACTAAGTTTTGATTGTTTCTTTTTATGGAGTTTGAATATAAATACCATTCAATTGCTTTCTTATTATCATTTAGGTCTTGTCTATAAATATTCGCAATATTATAAGCCGCAATCTCATCATCATCAGCTTGTTGATACCATACGCCAGTATTTTTATAGTTTGTTAATCTATCTTCCCACTCAGGCTTAGGAAGTTTAACTTTCTTTTCACTGCTTATTTTACTTATATCATCTTTTTTGTCATCACAAGCAGAAAAACTAAGAACTAGTAGGCTAGTTAGTACTATTTTTAATATTTTACTTTTTATTTTCATATTTCTAATCTAGGTTTAAATCTCCCGTATATCTTCTTGGGAGTCCTTCCATTTTTAGTTGTAATTCATAGCCTTTTTTTATTGTTTCATTATCAAACTTGTAATGATTTTTTAATCTATTAATTACTTCTTCTTTTGTAAAGTTTTGATATTCAATAAGATTTATCATGTAGGCAGATGCTTTTTTATAGTCTTTTTTTTCATAATAAAGAGAAATAATGCCTTTTAAAGATTCCTCACACTCTCTCTCTATAGCTTTTTTATACCAAATTTCTGCATTTTTTAAATCATTTAAAATATCTTGATATAAAAGAGCTAAGTTATAAGCAGCATCATTTTCACCCAACTTAAACGATTGTTTCATATACTTAATTGCATTTTTATATTGTTTTAAATCTTCATATGTATTAGCTAAATTGAGTAAGTTACTTGAATTATATTTAATAGAATCAGAATATAAATACCATTCAATAGCTTTTTTATTATCCTTTATTTTTTGTCTATATGTATTTGCAATATTATAAGCAGCAATTTCATCCTCATCAGCTTGTTGATACCACACGCCAGTATTCTTATAATTAGTAAGTCTA
>Ga0193962_1000142_pt1 | contig 31009 bp, 30 predicted proteins | sample FB_5_MG_FD_140335 | JGI IMG/M metagenome (GOLD analysis project Ga0193962, IMG submission 140335) | Microbial mat bacterial communities from the Broadkill River, Lewes, Delaware, United States - FB_5_MG | ecosystem: Environmental > Aquatic > Freshwater > River > Microbial mats | place: USA... | reverse complement strand
GTGAAGATAATAGTTATTGTATAGGTATTCCATGTCATGTAGATACATTAGGAGCTATGGTTAGATCTATTAATTCTGACGGAACTCTACGTATTTCTAGCTTAGGCGGAAATATGTTTTCGACTTTAGATGGTGAATATTGTTTGATAAAAACAAGAGATGGAAGAGAATTTTCAGGAACTATCTTATCTAAATCACCAGCAGTTCATGTGTTTCCAGATGCTAGAAAATTAGAAAGATCAGAAGAGAACATGATGGTTAGAATTGACGAAGTTGTTTATAGCAAGGAAGATGTTGAAAAATTAGGAATTGATACAGGAGATTTTATATGTGTTGATCCTAAATTTAATATTACAGAATCAGGTTATGTTAAATCTAGATATTTAGATGATAAAGCTGGTACAGCTTGTGCATTAACTCTTTTAAATATGTTTAAATCAACAAATACAAAACCAGCTCACAAGGTTAAAATATTGGTTTCAACTTATGAAGAGTTAGGTCATGGTTGTTCTAATATTCCAAGTGATATCAATGAATTAGTAGGAATAGATATGGGTTGTATTGGGTTAGATATGAATTGTACTGAAGAACAAGTATCTATATGTGTAAAAGATAGTTCAGGACCGTATGATTTTGATATGACTAATAAATTAATAGAATTATCAAAAGAAAATAAAATTGATTTTGCAAAAGATGTTTATCCTATGTATGGATCAGATGTTTCAGCTTCTCTTAGTGCTGGAAATGATATAAAAGGAGCCTTGATAGGTCCTGGAGTAAGTGCATCACATGGAATGGAAAGAACTCATAAAAAAGGAATTGAAAACACAATTAAATTGATTCATGCGTATGTAACTAATAAGTAAATGTGGGTAATATATGATTTCAGTTGGTATATGTGATAATATCGAAAATGATATTGAAAATTTAAAAAGACAAATTGAACTGTATTTTTCTAATTCATCTTATCCATATAAAATAAATGTTTTTAAAGGATTGAATGAGTTACATAAATTTTATTCTTCTAGTACGAGTAAAAAAGAATTGGGATTGGACATATTGTTTTGTAATTTTTGCGTAAATAAAGGATCTGGTTTTAAAATTTTGAAATTCATACGTGAATTTGATGACGAAGTAGCCATAGTAGGTGTTTGTGATGATTTATCATATATTCAGGAGAGCTATGATATTTGGAGTTTAAGTTATGAAACTAAGCCAATAAAAACTGAAAGATTAGAATGTATAATGAAGAGATTTTTTAAACATTCTGCTAGAAAAGAAGAGCAGGGATTGATTGTTAAAATTAGTTCTAAATATATTAAGTTATTTTATGATGAAATATGTTATATAGAAAGTCAAAACACTGTGTTGCGAATTCACATGAATAACTACGAAATAATTAAAACATATGGGAAATTAGATGACATGGAACAAGAAATATCAAATAAGAGATTTTTGAGATGTCATAAAAGTTTTCTTATAAATATGGACTATATAAAGATAGCTGAAGCATATAAATTCACAACGATTTTTGGTGATTCTGTCTCTATTAAACAAAGAGAAGCATCATCTATAAAGAGAAATTTTTATGAATATAAGAGAAACAAATATTATATAGAAAAAATGAAGTAAATAAAAAACGGTCAGCATATGCTGACCGTTTTATTTTCTAAAATTAATCGGTTTTTATTTTGATTAAACCTTGAATGATAGCACCTTTTTCTATACTTATTGTGCTAGCAGTTACATTTCCAATAATATAAGCTTCTTTTGCAATAAATACTTCTCCAGATTGAACAATATTACCTTTTACTCTTCCAGATAATTCGATTCTTTTAGCTGAAATATCACCTAGAATATCACAATTGTTTTTTATGATTAAGATGTTTTCAACTTTGATATCGCCTTCAATTTTTGCATTGTTACCTTCGAAGTTTTTGCAAGTTACTCCACCAAGAATTCTTCCAGTTGTGCTAACAGAGTTAGTGCTAGTTACATCACCAATCATTTCTCCGGCGATTACAATATTAGAATCAGTATTTAATGAGCCTTCAACTTTTGTTGCTTTTGTAATAATAGCTGTTTCAGCTCCTGTAGTTGGTTGAGCAAATGAATTTTGATTAGAATATTTATTTGCTTTTGATTCTGTATCTTTTACAGATTCTAATTTCATTTCTACAGCGCTATTTGATTCAGTCTGATTGATTTTTTGAGTAGTTTCTTCATTTTTTGTTTCAACTGCTTCAGATAGTTTAACTTCTTCTTTTTGTTCTTTTTCTTTGTCTACTCCCATAACCTCTTTCAAGGCTTTTCTGAAATTACTTTCCATTATATTCCTCCATTGCATTTATGTTTATTATTTATACGTAAACAGTAATGAATCTACATTTTCATTCAATGTATCAAATGTATATCCATCATTTTGTAATTTGTCAATAAATACATCTAAAGCTTTAATTGTTCTATCAGAGTATTTACAATCATGAGATAAAATAACTAGATTTTTTCCTTCAACTAATTCATAGCTGAAGTTTGCATATTCTAACATCTTATCATTTGTTATATCTTGAGCGTCTTGCAATGAGACGTTCCAATCGAATATTTTATATTTTTCTTCTGTCAATTTTTCTATAATTTTTGCTGAAGTTGTAGTATTGTATGAATTAATACTGCCTCCAGGTAATCGAATTATTTTTGGTTCAATACCTGTATTGTCAAGGATAATTTTCTTTTCGGCATCTAAATCTTTCATAAAAGCATCAACCGATTCATATATGATTTTATAGTCATGTGAATTAGAATGTAGACCTAATGTATGACCTCTGTCTACAATCTCATTTAATATATCAAAATCAGATTTGTAGCCAGTCACAATAAAGAAAGTTGCCTTTATTTTTTTTTTATCTAAGAAATCAAGAATATCTTCAGTGTGTGAAGACGGTCCATCATCAATTGTAAGATAAGCCGTTTTGCTATGTACAGTTTTTACTTCAGAATCAGTTTCAGAACTAGAGTCTGTTTTATCTTTTTCTGAAATAATATTTTCCTTAGGATCAGTAAGATCCGTTTTGCTAGTTAAATCATCATTATCATTTTGCTCGTCTACTTTATTATTCGAGGTTGAATTGTTTATCGATGAGTTATTATCTACAATTTCTGTAGTCTCATCATTTCCATCAGGAATACACCAACCAATAACAGTTGTAAATCCAACTATTGTGAGAAATAAAACTAGCACGATACATAAATAAATAAGATGTTTGAAAAATTTTATACTTCCAAAATACATATTATCTGCCCCTACTTTTTTATATAATTCACGATAACATTATCATACCAAATTTTCGCATAGATTAATATAGTTTTATGAAAAATTCATGAAATTATATGAAAAAAACAAAAAGAGCAAGAAAACTTATAGCTACTTGCTCTTTAAAGGGAGGAATTAATTGGGTTATTTTGTAAAAGTTATTTCTAGTTCTTTTTCGATGCCGTCTCTAATAATTGTTAATTTTGCCGAATCATTCATCTGAAATTTATATAAAGCGGCTTTGATATCTTGCATATCTGTTATTTTTATATCATCTATTTTAGTTATTATATCGCCACTTTTTAGATTGGCAGTTTTTGCTGGAGTATTGTTTTGAACTTCAACTATATAGACTCCTTCATTGGCATTTAAATCTATACCTAATACTTGTTCATATTTTGAAACTGAGGTGCCTTTGATTCCAAGATAAACATTTTGAATTTCTCCAGTGTCAGTTAATTGAGCTAGAATAGGTTTTAGTGTGTTGATTGGTATGGAAAAGCCTAAGCCTTCAGCTGATTTCATTTTAGCAGTATTTATTCCTATAACTTCACCAACAGAATTGAAAAGTGGTCCACCGCTATTACCAGGATTAATTGAAGCATTTGTTTGAATCAAAGGTTTTATTGTTTTACCATTTATTTCTATAGATCTATTTAATCCACTTATAATTCCATCAGTTATAGAACCATTGAATTTTAAGGATAGTGGATTGCCTATTGCTGCAACAGGTTCGCCTTCTATCAATTTATCCGAATCCCCTAACTCTACATAGTTTAAATTAGTTTTCTCTATTTTTATTATAGCTAAATCAAGAAATGGTTCGAACCATAGTACTTCTGCTTCTTCGATACTTCCATCTGATAGAGATACGCTGACACTTTTATAATTGCCGTCACCTATCACATGTGAATTTGTAACGATATAACCATCATTTGAAACTATGAAACCTGAACCAATAGATTCATAATCTTGCTCAGTAGTTCCAAAAAAAGTATCTATTTTTTGTGTTCCAGTTGTTGAAATGCCAACTACGGCCTCCTTGTTTTTTTCATTGACAGCTGCTGCGTAAAACATATTATTATCTGATTTAATTATAGTTGTATTTATATTATTATTATCTTCTATATCATGTTTATTATATTTTTCATATATATTGATTCCCATAAAAGCTCCAAATGAGCTGCTTAATAAACATATTATTATTGCCATAGATATCAAACTAGTTGAACTAAATGATTTTTTATGCCTTACTTTTTTATTTCTTGCGTTGTTTGTTATGCTACCATTTGACGTAGATTTGAATGTGTAATTTTCATTATTCATTTCACTATCACTTTGGTTTACATGTATTTGTTCATTAGTATTGTGTGTTGTTTCTGGATGTTCTGCTAATTCCTTGTTTAATGAATCAGTTCTGCTTTTTTCGTAGTCATTCATTTGATCACTCCTTATAAATATTATATATTTATAATAATACAAAAAACTTAAAATTATCTAAAATATATAAAAAAGACTTTGGCTTTTTAAGTTTTACTTAAGCCAAAGTCTTATAGTCGTTATAAATATGTATTTTCCTATAACAAGATTTTTGTTAGATTTCTTAATGCATTTCCTCTATGACTAACAGAATTTTTTTCTTCCGAAGTCATTTCTGCCATAGTTTTATCTAAGCTTGTAACATGAAAAATTGGATCATATCCAAATCCTAAATTTCCTTTTTCTTCTTCAGTTATTTTACCATCAACTCTACCGATAGCGGTTTTTTTACTTCCATCTGATAAAATAACAGCTATTGCAGTTTCGAAATAGGCATCTCTTTTTGAGTCATTTAAATTTTTCATGTTTTCAAGTAAAAGATCAACATTGCTTTGATAGGTAGCATTTTCACCAGAATATCTAGCGGAATATACACCAGGCTCACCGTCAAGGGCTGGGACAAATAGACCCGTATCATCTGCAATTACAATGGCATCTTTATATTTGGTGTTATCTAATTTTTCTTTTAGTTCCACAGCTTTTTTCATAGCATTACCTATCAAAGTATCTTTGTCTTCTTCTACATCAAAATCATCTAGTCCAACATCTGATTTTGATAATATAGTATATTTGTTTTTCAGTATTTCTTTTATTTCAATTATTTTGTTTTTATTTGAACTAGAAAGTACTACTGTTTGTTTTTTATTCATAAAATTCTCCTTAAAATCATCAGCAGAAATTGGTTTGCTGAAAAAATATCCTTGTATGTTTTTACAATTTAAACTAATTAATTTATCTAACTCTTCTTGAGTTTCTACACCTTCAGCAATAACATCAATGTTTAGATTTTGGCATATGGAAATAATATTGCTGACTATCATTGAAGCTTTTTTATTGCTTGTAATTAATGAGATTAAGCTTTTATCAATTTTCAATTCATTATATTCTAACATTGAAACTAATGATAGATTAGTATAAGTTGAGCCAAAATCATCTAGAGATATACTATATCCCATAGAAAATAATTGACTTATTTTTCTTTGAATGATGGAGTCCTTTATAGTACCAACAGTTTCTGTTATCTCAATTTTAAATGATTTTTTATCTATATGGTGTTCTTTGACCATCTCATTAATATTTTCAATAAATTTATCTTCAATCAGTGAATCTCTAGAGAAATTAACTGATATTGGAACGAGCTCATAGTTTTCAGTTTGGGCTTGCTGAATAAATTTACATACATTGTCAAATACAAAAAAATCAATGTAGCTGATTAGATTTTGATCTTCTAAAGTTTTAACGAAATTAAGCACAGATAAATATCCTAATTCCTCAGGTATGAATCTAATTAATGCTTCAGCTCCAATCAGATTAGTGCTGACAGCATCAATTTGAGGTTGTAATTTAAATGAGATTTTACCTTCGTCCATAGATTTAAACAATCTTTGCTTAGTGAAAATTTTATAATCATGTTTTGTTTCTGTAATATCAGATTCTTTATAGAAAACTCTTTTATTTGCCTTTAACATATCTGAAGCGTTTTTTTGTAACATGGTTAAATCAATTTCTTCATCAGCCCAACTATAACCAGTCGATGCATTTATACTTTGTAAAGATAACAAACCTTCTCGAATATGTTTTACATTATCTATGAAATCATTAAATGAAATATCAGGATAAATAATTATAAATTCATCATCAGAAAATCTGAATATAGGATTGTCACACGCATGTTCTTTTAAATTATTAGCAAGTGATTTGATTGCTTTATCTCCAGCATTATATCCAAATTTATCATTTATTGTTTTAAGTCCATTAATATCAATATCTATGATTCCTATTGATTTGAATTCGTTTTTTAGCACGTATAAAGAGTATCTATTGAATAAGTTTCGGTCCATTAGATTTGTTAGTCTGTCATAATTAAATCTATCTGATATGAATGGGGTTAGAGCTTTAGTTATGTCATATAATAATTTTTTACGCTTGTCTCCAAATGAAATAGAATGATTTAAAAATTCTAGACTGATTAAGGCTTTTTTTTGAGAACCTTCAACCACATGTGAAAGTACTAAACTGCTTAAATTATCATTTGAATTTTTACGTAACTCGTGAATGCTTTGCATATTTCTAGTGTTTTCATCAAAAACAATCATATTATATGCATCAAGTAAATTTTCATCATAAATCCATTTAGAAGCATTGTTTTGAAGCTCTTCAATCTCTTTACATGGAAATTTTGAACTTTGCCAATAATTAGATAGACTAACCCACAGATTGTTTTTGAAATAACGATATATGCAAATTCTATCTGCTCCAAATTCTTCTGCGATAATTTCTAGTATATTATCCACTGTATCCTCTTGATTGTTAGAAGAATGAAACATTTCTAAAATTGTTTTATACGGATTTTTGATTATTTCACTAGTTTTGTATTCTTTTGCTTGATAAGTATTAGAAGTCTTGTTAAGGTTGTTTCTATATGAATAGAATTCATATGTATTCTTTCCATTGTTTTTAGCACTGTATAGAGCCTTATCAGCTTTTGCATATAATGTTTCATAGCTGTTCCCATTTTGAGGATATAGACTGATTCCAATGCTACAAGATGTTTTTATAACAGTATATTCTGTATCAATTTTCTTATCAAATAAATCGATTATGTGGCCGAGCTTTTCAAATAGAATTTTTTTATCTTGAAGATTTTTAATGAAAATAATAAATTCGTCTCCACCTACTCTTCCAATAATATCAGAAGTTCTAATAAGTGCTTTTAGACTGTTGATGTTTTTAAAAATGTATTCATCTCCATATATATGACCTAAAATATCATTTACTTTTTTAAAATTATCAATATCAATCATTAATAAACAGCTTCTATTATCTGGATTACTATTGATAAATTCATTAATAGATTCTTCAGTAGCTGTTTTGTTTAAAACCTTTGTAAATGGATCTAACTTTGCTTTTTCATGTAATTCTGCTATTCTATCTTTATTTTGAATAGAATATTTTGTAACATCTAAGAAACAACAATTTATTAATCTTTTACTAGCATTTGTATTTTCAAGTAACTCTCCACTAACTATAGTAGTGTAAGAGTCGCCTTCCAATGATTTTATTTGACATTCTATAGAAAAAGACCCAGATTTATTAAGATCTTTTAATGCATCTGTGAATATTGAAAAATCATTTTTCATATCAATAAAATTTATCAAAGAAGAGTTATACTTGATGTGGAAGGTATTTTCATTGCATTTAATATAATCATAAAATTTATTATTTGCAAGTACTATATTTAGTTCTTTTTCAGCTGTACAAATAAAACTTCCAACAGGCGAATTTTCAATTAATTTTCTTAATTCTTTTTTTGTGTTTCCCTTTATCACTAAATTATTCATCACTTGTCCTATTCTACAATATATTGATTGGTTTCACTCAATGTTTCTTTATCTACACTAAGATATTTTACAGTTATTTGATCCCCTGCTTCTAAATATTTCTCTGTAATTTTTAAAATTGTAGGAGAAATAAATATAGTATCTTGTTCATCATCATTTATAAATACGTGACTATCTTTGGTGAAGCCATTTCCAAATATGAAAGCTTCATTAATATCATCAATTTTATTTCTAGTGAATCGAATTTTTGTTTGGGAAATTCCCATCTTTAGCGGACATTTTTTATAGGGATTTAGTCCGTTATATGCTGTTTTTTCACCGTATAAAATATCGTGTTCCAATAATTCTAGTTTTCTTTGATATTCTTTGTTTTCAAAATCATCATACAGGTATTCTTGATTTAATGTGTTTATAAGTCCACCATTTATACCGAGCATTTCGGTTACTCTAGCAGAAACTTGATATGTTTGTAAATCAACATCTTTATCTATGATATAATCTGCTTTGGAATTATGCCATATGACATATTCTGATTTTAATACATCGCCTGATGTTAAATCTTCATTTGAAATGAAAAATCCAGGAAGGTGGTCACCGTAAAATACAACTATACAAGGTTCAGATGATTGTTCTAATGTATTGATTAAATCACCAGCAAATTCATCCATTTGTCTAGCTTGTTCAGTATAATACTCATAAGAATTTTTTTGTTCTTCACTTTCACACCCTTCTATAGTGATGTATCTGTTATCATCTATGATTTCTTCAGGATATTTTCCATGTCCTTGAACGGATACTGCAAAAACTATATCTTTAGTGTCAGTTGAATTTAATGCTTTTATGATTTGTGAAGTGAGAATATCATCATTTTCCCATCCCATAGGGTTATAGGATAAATTGTTCATATATTCTTTAGATGTGAATGTATTAAATCCAATATTTCCATATGCAAGATGTCTATCATAAAATGTTCCTGTATGATTGTGAATGGCATGAGAAGAATAATCATGAAGTTCTTTCATATTATAATTTATGGATTCACACGTATGTTCTTTTAATATAGTTGTGTAAGGATATTCTCCAGGACCGAAGAAATCTAGATTTACACCGGTTAATACTTCAAATTCTGTATTTGCAGTACCTGCTCCTAATAAATTTACAGACATATATCCATTGGAATAATTATCTCGTATATATGAGAAATTAGGTATAGGATCTTCTGAAAAACTTAATCCTTTTATATGAGTAATATCAAAGAATGATTCTAATTGAACATAAACTATATTTGGCCAGTCATCGTCTTCAAAAGATTTATATATAGGGTTTTCTTTCATTTCTTTTTCAGGAAGATTATTTTCTATATCATCTTTAATTGCTATAACAGTCTCTTTAGAATAATTATCAGGTTCATCTACACCTCTATCAAAGCATGTAGCTGAAAAACAGTAGGCAAAACCATATTTTTTATAGGCTTCTCCTAAATGAGGAATATTGTCACTTAAAATTCCAGTAGTTAAAAATCCAAATGTTAAAGATAGGGTTGCTGCTATCGTTATGAAAAATGTTAGAAAAGCTTTCATAAAATTCAGCTCTGTCTTTTTAGTTTTTTTGTAAATTTTATATAAGACAAATATTGTTATTAAAATGAGAAATATTATGGAAAACACTTCAAATGGAGTCAAATACATATTTAAAATATTTCCTGATGTTTTTAGCAGTTTAAAATCAATTCCCATAAGAGGGGTGGATCTGTATCCGAGTAAAACTAAACTAGATACTCCAAATATAATCCATACTGTTGATATAATAAACATGAAAAAGCTCTTTTTTTTGAAAAGAAGAGATATTGTTAATGTACATAAAATAATCATAGAATTGTAGAAAAACATCAAAGGATTTGAAAATAAAAATTTTATTCCTTCTACGGCTGAAAATCTAGCGAAACATTCAATGATTAAGTTCAATACTATAGCTGTAAGTATACAGGGCAGTATGTTTAAGTTTATAAGTTTATCTTTAAGTTTTCTTTTGTTTGTATTCATTCATCCACCTGTTTTTATTGTTTTCTTTTGTAATATAGTAATTTTAACATGTAATAAAATCTTTGTCAAAACATAAAATTAGTGAAAAAGATGAACTTTCTCACTAATTTTTAAAATCTTATTTCAAATTCTTATTTTACAACAATATTATATATTTTATTTGGAACATATATTTCTTTAACTATGTTTTTACCTGAAGTTAATTCACTTACTGCTGAATCTTCAAAGACTTTGCTTCTTACAAGGTCTCTATCTGAATCTTTATCAACTTTGACTTTAGCTCTAACTTTTCCGTTTATTTGAACCGGTATGATGATTTCTGCATCAACTGTTTTGCTTTCGTCCCAAGTTGGCCAAGCAGTAGTATTTAACATGCCATCAAATCCACATTTTTCCCATAGTTCTTCAGTTATATGTGGTGCAATAGGATTTAGCAATAATAGGAAGTCTTTGTATTCATTTCTAGTAATATATTTATCAGAGTTGATTTCGTTTATGGCACTCATAAGCGCAGCTATTGCAGTGTTGAATTTCATAGCTTCATAATCGTTGTTAACTTTTTTTATAGTTTTGTGCATAAGAGAAGTATGTTTTTTAGAGTAATCTACATCATCTGTTAATAAATCTTGCAATCTCCATACTTTATCTAAGAATTTTTTGCAACCACGAACACTATCAGGAGCCCAAATTGCAGGTTTTTCATAGTCTCCAATGAACATAACATAAGTTCTAAGTGTATCTGCACCGAAATCATCTATGATTTCATTTGGATTGATTACATTTCCTTTTGATTTAGACATTTTTTCACCATCAGGTCCTAGTATCAATCCTTGGAATGATCTTTTCTTGTATGGCTCTTTAACTTTTGTAACTCCTATATCATATAAAAATCTATGCCAGAATCTAGAGTAGATTAAATGTCTTGTAACATGTTCCATACCACCATTATACCAGTCTACTTGCCCCCAGTAGTTCATTGCATCTTCTGATGCTAGAGCATCAGCATTGTGTGGGTCCATATATCTTAAGAAATACCATGAAGAACCAGCCCATTGAGGCATTGTATCAGTTTCACGTTTAGCAGGTCCCCCGCATTTAGGACATGTTGTATTAACCCATTCTTCAATATTTGCAAGTGGAGATTCTCCAGTGTCTGTAGGTTCATATTTCTCAATTTGTGGTAATTTTACTGGTAAATCTTCTTCATTTACAGCAACAGTTCCACAAGTAGGACAATACACTATTGGGAATGGTTCTCCCCAGTATCTTTGTCTGTTGAATGCCCAGTTTTTCATCTTATAATTTGTTTTCTTTTCGCCAATATGATTTTCTTCTAAATAGTTAGATATTTTTACTTTTGCTTCTTTTACATCTAAACCGTTTAGTATACCAGAATTTACTAATATACCTTCTGCTGTATCAGTATATGCTTCTTCTGAAATATCTCCGCCAGAGATAACTTCTATCTTATCAATTCCAAATTTACTTGCAAATTCATAATCTCTAGTGTCGTGAGCAGGAACAGCCATGATAGCACCAGTACCGTAACCCATCATTACATAATCAGCAACCCAGATAGGTATTTCTTTTCCACTCATAGGATTTATAGCTGAAAGTCCTTCTATTTGAACTCCAGTTTTATCTTTTGCAAGAGCTACTCTGTCAAACTCAGACTTTTGCTTAGCTTTTTCTTTATAGGCTTCAATATCAGCCATATTGCTTATGTTATCAGCATATTTTTCTAATATTGGATGTTCAGGAGCGATAACCATGAAAGTTACTCCATATAAAGTGTCTGGTCTAGTAGTAAATACTCTTAATTTTTCATCTGTATCTTTAACTTGGAAGTTTACTTCAGCTCCGTAACTTCTTCCAATCCAGTTTTCTTGTTCTATTTTTATTCTGTTAGGGAAATCTAAGTTTTCTTCATGTAGACCATCAACTAATTTATCAGCATATTCTCTTATTTTCAAGAACCATACATCTTTTTCCATTTGAACTACAGGTTCACCGCATCTATCACATACACCGCCTTGTGATTCCTCATTTGCAAGAACTACTTTGCATTTAGGACAGAAGTTAACATATGTTTTATTTTTATAGGCCAATCCTTTTTCAAACATTTTAAGGAAAATCCACTGAGTCCATTTATAGTAATCAGGGCTAGTAGTATCAACTGTTCTATCCCAATCAAATGAATAACCTACAGCTTTAAGTTGCTCTGTAAAAACTTTGATGTTTTCATCTGTAACAACTCTAGGGTGTTTACCAGTTTTTATAGCATAATTTTCAGTAGGTAAACCGAATGCGTCCCAACCGATAGGAAATAAAACATTATATCCTTCTAATCTTCTTTTTCTTGAAATAACCTCAAGTGAAGTGTAGGCTCTGATATGTCCTACGTGAAGTCCTGCACCAGATGGATAAGGATATTCTACTAGAGAATAGTATTTTTCTTTTTCCGAATTGTTTTCTGCTTTGAATGTATTATTTTCTTCCCAAATTTTTTGCCATTTCTTTTCAATGTGTTCGGGATTATAAGTATTTATTTCTGTCATAATTATTTCCTTTCTATTTAGGTATAAAACCAACTTTTTTATATACTTTTCTTATTGTTTTTCTTGCTTTGTATTCAGCTTTTTCAGCTCCTATTTTACAAACATCTTCAAGATATGATTTATCTTTCATATATGCATCGCGTTTTTCTCTTAGTGGACGTAATTCCTCTATAACTAGTTCACCTATATCTTCTTTGAATTTAGAGTAACCTAGGCCGCTATATCTATTTACAATTTCTTCAATAGGCTCACCACTTATTTTTGAGTAAATACCGAGCAGATTTTTTATAGCTGGTTGTTCGTCTGAATAATTAACCTCGCCTATAGAGTCGGTAACAGCTCTTTTGAATTTTCTAATAATATCATCATCAGAATCGTTCAATAAAATATAACTATTTTTATTTGGATCTGACTTAGACATTTTATAAGTAGGATTCTGAAGGTTCATGATTTTAGCACCAACTTTTGAGATAAAAGGGTCTGGTACTTTGAAAGTATCAGAATATCTATTGTTAAATCTTTGTGCTATATCTCTAGTTATCTCTAGATGTTGTCTTTGATCTTCACCCACTGGAACTAAGTCAGTTTGATATAGTAATATATCAGCTGCCATCAAATCAGGATATGTATATAATCCTGCTGTGATATTATCATGGCCTTGTTTTTTAGATTTATCTTTGAATTGAGTCATTCTTCCTAATTCACCAAAATAAGTCATGCATTGAAGTATCCAACCTAATTCTGCATGTGCAGGTACATGAGATTGAATAAATAATGTTACTTTTTCAGGGTCTAGACCTGCGGCTAAATAGTTTGCTAATAACTCAAATGTATTTCTTCTTAGATCTTTTGGTTCTTTAGGAACGGTAATTGCATGTAAATCAACTACACAGAAATAACAATCATAGACGTCCTGTAAATCTATCCAATTTTTCAAAGCTCCGAGATAATTTCCTAATGTTAATGATCCAGAGGGTTGAATTCCACTGAATATAACTTTTTTGTCCATAATTTTACCTTCCTTTTTTAAATATCTATATCAAATAATTTTACTATATATTCGCTATGATTTCAACATTTTTTTACAAAATTAGCTTTTTTTTATATATTCATATAATTTTAGACTTTTTATATATAATATGATATAATTATTGATGAAAATTTGAATTCAGAGGTGCTTATGAACTATTGTAAAAAGAAGGATTTTATAATTATTATATGTTTGATAATTATAGCGATTAGCATATATTTATTTAATAATAAAACTGCACTAGATGGAGCAAGAGCAGAAATATATTACGATAACCATTTAGTTAAAACTGTTGATCTAAGTGAAAGATCAGACTTTCATTTTCGAATAGATGAAAATGAGAATGTATTATTTCATGTATTTGAGGATGGTAGTATATCATTTGAAGAATCAAATTGTAAAGATAAAATATGTGTAAATTCGGGAAAACATAAAAAAGTAGGAGATACGGCTGCTTGTCTTCCCAATAAAATAGTTTTGAAAATTGTGGGAAAAGATGATGAGGAATTAGATGTTATAATATCTAATTAAATAGATAGAGGTCATATGAAAAATAATAATACGAGAGCATTTAACATAACTTTTGCTGCCATGTTAATGGCTGTAGCAATAGTATTATCAATAGTTGAATCAGCTTTGCCTAATATAATGCCTGCTGTGCCAGGGGTGAAATTGGGTTTATCAAATATAGTTGTTATGTATGCACTTTTTTTTGTAAACTACAAGTCAGTATTTTCTATAGTAATACTGAAAGGATTTTTTGCCTTTATGACTAGAGGCATGGTAGCAGGAGCATTGAGTTTTACAGGAGGTATGTTATCTGTAGTTATAATGATTATCATATCATTTATTAGCAAAAAAAAAGCAAGCTATCTGATTTTGAGTATTTTTGGTGCCATAAGTCATAATATAGGACAGTTCATAATAGTAATTTATATATATAAAGGAATGAATATAAATTTCTATTTACCTGTGTTGATAATAAGTGGTTTAATTGCGGGGTTAGTAACATCTATGGTGCTGAGAGTGACTGTTCCGCATTTAGGAAATATAAATAATAACATTGATAATAGTATAAATAACTTTAAGGATAAATAAAATGAAATATAATAAAATAATACCTATTCTGGTGATGTTGATTTTACTCACTGGGTGTAAATCTAATGGAAATATGAGTAAACATAGTGATAGCTTTATTGGAACGTTTGATACTGTTATTACTGTAGTAGCTTATAATGATAGTGATGAAGAATATATAGATAATTATAATTATATTAGGGATAAATTTAAATATTATAATGATTTGTTTGATATATATAATTCATATGATGGATTAGTGAATTTAAAAGATATAAATGATAATGCTGGCATCGTTCCAGTTGAAGTTAATGAAGATATTTTAGCTGTTCTGAAATTTGGAAAAGAAATGTATAGAGAAACAAATGGAGAAGTTAATATAGCTTTTGGTTCAGTTTTGTTAATTTGGGAAGAATTAAAGGAAGATGCAGGAGCAGGAAAAGAAATAAATTGGAAATATTATGATGAAAAGTTAAAAAAAGCAAGCAAACATACAGATATAGATAATATTATTATTGATGAAGATAAGAAAACTGTCTACATAAATGATGCTGATATGAGTATAGATTTAGGATCAATTGGTAAAGGGTTTGCTGAAGAAATGATTATAGAGAGTATGCGAGATGCTGGAATTAATAATGTTTTATTGAATGCTGGAGGAAGCGTAGTTGTAACAGATCCGAAGATGGATGATTCATGGATAGTTGGAATTCAAAATCCAGATTTGAATTCAGACAAACAAATTTTTATGAAAATACGTCTAAATAATGAAGCAATGGTATCTAGCGGGAATTATCAAAGATTTTTTACTATTGATGATAAAAAATATCATCACATAATAGATAAAGATACTCTGTATCCTGCTAAAAATTTTGCATCAGTTACTGTGATTTCAGATAGTTCATCTAGAGGAGATGCTTTTAGCACGGCCTTGTTTAATATGAACATAGAAGATGGAAAAAAATTGATAGAAAATATAGATGGTTATGAAGCATTATGGATATATGATAATGGTGATGTGGAAAGAACGAAAGGATTTGAGAGGTATATAGATGAAAAATAAAAAGAACATATATTTTTGTGGAATAGGTGGAATAAGTATGAGTGCGATTGCTCAGCTTATGATTTCAAAAGGATTTTCAGTTGAAGGTTCAGATGAAAGATGTACAGATATGGTATCTAAACTTATGTCTAAGGGAATAAAAATAAATATAGGTCAATATGCAGAAAATATTGATGGAACAATAGATATTTTTGTTTATACATCAGCTATTAGTGACGATAATGAAGAAATAATGAAGGCGAAAGAATTAGGTATAGATATTTATTCTAGAGCTGAATTTTTGGGGAAAATAATGAAAAATTACAAACATGCTGTAGCAGTTAGTGGAGCCCACGGTAAAACAACTGTAACGGGTATGCTTAGTTCTGTATTTGTACATGCGAATACTGATCCTACTATTTTTTTAGGTGGTGAGATGGATTTATTAGGAGGTAATATTAGAATCGGTGAAGGAGATATTTTTCTTACTGAAGCTTGTGAATATAAGAGAAATTTTTTGAATTTCAAACCTAATATTTCGGTTGTAGTTAACATAGATGAAGATCACTTGGATTATTATAAAGATTTAGCAGATATAGAATCTGCATTTGTTGAGTTTATTGAAAAGTTGCCTGCTGATGGAGTTGCAATTATTAATTATGAATACAGGGATGTTTTTAGAAAAATTGATAAAAATGTTGAAATTTTAACATTTGGTATGAACGAAGAAGCGGATATATTTGGTAAATTAATTGAATTATCGCCTAGACCAAAATTTGAAGTATATTATAAAAATGAATATTTATATACTCAGGAAATGAAAGTTTTTGGTGAACACAATATTATGAATGCACTTTCTGCTATAGGAGTTGCTATAAACGCGAGCATAGAAATAGATGCTATAAAAAATGGGCTAGCAGAATTTATAGGAACGAAAAGAAGATTTGAATATAGAGGAGAGTTTGAGGGAATAACTATTATAGATGATTACGCTCATCACCCAAATGAAATTAAAACATCATTAAAAACAGCTCACAATCATTGTGATGGTAAAATTATAACAGTTTTTCAATCTCATACATATACTAGAACCTATGAACTTTTGGACAAATTTGCTGAGGTGTTTGCAGATAGTGATATAGCTATTTTTACTCCAATTTATGCAGCTAGAGAAGAAAATACGGGATTAGTTTCTGGTAAAATTTTGGCAGAAAAAGCAAAAATTAATAATGAAAATTCTTTTTATGCTGATTCATTTGAATATGCAAAAGATTTAGCATTAAAACATGCAGAAGCTGGAGATATGATAATATTAATGGGTGCGGGCGAACAAAATAAAATTGCTGATATGATATTGGCAAATTAAGAGGTTATATATGAAAATAATATCAAAATCATTGAAAGATACTGAAAATATAGGATTTATTTTAGCTAAAACATTGAAAGCGCCTGTAACAGTATGTTTTTATGGAGATTTAGGAGCTGGCAAAACCACTTTGACACAAAGTTTTGCTAGAGGTATAGGAATTGAAGGATATGTAACAAGTCCTACTTTTAATATAATAAAAGAATATCAAGGTGATGAATATTTAGTACACATAGATGCATATAGAGTTAGCTCATCTGAAGAGATGGAAGATTTAGGATTTGATGATTACATAAATTCTAATTCTATTTGTTTTATAGAATGGGCTGAATTAATTGAAGATTTATTACCAGATGATAAAATAAACATAAGAATTACAGTTGATTTTGAGAAATCACTTAGATATATTGAAATTGATGGTAAAAATAATATTATAAAAAAATTGGAAGAGAGATTGAAAGAATATGAAGATATTAGGAATTGAGTCATCTTCAGTATGCGCATCATGTGCCATATTTGATGATGATAAAATGTTGGCTGAATACTCACAGTGCCATAAAAATACCCATAGTGAAAAATTAATGCCTATGGTTATTAGAGTATTAGAAGATGCTAAGATGGAAGTTGAAGATATAGATTATATAGCAATATCAAAAGGTCCAGGTTCTTATACTGGACTTAGAATAGGTGCAGCTATAGCGAAAGGTTTAGCATTAGCAAAAAATATAGATATAGTAGCTCCAAAGTCTATGGAAGTATTAGCTATGAATGTTTCATCTTCAAGCAATTTTATAGTTGCTATCACTGATGCTAACAAGGGTAGGTGTTATGCAGGTATATATAAAATTGGTGAAGAATTTGAAGTAGTAGTAGAGCAAAATGCATATGAAATAAAAGATTTTATTGAAATAGTAAATAATTTAGATACTGAAATTGTTCTAGTAGGAGATTGTGTACATAATAACAGAGAATATTTTGAAAATGAATTAAAAATTAAATATAAGATAGCAAAATATTCAGATTCAGTATTAAAAGCATCATCTGTTTGTAATCGAGCCTTGCAGATGATTGAAAAAGGTGATATTGAAGATAGAATGAAATTTGCGCCGTCATATCTTAGACCTTCACAAGCTGAAAGGATGCGAGATGAGCGAAATAAAAATTAGAGATATGTTAAAAATTGATGCTGAAAGATTAGCTGAAATAAACAAAAAATGTTTTTCAGTACCGTGGTCTTTAGAATCTATGAAGAAAGAAAGTAAAAACAAACTAGCTTCTTATAAAATTGCTGAAATAGATGGAGAGATAGTTGGCTATGGAGGTTTTTGGTTGATTATGGATGAAGCGGAGATAACTAATGTTGTTGTAAGCGAAGAATATAGAGGAAAAAAAATATCCAAATTATTAATGAACGAGTTGATAGAAAAAGCTCGTGAGCGTGGAGCTAGTTATATGAGCTTAGAAGTTAGAAGTAAAAACGAGATTGCTAAAAATTTGTATAAGGGATTAGATTTTAAAGTTGATGGTTTGCGTAAAAATTATTATAACAATCCAAAGGATGATTGTTACATTATGACATTGAAATTATAACAAAAGGAGTTAAAAATGGCTAAGAAAAAATTGAAGAAAAAATTTGTATATAGAAGATTACTCTTGATAGTAGTAGCAGTTCTTATAATTATACTTGTAGCTAAAGGTTGTTCGGACAGTAAAAAAACAGATGCTGATAAAACTGCTAATGGTGAAAACATAGAGGCGAATAATTCAGTAAATTCAGTAAATTCAGCAGATGAAAATTCAGTAACAGATGAAAATGAAGATAAAGATGCGAATAATAACAATTCTGATGAGCAGAATACTGAAGAAAACCAAAACACTGATGAAACATCAACTAATGATGATAATAAAGTAGAAGATGGAGTTTCAGCTAGTGTTGATGATAAGAAAAAAACTACTGGAGAAAATTATTTGGAAACTTCAAAAAAAGAGGGAGTTACAGAAAATGAAGAAGGTGAGTTAATAGTTGATGAAGCAGGCGCGTTAGATGTTGTTTGTAATAAAGTTAGACACTTGCCATCAGATTATGCGCCAACAGATTTGGTTAAAATAACAGACTTTCCAACAGTTCTAGCTAATCCTGAGGTTAATCAAATTAGAGAAGTAGCTTATGATTCTTTAGTAGAGCTAGTTGAGGCTTGTAAAGAAGAGTTAGGAATTCAATTATATGGAAGATCAGGTTATAGATCATATAATACTCAAGTTGCATTATATAACGGTTATGTGGCTAATCATGGCAAAGATGCAGCAGATAAATTTAGTGCGAAACCAGGAGCTAGTGAGCATCAAACTGGATTGGCAATAGATGTAACTAGTAAAAATATGAATTTTCAGCTTGATACTAATTTCATTGACTTTGAAGAGGGAAAATGGCTGGCTGATAATGCCTATAAATACGGTTTTATAATTAGATTTCTTGATGGAAAAGAAGATATCACAGGATATATATATGAACCATGGCATATAAGATATTTAGGAAAAGAATTAGCAAAAGAAGTTTATGATAGTGGATTAACTTTGGAAGAATACATGTTTGGAGATAAGATAGATGAGTAAGGATGTATATATATTGGCAATAGAATCATCTTGTGATGAGACTGCTGCTTCTGTTATAAAAAATGGTAGAGAAATATTATCTAATGTGATAAATACGCAAATTGAAATACATAAGGAGTTTGGTGGTGTTGTGCCTGAAGTGGCTTCAAGAAAACATATTGAAAATGTTTCAGATGTTATAAGCAAAGCGGTAGAAGACTCAGGTAAAAGTGTAGAAGAAATAGATGCTGTTGCCGTGACTTATGGACCAGGATTGGTTGGAGCTTTATTAGTAGGATTGAATGCTGCTAAGGCTTTAGCTTATGCATGGAAAAAACCATTGATAGGAGTGAATCATATAGAAGGGCATATATCTGCTAACTATTTGATGAAAAATAATTTGCAACCTCCATTTATGTGTTTAGTAGTTTCTGGGGGACATACTCATATTGTTCATGTTGAAGATTATGGTAAATTCAATGTTCTAGGTAGAACTAGAGATGATGCTTGTGGTGAAGCATATGATAAGGTTGCTAGAGCACTGGGCTTAGGATATCCTGGTGGTCCAAAAATTGATAAATTAGCAAAAGATGGAAATAAAGATGCTATAGATTTTCCTAGAGTTAAATTAGAGAATCATTCTTTAGATTTTAGTTTTTCGGGATTGAAATCAGCAGTTCTGAATTATTTAAATCAAAATAAGCAAAAGAATATTGAAATTGTAGATGCTGATGTTGCTGCTTCTTTTCAAGAGGCTTGTGTGGATGTTTTAGTAGATAAAACTATAAGTGCTGCAAAATTGAAAGGGTGTAGCAAAATCGCCTTAGCAGGAGGAGTTGCTGCTAATTCAAGACTTAGAGAGTCTATGAAAAGCAATTGCCAATTAAATAATTTTGATTTTTATATGCCAGATATTAAGTTGTGTACAGATAATGCAGCTATGATTGGAAGTCGAGCATACTATATGTTTTTAAATGAAGAATTTTCTGAATTTGACTTAAATGCTTACCCAAATTTAGAAATTGGTAAATAAAAAAAGACGTACAAATTTTCGATTTATTGTTAACAATTTTCGAAAATGTGAATAAAGTTATCCACAGGTGTTTATAAGTCTGTGGATACTTTATTTTTAAGCCATATTCTATCAACATTTTTCCCGAGTTATCAACATTTTGTTGATGCTTAACTTTAATTAAGAGATTCCCATTTTTCATAAAGATTATTAAGTGATTCTTTATGTTTGTTCATTTCGTTATTTAACTCTAGTACTTTATCAGTATCAGAATAGGTTTCTTGAAGGCATAGAAGGTTTTCTATATGACTTATTTTTTTTTCGTGTTCAGCTATATCATTTTCGATAGATAAAATTTCCTTTTCGATTTTTCTTTTTTTATTTATTTCTTGTCTTTCTTTTTTTCTTTCATTTTGAATTTGAGTTTTTGTTTTTATATCTACTATTTCATCATCAGTGGCTTCTAATTCAGCCTTCTTATATAAATAGTAGTCATAATTTCCTAAGTATTCAAATATGCCGTCTTTAGACATATCAAATATTTTAGTAGCTACTTTGTTTAGGAAGTACCTATCATGAGAAACGATTAAAGCTGTGCCATCATAATATTGAAGTGCTTCTTCTAAGATTTCCTTAGAATCTATATCCAAGTGGTTAGTAGGCTCATCCATAAGTAGGAAATTTGATTCAGATACCATTAACTTTAAAAGAGATAACCTTCCCTTTTCTCCACCTGATAAATCATTTACAATTTTGTATAAATCATCTCCACCAAATAGAAATTGTGATAGTAGAGAACGAATTTCATAATAATTCGAGCTAGGTAGTTCATCCCATATTTCATCTATAACTGTATTCTCAAAATTTAAATTGTTTTGTTCTTGGTCGTAGTAAGAAGAGAAAACATGATGTCCAAAATTTATTTCTCCTGAGTCTAGAAGTAATTTTGAACAAATAGCTTTTAATAAGGTTGATTTGCCAATGCCATTAGGACCTATTATACCTATTTTTTCACCTCTATATATAGAGAATGAAATATCTCTAAAAATTTCGTGTTCTCCATAAGATTTACATAGTTTTTCTGTTTTTAAAACATCTCTACCGCTAGTTGTTTTAGGAGTAAAACGAATATGTACTTTTTTATTATCGAAATTCGGTTTATCTATTTTTTTCATCTTTTCTAGAGATTTTTGTCTAGAAAATGCTTGTCTAATATTTCTCTGACTACCATAGTTGTGAAGCTTTTCTATTAGCTCCTCTTGTTTTTTTACATCTTTCTCGTAAGCTTCATATTCTTTTCTTCTTTGTTCTATCTCTATTTTTCTTTTTTTCATGAAAGTTGTATAATTTCCATTGTAAGAATTAAGATGCTTTTTCTCAAGTAATAGAACTCTATTTACTGTGTTATCTAAGAAGTATCTGTCATGAGATATGATTATAAATGCTTTTTTGTAGTCTCTTAGGTATTTTTCTAGCCAAGATATAGCTTCTATATCTAAATGGTTAGTGGGTTCATCTAGAAGCAATAAATCGGCATCTTGCAACAACAATTTTCCAAGCATGATTCTAGATTTTTGACCACCACTTAGGTTGTTTACTGATTTTGAAAAATCAGTGTCGTCGAAACCCAAACCTTTTAATACGCCTTTGATTTTACTGTTATAGCTATATCCATCTCTTTCTTCAAATTCTTCAGATTGTTTAGTGTAGCTATCCATCAATCTAGCTAATTCATTTTGATTATCAGTTTCTGAAAATTTACTGATTTGAATTTCTAAATTTCTTATATTTTTCTCTAATTCTATTAAATCGCTAAAACATAGTAATAACTCATCAAATATATTATTTTCACTGGTTATTTTTGTGTTTTGCTGTAAATATGCTATTTTGAAATTTTTAGAAGTATTTATGCTTCCAGCATCGTGTGATAATTCTCCTGTAAGTATTTTAAATAGGGTAGTTTTTCCAGCTCCATTTAATCCCACAAGTGCTATGTGTTCATTATCATTTACAGAGAATGAAATATCTTCTATTATATTTTCTGCGATATAAGCTTTAGAAATATTTTTGCATGTTAATGTAATCATTATATTTCCTCATTTCCTTTTAATTTTTCTGCTCTTTGTATAATGCCACCACCTATAACCTCATCATTTATGTAGAATACACATGATTGACCTGGTGCCGGAGCTCTAGTTGGTGCAAGCAGTTTTACGTAAGTAGAGCCTGATATGAATTTCACTTGTGCAGGTAATTCATATCCCCATTGGCAAATTTTAGCAATTACTTTAAATGTTTTCTCACTGTAATTTTCATCATTAGTATAAAAAACATCCTTTAGTAGAAGTAAGTCGTAGTAGAGATCTTCTTCTTTGTCAGTCAAAATAATTGAGTTACTTTCTTTATCTATTCTGTAAACATAGTATTTGTTTGTATTTTCTAATACATTTCTTTTTTGACCTATTGTATAGTAAAATATGCCTTTATGTTTGCCTAAGTAATTACCAGCCATGTCTATGAAATTACCATTAGGTAAATAATTTATCTTCTCTTTAATATAAGCGGAATGTTTTTTCTTATCTACAAAACATATATCGGTGCTATCTCTTTCATTATTTAGTTCATATATATATTGTGAAACTCTTTTTTTTACTTCACTTTTATCTCTGTATTTTTCTAATGGAAAAATTAGTTTGCTCAATTGATATTGATTTAAGTGATAAAGATTATATGTCTGATCTTTTTTTTGATTATCTGATTTTTTGAGATGATATGTATTATAATCTGAATCAAAAATTATTCTAGCATAATGTCCTGTGGCTAAATGACTAGCTCCTAATGATATTGCTTTTTTTAGTAAATATCCATATTTCATATGAATATTACAAGCTAGGCATGGATTGGGTGTGTATCCTTCTAAATAAGAGTTAATGAAGGTATCTATTATTTTTTCTTTGAACTCATTTATTAAATCTATTTCATAGTATTTTATATTTAGTTTTTCTGCAACAAATTTAGCCATACTAGTATCTTGATTCTCAAATATTTTCATGGTTATGGCAAATACATCATATCCTTCGTCTATTAAATCTATGGCAGCACAAGCGCTATCAACTCCGCCGCTAAGTGCTACTGCAATTGTTCTTTTTTGAGTTTTATTATTCTTATTCATGAATACATTTTAACAAAAAGTCATTGAAAAGGCAAATGTATTATATTTTGGGATAGCGTCAAGTTACTTTGGGATTTATTTTTATATGAATATTTAGTAAATATGTGATTATAAGTTCATTTGCATTTGAATATGTATTTGAATATGTGCAAAAAAGCTATAAAATTGAATTTCTGCACAAAATTTTAAGAAAAATGTGTAAAAAACTGATTATATCTCAAATTTGCACACGTTTTAATAAATATTTGTGTAAAATATGCTGAATTTGATAATTTTACACAAAAAAGCAAAAAAAATGTGCAAAATATTGAAAAAACAAAGATTTTGCACAAATATTTATAATTACTTATTTTATATAGTTGACTACATAGGTCTTATAAAATATATAAGATACATAGTTTAGCTAAAAATCAAGTACATTGTAAAGTATAATTAAATTATATGAAAATATGGCTTATAAAACATTCACTAATAAGTTTAAGAAAAGTTTAAATCCATAGAATAAGATTATAGAACCACATACTATATTTATGTATTTGAGTACTGTTGGTGTAAATTTCTTTTTGAATATTGTTAAAATAGTGGATAATCCTAGAAACCACGCTATAGATGCTGTAGCAACTCCTAATATGAATAATTTTCCTGCTGCGGGAGATAAAGAAGCGTTAAATGCTCCTAGCATCATTGTTCCATCTATAATTGCTTGAGGATTAAACCATGTTACTACACAAGCTGTAGTTATAACTTTAAGTATGGGAATATTTAAATCATCTTTATGAGCTAAATCAGTTTTTCTATCTTTAAATACCATTATTCCAATATAAATTACTACTACACTTCCAACTCCAAGTATAATGTTTTCCAACATTGGGTGAAGTTCCATGATCTTTCCAATACCAAAAAAGCAAGCTAGAGCAAGTGTGATGTCGAAAAAAATAACTATTAATGCTGTGATATAAGCCCTGCTACGCTTTTGAGTGAGGGCAGTATTTATGACAAATAAATTTTGTAATCCTATGGGTGCTACATATGCTATACCCATAATAAAACCTTGTATATAATCCATAATTCCTCCTAAATAGTAATGACATAATTATATCATAAAAATCAGCTTTTTTCACTTGATTTTCTTCTATTAATAAAAAAACCAAACTTCAATGGGTGAAATTTGGTTTTTAAAAAGTTATATGTTATTTTAGAATAGGTTTATTTATTTGAATCATCCTTGCAATTGCTTCGGTTCATACCTTTTGGTCCGCGATTACATCCATGATTTCTTTTGTTTTTTCTTCTGAAACCGATTGGTGAATCGGTTTTTACTATATTGATATTTTCAGTTTTATCATCTATAGTTATACTTTTTCCATTTAATAGGCTATCAGATATTTTCTCATGTGCTGATAATAAAATTCTTCTAAATGTCGGTCTAGAGACATTCATAAGTTCTGCACATTCCTGTTGGTCTAATCCTTCAAAATCCTTTAATCTAATAGCCTCAATTTCTTCAAGAAGCAAGGTATTGTTTGATATTTCACCTTGGTGATTATCAAGCAAGGGAATAAATTTTTTTACTTCTGGTATATAGGCTACTTTACGATCGATTAGTGGTCTTACCATAATTTTTCCTCCTAATTAATTGCCTTTTCTTGAATTTCTTCTGTTACCGAAACCTCTGCCGTTTCCGTTTCTAAGTCCTCTTTTAAGACCAGCACCATTTCCTAGTCCTCTTCTTGATAGGTTAGAAGCATTATATTGTACTTCATTGTTTTCTGAAACGCTTGAATTACAGTTACCTGCAGCTCTACCTGTCATAGCACCTTCTCCGTTTGGACCTGTACCATCAAATCTTGGCATATCTACACCTCCTTTTTAGTTATGACCATATGTTCTATATATATAATAACACTCTTATGAACATATGTCAATAACTAAATTAAAAAAAGCTTATGTCTTGCATGGTGAGTAATCAAATGTTATAATATAACTTGAACACAAATAGAATTTTTACTCACTGAGTGTGTAAAAAAAAGAGAAAAAAATGTAGAAGAAAATAAATAGGAGTGAGCTATGACAGATGGAAAATTATATGGAATAGGAGTTCCGTTAGGAAATCCAGAGTATATTTCTATAAAAGCTTTGGAAACACTTAAAATTGCGGATGTTATTTTTGCTAGCAACGATGGCACAGATATTAGAAAAATTTCATATGCCTATGAGAATTTGAAAAAAATATATCCTAAAATCATTGACAAAGAAATAGTTTTTATAGATATACCTAAAATTGGAAATTACAAAAAATTGTTGAATACTAATGAAGAAACAAAAAATGTAATTATAGATTTATTGAATCAAAGTATGAAAATTGCATATATATGTAATTGGAGTGCAAGTTTTTCCTATGATTATAATTATATTCACAATATAGTAGGAAATAAGTTTGAGACAGAGATTATCCCTAGCCCTTCATTTGAATCTATTTGTTCTAGTAAATTGAATGAAACTATAGCTTCGGAAGGTGAAGATATTCATATTATTACTTCTCCTGGGAATGTAGAAGATTGTTTGAAATTGAAAGGTGTTATCATATTTGCAAATATGAAGAAAAATTACAAAGAACTGCTGAAAATTGTTAAGAATCTACGATTCGTTGATATAAGAGTTATAGATGCGGTGGGTACTAACAATGAGAAAATCTATAGAAGTGTAGATTTGCTTCCAGATAAGTTATCTAAAGCAAATCTTGTGATAGTGAAGAATATTTAAAACTTTTTATTGATTAAATCGTCTAAATATGTGATATTATAAGATAAAGGATATGTGATGAAAGAAGAATTATTGATAGAATATATTAGAGAAAATCAAAAAAAGTTTTACTGTATAGCTTTTTCCTATGTAAAAAGTGAAGCTGCTGCATTAGACATTATTCAAGAAGCTGTAGTAAAAGCCTTAGAAAACATAAATTCATTAAGAAAAATTGAATATTTGAGAACTTGGTTTTATAGAATTTTGATTAATGAAAGTATCAATTATATAAGAAAGAATAAAAGAATATTGCTTTTTGATAATAATGAACTAATTCAAGACCTGTCTATAAGTGAGCAATCTGAAAATAGTATGACAGAGCTGGAAAATCAGGAGACAAAAAAAGAACTATTTAAGGCTATGGATTTATTAGAGCCAAAACTTAGAACAATAGTTATATTAAGATTTTATGAAGATTTAAAAATTAAAGAAATAGCTGATATTACAAAAACAAATGAAAACACAGTTAAGACTAGATTGTATAAGGCTCTAAAAATTTTAAAATTAAATTTGGAGGGCGAGATATATGCATAAATTCAATGATATGGATAAGATAAAAGTACCTGAGCAATTAGATAAAGTTATTGATCATGCAATATTAGAAGGCAAATATAAAAGAAAATATAAGAAAGCTAAAATAAATATTTCGGCATTTCTTATGCTATTTGTTATGTGCAGTTTCATTATTCCTTTGAACGTATTTCAAGGATTTGCTGATACTATGATAGATACTCCAGGTATAGGAATTATTGCTAGAATATTCACTTTTAGAAATTATGAAGATATAGACAATAAATATTATACTTTAAATGTTAGATATCCAAATATACAAGATGTAGATGATGAATCATCAGATTTTCATATAAATATGGAGATTAATAGGATTATAAGTAAGGAAGTAAAAAAAAGTAAGGAAAGATCATTTGAATATTTTACATCTTTTGTTGAAACTGGCGGTGAATCTGATGAATTTCCAGGTGTAGATATTAAAATTGACTATGAGATAAAATGTGACAATGATGAATATTTATCATTTGTTATAAAAAAATCAGAGACATTAGGTAATGCATATAATAAATGGTATGTTTATAATATTGATTCTACCGACGGAAGATTGCTGAAAATAAATCAATTTTTAGGTCCGAATTATAAAAATAAAATAGTGGAATCAGTGGAGCGTGAAATAAAAACTTGGACAACTGAGAAAAAAGATTTATTGTTTGATGAATATAATATTTCTGATTATATAGACGACGATATGCAGTATTATATAAATAAGGCTAATCACGCAGTTGTAATATTTGATAAATATACTATAGCGTGTGGATATGCGGGAATTTTAGAATTTGAAATAATAAAATAGATGTAACGAGAGGAAGTTATGAGAAATATAAAATTTGTAATTAGATATGATGGTACAACCTATAAAGGTTGGCAGAGACTCAGTGGTACTGAAAGAACTTTGCAAGGTAAAATAGAAAGCTATTTGAGTGAAATATTAGGAGAAAAGATAACTATTACGGGATGTGGAAGAACAGATGCGGGAGTGCATGCACTAAAATACATTTTGAATTTTCACACAGAATCAGCTATGCCAATAAAAGAATTAGAAGATAAATTTAGAAAAGCAGTACCTATGGATATACAATTGTTAGAGGCAAAGAATTGTAGCGAAAGATTTCATGCTAGATATAATGCTTTACATAAAACATACCTATATAAGATAGATAATAGCGAGATGGGAGATATGTTTAACAGAAAATATAAATATCAAATACATGAAGAGTTGGATATTGAAAATATGAGAAATTGTGCCAAAATATTATTGGGAACACATGATTTTCAAAGTTTTACTTCTTTGAAGACTAAGAAAAAATCTACTGAAAGAAAAATTTTTGATATAGATATTGATAGAGATGAAATAACTTCTGAAATTCATATTAAAATTAGAGGAAATGGATTTTTATGGAATATGGTAAGAATAATTGCAGGTACTTTGATAGAAGCTGGATTGGGAAAACTAACTCCAAGTGATGTTCAAGCTATATTAGATGAGAAGAAAAGAGCACAAGCTTCTAGTAAAGCTCCGGCCTTTGCATTATATTTATTAGATGTTGAATATAGTAAATAAAATTGAGATGGTTTTAGGTAATATATGGAGAGAGGGTACTTATGTTTACAGATGATGATAGATTCATAAAGAGATTTGATTTTATTTTGCTGTTAACTACTTTAGCTTTGGTTTTTTGTGGACTTATTGCAGTGAAAAGTTCCACAATGAGTCTTAGAGCTGGAAGTATGCATTATTTGAAAACTCAAACGATAGCTTTTGTTTTGGGGTTGATAATAGCTTTTATTTTAATGTTTATTGATTATGAGATATACGGACATTTATATATCCCTATATATATATTATCAAATGTGTTACTGATAGCAGTAGTTTTTTGGGGATATGGCGCTGAAACTTGGGGGGCAAATAATTGGCTCAGATTAGGTCCTATATCTTTTCAACCATCAGAAATATCTAAGTTTGGTGTAATTATTGCATTTGCTAAATTTATAGATGTAAAACAAGATGTTATAAATAATCCACTTGTAGTATTACAAGTGATTGTAGTAGCTGCAATACCGGTAGCTTTAGTTATGCTTCAAGAGGATTTGGGAACAGCTGTAGTATTTGCATTTTTTTTAGTTATTATGATATTTTGTTCAGGAATAAGTTATAAATATATACTGCCTGTAGCAGCAGTTGCGGCTATAATATTGATTGCTGGGTACTTTTTCTTTAGTCAAAAACTAGAGGAATGTAAGGCAGGAGATGAGAGCAATTTTAGATATAAAAGAATTTTTGTTTTCTTAGATCCCGAATTTGATACTCAAGGAGATGGTTATCAGGTTCATCAAGCAAGAATGGCAATTGGATCAGGTAAAATATATGGTAGAGGTTTATACAAAGGAGTTCAAAATCAATATGGGTTTATACCTACTAAGCAAACTGATAGTATATTTGCAGTTTGGTGCGAAGAATTAGGTTTTTTAGGTGGATTTGTATTAATTATGTTATATGCAGTATTTTTGAGCAGATTTGTTCGGATAGCAAAACATGCAAATGATTTATTCGGTGCTGAGATAGTTATAGGTTTGATGGGTATGTTTTTATTTCATATATTAGAAAATATCGGAATGAATATGGGAATGATGCCAGTGACCGGTATTCCATTACCTTTTGTTAGCTATGGTGGAACATTTATGCTTCTTAACGTTGCAAGTGTAGGAATGGTAATATCTGTAGGGCTTAAGAAGAAAAGATATGATAAATATAATTTCTAAATTTTTTAAAAAAACATTGACATGTTTTGTAATTGGTGATATAATTACTTTCTGTAAGAAACCGCTCAAATCAGGTCGAAATTATCCGTTTTTTAAAAATAGATATACCTGCAATGGCGAGATTAGGAAGAGGAGGTGTGCTGAATGTACGCAGTAATCGAAACAGGTGGAAAACAATACAGAGTTCAAGAAGGTGATTCTTTAAGAATCGAAAAATTGGACGTTGCAGAAGGTTCTAAAATAGAGTTTGATAAAGTTTTATGTGTAGCTGATGATGCTGATTTAAACGTTGGTAAACCATACGTTGAAGGTGCAAAAGTTTCTGCAACAGTAGAAATGCAAGGAAAACATAAAAAAGTTATCGCTTATAAATTCAAGAGCAAAGAAGACTATAGAAACAAAAAAGGTCATCGTCAACCATTTACTCAAGTTAAAATTGAGTCAATAGCAAAATAAGATGACTAAAATTAAAATACTGAAAAATGATGGTAATTTTGTGGGATTTGTCGTTAAAGGGCATTCCGGCTACGCAGAATCCGGCAATGATTTAGTATGCGCATCTATTTCTATTTTAGTTTACACTGTACTTAATTCTTTGAATGAAGTTGCAGGTGTGGCAGAAGAGGATATGGATGTAAATATCGATGAAAAAAAAGGCTTTACGAGTCTAAAATTGAAAAAAGTAGATTATAGTACAGAAGTTGTTTTTAATGTATTCATTGTAGGAATTACAATGCTTACTGAAAGTTACTCTGACTATGTTACACTCATGTTTGAGGAGGTGTAAAAATGTTAT
>Ga0193962_1000141_pt1 | contig 31404 bp, 28 predicted proteins | sample FB_5_MG_FD_140335 | JGI IMG/M metagenome (GOLD analysis project Ga0193962, IMG submission 140335) | Microbial mat bacterial communities from the Broadkill River, Lewes, Delaware, United States - FB_5_MG | ecosystem: Environmental > Aquatic > Freshwater > River > Microbial mats | place: USA... | reverse complement strand
TTTTATTTTTGTAAAACTTTCTCTAGATCCTAATAGTAAAATTTTTATAATCATTTTTTTCTCCGTCTATAAACATTTATATATAGAAAAATTTGTTTTATCCACAATTACCCAACATTGTTAATTTTCTATATCTTTTTCTATATCTCTTATTATAATATTCTCATTGAAGATTTTTATTTCGTTATCATTCTGAGATCTCAAAGCTAAACGAATTTCTTGTTCATCCATATTATCATCACAATATACCAATTTATTAGCTTGTTCTGGTGTAAGTGCTAAAGTAATACTACTGTAAGAAACATCATCTGGTAAATCACTAGAATCATAATATAAATTCTCATCTAAAGCTACTATCTCTAGATTTTGCATAACTAAATATGTAAAATGCTTTCCAAATGCATCTGATATAATAGACATATTCAAAGTATTTTCTGCATTTCTAAGCATCATACCTGCGCTATTTTCATCATCTAGTGGATAAGACATAATTACATCTACTCTATTTCCAACTTTTAAATTTCCTGCTACACCCTTATCTACTTCTGCTTTTATCGATACTGCTCTTTTTCCTACAGGTAGTCTATAAGCCAATCCTAAGCTAGGGTCATCAATTTCTTTAATTCTATTTTTATTTATCATTTCTCCAGAAAAAATTTCAGATGAACATATTTTACCTATAACATCATCTATTTTACTAAATCCATCTATTTGTAAATTCGTCTTTGTTACTTTTTTTATTTCAATCATATCTTCTGATATAATTGACAGTGGTTTTATATCTTGTCTAGCTACTATGATTTCAGCTGTTGAATCATCTATTTTTATATTTTCTTCATCATTTGAATTTAAAGTTAAATACATAAAAATAGTTAGAAACATTATCAATGCTGAAACTAAAGCCATCAATTTTATCTTTTTCAATCATTTACTCCTTAAAATTTTTCTATATATTTTCTCACTATAGTCTCATTTTTATGCCCAAAGATAAATATCTTTGGGCATCATTATTCCTGTTTTCATTATTCTAATTTGATTTGATTTTATTATGTTATTCTTTGTTTTTTTTATTTCTATAATTTTTAAATCTAGTTTGTTACAGGTTTAGCAGCAGCTTTTCCATCAAGTTTATCTACTATAGCTTGGAATTTATCACTAATTTTTCCACCCATTGTTCCTAATACTGCTATAACAGCTACAGCTACTAATGCAAGTATTAATCCGTACTCAACCATTCCTTGGCCACTTTCTTCATTTAACAACCATTTAATCATTTTATTGTTCCTCCGATAATTTAATAAATTTTTATTTTCCCATTTGTTTCATTTGAAAACAGGTATATATTAACTTTTTCACTATTGAAAAATATTTAATAACATTTTAAAAACTTTTAACACAAAACCTGAACATTTTGATAACAATACTACTGCTATTATGGAGCATAAAGCTATAACAAACATGTATTCAGAAGATGATTGTGCATTTTCTTTTTTTATAATATTAATCATTTTTACTCCCTATAATATTTGTAATATAACAAATTCAATTGTATTTTGAAACAAAGCTAAACAAAATCCACCCATAAGAAATCCGCACATTGGAAATGTATCTTTAGGACCTATCATACCTAAGAAAATTCCTATGATAGAAAACATTCCTATAAATATTGCTGTTCCTAATAGGAAAATCATAACATTTGGATATCCTAATATGAATGCGATTAATATTGATAATTTTATATCTCCTGCTCCTACACCTATATCATTGCTAAATAATTTAGTTATAAGAGATGTTCCAGCGAAAATAATTATTATAAGTAATAATGCTTTTACTTGCTCTTCAATATTAGTAATGGTATGAATATTTATTTTATAGATTATCCCTATTACAAGAAGCAGCAGCAATAACTCATTTGGTATAATTCTAAGTTGATAATCTACTAAAGCGCCTATAATTGCTATTTCTGTAAATATCATTAGATAGATAGAATTAATACTCGGTTCAAATATTGAAGCTAGTATAAAGGCTAATATGTTTATGACTAAAATAAATATCTTAGTATAAATAGAAAATGATATTTTTTTTATTTCGTATTGCCTTTTATTAATTTTATATGCTACTATTTTTTGAGAAATACTTGGTAAAATTAATCCCAATATTATAGAAATAATTCCGGTCACAATAATTTTCATTTGTATCAAATACTCCAATTCTTTTTATATAATACTATATGAGTGAGACTCATAAATCAATGGACATAAAGTAATCAAAAAGTAAATTTTTATACATTTAGCTTCAATTTTGTGGAATTTGCACTTATTCATATTATTCATATGTTGAATAATATGAATTATATAAGTAAATTTTATTATATAATTTTTTATTATTAATAAATATTATTCTATATTTATATAATTTTAATCTTTATCATGCTCATTTCTATAATATAAGTGTATTTTCCTAGTCATATTATAGAAATAGGCATTTAAATTTAAGTCTAATTTATGTATGATTTTTTTTATTTTTTTTTGACACTTGCACATATTTTCATTTTATGTTATAATTCTAGACAATTTGATATTATTATACGTTATTCTTGCAAACATGAATTTTTATATTAATTAAAGACAAACTAAGGAGATATATATGTCTAAATCTAAATGTAAAATAACTTCAGCTTTTCTAGAATTACTCACAAGAAAAAAATTAGAAAAAGTTAAAGTTAAGGAATTATGTGAATTAGCAGGAGTAAATAGAAAGACCTTTTACAATTATTATAAGAATCTCAATGATTTAGTAGTAGAGATTTTTGAAAATCGTATTGATAAATTTATTAATTTAATTAACAATACTGAGGGTAAAAATTACAAACAATTTATTGAAAATTTAATTGAAAACATAGACTTTGATTTTTTGATGAATTATAGCGATTTATATATTTCTTCGCTAAATAGATATTATTGTAGAATTATGTTTTTAAATTTAGCTAAAGTTTTAGAAGCAAATTTGGTAAGTAAAATTGGAATTGAAGAAAGATTAGCACATTTATATGCAATATATTTTTATAGTGCAGCTTATGCAGTTATATCATCATGGGCCATAAATTTTGCTAAAAGTGAAGAAAAAATAGAATATCTTACTTCTGAAATTGATGTTCTATATATTAAGGAATATTTGATATTAGCTTTCAAAACAAATATCAAGCATTTAGTTTCTAATGCAGAATGTAGCAATAAATATTCTAAAAATTTTGATATAGTTGAAAATTTTTTAGATGATTTACAAATTTGTATCGATGGCTATGAAGTTGTAAATCAACATTATTTAGGGAGATAATTATGGATAATAAAGCAATGAAAACTAATAATCTCATAATTAATACTTATTTAAATTTAATTTGTGAGAAAAACTCATTTTCTGTAAGTGTTAACGAAATAGTGAGCAATGCTAATATAAGCAGAAGAACTTTCTACAATTATTTTGGTTCAGTAGATGAATTATACGATGAAACAACAAAAATATATGTGAATTCAATACGCAAAATTATAGACAGCTGTAATTTTGAGACAGATATTTGTAGTTTTAAAACCATGTCTAGAAAAATATATTTACTTTTAGATTCTAATAAAAGTATGCATAAGGCTATGTACAACAGTTATATACATATTCATTATAATGGTATAGCTAGAAGAGAATTGAATTCTGTCTTTATCGACTCTTTAGAAAAAAATTATGGACTAAAAAAAGAGATTTGCTTCATTCATTATAGATATTTGATGTCTAGTATTTTATTCACTTTGGAAAAATGGTATCAAGAGGATATCGATTTACCTCTAAAAGAATGCTTATTAAGATTAGGAAATATGGCTGATAATTTAACTTTAGAAGTTATAAAAAATAAAAACTTTTTAAAATAGTAAAAAGGATTTGAGAAATTCTCAAATCCTTTTTTATTTGCTTTTCTTACTCTACTTCATTTGTGAAATCAGCTAACTTACTTAAAGTTGCCTCTAATTGTTCTAATTTTTCACCATATAAAGCAAAATCACCATCTTTTAATGCATCATTTGCTTCATTTAATAATTGATTAGATAAAGTAACTAATTCTTTTATAGTTTTAGTGTCTAATTCTAATTCCTCAACTGATTGCGCATTATTTGTATCTTCTTTGTCTGTATCTGTTTCATCAGTATTAGTTGAATTATCTGTAGTTTCACTATCTTCATCATATATTTTTCCTAATATTTTATTCAATGCTTTGTCTAATGATGATTCCATAACTATTTCATCACCATAAGCTACTACAACCATCTTCATCTCTGGGAAGTTACTCTCAGTATCGGCTTGTAAATAGATTGGTTCTACATACAATAAAGATTCTGCTATAGGAATAATAAGAGTATTTCCTCTAAGCACATTAGAACCTTTTTGACTCCATAGTGTCAATTGTGAAGATATATCTGTATTTTGATCTATCTTTGATTCTATCAGAGCTGTTCCAGGTATAGTTAAATTTTTAGGAAATTTATAAAGCATAAGTTGTCCGTATTTATCTCCATCGTTTCTAGCTACTAGAAGTGCTGACATATTATCTTTACCTTGAGGAGTATATGGAACAGTTAATAAAAATTCTAACTCATCCTCTTCTGGTAACTTAAACATATAATAATTTGGAGTAACTTGTTTTTCTCCACTCATATATTTTTCTTTCGATATATCCCAATAATCTTCTCTACCAAAGAATACAGTCGTATTTTCCATGTGGAAAGTTCTATACATTTGAGCTTGAATATTAAACATATCTCTAGAATATCTAATATGTTTCTTCAATCCCTCTGGCATTTCACTAATTGGTTTGAATAAATCTTTGAAAATTTTACTATATGTCATAACTATAGGATCATTTTCATCTATTATATAGTAATTAACTTCACCAGTATATGCTGATACTACTACTTTAACAGAATTTCTAATGTAATTGATAGTACTACCTTCTATAGGTTGACTGTATGGATATAAATTTGAAACTGTATAACCTTCTATAATCCAGAATAATTCTCCAGTCTCATCATCTATAGCTATATAAGGGTCCGAATCATATTGAATGTAAGGTGCTATAGTTTTTATTCTTTCTATAATATTTCTATTTACCAATATTCTAGAATCTGAATTTACATTTCCAGATATAAGTAAATTATAACTGCCTTCTCTCATAGCAAATAATAATTTATTGAAAAATGTTAATTCTATACCTGCATTAGCTTCATATATAGTTTCTACATTATTTGAACCAGCTGGATAGTCAAACTCTTTTTCATCTGAATTTACTACTACATAACCATTTGTTTTTTCACCAAAATATATTTCAGGTCTTGTGATATTTATATCAGTATTTGTAACTGGTGGAATATCTTTCACTAATAATTTTGGTTGACCTTGTGATGTTACTTCGTTTACTCTATTAAGTGTTATTCCATAACCATGAGTATATTTTAAATATTGATTAACCCAAGTTTTTGCTTTTTCATTTAACAAAGTTTGATCAAGTTCTCTTGTAGCTAAATAAACTTGTTGATATTTTCCATCTATGGTATATCTATCCATATCAGCATCATTAAAAACATAATAAGGTCTTATACCTTGTAGTTTATTGTATATTTGCTTTAGCGGAGCTTGATCATTTATTCTAATATTTTCAATAACATCTTGATTGTTTATCAAATCTTCTGCTGTTAAATTATTTTTCACATCGAAATCATGTTCCTCTACATTTTTTAGACCATATGCTTCCTGAGTGAAATTTATACTGTGTAATAAAAATTCATTTTCTTTACTTAATTGGTCTGGTTCTACTACAAGTTTTTCTACTCCAAACCCAACAATATTTCCAATAATCATAAAAGCTATAGCAACTAGTGGCAAAGAAAAAGTAATTTTAAGATTTTTCTTTTTACTGCCAATAATGAATGTTATTGCCGAAGCAAAACAAATTATAGCTGTAACTCTTCTAACATTAAGATCTATATAAAAATCTGTATATCCTGCACCAAATACTCTTCCCGATGCTGAATATAATATATCATAATTTCCTAACCATATGCTTACACCTATAGCAATTAACAAAATTGAACCCAATATAGTAATCTGAGATAAAAATCTCAAAATAATATTTTTATCTATTGCAAAATTACTGATAGTCATATTTTCATCTTCATATCCACTTCTTCTAGTCTTTGCCATTTGAAATTTTTCATGCAACAACTGAGCTATATTTGATAAAAATGCTATTACTATCATAAATATTAAAACAGTAATTATAGAAGATACTATTGTTTTCAACATAGGTAAAATGAAGACATAAAACGATACGTCATTGTTAAATACCGGATCAGCTACTCCAAAAGATGTTGAATTTATCATCTGTAAAATTTCAAACCAAAGGTTTGAAGTTGTTTTCACAGTTATAAATAAAGATATAAGTCCACTCGCTAATATGCTTATTTTCTTAATTCTATTTTTATGTTTATCATCTTCTATTTCTATAAAAGTAACTAACTCTTTGTTTTTTCTGAATAACCATCTTGAAAATATATAAAAGACTAATGTAATACATACAAACATTGGAATTCCAATAACAAGCTGACTTTTAAATTTAGTCAAAAAAGTTTGTGTATAATTTAAATTATCAAACCATATATAATCAGTTATAAATCTAAAAAAACTTCCTGCTAAAGATAATATACCAACTATTATAGCTGCTATAATTATTCTTTTTGTTTTTTTATTCATATTTCCTCCTAACAAATAAAAATACTAATATTCTGATATTTCTTTTATTTTCTTTATTGTTTTTCTCTCTATTCTTGATACAGTCATTTGTGATATTCCTAATTCTATTGCTATTTCATTTTGAGTTTTGTCTTCAAAATATCTATCATTTATTATTTTTCTCTCAAGTTTGTTTAGTTTATCTAAAATACCTAAAATAAAATCCTTATTTTCAAATATTTCATAATCATCTTTTTTATTTGGAATAATATCTATAAGTTCTAATTTTTTATTATTATCGCCATTATCATATGTTATATTTAGTGATTGTGAAATAAATAACTTTCCTGCTTCTAATGCTTCTAATATTTCTTCTTCACTTATTTCTAAATATTTTGCCAATTCTTTTACTGTGGGTACTCTGTTGAGCTCAAAGGATAAGTCAGCCTTAGCTATATTTACTCTCTTTGCCATTTCTTGAATTTTTCTAGGAACTTTTACAGACCATCCTTTATCTCTAAAATATTTTTTTATTTCACCTAATATAGTAGGTGTAGCAAAACTAGTAAATTCAAATCCCCTAGCAGCATCAAATCTATTTATTGAATACAACAAACCTAGACAAGCTATTTGATATATATCATCATACTCAATTCCTCTATTCATGTACTTTCTCGAAATAATTTCAGGAAGATATTTATAAGTATCAAATATATGATTTCTTACTTCAACATCTTTAGTCTCTGCGTATTCAACGAAGATTTCATAATTTTTTATTTTTTTTACTTCGTTCATAATTCACTCTCTATTTTCGATTATTATTTACAATTAAATTCAAATTTTATACAGTTTTTAGCGTGTTCAATTTCAAAACTATCTACCAAACTATCCATTATTAGCATGAACATTTCTTCATTTTTACACTTATCTTTATCTATTAATTCAGTATTTAAATCATATACAGATATTGATAACTTATCGCTAAATATTTTATATTCAACTCTTATTTTTTCAGAAATATTCTCTACATTGTTTATAAAAAAAGTTGCTGCTTCAGTAACTACAAGTTTAATGTCATTAATATCTTCAATTGTAAAATTCAACATATTTGCTATTCCAGAAGTGTTTAATCTTAAACAAGTAAAATACTCTGATTTTTTTGGAATTTCATACACAATTAAATCATAATTTTCTGTTATCATATTATCATCCTTTTATTTAATACTAAAAATTTTATCAAGTCCCGTTATGCTAAATAATTTTCTTATATTTGGTTTTAAATTTACAATTACAATTTTCACATTATTTTCATTTGCATTTTTTAGTATACTCATAAGAGCTCCTAATCCTGTACTATCTAAATAATCAAGTTTTTCACAATCAATTAATAGATTTACTTTTTTCTCAATTATTATGTTATTTAATTTTTCCTTGAATGCTGGTGCAAAACATATATCTATTTCACCTTCAGGTTTTACTATGATTTCGTCAGTTTTTGTTTCAACTTTAATATTTAAATCCATATACCCTCCTTATATATAAATATTCTAATTAGGGAATTATACATTCCCTAATTGATATTTTCATTATATTATTTTCTATAGATTTTCTTCTATCTCATCTTCTACAGGCATTTTAGCACAAGATACTACATAATCATCTTCATTCATTTTCATAACTATTACACCTTGAGTATCTCTAGAAGTTACTGAAATACTTTCAGCATTTACTCTGATAATTATACCATTCAAAGTAATAAGCATAATTTCACTTTCTTCTGAAATAAGCATAGCACCTATAATTACTCCAGTTTTATCAGTTAAATTATGAGTTTTTATACCTTTTCCACCTCTTTTTTGAATCTTATACTTATTAGTAGGTGTCATCTTTCCAAAACCATTTTTTGTAAGTGTCAATAATTTAGTCTTGTAATTTGAATCTACATTGTCATCATCAGATGTTTCTTCTTTTTCAAGTATCATAGTAGATACACATTCATCAGTTTTTGATAAAGTGATACCCTTCACACCGGTAGAGTTTCTACCCATTGACCTAACATCTGTTTCATCAAATCTTATTGCTTTTCCATTTCTTGATACCATAAATATGTCTCTATTTCCATCAGTTAAGTTTACAGAGATAAGTTCATCTGTCTCTCCAATTTTGATAGACAATAAACCAGTTTTTCTAGAAGAGTCATATTCTTTCAACTTCGTTTTCTTTATAATACCATTTTTGGTAGAAAATACAAGATAATTTTTTTCATCATAATTCTTAACTAACATTGTAGTAGCTATTTTTTCTCCTGCGTCCAAATTGATCAAGTTTATGATAGCAGTACCTTTAGATTGTCTTCTAGCCTCTGGAATTTCGTAAGCTTTAAGTCTATACATTTTTCCTTTATTTGTAAAGAATAAAATATAATCATGTGTACTAGCCACAAATATGTCTTTAACAAAATCTTCTTCTTTTGTAGACATACCTGTTACACCTTTTCCACCTCTTCTTTGTGTTCTGTATGTATCTTTAGGTAATCTTTTTATGTATCCTTGATTTGTTATAGTTATACAAACATCTTCTTCAGCTATAAGATCTTCTATATCTATTTCACCTTCATCCACTACTATATTTGTTCTTCTTTCATCATAAAATTTATTTTTAATTTCTGTAAGTTCATTTTTTATGATTTCATCAATCAAGTAATGATTAGCTAATATTTCCTCAAATTTATATATTTCTTTTAATAATATATTATATTCATCTTCAATCTTAGTTCTTTCTAAGCCTTGAAGTCTTTTCAATCTCATATCAACAATTGCTTTAGCTTGAATTTCTGATAAGTCAAATCTTTGCATTAATTTGAGTTCAGCATCATTATAAGCTGCTCTTATAACTCTTATAACTTCATCAATATTATCTATAGCTATTCTTAAACCCTCTAATATGTGAGCTCTAGCTCTTGCTTTATCTAATTCGAATTGAGTTCTTCTTCTTATAACATCTCTTTGATGCTCTACATAATAATGAATTATTTGTTTTAAATTTAAAACTTTTGGCTCGTTATTTACTAATGCTAGCATTATCATAGAAAAATTATCTTGAAGTTGAGTATATTTATACAATTTATTTACAACAATATTTGGATTTACATCCCTTTTAGTTTCTATAACTATTCTAAGTCCATTTCTATCACTCTCATCTCTAAGATCAGAAATTCCTTCAATTTTTTTATCTTTAACATATTCTGCTATTTTTTCAACTAATCTAGCTTTATTAACTACATAAGGAATCTCATTTACAACAATTTTATGCTTATTATTTTTCATTTCTTCTATATGAAGTTTTGATTTAACTTTTATTATTCCTCTACCAGTTTCATATGCCTTTTTAATATTTTCTTTTCCTACTATTGTTGAACCAGTTGGAAAATCAGGACCTTTTATATATTGCATAAGTTCTGGAATAGTTATATCTTCATTCTCTATATATGCAATAGTTCCATTTATTACTTCTCCTAAATTGTGTGGAGGTATGCTACTAGACATTCCAACTGCAATTCCTGATGATCCATTTACTAATAGATTTGGAAATCTTGCTGGAAGAACTACTGGTTCTTTTAATGTCTCATCAAAGTTAGGTCTAAAATCTACTGTTTCTTTATTTATATCTTTAAGCATCTCCATAGATAACTTAGTCATTCTTGCTTCAGTATAACGCATTGCTGCTGCTGAGTCTCCATCAACACTACCGAAGTTACCATGACCGTCTATCAATGGATATCTCATAGAAAAATCTTGTGCTAATCTAACCATAGTATCATATACAGCTGTATCACCGTGAGGATGGTATTTACCTAAAACTTCCCCGACAATTGTTGCTGATTTTCTATGAGGTTTATCAGGAGTTAATCCTAATCCATTTGATGCATATAATATTCTTCTATGAACTGGCTTCAGTCCATCTTTTACATCTGGAAGAGCTCTTGCAACTATTACTGCCATTGCATAGTCAAGATAAGATTTTTTCATCTCATGCTCAACATTTATCTCTCTTATAGACTCATCTTTATTTTCAATTTCACTCATTATTTATCCTTTCTAAATCATATCTAGTAAAAATATCTGTTTATGCTAATATATCTTTATATTTTATACGTCTATGTCCTTAACATATTTCGCATTTTCTTCTATGAATTGTCTTCTAGGTGGAACCTTATCTCCCATCAACATAGTAAATATTTCATCAGCTTCAAATGCATCATCTATCTTCATTTGATTCAATATTCTAGTTTCTGGATTCATAGTTGTTTCCCAAAGTTGTACAGCATCCATTTCTCCAAGTCCTTTGTATCTCTGAATGTTGTATTTTCCGTCTCTTCCTATCTCATTAAGCGTTTCATTCAATTCATCATCAGAATAACAATAATGCTCTTTTTTTCCTTTTTTAACTAAATATAATGGAGGTTGAGCGGCATATACATGTCCTTCATCTAATAAAGGTTTCATATATCTGTAGAAAAATGTTAATAATAATGTTCTAATATGCGCACCATCTACATCGGCATCGGTCATTATTATTATTTTATCATATCTCAATTTACTTATATCAAAATCATCCCCAATACTACAACCAAATGCAGTTATCATATTCTTTATTTCTTCAGATGTTAAAATTTTATGTAATCTAGCTTTTTCAACATTAAGAATTTTTCCTCTAAGTGGTAAAATTGCTTGAATTCTTCTATCTCTTCCACCTTTAGCACTACCTCCGGCAGAATTACCTTCTACTATGTATAATTCACATTTTGAAGGATCTTTTTCTGAACAATCTGCTAATTTACCTGGTAAACTTGTTGAATCTAATGCTGATTTTCTTCTAGTTAAATCTCTTGCTTTTCTAGCTGCTTCTCTAGCTCTAGCAGCTGAAAGAATCTTTCCAATAATAATTTTAGCTACTTTTGGATTTTCTTCACAATATTCTGATAAAACTTTTCCAGTTACACTATCTACAATTGTTCTAACTTCACTGTTTCCAAGTTTTGTTTTTGTTTGTCCTTCAAATTGTGGTTCAGGAATTTTTATAGATAAAACAACTGTTATACCTTCTCTTACATCATCTCCAGATATACTAATATTATTATCTTTTATAAGTCCATTTTTCTTTGCATAATCATTTAATGTTCTAGTTAAAGCTGATTTAAATCCTACTAAGTGAGTTCCACCTTCAACAGTAAAAATATTATTTGCAAATGAATGTATATTTTCTGAATATGCTGTTGTGTATTGTATAGCTATTTCCACCATTATTTTATCTTGTTCTTTTTCAGCATATATAATTTCATTATGTATAGAATCTCTATTTTTATTCAAAAATTCTACATATTCTTTGATTCCACCTAAATAATGAAAAGTTTCAGTTTTTTCATCTCCAGCTTTTTCTATACCTCTTTTATCTGTAATAGTTATATTTATACCTTTATTTAAAAATGCTAATTCTCTTAATCTCTTTTTTAGAACTTCATAGTTAAAAATTATTGTATCAAAAATAGTATCATCTGGTAAAAATGTTATAGTAGTTCCTGTTTCTTTTGTCTCTCCTACTATTTGAAGTTCATTTAATGCTTTACCTCTAGCATATTCTTGAGTATATATTTTACCAGTGGTTTTTATTGTTGCTTTTAAATTTGTAGATAAGGCATTTACAACTGAACTACCAACACCATGTAAACCTCCGGCTACTTTATACACATCATTATTAAATTTACCACCTGCATGAAGTACAGTTAGTACAGTTTCTAGAGTGGATTTTCCAGTTTTCTTATGTTTTTCTACTGGTATTCCTCTTCCATTATCAGTAACTGTTACTGAATTATTTTCATTTATTGTTACTGTTATTTTATCACAAACTCCAGCTAAAGCTTCGTCTATACTGTTGTCTACTATTTCATAAACTAAGTGATGAAGTCCATCTACTGATGTAGATCCTATGTACATACCAGGTCTTTTTCTTACAGGTTCTAATCCTTCTAATACCTGTATTTGCTCAGCACCATATTTATTTTCATTTTTCATTTTACACCTCTAATTTCTCTAACAATCCATTTTTTATATAGAAAACATTTTTTTCTCTATTTTCTAATAATTCTCTTAAATCTTTATCATCAGTTGAAGTTATAATTGTTTGGATATTAACTATGTAATCCATAAGAAATTTTTTCCTATTGTTATCTAATTCTGATAATACATCATCTAACAAAAGTACTGGATATTCCCCTATTTCGTCTTCAACTATTTCTATCTCTGCTAATTTTATAGCTAAAACAGCACTTCTTTGTTGTCCTTGCGAACCAAAAAATTTAAAATCTTTATTATTTATTTTAAAAACTATATCATCTTTATGTGGTCCTATCAAAGTACAATTTCTATAAATATCAGATTCTAAACTATCCTTCAATTTATCTCTCAATAAATTTCTTATTTCTTCTTTATTTAAATCTTCTATGTTCCCAATGTTACATTTATACTTCAAATCAAATATTTCTGCACCATTGGATATTTTATCGTATATTTCAGCAGCATATTTATTTAAATCTTCTATATATTTTTTTCTATAGTAAATAAGCTCTGTTCCTATATTTACAATATATTCATCCCAAACTTCTAACACTTGTTTATTCTGATTTTTTTGTAAATTTTTTATTATACTATTTCTTTGATTTAAAACTTTTTTATAATTTTTCAATAAATATTTATACTTAGGTTTTATTTGAGAAATATCTATATTTATAAATCTCCTTCTTTCAGTTGGAGATCCTTTTATAATTCTCAAATCATCTGGAATAAAAATAACTGTATTTAATATTCCAACTAACTCACTCATTTTTTCTAAATTAATATCATTAATTTTTATATTTTTTTTACTATTTTTCTTAAAATCAAAAGATATTTTTCTAATTAAGCTATCATTTGTTTTATCAACACCTAAATTTACTTCAAAATTATTTTCATGAAAATGTATCAAATCATTTTCATTATTAGCTCTAAATGATTTTCCTATAGAACATAAAAATATAGATTCTAATAAATTAGTCTTTCCTTGTCCGTTATTACCTATAAAAATATTTAATTTTGGATTCAATTTTGTTTCGAGTTCTTTAAAATTTCTATAATTTTTTAGTTTTATCGATTTAACAATCATAGCTATATTACTTTGAATTCATTCCCATCAAATTCAACTATATCTCCAGGTCTGATTTTTTTACCTCTCATAGTACAAACTTCATTATTTACAGAAACTAAACCATCTTTTATTACTTGTTTTGCAAAACCACCAGATTCAATTATGTTTACAAATTTTAAAAATTGATCTAATTTTATAAATTCTGTAGTTATTTTTACTTCTTCCATATCTACCTCTCTATTTATATTCTTACTGGTAAAATCATATAATGATAATCATCTTTTTCATTTTCTTTGATGAAACATGGATTTACTTCACCCAAAAGTCTCATTTCCAATTTATCTGATTCTACAGCTTTAATTACATCCATGATATATTTAGAATTAAATCCTATTTTTATATCTTGTCCTTCTTTTTTATCTAAAACAATAAATTCTTCTGAATTTCCATAATCTGATGTAGAATTTATTTGCATAGTATTTTCTTTTATATCTAAAATTATAAGATTATTTTTATCTTCTCTAGCTAATACACTAGCTCTTTCTAAACTTAGTTTAAATGCAGCTGTATCTAATGCTATTATAGTAGCGTAATCTTCTCTAATTAGTGAATTATAATCTATAAATTTACCTTCTAATAAACTTGATATAATAGTAGTTTGATTTATTTTAAAAGATACATGTTGATCTGATGCAACTATTTGTATATCATCTTCTACCTCTTCAATAATTCTATTTACTTCTTGTAATGTTTTAGCTGGTATAATCATACTTAAATTATCAATTTTATTATCTGATATAAGCTGATCTTTTTTTAAAGCCATTCTAAAAGTATCTATTGCTACAAAGTTTATATTATTATTAACTATCTCTAATAAACAACCTGTAAATATAGGTCTCATTTTATCTTGAGATACAGCAAATATAGTATATTTAATTAACTCTTGTAATTTCTTACTTGGTAATTTAAATTCTATGCCTTCATTTTCAAAAGTATTTCTTGGAAATTCTTGTGCTGAATTACCTAATATATTTATTTCTGAATGTTGATGTTTAATTTTAACATTATTGTTTTCTGTAGTTTGTATATTCATTTCAACAGTAGAAGAAAATTTTCTTACGAAATCACTTATTATTTTAGGTTCTATAACTATAGATCCTTCTTCTATAATTTCACAATCTACATATGTATGTATACCTAGTTCTAAATCAGTAGCTGTTAAATATAATTTTTTATCTCGAGCCTCTAAAAGAATTCCTGATAGTATAGGAATAGAAGTTCGTGAAGATACTGCTTTTTGTACTATGCCTAGGCTTTTATTTAAATCTTTTTGTAAAATATTTATATTCATTAAAAAACTCCTTCTATTTTTTTTTATTTATCAACAGCATGAAAAATAATTAATTAAATAATAATATAATGTAGTATTCGTAGTAGACAGTGTGAAATTGTGAAAAAGTCTAAAATACTCCTAAAATTCAAGCTGTAGGTAAAATCAATTTTTGTAAGTAAGTGTGTTAGTAACATGGTAGAAAAATTAAGTAATCAAAAATGTACTAACAGATAAAATTGTTAATTTGTTGATAAATTGTTAATTAAGCATAGATTTTATATCTTCTATCTCATCGCTTAACTTTTTATCGTTTTCTATCTTTTCTTCTATTTTATTGCATGCATGAACAACTGTAGAATGATCCTTTGAAAAACTTTGGCCTATTGATTTTAAACTTTGACCTGTAAGAGTTCTGCATAGGTACATTGATATTTGTCTAGGCATAGCAATATTTTTATTTTTACCTTTTGAGTTTAAATCTGCAATACTTATAGAATAATATTCAGCAGTAGCTTTTTTAACATCATCAACATTAACTACTTTTTTCTGAACTATATAACTTTTTATAGCTTCTTGAGCTAATTCTAAGTCTATATCTTTTCCATATAAACCAGCAGATGCATATATTTTATTTAATGCGCCTTCTAATTTTCGTATATTTGATTTAATATTATTTGCAATATATTCTAATACTTCAGGAGGTACAAATATACCTTCTTCACCAGTTTTTCTTCTAAGAATAGCTAAACGCGTTTCAAAATCCGGTGGAGTTATATCTGCTAGTAAACCTTGTTCGAATCTAGATCTTAATCTATCTTCTAGCGTAGGAATTTTACTAGGTGGATTATCTGAAGAAATAATTATTTGCTTTTCTGCTTCATATAAAGTATTAAATGTGTGGAAAAATTCTTCTTGTGTACTTTCTTTTCCACCGATGAATTGAATATCATCTATCAAAAGAACATCACATTTTCTATATCTGTTTCTAAAATCAACATTTTTACCATCTCTAATTGAGTTTATAAGTTCATTGGTAAATACTTCACTAGTTACATATAATATATTAGCGTTTGGATTTTTTTCTAATATAGCATGTCCAATTGCATGCATTAAGTGTGTTTTACCTAAACCTACACCACCATATAAAAACAATGGATTATATGTTTGACCAGGAGCATCAGCTACAGCAACACTAGCAGCATGTGCTAATTTGTTACCATTACCTGTAATGAAGCTATCAAATGTATACTTCTTATTTAATTTTACTGTTGGTGTGAAGTAATTATCTCCATTATGTTCTTTTTTTACAGTTTTTTCTGCATGTAAATTTTTTATTAAGTCCGGATTTTTAAGAATCTCTTGATATTCATTTTTTAGTAATAATTCAACTTTAGTGATTTTATCTTCACCAATTTCATTTAATACTCTTAAAATATTCTCATCTTTTTTTTGTGAAAGCATTGTTTGCTTGAAAAATAAATTTTCTAAGGTTATATAAGCTATGCTGTCTTTTATGTCTTCTAAAACACAAGGTTTATACCATGTGTTAAAAGCATAATCTTGATTTTCTTTTTCCAGTATACTTAACGCTTTACTCCATAGTTCTTCTTTAGTCAATGGTGGTCCTCCTATTATATAAATGATGTTGATTGTAGTTCAGCAGTGTGTGTTGATAACTAGCTTTTGAATTAATAAATATAAAAGTTGTCAACAAAGTTAATATTATATTATCAACATCGATTTTGACTGTAATATCAATGTTTTTCGAAGAGCTATCTACAAAAAATATCGATTTGTCAACAGGTTATCCACACAGTTATTACTATGTGTTTAAAAAGTGTGAAATAGCCTGATTTTTTTGTGAATTCATTGGTTACTAAGTGTGAAAAGTAAAATTTTGCGAAATTTTCACAGTTATGCCATATTAAAATACACATTTCATCATATCATTTTTATGAAGATAATTCAAATATTTTTTTATTTTATAAACATTTTACTTGTTTTTTGTGGATAAATGTTTTTTTTAAGCAGTTTAGTCAAATCATTTTTCTTGATTTTTTTGGATATATGTGTTATATTTACATTGTCTACGTGAAAAATAGTTAAAAAAAACTTGACATAGACTTAAATTATTTATATAATATATTGCGTGTGATTAAAATTTTTTGATATTTATATATAGATATCACTTACTATAAGGAGGTGTTTAGCGTGAAAAGAACTTATCAACCAAAAAGAAGACAAAGAAGTAGAGTACATGGATTCAGAAAAAGAATGAGTACTAATGATGGAAGAAGAGTATTAAAAAGCAGAAGAAATAAAGGTAGAAAAAAATTATCAGCATAGAATAAGGTCACTTATGTGACCTTTTTATTCCATTTACCTTTAAATGCAGTTTTTAGCTGTGTTAAATAGCTTTTAGGGAAGTAATCATGATAAAAATAAAAAAAAATACTGAATATAAAAAAGTATACGAAAAAGGAAAATCTGTAGCTGATTATAACTTGGTTCTATTTTATAAAAAAACAAATTCTAATGATTTAAGATTTGGATTCACTGCAGCTAAAAGGATGAAATTAGCTGTTGATAGAAATTTTATTAGAAGAAGACTCAAGGAAATAGTTAGATTGAATGAAAATAAGATAAAAGAAGGATATGATATTGTTTTTATGGCGAGATTAAATGCTACAGAAGCAGATTATAAAAAATTGGAAAAATCTTTTTATAAAGTTTTAAAAAGAGCAAATTTATTGAAGTAAATAGCAAACCATATTTAGAAAGATTAGGTGATAATATTATTTCTAAGATTTTAGTGAAAATTATTAGAGTATATCAAAAATTTTCTTCAGCTAGTGGAGTTAGGCACTGTAGATTTTATCCTACGTGAAGCCAATATACCGTAGAGGCTCTACAAAAATATGGATTTTTAAAAGGTTCGTTGCTAGGGATTTATAGAATACTGAGATGCAATCCCTTTAATAAAGGCGGCTACGATCCACTCAAATAATCGGAGGAATTATGAATTTAGACTTTTTATGTAAACCAATGGGTATAGGTATGAGATTTATATATGATCTTGTATCTGGAATGGACTCAACGTTGTTTTCTGCTTATGCGTTAACAATAATTATTTCGACATTAATAATAAAGGTAGTTGTTTTACCTTTAACTTTGAAACAAACAAAATCAATGAAGGTTATGCAGGATTTATCTCCTAGAATAAAAGAATTACAGGCAAAATACGGAAAAGACCCTCAAACTTTACAAAGAAAACAAGCAGAATTGTATAAAGAATCAGGATATAATCCTTTATCAGGATGTTTACCATTGTTGATTCAATTACCTTTAGTAATGGCGTTTTTCTATATAATTAAAGATCCATCATTTGTTTTTGGTGATTTAGGAAGCAACTATAGTTTAACTCAATTAGCTAGTATGATTGGTATTGATAGTTTAGATGGATTAAATTTCATGTTAGATGGAAAAGAAGTTGTAGTAGATAGTTTGAAAAATTTACTTTTATATGCTAATCATATGAGTATAGATGCATCTTCTATTCAAAACACAATAATGATTGCTGGTGATAAATTTTGGATTTGGGAAACAGCTATCAATAGATCTTTCTTTTGGATTAATGATTTAAGTTTTGCATCAAATATAATGCTTGCAGATGGTAGTGTTAATGGATTATTCATGGGCTTTAGTATACCATTCGTTGGTGCAGCTCTTCCAATTTTAGCAGGTATATCAGGTTATTCAACTTATATTACTACTAAAATGACTTCAAGTGCACAGGCTGCAACAGCTGCAAATGAACAAGCACAACAAACACAAAAGACAATGAGCATAGTGATGCCAATTATGATTTTCGTTATGGGACTTCAATTTCCAGCAGGTTTGGCATTATATTGGTCAATATCAAACTGTTTCCAATTAGTTCAACAGTCAATTATTTTAAGAGCTAAAAATAACTAAGGAGTTTTATATGATGAATAGATGTGTAACAATTGAAAAAGCTGTTGTTGAAGAAGCTATAGAAGAAGCTTTAAGTCAATTAAATGCAAGCAGAGAGCAAGTAGAAATTAATATCAAACAAGAAGCAAAATCTGGATTTTTAGGATTTGGTGCAAAAAAAGCTATTGTTGAAGTTTTATTAATTGATAGTCCTGAGATAAGAGCTGAAAAATTTTTAAATCTAATGTTTGAAAAAATGGGAATTGAAACAATCTATGAAGTTAAATTAGATGATGATATTTTGAAAGTGCATGTTACAAAAGTTTCTGAAGAAGATAAAGGAATTTTAATCGGTAAAAGAGGAAACACTTTAAATGAAATGCAATTTCTTATGACATTGGTTGTTAATAGGGAAAGAGATAATTATATCAAGGTTAATTTGAATGTTGAAGACTATAGACAAAAAAGAGAGGAAACTCTTAAAAAATTAGCTCATAAAACAGCTGATAAATGTAGATACTATAAAAGAAAACAGAGATTAGAACCTATGAATCCTTATGAAAGAAGAATTATTCATTCTTCATTGCAAGGACAAAAAGATATAGTTACATATTCTGAAGGTGATGAGCCTTATAGAAAAGTTGTTATAGATATAAAAAGAAGATAAATATAAGATATAAAAACCACGAGTTATCGTGGTTTTTTTGTAATATTGGTTTTGTTTAAAATCATTTACTTTTTTATTGAAATAATGTATAATAAAATTGTATGATTTTAATTTAAAATAGAAAATGAAGGTGATTTTTTGATAGATAATTCTATAGATACTATAGTGGCTATTGCTACTGCTCATGGAAATAGTGGTATAAATGTTATTAGAATAAGTGGAGCTGATTCTAAAAATATAGCAGATAGTATTTTTGTTAATAAGAACAGAAAAAAAATAGAATATAAAAATAGATATATGCATTATGGTTTTATTGTGAGAGATGATATAATAATTGATGAAGTTCTTTTATGTTACATGAAAGGACCAAATACATATACAGCAGAAGATGTAGTTGAAATAGATTGTCATGGTGGAGCCTTATCTGCCAAAAAAATATTGGAAATTTGTTTAGAAAATGGCGCTAGACTAGCTGAAGCAGGAGAATTTACGAAAAGAGCATTTTTAAATGGAAGAATAGATTTAACTCAGGCAGAGGCTGTTATTGATATTATAAATGCTAACAGTGAAAAATCTAGAGGAATATCAGTTGGACAATTAGGTGGTAGACTATCTAATAAAGTTAATGAATTGATTGAATTATTAACAGATGTTTTATCAAACATAACTGTTAATATTGATTATCCTGAATATGATGAAGATAATATTACAATAGAGAAAATAAAGAAAAATGGTAATATTATAAATGATGAATTAGAAAAATTGATAAGAACTGGTAATACTGGTAAAATATTCAAAGAAGGCATAAATACTTTAATTATAGGAAAACCTAATGTTGGAAAATCTAGTTTGATGAATTTTTTGTTGAATGAGAATAGAGCTATAGTTACTGAAATACCTGGAACTACAAGAGACACTATAGAAGAAAAATTAAATTTGAATGGAATAATCCTTAATATAATAGATACAGCTGGTATAAGAAAAACTGATGATGTTGTAGAAAAAATTGGAGTAGACAAGGCCATAGAAAAAATAGAATTTGCAGATTTGATTATTTTTGTATTAGATGGTTCAAAAAAATTAGAAACAGAAGATTTGGAAATTATAAAATATATAGATGATAAAAAAGTGATTTACATAAAAAATAAAACAGATTTAGAAGATAATTTATCTGAAGATTTGATTAATTATAAAGAAATAATAGATAATTGTATAAATATTTCTGTGGCTAAAAATAAAGGATTAGATGAAATTATATCTAAGATAGAAGATATGTTTTTAGCTGGGGAAGTTGATGTATCAAGTGATTTGATAATTAATAATGAAAGACAATTAGATTTATTGAAAAAATCTAAGAATAGTATAACAGAAGTTTTGAGTGCTATCGATAATGATTTGTCTATTGATTTTTTAGAAATAGATTTAAAAGATTCTTTAGAATATTTAGGACAGATAGTAGGCAGAAGTGTTGCAGATGATTTAACTGATAAGTTATTCAAGAATTTTTGTATAGGTAAGTAATTAAGAGAAATAAGGTAGGATATATGGTAAATGTAGAACAAAAGAAAACTTTAGGTGATATAAAAAATTTTAAAGCTGGTGAATACGATGTATGTGTTGTAGGTGCTGGTCATGCTGGTTGTGAAGCAGCTTTAGCTACTGCCAGAATGGGACATTCTACAATTATGATGACAATTTGTTTAGATGGATTAGCTTTATTAGCATGTAATCCTTCGATAGGTGGAACTGCAAAAGGTCATTTAGTTAGAGAAGTTGATGCTTTAGGTGGAGAAATGGGAAAAGCCACTGATAAAACTATGATTCAGTGTAAAATGTTGAATAAATCAAAAGGTCCAGCAGTTCATTCATTGCGTGCGCAATGTGATAAGTATAAATATCATGATGAAATGAAAAAAGCTGTAGAAAATCAAAAAGATTTATATTTGTTGCAGGCTGAGACTACTGCAATTGAAAAACTTGATAATGGTGGGTTTAGATGCTATACGCAATACGGAGCATATTATGATGTGAAATCTGTTATTGTAACAACTGGAACTTTTTTAAAGGGTAAGGTTTTTATAGGTGAATTAAACTATGAATCTGGTCCTAGTGGATTATTTCCATCTACTCAATTATCAGATTCTTTGAGAAAAATGGGCGTTGATTTACGTAGATTTAAAACTGGTACACCAGCACGTATTTCATCAGACACTATTGATTTTGAGAAATGCGAATTACAAAAAGGTGATGATAAAATAGTTCCATTTTCATTTATGACTGATAAAATAGATATAGAGCAAATACCTTGTTATTTGACCTATACTACTGAAGACACAAAAAACATTATATTGAAAAATTTAGATAGATCTCCTTTATTTACTGGTGTAATCGAAAGTGTAGGACCTAGATATTGTCCATCTATAGAGGACAAAGTAGTGAAATTTCAAGATAAAAATAGACATCAGATTTTTATAGAACCTGAAGGATTAAATACAAAGGAAATGTACATACAAGGAATGTCTTCAAGTCTTCCTTTTGAAGTTCAAGTTGAAATGTATAAATCTATGCTAGGTTTAGAAAATTCGGAAATTATGAGACCAGCTTATGCTATCGAATACGATTGTATTTATCCAACAAATTTGAAATCATCTTTAGAGTATAAAGGTATAAAAAATTTATTTTTTGCTGGTCAAGTTAATGGTTCTAGTGGCTATGAAGAGGCTGCTGGACAAGGAATTTTAGCAGGTATTAATGCAGTTCTTTCTTTAGAAAATAGAGATCCTATGATTTTGGACAGATCAGAATCATATATTGGAGTTTTAGTTGATGATTTAGTAACTAAAGGAACTAATGAACCTTATAGAATGATGACTTCTAGAGCAGAATACAGATTGGTACTTAGACAAGATAATGCAGATTTAAGATTAACTGAAAAAGGTTATAAGGCAGGTTTGGTTTCAGAGGAAAGATATAAAAAATCTGTTGAAAAATATAAAATTATTTATGATGAAATAGAGCGATTAAAGACTGTTAAAGTTACTCCTAAAGCAGAGACTAATGAATATTTGAAAGAAATAAATGCTCCTATTTTAGATAAAGGAATGAATCTATATAGTTTGTTAAAGAGACCTGAAATTACTTATGATAATTTAGTAGGTTTGGATAAAGATAGAGCAGAAATACCGGATTGTTGTAAAGAATTCATTCAAAATGAAATAAAATATGAAGGTTATATAAGTAAACAGAAGAAGCAAATTGAACAATTTAGAAGATTGGAATCAAAATGGATTCCTGAGGATATTAATTATACGTCTATACATGGACTTAGAATTGAAGCACAACAAAAATTGACGCAAATAGCGCCAAAAAATATAGGACAAGCATCTAGAATTTCGGGAGTTTCTCCAGCTGATATAAATGTATTGATAATATATTTAGAACAATTTTATAAAAAGAAATAAGAATATGGAGAAAATATGAAAATTAAAACATTAGAAACAGGATTTGAAAAATATAATATTGAATATACTGAGGAAATGGAGCAAAAATTTATTGAGTTTAAGGAATTGTTGCTTGAATGGAATAAAAAGATAAATATTACTAGAATAGAAGATGAAGAAGAAATTTATGTAAAACATTATTTAGATAGTGTTATGTTGTTAAGAGATGGATATATAGATAATTTTAAAAATAAAAAGATAATAGATGTAGGAACTGGTGGCGGTTTTCCAGGATTACCTATGAAAATAATAGAAAAAAGTTTAGATGTTACTTTATTAGATAGTTTGAAAAAAAGAATGGATTTTTTAGATTTAGTTATTAAAGACTTGAAATTAGATAATACTAGAACTATACATGGTAGAGCAGAAGATTTTGGACAAGCTGAAGAACATAGAGAAAAATATGATTTTTGTGTTTCTAGAGCTGTAGCTCAGTTAAATGTTTTAACAGAATATTGTTTACCTTTTGTAAAAGTAGGTGGATATTTTATAGCTATGAAATCAAATATTTCCCAGGAAATAGAAAATGCAGAAAAAGCTGTAGAGTTATTAGGTGGAAAAATTGAAAAGATTGAAGATGTTAGTTTACCTAATTCAGATATTAACAGAAAAATAATTTACATAAAAAAAATAGAAGCAACTGCTAAGAAATACCCAAGAAAAGCAGGAACACCATCAAAAAAACCTTTAATTTAAATTTTAGCGAATACAGGAGTGGGATATGAATTATATTGAGAATATTAATGTAAAGCAAATAATACCAAATAAGAATCAACCAAGAAAAAAATTTGATGAAGAGGCTTTAGTTGCCTTAGCTGAATCAATAAGAAATGTTGGTTTAATTCAACCTATAGTTGTGAGAAAACTTACAAATGAAATGTTTGAACTTATTGCTGGAGAGAGAAGACTTAGAGCTACCAAGTTGGCTAACATAGAGTTGATTCCATCTATAATTATAGAGGCATCAGAGAAGACATCTGCTGAAATGGCTTTGATTGAAAATATACAGAGAGAAAATTTGAATTTCTTTGAAGAAGCTATTGCTTATAATAGTATATTAGATGGATTTAATATAACACAGAGTGAACTTGCTAATAGAATAGGTAAAAGTCAATCTTCTGTTGCAAATAAAATTAGATTGCTAAAAATTAATCCTGGTATTAGGGAAGCTATAAGTAATGCTTCTTTATCTGAAAGACATGCGAGAGCTTTACTCAAAATTAATGATGATGAAATTTTGCTAAAATTAATAGATCAAATAGTTCAAAGAAGTCTTAATGTATCAGCTACTGAAAAACTTGTGGAGAGAACATTAGAGCAAATGGACCACGAAGATTTTAAAAGAAAAATGTTTAAAAATAGTAGAATTAATTATAAATTGTATGTAAATACAATCAAAAATGCATATAATCAAATATTGGATACGGGTATAGAAGCTGAATTCGAGCAAGAAGATTGTGGAGATTATGTAGAACTTAAAGTTATCATACCTAAAAAATAAAGGGGAAAAATATGAGTAAAATTATTAGTATTTTCAATCAAAAAGGTGGAGTAGGAAAGACGACTACTAGTGTAAATCTTTGTGCTGGATTAGCACTTAGTAAAAAATCTGTGTTGAGTATAGATTTTGATCCACAAGGGAACACTACAAGTGGATTGGGTTTTGATAAAAATAGTATAGAACATTCGATATACGATTGTTTGATGTCTGATAATATTGATGTCAATGATGTTATTTTGCAAACAAAAATTAAGGGATTAGATATTATTCCTTCTAATATTCAATTATCAGGAGCTGAAATTGAATTATCTGATACTAAAACTAGAGAAAATACTTTAAAACTAGTTATTGAAAATATTAATAAGGAATATGATTATATAATAATAGATTGTCCGCCTTCATTAGGGCTATTGTCTATTAATTCTTTAACAGCTTCAAATTCAGTAATTATTCCTATTCAGTGTGAATATTACTCATTAGAAGGTGTTGGACAATTGCTTAGTACTATTAAATTAGTAAATAAATCGTATAATAAATCTTTAGTTATAGAGGGTGTTTTGTTAAATATGTTTGATGGAAGAACAAATCTTTCTATTCAAGTTGTTGAAGAAGTTAAGAAATATTTCAAAAATAAAGTATATAGAACTGTTATTCCAAGAAATATTAGATTGGCAGAAGCTCCAAGTTATGGAGAGCCAATTATGCTATATGATGATAAATCTAAAGGTAGCATAGCATATAGGAAGTTAGCGAAAGAAGTAATTAAAAATAATAAATAGATAAGGATGTGATGAATATGGCTAAGAAAAAAGCGCTAGGAAGAGGGTTATCGGAATTATTTAATGATGATTTCATAATAGATGAATTGGATAAAGTACATGAATTAGACCTAGATTTGATTAAGCCAAATCCTAATCAACCTAGAAAAATTTTTGATCAAAGTGGTTTGCAAGAATTAGCAAGTAGTATAAAACATTATGGTATAATTCAGCCTATTGTAGTAAAAAAAAGTGATGACTTATATTTTATTATAGCAGGTGAGAGACGATTTAGAGCTGCGAAAATAGCAAACATGAAAACTATACCTAGTATAATTAAAGATGTTGATGATACTAGACTCGCTGAATTAGCTTTGATTGAAAATATTCAAAGAGAAGATCTTAATCCTATTGAAGAAGCTATGGGATATGAAACTATGATTAAATTATATGATAAAAATCAAGAAGAAATTTCAAATATTGTTAATAAAAGCAGAACATATGTAACTAATATTCTAAGATTGTTAAAATTATCTGAGTATGTAAGGCAGTGTGTAGTAGATAAAAAAATCTCTCAAGGGCATGCTAGAGCTATGATTTCATTAGATGAAGATTTGCAGAAACACATATGCGATAGAATTATTAGCAGATCTTTAAGCGTTAGGGAAGTAGAAAGAATTGTTAAGGCTTATAATGAAGATGAAGATGTAACTGTTAAAAAGGTTTTAGTAAAGGATGATTTCATTATTGATTTAGAAAATCGTTTAACTGAAAAGTTTTCTGCTAAAATAAATATAGTAGATAAAAATAATAAAGGAAAAATTGAGATTCCGTATGGAGATGTAAACGAGTTTAACAGAATTCTTGAATTATTAGGAGAGAAGTCTGAGATTTAGAAGATATAATTAGCTGTAAAATTAATATGAATAATAGTGAAGTTAATATAAATGATAATAAAATTAGAAGTGATGAAAAAGCATCCATGTAGGATGCTTTTTTATTTTTTGATTAGTAGATGTTTGTTTTGTGAAAAATATATTTTTTCTAAACTTTATTTAATAATTATAAAAATATAATCATGATTACTATTTTTGCTTAGTATTTCAATAAATCTGACTGTTTTTATCAACTTTATTATATATATAGAATATAGGTTTTCACTTAATAATAGTTGAGTTAATTACTTTGCTTGAATTTATTTGTAGTTTTTTGAAGTTTTTATTGACATAGATTTAACAATAATGTATAATACTTTTGATATGAGGTAATTTATTGTATTATGATATTTGGGAGGTCGAAAATGCAAAATAATATAGACTCAAATGCTAGTAAGGCGCAATTTAGCGAATTGCAAACGTTTATCGATGAAAACGGTAAAAAAGATGGAATACTCATGCAAACGTTACACAAAGCACAGGATATTTTTGGTTATTTACCTTTGGAAGTTCAGAAATATATTTCTGAGCAATTGGAAATACCGGTTGCTGAAGTTTATGGTGTAGCAACTTTTTATACACAGTTTTCAATTGAACCTAAAGGAAAACATACTATAGGAGTATGTCTTGGAACTGCATGTTATGTAAGAAATTCACAAGCTGTTTTGGATAAGATATGTGAAGTTTTGGATATTAAAGTTGGTGAAACTACAGAGGATAATTTATTTACTTTAGAGGCAACAAGATGCTTAGGATGTTGTGGATTAGCTCCTGTTATGATGATTGGTGATGAAGTTTATGGTAAAGTTGATCCGAATAAGGTGAAAGAAATTTTAGAGTCTTATAGATAGGAGTGAATTATGATTACATTGGAAAAGTTAATTGAAATTAAGAAAGAAAATATAAATAACTTGATGATGAGAGAGGATACAAGTGTTGTTAATCCTAAGGATATCGAGTTAGATAATGTATATAAGAAACATGTGTTGATATGTGGTGGTACGGGTTGTACTTCTAATAAATCAATGAAAATTAGAGATGAATTTATTAGTTTATTGGATGAAAAAAATATGCACGATGATGTTCAAGTTGTTATGACTGGATGTTTTGGGTTATGTGAACAAGGACCTATAGTGGTTGTTTATCCAGGCGGATATTTTTATGCTAAGATGGAATTATCAAGTGTTGAAGAAGTAGTGAATGAACATTTAGTGAATGATCATCCTGTGAAAAAATATTTATTTGATGAAACAATAAAGGCAGAGCATATTAAATCTATAAATGAGATAAATTTTTATGCTAAGCAAAAAAGAATAGTTTTAAAAAATTGTGGAAGAATTGACCCTGAAAATATAAATGAATATATCGCTAAAGATGGATATTTAGCATTGCATAAAACATTGACTGAGATGAAATCTGAAGATGTAATAAATGTTATGAAAGAATCAGGACTTCGTGGAAGAGGTGGCGGTGGATTTTCTACTGGATTAAAATGGAGTTTTGCTGCACCAAACAAAGCTGATCAGAAGTATTTCATTTGTAACGCTGATGAGGGCGATCCTGGTGCGTTTATGGATAGATCAGTGTTAGAGGGTGACCCACACGCTGTTTTAGAAGCTATGGCGATAGGAGGCTATGCTATAGGCGCAACTAAGGGTTATATTTATGTTCGTGCTGAATATCCTATTGCTGTTCATAGATTGGAAATAGCTATTAAACAAGCGAGGGAATTAGGATTATTAGGAAAAGATATTTTTGGAAGTGGTTTTGATTTTGATGTAGAAATTAGATTGGGAGCTGGAGCTTTTGTATGTGGTGAAGAAACAGCGTTGATTGCATCAATAGAAGGAAAAAGAGGAATGTCTAGAAATAAACCTCCATTTCCTGCTAATAAAGGTCTATGGGGAAAACCTACATGTATAAATAATGTTGAAACATTAGCTAATGTAGCTCAGATAATATTATATGGTTCTGACTGGTTTAGAGGATTTGGTACAGAAAAATCTCCTGGGACCAAAGTTTTTGCATTAGGTGGTAAAATAAACAATACTGGATTGGTTGAAGTTCCAATGGGTATAACTCTTAGGGAGATTATATATGATATTGGTGGCGGATGTCGTGATGGCAAGAAATTTAAAGCTGTTCAAACTGGCGGCCCAAGTGGTGGATGTATTACTTCAGAAAATCTAGATGTTAATATTGATTTTGATTCTTTAATTGCACTTGGCTCTATGATGGGTTCAGGTGGAATGATAGTTATGGATGAAGATAACTGTATGGTTGATATAGCTAAATTTTTCTTGGATTTCACTGTAGATGAGTCTTGCGGGAAATGTACACCTTGTAGAGAGGGTACAAAGAGAATGTATGAGATTTTAGAAAAAATTACTGAAGGTAAAGCGAATTTGGAAGATTTGGATATATTGAAAAATCTTGCTGAGAATGTAAAATTAACTTCTTTATGTGGACTAGGACAAACTGCTCCTAACCCTATTCTTTCAACTTTGAAGAATTTTAGAGAAGAGTATGAAGCTCATGTTATTGAGAAAAGATGTCCTGCAGGAGTTTGTTCGGCATTAGCATCATATATAATTACAGATGCGTGTAAGGGATGTACTAAATGCGCTAGAGTATGTCCAGTTGGTGCTATTACTGGAAAAGTAAAAGAACAGCACATAATTGATCAGGATAAATGTATCAAATGCGGTCAGTGTATGGCAAGTTGTCCATTTGGCGCAATTATTAAAAAATAGATTGGTAGGTGTAGTATGGATAAAGTTAAAGTAACTATTGATGGCATTTTAGTAGAAGTACCGAAGGATTATACAGTATTATTGGCAGCTAGAGAAGCAGGTATTGATATTCCTACTTTATGCTATTTGAAAGATATAAATGAAACAGCTGCTTGTAGAATGTGTGTTGTTGAAGTAGATGTAAATGGTAGACCAATGAGAAATTTGCCAGCTTCATGTATTTTACAGGTTCAGGATGGTATGAATGTTAAAACGAATACAAAGAAGGTTAGAGAAGCCAGAAAAATTAATTTAGAATTAATTTTAGCTAATCATAATAGAGAATGTTTAATTTGTAGTAGAAACGGAAGTTGTGAATTGCAAGAACTTGCTGATGAAATGGGTGTTAGTGATATTTCATTTGAAGGTGAAAGAAAGCAACATCCTATAGATGAAATTTCAGATTCGATTGTTAGAGATCCTAGCAAGTGCATCTTATGCGGACGTTGTGTAAGTGCTTGTAAGGAAGTTCAGCAAATAGGAGCATTAGATTTTGTAAATAGAGGTTTTGAAACAGAAGTTGCTCCAGCATTTGGATTTAGCATGAATGATGCAGATTGTATATATTGTGGTCAATGTATAAATGCATGTCCAACAGCTGCTCTAAGAGAAAAATCTAGTATAGAAAAAGTTTGGGATGTAATTGATGATCCTGATAAGTATGTTGTAGTTCAAACTGCACCTGCTGTTAGAGGTTCTTTAGGTGAAGAGTTTGGATTACCAATAGGAACAAGAGTTACTGGAAAAATGGTAGCTGCTTTAAAACGTATGGGATTTGATAAAGTTTTCGATACAAACTTTTCGGCTGATTTAACAATTATTGAAGAGGGAACTGAATTATTAGGAAGATTAAAAAATGGTGGAACATTACCAATGATTACTTCTTGTTCTCCAGGATGGGTAAATTATGCTGAAATTAATTATCCGGAGTTCATTCCTAATCTTTCTTCTTGTAAGTCTCCACAGCAAATGTTTGGAGCGATTGCAAAATCATATTATGCTAAAAAGGAAAAGATTGATCCTAAGAAAATGGTAGTTGTTTCAGTTATGCCTTGCATAGCTAAGAAGACTGAATTAAATAGACCTGAGATGGAAGCTGACAATATTAGAGACGTAGATATTTCTATAACTACTAGAGAATTAGGGGATATGATTAAACAAGCTCGAATTAAATTTACCGAGCTGAAAGATGAATCTTTTGATAAAGTTATGGGTGAATATACTGGCGCTGGTGCAATATTTGGTGTTACAGGCGGAGTTATGGAAGCCGCTCTTAGAACAGTTGCTGATATTTTAACTGGTGAAGATTTGAAAGATTTTGAATATAAAAATGTAAGAGGGCTAGAAGGTGTTAAAGAAGCTACTTTAATTTTACCTGTTGAAGGAAAAGATACTGAAATTAAAATAGCAGTTGCTCATGGCGCAGCAAATGCTAAAAAAGTTTTGGAGGCTGTAAAAAATGGAGAGAAAACTTATCATTTTATTGAAATCATGGGATGTCCAGGTGGTTGTATAAACGGCGGTGGACAATCACATGTTTCTGCAAAAGATAGAATGGATACTGATTATATAAAATTAAGAACTAAGGCTTTATATGAAGAAGATGAGGCTCAAGTTCTTAGAAAATCACATGAAAATCCAGAAATTCAAAAATTATATAAGGATTTCTTGGGTGAGGCTAATGGACATTTATGTCATAAGCTACTTCATACGGAATATAGTCCTAAGGACACGTATGTAATTAAACGCTAGCAAAGTAATATTTGTTACTCCTTATAAAGCCGATGCCTTTCATAGACATCGGTTTTATGATTTTTGAATAAATTAGAATGTTTCACGTGAAACATTTTAGAATTAAATATTTATTAAAGATTTTAAAGGAGATGTTTCACGAAAAACATTCTAAGATTAGTTATTTCAAGTAATAGGTTCTACAACAGAATGTTTCACGTGAAACATTTTAGAATTAAATATTTATTAAAGACTTTTAAAGGAGATGTTTCACGAAAAACATTCT
>Ga0193962_1000140_pt1 | contig 31466 bp, 30 predicted proteins | sample FB_5_MG_FD_140335 | JGI IMG/M metagenome (GOLD analysis project Ga0193962, IMG submission 140335) | Microbial mat bacterial communities from the Broadkill River, Lewes, Delaware, United States - FB_5_MG | ecosystem: Environmental > Aquatic > Freshwater > River > Microbial mats | place: USA... | reverse complement strand
GGCTTGCCTAGGCGCTTAGCAGGGATGCCGGCTGCGATCTTATCGAGTGCTTCCGGTTTCATGCTCATCACCATCTCAGTACCAATATAGCCTGGAGCGATTGATGCAGCACGGATTTTATAGCGTGCAAGTTCTTTCGCCCAAGTGACAGCCATCGCTTCTACGCCAGCTTTTGTCGCTGTGTAGTTAGTTTGGCCCATGTTGCCAGAGCGAGAGATCGATGAGATGTTGATGATGCAGCCTTCAACGCCAAGGTCAATCATCTGTGCTGCCGCTTCACGTGCACATAGGAAAGTACCTGTTAGGTTAACGTCCATTACCAAATTCCATTGGTCCATAGACATTTTCTTAGCTACTTTGCCTGTTTCACGGTCAACCTTCAGGAATAATCCGTCACGTGTTACACCTGCATTGTTTACTAGGCCGTTCAGAGTGCCGAAATCGGCAACAACGTCAGCAAACATTTTTTCAACATCGTCTTCTTTTGCGACGTTGCAGATGTAAGCGCGTGCTTCAACGCCCTTTTCCATGCAAAGACCTACAGTGGTATCTAAATCTTCTTGGCTCAGGTCCGCTAGTGCAAGCTTCGCCCCTTGAGAAGCTAGTTCAAGCGCCATTGCGCGACCAAGACCACGGCCACCGCCAGTTACAACAATTACTTTATCTTTGAGTTCCATTGAGGATTACCCTTACTTCGGTTTGACTCTAATATTATTGTGCGTTGCGTCATTGTGCAGAATTCAAACTTATAACGCTTTTGCGGAAATGTCTACATCTTGTCTGTTTTAGTCATTTATCAATAAGTTTTATAGACTATTGAAGGGTGTTTTAGTGTAAATGTTGCGACTGCTAAGCTTATGTTTTTACGTATTATTTTTGCGGTGCGGAATTATTTTGTACTTTGGTACTAAATTTTCTATGGGTGGAATTAAATCGTTCTTCTTTGTAAATATATGTGTATTTCGAAGGCTGTTACTTGAAAAAAGTGTTGTTAGCCCATAGAAAAGAGTGATCAGATATTGTTGCAGATAGAACTGCTCATTTTATTGGGCCGTGTTCTAGTATTGGAAGAGATATCGCTCTAAAAAATAGGGTTGAGAAGTCTCAGTTTCAATATCCATTACTCTTTAACGAGGCACTTCATGAAGTTTCTTTTTTTACTATTTATTATTGTTCCTATTATTGAGATTACCGTGTTGATTAATGTCGGTGATGCAATAGGAGCATGGAACACTGTAGGTCTAGTGCTGTTATCTGCATTTATTGGTGTCAATATGTTGCGTTACCAAGGTTTGTCAACGCTAGCCAGGGCACAGCAGCGAGCTAATCAAGGAGAAATACCAGGCCAGGAGATGGTGGAGGGTATAGTACTTGCCGTGGGAGGTGCTTTGTTGGTTACGCCAGGTTTTGTTACCGATATTATTGGCTTTAGTTGCTTATTGCCTTTCACTCGTAAAGCCTTTGCTTCGCGGTTGCTGAGTCAGTTCACCGTTATCGCTTCACAACAGCATGGAGCCTCTGCTCAGTTTTACAGTGCTGACCCTTTTCAGCAGGCCAGCAAAGAAGATGTAAATTCTCGTCAAGTGCCAGGTGATGTCATCGATGGCGAGTATGAACGTAAAGACTAAGTTACCTTAAATAAAGAAAAAATGACAAAGGGGTGTTGAATTCATTTTTATTGCCCCAACTTAGCTAACAAAGGGTAATTCAGTGAGAATCTGAACTACTTTATTTCCTTACATAATGTTGATTTTGATCAGACAAAGATCAGGAGAGAAAACGAGATGAAAATTCGTCCACTTCACGACCGTGTAGTTGTTCGTCGCAACGAAGAAGAAGCTACTACTGCCAGTGGTATCGTCCTACCAGGTTCAGCTCAGGAAAAGCCTAACCAAGGTAAAGTAATTGCTGTTGGTGAAGGTCGTATTCTGGATAACGGTGAGCGTCAAGCGCTTTCAGTTCAGGTTGGGGATACAGTGCTATTCGGTGGTTATGCTAATACTGTAAAAGTTGATGGCGAAGAGCTACTTATTCTTAGCGAAGGCGAAATTTACGGTGTACTGGAAGCTTAATTCTCCAGTTTAACTTTTCGTTGAATAACTATTGTTTAAAGAATTTTTGATACAGGATTTTCAAAATGTCTAAAGAAGTATTATTTGGAAACGATGCGCGTCAGCGCATGCTTGCCGGCGTAAATATTCTTGCTGATGCCGTGAAAACGACATTAGGCCCGAAAGGTCGTAACGTTGTTCTAGATAAGTCATTCGGCGCGCCGACTGTGACTAAAGATGGCGTATCTGTAGCTAAAGAGATCGAGCTTGAAGATAAGTTTGAGAACATGGGCGCACAGATGGTTAAAGAAGTAGCATCTCAAGCAAATGATGTTGCAGGTGATGGTACTACAACTGCGACAGTGTTAGCTCAGGCGATTGTTAACGAAGGCCTGAAATCAGTTGCAGCGGGTATGAACCCAATGGATCTGAAACGCGGTATCGATAAAGCGGCTGCTGCGGTTGTTGAGCAGATTAAAGGTATGGCTGTTCCTTGTGCGGATAGCAAAGCGATTGCACAGGTAGGTACTATCTCTGCTAATGCTGACGTACAGGTTGGTGAGATCATTGCTGAAGCAATGGGCAAAGTAGGTAAAGAAGGTGTTATCACTGTTGAAGAAGGTACTGCACTAGACAACGAACTAGATGTTGTTGAAGGCATGCAGTTTGATCGTGGTTATCTTTCTCCTTACTTCATCAACAATCAGGACAATATGTCTGCTGAGGTTGAGCAGCCATTTATCCTATTGGTTGATAAGAAAATCTCTAATATCCGTGATCTTCTTCCGATTTTAGAGCAAGTTGCTAAAGCATCTCGTCCGCTTCTAATTATTGCTGAAGACGTAGAAGGTGAAGCGCTAGCAACACTTGTTGTTAACAATATGCGTGGCATTGTTAAGGTTGCAGCGGTTAAAGCGCCTGGCTTCGGTGATCGTCGTAAAGCGATGCTTGAAGATATTGCCATTCTGACGGGTGGTACTGTTATCTCTGAAGAGGTTGGTCTAACCCTTGAAGAAGCGTCGCTAGAGCAGCTTGGTCAGGCTAAACGTGTTTCTATTACGAAAGAAAATACAACGATTGTTGACGGTGTAGGTTCAGCAGACGTTATTGAAGCTCGTGTAAATCAGATCCGTGCACAGATGGAAGAAACTTCTTCTGATTATGATCGTGAGAAGTTACAAGAGCGTGTTGCTAAACTGGCGGGTGGCGTTGCAGTCATCAAAGTTGGCGCAGCAACAGAAGTAGAGATGAAAGAGAAAAAAGCGCGTGTTGAAGATGCACTTCATGCGACACGTGCAGCGGTTGAAGAGGGTGTTGTACCTGGTGGTGGTGTTGCACTTATTCGTGCAATGGATCAGGTAAAAGATCTTAAAGGCGATAATCATGACCAAAGTGTTGGTATTGAGCTTGCCTTCCGTGCTTTAGAAGCACCTCTACGTCAGATTGTTGGAAACTCTGGTGAAGAAGGTTCTGTAATCGTATCTAATATTCGTGAGAAGGGTGAAGGTAACTTCGGTTATAACGCGGCTTCTGGTGAATACGGCGATATGATTGCGATGGGTATTCTTGATCCAGCTAAAGTGACACGTTCTGCATTACAGGCTGCAGCATCGGTTGCGGGTCTAATGATCACGACTGAAGCGATGATTGCTGATAAGCCTTCTGATGGTGGTGCCGCAGGCATGCCTGATATGGGCGGCATGGGTGGTATGGGTGGTATGGGCGGTATGATGTAAGCTCAACCATCTATGATGTAATATTTAAGCCCCGCATTTTGCGGGGCTTTTTATTTCTGGGTAAAATAGCAATTTCATCTAATTTGTTTCTGAGAGTAAAGAGATAACTATGAATCGTGATGATGATATTAATGTGCCTAACATGGGGCCAGCAGAGCCCGCGGGTGATAACCGTCATGCACCTGTTGGGCATCAGGCTCATAATACGCCTCGGCAGTCATCTAATGTAGAGCCTGTCCGACCCGGGGGCGGTTTTATCCAGCCTTTAGTGAGCATTATATTGATCGTTGCGGTCTCCGCGCTTGGGTATTTTGGATTTGATATGTATCAGGCTCAAAAGGAGCGTGAAGCAACGTTTACTCAGGCTCAAGAGCAGATTAGTCAGCTTAAAGGGTTGCTACAAGAGGCCGAGCAGGGGGCCGAGAAATCAGGGGAAGCACTAAAGGGAAATGTTTCTTCGCTTGAGGCGAGTTTGAGACAGAAAGATAAGCAATTGGATTCAGAAATTGCAAAGTTATGGGCAATTGCTCATCAGAAGAATGCTCCTTTAATTGAGAAGCAGGCTAAAGCATTAGCAGTACAAAATAAACAATTGGCTGCGCAAAAGAAGTTGATCAAATCATTACAAAGCACCCAAGAGAGCCAAGCTAAAACGATTAAGGGATTGGCGAGCGTTAAAGCGAATAGTGATAAGTTAAAGAAAACACTAACGGCTGAGATGGCTAAAGTCAGCAAGTTGGTGAACCGTGTTGAGACTGAAATGCGCACAGAGGCCGAATTAGCGCAAGATCAGCAGGATGAGATGCTTAAATCGCAAAGGGCGCTTAGTGATCGAGTTGTAAAACTTGAAGGTAAAAGCAGTGCTGGGTTGGAGCGTCGGATTAAGGTAAATGAGCAAGCGGTAAGGGCCTTTGACGGAACACGCCGGCAATTGAATCAGGACCTTCTACAAGTGAAGCAGAAACTGAATAATATGCAGTTATTGTTAGAGCAAAAATGATTTGATTAAAAAGTGATCAAAAAATATGCCGGCAGGGTTTGCTAAGTCAGGCCCTAAAAGGCAAAATACACGATTATTCTTAGATAGAGATATTTGAAACCTCCATGAAAATCCGTGCTTTCTTTGCACTGACGTTACCTGATTCAGTTGTGCGTTGGTTGGCTGATCATGCCGATACCTTGTGTGAGTATGATCGAAAGACTGAGGTTAGTTGGGTCGATTCAGATCGCTATCATCTAACGCTTTGTTTTCTCGGAGATATAACGCTTGAGCAGGTCGAGGAACTAGAGCGTTGTACGCGCGAGCAGTTAGCTGACTTTAGCTCGTTCCAAGTACACATCAATGCGGCTGAATATTACCGTGTCAGCAAACATCTTGCTTTGATTGCGGCCCTGCCTGATGTTCATCAAGAGTTGCAGACATTGCATAATTTAATGGTAAATGTTGCAGATGATGCCGGTGTTAGTCATACGGAAGAAGACTTTAAGCCGCATGTGACTTTGGGACGATTGCCGGGCAAGAATAAGTTTAAAAAACCAGATAGCTGGCCTGCTATTGATATGTTTAGTTTGGCTGATTCGGTTGTTTTGTTTCAAAGCAAACCCGGAGAAGATGGATCTATCTACACACCACTATTTGAGATCCCTTTGCAGGATCTAGCTTGATTTCAAATCAGGAAAATAGTCCTATTCTACTTTAAAAAAATTACCTCTAAATATTATGCGCACACCTGAATTACTGTCTCCCGCTGGGACACTGAAAAATATGAAATATGCGTTTGCTTACGGAGCAGATGCTGTATACGCCGGACAACCTCGTTATAGTTTGCGTGTGCGTAATAATGACTTCAACATGGATAATCTTGGTCAGGGGATTGACCTTGCTCACCAGTTGGGTAAAAAGTTTTTTCTTGCCAGTAATATCTTACCGCACAATAGTAAGTTAAAGACCTATATTGATGACCTTCGTCCGATTATTCAGATGGGACCTGATGCGTTAATTATGTCGGATCCGGGCTTGATCTACTTAGTGAAAGAACACTTTCCTGATGTGCCTATTCATCTTTCTGTGCAAGCGAATACGATGAATTGGGCGACCGTCAAGTTTTGGCATTCTATGGGAGTGGAACGAGTCATACTTTCTCGTGAGCTCTCATTGGATGAGGTTGAAGAGATTCGCCAGCTTTGTCCAGAAATGGAGATAGAAGTTTTTGTTCATGGTGCTCTCTGCATCGCCTATTCGGGTCGCTGTTTGCTATCGGGTTATATTAATAAACGAGATCCGAACCAGGGTACTTGCACCAACTCTTGTCGTTGGAAATATGATGCGCATGAAGCCAAGGTTAATGAATCTGGCGATGTTATTCCTGTTGAGCAGTTTGATCCTAAAGCTGATGTTGCTCAAGCGCCTAAAACACCCGCATTAGGTGAAGGCGAGCCTACGGATCGGATTTTCTTGCTGCAAGAGGAAACTCGCCCCGGAGAATTTATGCCAGCTTTTGAAGATGAGCATGGCACTTATATCATGAATTCAAAAGATCTACGTGCTATTCAGCATGTGCATCGTCTAGCTGAGATTGGTGTCGATTCGCTGAAGATCGAAGGGCGCACAAAGTCCCATTATTATGTTGCGCGTACTGCGCAAGTCTATCGTAAGGCGATAGATGATGCGGTAGCAGGTAAACCGTTCGATATGAGCTTGATGGATGAGCTAGAAAATCTTGCTAGCCGTGGCTATACGGAAGGTTTCTATCGCCGTCATGTTCATGATGAATATCAAAACTATGAAACAGGTAATTCTGTGGGTGTTCATCAGCAGTTTGTTGGTGAAGTGATGAGTTATGATAAACAAGCTGGCATGTTAGAGATTGATGTTCGTAACCGCTTTTTAAAGGGCGATACGCTTGAATTAATGACACCGCAAGGAAATCATAAATTCAAATTAGAAGAGATGATTGACAAAAAAGGGAAGCAAGCTGATGTTGCTCCTGGTTCTGGTCATGTTATGAAGATCCCGATGGCGCTTTCGGGGGATCCAGAGTACGCCTTATTGATGCGTGATCTACCTAATGCGCCAGAGTATAGTAGCCAGAAGTAATAATGAATGAAGATAAGTACCTGTTTAAGCAAGCACTAAGGCCTTTTTCATTTAGTGTCGCTTTGGTTGTTTGCTTAACGGGTATTCTCATCGCCCATCACGATGGTTTTGTCGATTATCCTAAATCCGCCTTAATCTTAGTGGCAGGTTTATTGCTGCAAGCAGGTGTTAATCTAATCAATGATTATGCCGATCTGCCTCTACTTTCATCGTTAGAACATTCGCTGTCTCGTACTCGCATAAGAGCGAATACATTGCGTGGATTATGTTGCTTTCTTGTCGCAACGTTAATCGGTGTTTACCTTATCTATCTGACAGATCTATTGCTTTTGTTACTCTGCGCTATCGGATTGCTTGGGGCGCTGGGCTATACACTGGAACCGATCAATTATAAGCGTCGTGGTTTAGCCGTTATATTGGTTTTTTGGTTTATGGGCGTGTTAATGGTGTTGGGCGCTTATTATGTATTGGCTTTACGTATAACGGTTGAGGCGTTTTATCTGTCGTTACCTGTTAGTTTATTTACATCATTACTGCTATTGAGTAATGAATTAAGAGACTACGAGAGTGATCGTGAACAAGGGATCGGTACTCTGACGGTAAGGTTGGGATATGACAAAGCGGTCTTACTTTATATATGCCTGATTTTTGCTGTTTTTGCTTTGGTGGCTTTTTTTAGCCTGATTTCACTCATGCCCAAAGGATATTGGGTTTTACTGAGCTTGCCGTTTGCCCTATGGCCTTGCCGGTTTTTGCATTGTGATGAGCTTAAACGGAAAAAAATAACGCCATTAACGGGGCGTGCTTTTTTGGTCTTTGGCTTATTTTACTGCGGGGCGTTAGTTCTCTAGCTCTCTTGATTAATAGCGAGATTCCTGTCGAATTGAGAGTGTACGATCTCAGCAGAAGATTCGATGAGGTTTCGTTGGTTCAAGATATGGCATTGCATACTGACCTTATCAATGAAGTAGTGCTTCATGTCGACAGCGAATTGATTGTCATAAAAAGTGCTATTAACTAATACCAATGCCGGACACCGAATCTCAATACTTTTGGTGTATACTTGCCCCAGTTCAAGCTCTCCTGAGAGAGAGTGCTAATGGGTGATGATTTTAGCTAAGGCATTGATATAAATAACTGCCCTCTAAAATCTTCAAAACCTCATCCCTTAATGACAAGAAGCCTTACTTGGAGTCTCCGAATGAGCGTAATCCGTCAAGACGATTTCATCAGCAGCGTTGCTGATGCATTGCAGTTCATCTCATATTACCACCCGATCGATTTTGTTAAGGGCGTGCACGAAGCCTATTTAAAAGAAGAGAACTCTGCGGCCAAAGACGCTATGGCACAGATATTAATCAATTCTCGTATGTGTGCGGAAGGTAAACGACCTATTTGCCAAGATACCGGTATTGTTACGGTATTCTTGAAAGTGGGTATGAATGTGCAGTGGGATGCAAAGATGAACGTAACCGATATGGTTAACGAAGGTGTTCGTCAAGCGTACATGAACCCGGATAATGTTCTTCGTGCTTCAATTTTGGCTGACCCGGCTGGTAAGCGTCAAAACACAAAAGACAACACCCCCGCTGTTATTCACTATGAGATTGTTGAGGGTGATGAAGTTGAGGTGCATGTGGCCGCTAAGGGCGGTGGTTCAGAAAACAAATCTAAAATGGTGATGTTGAACCCGTCTGACAGCATTGTTGATTGGATTGTTAAAACGGTTCCTACCATGGGAGCTGGTTGGTGTCCGCCAGGCATGCTAGGCATAGGTATTGGTGGTACGGCAGAAAAAGCAGCAGTGATGGCGAAAGAGTCATTGATGGACCCTATTGATATCCATGAGCTGCGAGAGCGAGGCCCACAGAATCGCGTAGAAGAGTTGCGCCTTGAAATTATGGACGCTGTGAACGATTTAGGCATAGGGGCTCAAGGTTTAGGTGGTTTGACGACTATTATGGATGTCAAAATCATGGATTATCCGACACATGCTGCTTCCTTGCCTGTGTGCATGATTCCAAACTGTGCAGCAACACGACATACGCATTTCACATTGAATGGCACAGGTCCCGCTGTGTTAACACCGCCAAGTTTAGATGACTGGCCAGAAGTTACATTTGAAGTCGGTGAAACAACACGACGGGTTAATCTCGATGAGATTACACCTGAAGCGGTGAAAGAGTGGCAGGTTGGTGAAACAGTCTTGTTAAATGGCAAGATGTTGACTGGACGTGATGCAGCGCATAAGCGGATGATCGAGATGTTGGATAACGGTGAAGAACTTCCCGTTGATCTAAAAGGGCGCTTTATCTATTACGTAGGTCCGGTTGATCCAATAGAGGGCGAGGTGGTTGGTCCTGCGGGTCCAACAACAGCTACACGTATGGATAAATTTACCCGTCAAATTCTAGAAAGCACAGGCTTGCTAGGGATGATTGGTAAGTCTGAGCGTGGCCCGACCGCGATTGAAGCGATTAAAGATAATGAAGCTGTTTATCTTATGGCGGTAGGTGGTGCTGCTTATTTGGTTTCTAAGGCAATTACTGGTGCTAAAGTGCTGGCGTTCCCAGAGATGGGGATGGAGGCTATCTATGAGTTTGAAGTAAAAGATATGCCTGTTACTGTCGCTGTTGATACTTCGGGTGAATCCGTACATACAACGGGGCCGGCTAAGTGGAAAGATATTATTGCTAAGCAAGTCTAATCTTACCCTTTAGTTAATATTAAACGCAGCTTCGGCTGCGTTTTTTGTATATAAGGGAATAGTGCTAATGATCTAAAAAATACCTACTTTATGTCTGGTTATAATTTCATTCTCAAGGCCAACAGTTGTGCGCTGCAATAGGGAATATACTGACCTCTAATCATTTTATTCATTTAGAGGGGAATGAAAATGAAAACTAAACTAGCAGTAATGGGTTTAGCTGCATCTATCTCTGTTTCATCTGTTGCTGTGGCAGATACTGAAGCGATGATGCAAGCTGCAGGTAAAGATATCTTCAATAAATGTACGGCTTGCCACTCACTGGATACTAGTAAAAATGCATTTGGGCCAAGCTTAATTGGGGTTTATGAGCGTAAAGCCGCATCTTTACCGCGTTTCGCTTATTCTGATGCACTACGTAATTCCGATATTACTTGGACGGCAGAAAATCTACGTAAGTGGATTGCGGGCAATGATCAGTTTGTACCAGGTACTCGAATGCGTCATGTTGAAATTACAGATAAGGCGGAGCAGGATTATCTGATTGCGTATTTGAAAACATTGTAGAGATATGTGTATATCTTTGATAAAACCGTTGAGATTAACGTCCAACGGTTTTTTTGTATCAAAATTTGGATGCTCCCTCCGATTATCGAGTTGTACTGAGATAGGAGTTTAGCTGGCATCTAATAGTTTTTTTTGCTCTTCTAAATAGCGAGGCATAGGTCCCGCATCTTCATAAATCTCTTCACCATCTTCAATTCGTATCACTTTACTGCCTGGAATATAGGGCATTTTAGCTTCTAGTTCATTAAGTGCTTCGTGAATGAGTGTAGAAACGACATCGGCTTTGGATAGCTTATACATCCTCGAAAGCGCTTCTAGTTTTATGGAGTCACATTGATAGATTGATAGGGTTTCTTCTTTTCGGCCATTAATGTTTCGAGCACGGCTTTCCCATTTATTCAGAAGTTTTGATAAGCTTTCGTTACCCATTTTCTATCCCCCTCAAATAGAATATATATGTAGTGTAGATGTAAGGAAGGCGAATGCCAGTATTGGTTATTGGTTGACCGTATAAAAAGCTCGTTCGTATCTGTAATTTTTCTCTTTTGTAAGTTTGTAAGGCGGTGAGTATTTAAATGGCAAATATCAGAATTTTAGTTGGAACTGTTTATGGCAATGCGCTGAATGTTGCTGAGAACTGTGCTGATCGGTTGAGATCTATGGGGCATGCGGTGTCGATTGCTCGTCAGTCCCAGATAGAGGATGTAATGGATGCTGAAGTAGATGCATTTTTGGTTGTGACTTCGACGACGGGACAGGGTGAAATTCCGGATACGTTATTAATGCTTTACTGCCAGTTAAAGGACCGGTTACCAATATTGCCAGTTAAGCATTACGGCGTGATCGCCTTAGGTGATAGTTCGTATGATAATTTTGCGGAAGCAGGCTGTTTAATGGATGCATTATTTCAAGAGCTTGAACTAACGCGTTTAGAAGAGATTCTGTTTATCGATGCGTGCGAAACAATGGCCCCTGAGGAAGAGGCCTTGCCTTGGCTAGCTAAATGGGAGTCTGTTCTTCCTAATAACGGCAGCTGATGAGCTGAGGCGGTCTATTGTGGAAACAGTCTATTATGCACCTTAAGGAACTCACTAAATGCGGTGTTATCAATGGGTTTACTAAATAAGTACCCTTGAAGTTGATCGCACTTTTCTAGTTCAAGGAATGCTCGTTGCTCACTTGTTTCTACGCCTTCAGCACAGACTGTAAGATTTAATGTATGCCCTAAAAGAATAACCGCTTTGGCTATCGCTTCATCATTGGGGTCTTCCGGAATATCTCTTACTAATGATTGGTCAATTTTTACTTTGTTAATCGGTAGTTGCTTTAGATAGCTGAGAGAGGAGTAACCTGTACCGAAATCATCAAGTGCTAAGTTAATGCCAAGATTCCGAAGCTCTTTAAATGTTTGTGCTGATTCTTTTTCATGTTCTAGTAAAAAGGTTTCTAAAATCTCTAATTCCACCATATCAGGGGGAATATTATAGGTGGTTAGCAGTGAGCTGATTTTTTCTGGAAGGTTTTGCTTCGTAATCTGGTCACTTGCAAGATTAATCGCTAACCGGAAGTCAGTAAGGCCGGATTGTCGCCATGTGGATAGTTGGCTAAATGCCTCTTCAAGCACCCAGTCTCCAATCTTATTCATGAGTCCTATCTCTTCCGCTATGGAGAGAAACTGATTGGGGGGGACAATACCCAGTTCGGGGTGGATCCAACGAATAAGTGCTTCCGCGCCTACGATATTATTGCCTGTACTGTCCATCTGCGGTTGATAAAACAGTGTAAACTGTTTTTCAAGTAAGGCCTTGCGTAGTTGCGGTTCTAGCTTGATCCACTCTTCAACACTTTCAGATAGCTCTGGTTGGAAAAAAGCATAGTTGTTTCGACCCAAGTCTTTAGCTTGGTTCAAGGATATATCTGCATTTTTACTTAGTGTATCAATGTCATCACCATGATCTGGAGCGAGTGCGATACCGATGCTCGCAGTGGTGAAGTAGTCATTGCCATTCAACACAAAGGGCTGTTCCATAGCATCAACAATTTTGTCTGCAATGGCCGAAGCATCGGCTGCATGCTCCAATTCCTCAACCAGAATTGCAAACTCATCGCCACCTATCCTAGCAATGGTATCCCTAGGGTCTAGCGTCTTGGTGAGGCGTTCTGTGACTTGTAATAAAAGTTGATCACCATAACTATGACCCAGAGTGTCGTTAATATGTTTGAAGCGGTCTAAGTCGAGGTGCAGCATTGCGATTTTCTCATCTGGATTACGATGCGTTAAGGCATGGTCTAGATGAGCGCTGAAAAGCAATCTATTGGGTAGATTGGTAAGGGCATCATGATGAGCGATATGAGATAGCTTCGCTTCAGATGCTTTAATATTACTGATATCTGCTACTACACTAACGTAATGAGTCAGGGCTTTGCTTATCGGATCGTGTACCGCGTTGATATTGACCCAATGGGGCACTACTTCACCGTTTTTCCTTCGGTTCCAAATTTCACCTTGCCAGTGCTTCTTCTGTTCTAAATCATTCCAGATGGCTTGGTAAAACTCTTGGCTGTGTCGATCCGATTTAAATAGGGATGGACTGAGGCCAACAATTTCTTCGCGCGAATAACCAAAGATGTTTTGATAAGCTCTATTGATATCAATAATTTTATTATTTTTATCTGCAATCATTATCCCTTCGTTTGTACTCGAAAACACGATGCCTGCCAATCTTAGCTGTTCTATCGTTGCTTTCTCGGGGGTAATGTCTAGCAATATGCCATTCCATAACTGGCTACCATCCAGGTCTTTTAATTCGGGGAGCGAGGAGCCTCGTATCCAGCGCAGTTCACCGTTTCGATGATAAACACGGAATTCATGGCTCCAGGGGAGAGAGTGCTGACTGGTGTGAATAATGCTGGACCAAAGTGCTGCTTGGTCTTCAGGATGAACCTGTTTCCAAAAAAGGCCGAAATCGTTGGTTGCATCTTTTGCACTTATCCCAGAAATCTGTTCTATACCCGGGCCTAGATAAGTGAATTCTTGTTGTTGGTCAGTTGTTAGTCGATATTGGTAGACAACACCAGGCATCGCTTTCGTTATATTTTGCAGAAGGTTTTCGGTGTTCGCGATATGCTTTTGCGAATCGAGGCGCTTTAAAACAATGCCAATAATATTGGAAGCTGCTTCTAGTAACTGTTCATGAAAAGAGCTAGGTTCACGGGGCTTGAAACTGGATATAGCAATGCTACCTGAGATGTGGTTTGCATCGATGCGTATTGGATAAGACCAGCAAGCTTTAATACTGAATTGTGTAGCAATATGCCTCAGTTGTTCCCAACGCTCATCATCTCCCGTATTTACAACGTATGTAGGTTTGCCTAGAAAGACAGATGTCCCGCAGGATCCTGCGCCTTCACCAGGGACTAAACCGTTTAATAAGTTAACTGCTTCATCAGGAATGCTAGGTGCGCAGACTACATCTAGGTGTGTTCTGCCTGGATTGAAGAGCATTATAGAGGCAACACAGTTAGGAACAGCTTGTTCAATGAATCGGCAAATATCATCAAAGATCTGTTCGGGTGTGGTGTCCTGCACAACTTTTTCTAAAACTTGGCTCTGGAGTTTTAAAATTGTATTTAATTCATCCGAGCTCGGTTTACCTTCTATCGAAGGGTTTTGTGTTAAAGCACTGCGGTTCATGGATAAGTCTTAATTATTTTTATGGTACTTTCATGGTGTGAGGGGAGTATAACTTACTGTAGTGAAATCGGTTACCCTGATCTTTGTTAAATGCTGTCATTTCTTTGGAAAGTACCGAAAGGTGAGGTTGATCCTGGGGGAGATATTTTTAGCCGTTCGAGGCAAACTGTGCTGCCAGTCACGCTGGAGGGTTGGACCCATCCACAGTAAAGATCCGCTCTCTAGCAGTAATTCATTCTTTTGCTGTTTTGGATCTGTTTTATTTCTGAGAAGAAAACGTCGATTGGCACCCAGTGAGATGCTCGCAATAATGGGATTAGGGCCAAGCTCTGGTTCATCGTCACTATGCCAGCCCATACTGTCTTTGCCATCACGATAGTAATTTAATAAAACCGCGTTGAAATTAAGTTGGGTTAACGTTTCCAAGTTTTTCCTTAGTTCGTTAACAGATGGGTGCCATTCGGAGGCAGTGAGTGTCGTATTAGAGTAACGATACTCTATCCCTTTATCACCCATGAAATGTTGTAATCTTGGAATTTTTATCTCTTTGCCAAACATCTTTATCGTGTCTTGTCGCCAAGAAATTTCATTTTCTAATGTCGCAAAGAGGTGCTGGGATTCACTTTGCGAAAGAAAGTTTTGTTTTAGCCAGTAATCCGGTTTAGACATCGTTTTCCGGCGTTATAAAACGTGCGATGGCATGAGAGAGTGCTGTACTGATATCTATTGCGTTACTGTCATGAGGAACGCTATTACATGTCACTATATTAGCGCTGCTTGAGAGATCGGCATAAGCTGAGCCAGCGAAGAGACCGTGTACGCCGATACAGTAAGGTTTTGATAACCCAGCCGCGTTAAGGTGGGTCACTGTCTCTTGCATCGTTTTGCCACTGGATATGATGTCATCAACGAGTATTGGGGTATGTTGATGCCATTTCTCTACGTCTGGAATTGACACTTCAACGTCATAATCACCCGAGCGTATTTTGGATAATACCTGGAAGGGCGCTTTGGCGAGTTTTGCCACTTCAGAGACCCACTGTTCACTTTCGCTGTCAGGTCCAATTAATAAAGGTTGTTCTATATGTTCATTAATCCAATGGGCGATCAGTGGGGCCGCGTGCACTACGTCACTTTCTAACGAATAGATCTCATCTAGGGAGTGATAGCGATGTAAGTGGGGGTCAAGTGTTACCAGCCAATCTAAATGTGTAGAGAGTAACTCAGCAAAAGGGCGAGAGGTGATACATTCCCCTGTTTTAAAGCGTTTGTCTTGTCTCATGTAGGGTAAGTATGGTGTACAAAGACCGACGCAGTTTGCCCCAAGCTCTTTCAAAGTAGAAGCTAAAAATAGCAGACGTAAAATTTTGTCATCTGGCTGGAATAGATTACAAAAAATAATAATAGAGCGCTCTTTGCAATCACTTAAAACGCGAAGATAGCTTTCCCCGTCGGGGAAATGACGTGTCTCCAGCATTCCGGGTTCTGCATCAAGTGCTTCTAAGATATCTTGAGCTAAAGAGAGGTCTGAATCTAGATTAAAAAGAATGGGGTTCATTTTTTTGCCTTTTTATCTGCTTTTAGCTCAATAATGTCAAAGTGTTCTTCGAGATATTCGACGGCATAGCTCAGTTCACCTGGGCTTTCCGCATGAATGGTCAGCAATGGTTGATTGGGTTCGACGTGATCAGAAATTTTACAATGGAGATCCACACCCGCGGCTAAATCTGCTGGTGCACCGGCAAGCTTGGCTACTTTGGCCAGTTTTCTATTATCAATGCAGTGAATAATACCACCGGCCTGAGCGATTAGCTCATATCGATAAGGCGCTATGGGCGGCACCTTAAGTGAACCTTGAGCTCGGCAGATGGCTTGGAATTTCTCCCATGCTGCACCAGAATCAAGGATTTTAAGTGCTTCCTTATAGCCCTCTCCTATGGGGAGCTCGTTGACCATTTCTAAAACCGAACCTGCTACCTCTGCAGAACGCTGTCTTAGATCAAGAGGCATATTGGGTTTATTCTGCAGGACTTCTAAAATATCCCTGGCTTCCAAAGAGGGACCGATACCGCGTCCTACGGGTTGTGATCCATCCGTAAAAAGCACACTAATGGTTAGCCCTAAGGTTTTTGCTACGGCTTTAAAGTTATTTGCAAGCACTTCTGCCGCTTCATTACTTCTTACTTTGGCTGTTGGCCCCACCGGAATATCTATGACAACGTGCGTTGCGCCAGCAGCAATTTTTTTGGAAAGCACGGAGGCGATCAGCTGGCCTTCACTATCGATATCTAGTGCTCTTTCAACTTGAATCAGTAGGTCATCTGACGGCGATAATCGTACCGATCCCCCCCAAGCAAGACATCCTCCTTCTTGCTCAACAACGGCGCGCATCTGCTCTAAACTCAAACTAACATTAGTCAGTGTTTCCATTGTATCGGCAGTACCCGCAGGTGAGGTGATGGCTCTCGAAGATGTTTTAGGCATCGTCAGGCCTGCTGCTGCTAGAATAGAGACCAAAATAGGAGTCGTGCGGTTGCCCGGGAGTCCCCCTACGCAGTGCTTATCAACCACGATCGGAAGTCCCCACTCTATCTGGCTACCAGAGTTCACCATAGCTTGGGTTAAGTCTGTTATTTCACGAATATTCAGCTTGTCGCCGCCGCACGCTGTGATGAAGGCGGCTAGATGAACATCGGCGAATCTCCCCGCAACGATATCATCAATGATTTCGCGTAATTGGGAGCCGCTCAGTTCATTGCCGTAAACTTTGGCTCTAATGTAGGAGAGGGATTGAACCGGTTTAGGGTGAGATAGCCATACAGATGTGTTCTCTCTCAGCTCCATTCGCTTCCAGGCAGATTCAGAAAAGCCAATTTCGCCAGGCATGAGTAGATCACTGGTGATCATATGCAGTGTCGCAATTAGATGTCTTTGTTCCGTATGGACCAATACGCGAGAGAGGGCTGAAAAGCCTTCAGAGCGGCAGACAGGACAATCTTGTCGTAAGTAAATGGTGAGCTCTTGATGGGTATCTAAGCCCAAGCGACAAGCTTTTAATGGGTTTAATCTTTCTGGTGTATAGTTCATGCAATCGTTCTCCCTTACTTATCCAGTATATGAGGGAAATTCGCACTGGAAAACTATTCTAAGTCAATGAATGCCAGATAATAGAGAACTCTACAGTGAATATTCAAAAATTTACCTCGTGTAATCAGCCTAATCGACATTTGAGCGCAGGAGAGATAGATGAGTTATTACATGAACTATCCGCATGGCAGCTGGTTCAACATAATAAGTTAAACGTTTTGTGTAAGACGTACCAGTTTGAAAATTTTGCAACAGCGCTGGCTTTTACAAATCAAGTAGGTGAGTTTGCTGAGCAGGTAAATCATCACCCAGAGATTACATTGAGTTGGGGGAGCGTCACTATCATCTGGTACACGCATACCATGCAAGGCACACAACCTAATGACTTTCGTTGTGCCGCTTATTGCGATGAGCTATATACTTTAATTCCATAGTGCTTATAACTGCTGCTAGAATAGCGTTTCGATTTTTTGTGCTTCGGAGTCAGAGATAAATGGAACGTAAGTTTAGGTTGGTTTTGGCGTGTCCAGATAGAGTGGGCATTGTGGCGATGGTAAGTAATTTTATCTCTAGTCATGGTGGTTCAATTTCAGATGCTAACCAACACTCTGACAGTACTACCGGCTGGTTTTTTATGCGGGTGGAAATTTGTGCTGGGACGTTGCCGTTTTCATTGATTGAGATAAAAGAAGCGTTTGCGCCTATTGCCCAGTCTTTTAATATGGATTGGGAGATCACGGACTCTGGACAGCCGAAGAAAGTGATCTTAATGGCGAGTAAAGAGTCTCACTGTTTGGCTGACTTACTATACCGTTATCATGAAGGTGAGTTGGACTGTGAAGTGAGCTGCGTCATATCAAATCATGACGATCTACGGAGCATGGTGGAGTGGCACAATATTCCGTATCACTATGTGCCTGTGGATAAAGCGAATAAACAACCGCATTTTGATGAGGTGAGTCGACTTATCAATGAACATGATGCTGATGTTGTTGTTTTAGCGCGTTATATGCAGATATTACCATCGGATATCTGTACTGCTTATTCGCACCGTATCATTAATATTCATCATAGCTTCCTGCCATCATTTGCCGGCGCAAAGCCATATCATCAGGCGCATGAAAGAGGTGTTAAATTGATTGGGGCGACATGTCACTTTGTGACAGAGGAGTTAGATGCCGGCCCGATTATTGATCAGGATGTCATTCGAATTACCCATCGTGATATGCCAGAAGATATGGTGCGTTTAGGGCGTGATGTTGAAAAAACGGTACTATCCCGTGGTCTTCGCTGGCACCTTGAAGATAAAGTGTTAGTACATGGTAATAAAACAGTCGTATTCAATTAACCTGACCTCGATCAGTTCAATTTTGTTGCGGGCAATCTAAGTTAGGTGTAAAGATAAAGGGGGATTCCGGGTCTGTTTCACTTTGTTGTGATAAGTACTTCCCGGCTTTACCTTATTAGGTAGTTATTGTTAGGTAGTTATCTACCGGCCATGGAGGAATGGTAATGTTGAGATCCGTAAAAGCTCAAGATTATATGTGTGAAGATTTAATCACCTTTACACCTGAAACTGATCTGTTTGAAGCGATTAATCAGTTGCTTGAGTATCGTATTACAGGTGCACCCGTTGTGGATGAAAGTGGCAACTTAGTTGGGTTAATGTCAGAGGTTGATTGCCTAAAAGCTATACTAACGTTGACTTACCATGAAGAAGAGATGGGCGGTTATGTTGGCAGCTACATGTCCGAAGAGGTGTACACAATTAATTATGATGCTGACATTATTAAAGTAGCTGAAGAGTTTATAAATAATAAGCGTCGTCGTTTACCGGTGGTAAAAGATGGTAAACTAATCGGCCAGATCAGTCGCCGAGATGTGCTACGTGCCGTTGAAAAGTTCGCCCAAGATGGCTAACACTTGATGGTTCGTGAGCTAAGCCGCGGTCTAGACTGCGGCTTTTTTATATCCAAGGTATGCGTTATTTGATGAATTATACTTTTCCTGAAGCACCTATTTTGCTCTATCCATCTCTTATTAATGAGTTAGGTGTGGAAGCGGCCGTTTTATTTACCATCTACCATCAACACTTGAGAAGTGTGGCCGCTGATACTCAAGTGGACGAAATGATTTTATCTCATTCCCAATGGTTGGCATTAGCGCCTTTTTGGAATGAAGAGTCTTTAGCGCAATTGACGAGCTATTTAGTGAGTGAGGCGTATATTGATGCGTCTTTTGCTAACGATGGACGCGTTAGAATCAGATTGGGATCAGTCGACTCTCAAGAGAATGAGCCGGAAACATCGGAAGTAGAGATGGTGAGTCGGTTGCCGGTCGTGGAAGATATTCCTGCGCCAACACCGGTGGAAACCGCTAGTTATGCTGAGCCGGAATATATGGAATCACGTTATGCCGCTGATGATTTCCCCGAGGCACAAGATACGCCTTATTATCCAGATGCAGCACCTGAGGAGGCAAATGTTAATACAACGACTTATCAAAATAGGCCGGGTATTGATATGCAAAATAGTAATCCAGGTCCTGCTCCTACCTTTGGTGGTAGTATTGGTTGGGCTAAAAAAGTTCGTCAAGGGGATGAACTTCAAGCTTTATTCCAACAGCATGAACAGCGTAATAAACAGTTGCATGGGATGGAGTTAGGTTGGCAACCTTCGCAGAATTTATATGCCCTATTGCCGAGGCATAATATTTCGCATCAGTTTGCACAAGGCTGTTTAGATGAATTTGTATTATATTGGCTAGATAAAGATCGCAAAGAAACCAATTGGGATCAGAAGTTTTTAGGCTGGGTAAAACGCGAATGGGTTAAAAAGCAAACCCAGGAAGGTCGTAAACAGCGAATAAATAATGAACAGAAAGCAGGTTTTAGCCATGAAGACCCCCGCAGAGATACTCGCGAAAAGCGTAAACGGGTTACCGCAGCAGTCATGGACATCAAAGACACCGATTGGTGAACAGGCTCAGCATCAAAATGCGAACCTAAGTGTAGAAGTTAAAACGTTTGTAAATATGATTTTTGCTCGTTTTATGGCGATTTATGGGCATAAGTTTAAAAGTTGCTTTGAAACACAAGATGAGATTCGTATTGCAAAACGCGAGTGGGCTTTAAGCCTAGAAGGATATACTGAGGCTGAATTGGTCGCCGCGATTGATTATTGCAAAGAACATAGCGCTTGGATGCCTACTATCTCTGAGTTCATCAAAGTGTTGCGTAATTTAACGGGCGACCATGGTTTGCCGATTGCTAAACATGCCTATGAAGAAGCGTGTAATCATGCGGATAGTGCTTCTAAACATCAGTGGACTCATCCAGCTATTTACCATGCAGGGAAAGCCACTGGGTGGTTCCGTTTAAGAACTGAGGATGAAAGCGATGTCTTCTCCGATTTTCGATACAACTATGATGTACTGTGCCGACGTGTGAGAGCGGGAGAGACGTTAGAGACGCCGGTACCGGTAGCCTTGCCTGATAAAAGTGATAATGCCTTGTTTCTTTTTATTCAAAGCTGGGGTGAAGAACATAAGTTAAAACCAGAGATCGCAAGCAAGTGGCTTTTTTACCTTACAAAGCCAAAAGGATCGAAGGTAAGGGAGCGTTTTAAAGCACAAGCTCAGCTTGACGCGAGTAGTATGGGTATTCGCTTACCTGATGACTATCAATAACCGCTGATACTCTTTTACAGGTGTTTATAACTCGCCGCTTCTAAATGATGCTTCTTCAGTAGCTTATAAAAGTCGGTTCTATTTCTGCCTGCAATCTTTGCGGCTTGGGTTACGTTTCCTTCTGTAATGTGCAGAACTTTATTGAGATAGCGTTTTTCAAAATCAGCCCTGGCATCATTAAAATTTGGAATCACTTGTTCTTGATTCGCAAGTGCTCTATTAATGGCAGTATCAGAAATGACAGGGGTGGTACTGAGTGCTGTCACCTTTTCAATGATGTTCTCAAGTTGACGAACATTGCCGGGCCAAGATGCCTGAGCGAGTACTTGTAGTGCAGCACTCGAGATGTTTTTCACACGGGGATTGTGTCGTTCCGCTGCCTGTTCAACGAAATAGCGCGCGAGGGGAGGGATATCTTCAGGTCGATCCTTGAGAGGGGGCAAGTGCAAATTGACGACATTTAATCGATAGAAAAGATCTTCCCTAAACTGATCCTCCTGCATGGCCTGCTCTAAATCTCTGTGTGTGGCTGATACAACCCTGACATCAACAGAAATAGTCTCGGTGCTTCCGACAGGCCTTACCTGTCTCTCTTGTAGAACTCGCAGTAATTTTACTTGAAGCGGCGCGGGCATATCGCCGATTTCATCGAGAAAGAGGGTGCCTCCATTAGCGGCTTTAAACAACCCATCATGTTTGCTGACAGCGCCCGTGAAAGCCCCCTTGGTGTGACCAAATAGTTCTGATTCTAATAACTGCTCTGGGAGCGCGCCGCAGTTGATCGCTATAAAAGGTTTCTTGTTCCTTGGGCTCGCTTGGTGAATTGCATTAGCGAGCAGTTCCTTACCGCTACCGCTTGCACCGGTAATCAGTACGCTGACATCCGATCCGGCGATCTGTTCAGCTTCTTGGAGAAGCTGCTCCATGATGACGCTACGACTGATGATGTTGCTCCGCCACTTTCCTTCACTTCTGCTTGTGCTTGCTAGAGCCGCTTCAAGGGTCTGCATTAGCTGGTCACGATCAATAGGTTTTGTTAAAAAACCAAAGACGCCCTGCTGGGTTGCCGTGACGGCTTCTGGTATAGAGCCATGCGCAGTGATGATAATGACAGGAAGCTGTGGCTGGATACGCTGCACTTGTTGGAAAAGGGCCATGCCATCCATACCTTCCATGCGTAAATCGGTAATGACTAGATCAATTTTTTCATCAATGATGTTAAGTGCTTGCTCAGCACTTTCAGCACAAGACACTTTATATCCGCTGGCTTCAAGACGCATAGACAGAAGCTTTAATAGTGAGCTGTCGTCGTCAACTAGAAGAATATGAGGTTTCATTCTTGAACCTCCCGGTCCTTACTCAGATCAGTTTCAATCTGAGTAAGGGCATCAATTTTAACCTGAAGCGCCCTGTTCTCTGATAGAAGGTTATCGTGCTCGGCGCGCATCCAAAGTAAAGCTGAAGTGAGTTGATCACGCAGATCAAAATATCTATCTCCTGGGCACGCGCGATGAGGGTAAAGCACTAGCTTTGAATAGTAACGTTTAGATTGCTGAAGCTGCTCTTTAGAAGACAAAGGCGTTGATAGTAGAAGCGCAAGTAGCAAAGGATCTTTCTGACGGATTGCGTTTTGCATAATTTGGCTTCGCTTATCAGGCTTTGTCAAAAAGTCTGTCTCTATCTGTTGTAGATTATTTAGCTTTTGAGGAGGTATGCGGCAGCTTTTAGTATTAGATAGGCTTGTCACACTATTCTGTGGTTTTATTGTATTGAGTTCGCATCCCTGAAGTACCAGAAAGCAGCTTAGTAGCATAATACATTTAGTCATTTAAACGGTGCTCCGAAGCGGGGAGGTTGATACTAAATCCCACATGATAGTTCTCATTGATAGCTAATTTGACGGTTGCACCGAGCGAATCTGCTGCATCTCTGACAATACTTAACCCGATGCCAGACCCTTTTACAGGGCCTAAACGCCTGTTTTGACCTTGATAAAACGGTTCAAAAAGTAGAGGGATATCTTTCTCGGGGATGGTTGGACCTTCATTTTCTACCATGATTAAGCAGTGCTCACTCTCCTTTACGATGCTAATGACGAGTGAGCCATTATTCGTGCCATAGAGCGCTGCGTTAGACACTAAGTTTCCTAAAATGCGTATTAACATAGCCCTGTCTGTCACCCATTGGGAATCACCACTGGGCAATGTAACGGTGATCTCCTTCTGTTCTAATAACAGTTTATAAGGTTCAATGGCTTCGGTAACAACAGGAAGCATGCTGACTAAGTGGAAATTGACCGGTTCGTTTTGATGGAGCCGACTGTAATCAAGTAGTTGTTCAATAAGAGATTGTAGTTGTCTAGCGTTGTTTTGAAGCAGATGAGTTACTTCCATCTGGCTGTTATTTAATGGGCCTGTAATCTGATCGGCTAATAGATCTGAGCCTTCCCTAAGCGTTGTTAAAGGGGTCTTTAGCTCATGGGACATGTGCCTTAAAAAACGCTGCTTCTCATTTTCAACTTCGGCTAATCGCTCTGTTAGCCAATCAAGTTGTTGTTCTAGTTCTACTAATTCATCTGGCCCGCCAACTTTTGAACCGCTGTACTCTTCACCGGTGCCTAAGGCCTGGATACGATCAGCAATACGGCGAACAGGCCTAATAATCATAAAGCTGAAGAAGAGAATGAGCATCATCTCTATGACGAGCAGAATGATAGCGAGGGTGCTCAACTGTTTTTGTGTGTGTTGAGCTGTTTCATTTAGAGCATATAATCGTTGATCTAGGATGAAATCGATCTGTTGATTAATATCGCGTGTCAGTCCTAGGAGCTTGTTTGCATTGTTAGGGTGAGGTTGATCGATATCTTCTAACAGTGCTTTAATTTGGTTCAGCGGTTCAAGTTCGGTGAGGATGAAACTATGAATCGATAACTGTTCTCTATAGTTCAACAGATGCTGATTAAGCCGCTCTTTTATTTCGGGTTTTGAGAGAATCTGGTATTGGCGGGCTGAGCGTGTAATGTCTTCTGCTAGGCCTTCTAATTGTTGGCCTCTTCGAGTGACTTCTAATGCTTGTTTTGCGAGCACACGCCCTTGCGCAGACTGCTCAACCAGTGCGTCAGTAGCATAGAAGATTAGCACTCCGAATGGAGTGACAACAACTAAGAATGAAAGCAATACTAATTGCTTAAGTGAGCTAAGTCGCCAACCGTGGCGGTTATCATTGGACATTAATTCGGCATTATTTAAACAGATGTATGACCATTATCTATGAATCAACCCCACATTGGATAGTGTTAGCTCCGTTTAGCCACTGCTTTAGTCGCTAAAAGAGAAAGCGCGTTGGGGTGATAGATGCCCACTAAGTAGGCATCTATCCTTGTTAAAACAGAGCTGGCGGCTATGTTTGTGGACATGGATGCTCTGAGTTAACTGTTACCAGAACGGAAAGGCTCGTCTTTATCTGAGGCTGTCTCGGAATCAGTTTAGATTAACCTTCCCCAACCAGTGAACCCTTATAAAGCGTGTAGAGCAGCCAAAACAACATAGGTGCGTTTTGCGGTCGCTTTAACTTGTAGCTGAGAAAACTCATCCGGGCTGAGGAAGCCATCTTTATTTGTATCGATTTTTTCGAACCCTTTGACTAAGGCCGGTGAAACTTGAGCTTCTTGAGGGCTCACCTTTCCGTCCTTGTTCTCATCAAGCTTCTCAAAAATGCTAGGTGCTTTAGGCTGCTCGCTTGTCATTACTTCAGGTTGAACAGCTGGCTTTGCTTCAGCAGGTGTTGTATTTGCAGCTAGTGTTGCTGTAGAAGCTACCGCCATGAATGAAGCAAGGGTAAGTGCCATTAATTTCATATCTATCTCCTAAAACTGATCACGTTATTGAATATCAGAAAGTTTAAAATCGAGGTAGATATATCAAATCATGTGCCAGTTTTTAAAAGTTCATATAAAACAATCTCTTAAGCTTGCTTGTGTTGGTTGTTAACACGGTTGCCTGTGATGAGAGACTCTAGAGTCAAGCATAGTGTCGCGAATGAGAGACATGGTTTTGATTACTAAGTAAACTTTCTCTTATAAATCAATTGCTTGAAAGGTTTCAATATGGCGACACTCTATATTTATTGATCAGGGTTTTGCGACACATTAAAAAAGCTGGGTGTCGGGTTCTTCGATGACAGGGTTGTTTAGTGAGCCTAGCTCTTCGATCTCTATTCGGACATGATCACCGGGTTGGAGGTAGCCACGTGGCGTCATTTTTACACCTACGCCGGAGCATGTGCCAGTCGCGATAATATCGCCAGGCATGAGCGTGCAAACGGTAGAAATGGTCTCAATGAGCTGATAACAATCAAAAATAAGGTGTCGGGTATTTGAATGTTGACGTAGTTCATTATTGACCCAGGTTTTTAATTCTAGGTTGTGTGGGTTAGTGATCTCCGTTTCAATCCAAGGGCCTATTGGTCCATGCGTATCGAAGGATTTTCCTAGCGTCCAGGTGGGGGATTTCACTTGCCAATCCCTCACTGATACATCATTCACTATGGTGTAGCCTGCAATGACGCCCTCTGCTTTATCATAAGGTACGTGACGACACTTTTTGCCAATAACAATGGCAAGTTCACCTTCGTAATCTAGTTTGTTCGAGATTCTTGGCCGATGAATAGCGGCGTCTTGGCCTATAATACAGCTGCTTTGTTTATTAAATATGGTAGGGAAGGTGGGTGCCTCTAAACCTGTTTCCTCAATATGATCTGAGTAATTAAGGCCCACACCCAGAAATTTTTGCGGATTAAGCACAGGGGAAAGAAGCTCTATATCGCTGAGTAGAAGGTCTTGTTCTCCCTGATGAGCGAGAAGTTGTGTTTGGGCCTCTTTGCCTCTCGCTAAAAATGCGCCCATCTCTTCCGGAAGCGATGGATCTAGCCATGCAGGGATCACTTTATTGTTAATAAGAGCACCTATTGAGGTGCGGTCATTGTATTGAAAAGTGATGAGCTTCATAAAATTTTACCTAGGTTGAAACTATTTACAGTAAGTAGACTCTATCTTGAGGCGATAATAATAATTAGTCCAATCATCTTTGCAGGGGATTCACAATGAATCGAGCAATTGTTTCTGCTGTTTTATTCTTTTCGAGTGCTGGTGCATATAACGCTTATGCGGTACCAGAGAGAGTGTTAATTGACGGTGGTGTGTTTCAAATGGGTTGTTCAGTGGATGATGTTGACTGCGAAAATGATGAAGGGGCCCAAGGTGGCGTCTCCGTTAATGTGCCAGCGTTTAAGTTGGATGTTAATGAAGTATCCGTTGCCGAATACAATGCCTGCATTAGTGCGGGAAAGTGCCAGCGTCCTAAAGATTTCCAACGAAATAAATACTGTAATGTCGGCGCACAAGGGCGTGATCATCACCCGGCTAATTGTGTCGATTGGCAACAAGCATTGGATTATTGTCACTGGAAAGGGGGGCGTTTGCCATTAGAAGCTGAATGGGAAAAAGCGGCTCGTGGTGAGTCTGTGACGCGATACCCCTGGGGGCAAAGTGTGAGTTGTAAGCATGCGGTTTTAGATGATGGCGTGACTATGGGGAGTGTGCCCAATGAGCCGGATGGATGCGGAGAAGATAGAACGTGGCCACGGGGCAGTCATGAAGCAAATAGCTTAGGTTTGCATGATATGCATGGCAACGCGGGTGAGTGGACCATGAACTGGTATGAAAAAGAGGCATTAACACGCTACGCAGGGGGGGACCTTGTAGGCCCTAGCAGCGGACGCCAGCGAGTTGTGCGCGGTGGCTCGTGGGATGAAAATACCAATAATTTACGCAGCTCTTTTCGAAACGTAAAACCGCCGGTCAGCGGCCGGGGAATATATGGATCTATCGGGTTTCGTTGCGCTTATGATGTGAAATAAACGGGGATGGCCACTAAAACGCAGTGCTTTATAACTGCGTTTTAGTATCGTTCGATATTTTAGGCCTTAGTGCTGCGGGCTGTGTAATGACAGAAGAATGTTATTGACGACAGCTTCGTATTTGCTCGGTTCAGGACGCTTGCTGCTTAATACTCGCAGTCCCCATATGCAGGTCATCAGGTAGGTTGCTAGATCTGCTGCATCTTTTTTCTTATCAATCTCACCAATTTGCTGAGCTTTGATCAATGCATCATGGAAATTTTGTTCAACTTGGCCGAGATAATTGCTAATACGTTCCCGTATCTCGTCGTCTTCCGTCGCTAGCTCTAACATGGTATTAACCATCAGGCAGCCTTTACCAATCTCATCTCTACCTAATTCGTTACAGAAACGTTGGAAGAATTCTTCAATTCCTTTAACAGGTGAAGACGTTTCACTCATCGCTTTAGTGACACGTTCGATACTGCGTACAGAGTAAGTGTCGATAACTTCTAGGAATAACCCACGCTTACTTTGAAATGCACCGTACAGTGAACCGGGCTTCAATTTCGTTGCATCAACCAAATCCGTGACTGATGTTGCACTATATCCCGTTCTCCAAAACACGTTCATCGCTTTATCCAAAACTTCCGAACGGTCAAACTCCGCTGGCCTTGCCATATCTTTGCCCTCCATGATCTATTGGCTTATTATCAGTATTCCATACTACTCTAGCAATACTTAATATGAAAACCTTCAAATGTAAGCGCTTACGTCAGTTTTTATTTGGCTCTATTGTGCTTACTTTTTTATCCGCCTGTCAAAATCTTCCTTCAAATTTAGGGGGGGATGCAGGCCCGCTATTTCGCCGTGGTATTGTTTCTAATGATGAAGGGGTGCTTAACTTTAAGGCCTGTTATGTTAATAAAAGTGAGCAGATACATGATCATACGGGGAAATTGAAAAAACGTTTGTCTCGTACAGGTGCGCCTGTTGTTTATGCTGAAATGAGTGGTGATCATATTGCCCCTGGCGAGTCTTGGCAGGTTTATAAAGTGCATATGCTCGGTGGGAATCAATTTACCTGCAGTCATGAGCTATCGGGGAATGAATATAGAGCGGCGGGCAATAACCCACTTTGGATCGCAGACCTTCGAGAAGAGGGGATATTTGTCCAAAATTATGGTCGCTTAGCACAGCTTATTTTTCCTCGTAGTAAACCGATTAATCTAGGTAATGGCTACGAATGGAGCAGTACGGCAAAGGGGTTAGACTTTCATTCTTTAACGCTACGCTTGTTAGAGCAATCTTGTGTTGATCGGTTTGGTATTGAATATGAATATGCAACGGAGATGACGCTGAATGGGAAGGTATATAAAGGGTGTGGTCGCCGTGGTAATTTAGAAATACGCACGCTACCTGGTTTGTATACTACGTTATTGCCAGGGATTAATAGCTTGGGGCGTTTTATCTCCTTAGATATAACGTCAGAAAATAATGCTTTTTTAACCCAGGATTATCGCAATCGTCAGCCGCTTATTGTGCAAAAAGGCACGTGGAAGCGTTTAAGTTCAGGAAAAATCGTGGTCCACTTGACCGATATTGATGGTCGGGAAGACAACGAAATACTTATATTTCAGCGCGATAAACAGGGTGGGCTTGCGCTAAAAGGCTATAGTTCTACTTACGGTAACTCAGGACTCAGATTGGAACGTGTTGGTCCTGAGCGAATATACCGGCGTTTTAATCGTCCAATAGATAATCTTTAGCGTCGTTTATTTTCGCAGCTAAATAATCACTCCCACCTCGGTCGGGATGGTTCTTTTGCATTAATCGACGGTGAGCGTTAATAATATCTTCTCGGCTACAACCAGGTTTTAGCCCTAAAATTTCATATGCTTCCTGATCTTTATGGGGGGAGTGCTGCTTATTGTTAGTCTTCGTATCGTCTTCCCTCCAGCTATCGCCAAAACGTTTATCTAGATAGCCTTCGAGCAAACGAGCGGATTCATTATCTTGTTCACGGCAATAGGCGAGTAAGTTGAGGAATTCTGATTCACTCAGCGATCCTAACTCTCTTCCAGCATAGGGGCCTGCTTTTACTGTTCCATACATCACGCCTGAATCATGATCTAACCGCATTAATAGAATATCGGTGTTCACTTCTGATTGATTATCGGCTTTGCTATGCGTTTGTTGGCGTCGTTTGTACCATGTGCCAATAAAAGGCGCTGCTCTTATTAAAATGGGAAGTATAGTGCGACTAAATGGCAGCAAGCCTGCAACGACCGCCGCAATCCAATGTAAACGACCTGTGAACGCCATTAGCAGTATGAATAGCGAGATTAGGGCTAGAACAATCATAATGATTGTTCTATTTCTTCTCTTTTTAGGCAATGAGCGTAGCCAGATGCTAATAAGAAGAGCAAGTCCGGCTAAGAGTACTAAACTAATTGGGTTCACTGATGATCCTTTATTTAAGCTGTTCTAAAAAACCAGTAATATTTTGGTTCTGTTGTGCACTGTAATCCTGTAAAGCTTTTTTGTTGCCACTTGCATAGATCGCTACGGCTATTAGTAGTTGTGCGAGTAAAGAGGAGCTAGCGCTATTAAATGCATGATAAGCGCCCCCAGAAAGTTGAGCAAACTGTTTAAATGCTCTTTTGGTTATTAAATCGTTACCTTCTTGGAAAATGAAAATGGGTGTTTTTAATAGCCCTAAAGTGCCAGCCATAGAGGACAAAAGATTGATATCTTCTTCCATACTATCTCCGATATAAACGATCGCTTTTATCGGCTCTTTCCGTGTTTCAAGTATGGCATGGTTAAATAGTTTACCGATTTGAGTATGCCCTGCGGAACACTGTACTGAATTCATTTTATTCAGGAGTTGCTCAGTATTGCTGTACCACGGGCTGGAATAAAAAAAATTGTAGCCATAGAAATAGCACAACTGAATATTTAATGAGCCAATAGCATCTGTCGCTAGAAACATTTTGGATTGTATATGGCAGGCATGATCCCAAGTAGACTGGCGACTTGCTGTAGCATCGAGTGCAAATAATAGCCTAGCCCCTTGATCGTGTGAGGTGCTAGGTAGGCTCTTCGCTTGTTGTAAGAAACTATCAATCTCCTGAGAGCTTGAAGTTGGCGCAAGCCCCACGTCTCTTTTATCTTTTTTTATCAATTTTACTTAACCCTAATTTTAGCCTGATGATAACTATTGGCTTTCTCTATAAATAAGACATTAAAAGCGAGTGTTTGTTCACGGCTCTCGTATCAAGTATAGAGGTTTAAATAGCGTTGTTGGTGCTAGTAGGGATTTCCATATAGTTATTCTTATATAAGAATTATTCCTATTTTCGGCATGAATTAAGGACAGTGAAACATCGATAAGTTAGTATCATGAAAAATATATGGAAATGGAGTTTTATAAGGTGCGTAAAGTCATTATTGCCGGAGCCGTTGTAGCAGCCGGAGCAGTTGGATATATGGTAAGTCAACCAGGCGGTGAAGGCGGTTCGGCTGCATATAGCCCATTGGCATATGTGCCTGCAGATACTGTTTTATTCTCCGGACAAATGGAAGCATTCCCTCTAAAAGAATATTTGCAATCGACAACATTTGCTCAAGCCAAAGTACCCAACGATTTTTTGGAAGAGTTGGATGATGAAAATGAGCCTAAGCAGCGTTTTTTGGCAAGCTTAGTTAAGTCGTACTTCCAAGGAATGAACACGCCGGCTGAATTTCAAAAAACATTTGCTCTACCTGATGAAATAAAAGCGTTTGTTTACGCTGTTGGGTTTATGCCAGTGATGCGTTATCAAGTAACCGATGCAAAAAGTTTTTGGGCGGTGCTAGATAAAGCTGAACTCGAGAGTGGCTTTAAGCATGAGGCTCGTACCATAAAAGAGCTGCAGTATCGCGCCTATGTTTTTGAGAATAATGAAAAAGGTGAAAAGTTTGAGTTAGTGGCGGCTGTTGAAAATGGCTGGGCGACATGGAGTATTAATACGCATGCTAATACACCTGCTGATCTGGCGTTAGCACTTGCTCAGGAAAAACCGACCGCCTCGCTTAAAGATGCTGGTGTATTGGAATCTATCCAGAAAAAACATGGCTTTGTTAAAACCTCGCTTTCTTATCTCGATCATCAGGGCCTAGTAAAGGCTTTCACGACGGAGAACGGAAATGCTTTAGCGACAATGATCACTAAAGCGATGGAAGTTGATGGTGACAAAGATGGTTTGGCTGAAGTAAGAACCGCTGAATGCCAAGCTGAGATGGGGGCAATTGCTGCAAACTGGCCACGTACTGTGATCGGGATGCGAAGCAAAGATGATATGAAAATCACCGCAACGCATACGCATATGAAAGCGGCGATGGTTTTTGAAAGTAATAACAAAGTCGTTTTAGATGCTTTGACATCTATGCAGGGCTTTATTCCAGCATATCTGGACAAAGCACAAGTATTTGGTATGGGGCTGGGGATCGATGCTAATAAATTGAGCCCAGCGTTATCTAGCATATGGAGCAATATGCTAGAACCTACTTATAAGTGTGCGCCATTGGTTGAGATGCAATCATCTACTCGAGAGGCTAATCCCGCTGCTTTGGCTATGTTTACGGGCATGGCTCAAGGTGTAAAAGGGGTTGCGATGGGTATTCAGGATTTCTCTCTGAATATGGAAGGACCAGAGCCGCAACTTAATTCCTTAGATGCGATTGTCTCTCTTACAGCTGAAAACCCTGCTGTATTATTTAATATGGCTAAAACATTCGCACCGCCATTAGCGCATATTCAATTACCGCAAGATGGAAGTGCAGTCGATCTTTCCACTATGTTACCGATCCCTCCTGAGGTAAATGTTCAGCCGATGTTGGCCGTCAAAGGTAAGCATCTTGTTATTTTCAATGGCGATAAAGGCGCTGCTATTGCTGAAGC
>Ga0193962_1000139_pt1 | contig 31512 bp, 25 predicted proteins | sample FB_5_MG_FD_140335 | JGI IMG/M metagenome (GOLD analysis project Ga0193962, IMG submission 140335) | Microbial mat bacterial communities from the Broadkill River, Lewes, Delaware, United States - FB_5_MG | ecosystem: Environmental > Aquatic > Freshwater > River > Microbial mats | place: USA... | reverse complement strand
TTATAAAAGAAGAGAAAGCTAGATTAGAGGCTCAAAAGAAAAAAGAATTAAAATTATCAGAAGAGAAAAAATTAGCTGAATTAAAAAGAGAAGAAGAGCTAAAACTTATAAAAGAAGAGAAAGCAAAAGTAGAAGCAAAACTAGCAGAAGAGCTAAGACTTACAAAACTAGCAGAAGAAAAAAGACTAGAAAAAGCTAGACTCCTTAAAGAGGAAAAAGCTAGATTAGAAGCTCAAAAGAAATTAGAAGTAAAACTAGCAAAAGAGAAAAGACTAGAAAAAGTTAGATTAGAGGCTCAAAAGAAATCAGAATTAAAATTATCAGAAGAGAAAAAATTAGCTGAATTAAAAAAACAAGAAGAGCTAAGACTTGCAAAACTAGCAGAAGAGAAAAGACTAGAAAAAGTTAGATTATCAGAAGAAAAAAGATTAACAGAATTAAAAAAACAAGAAGATTTAAGACTTGCAAAAATAGCAGAAGAGAAAAGACTAGAAAAAGCTAGACTTATAAAAGAAGAGAAAGCTAGTATAGACGCTCAAAATAAAATAGAGAAAAGACTAGCAGAAGAAAAAAGACTTACAGAATTAAAAATAGAAAAAAACCCTACAAAAATGACTTTTTCTAATAAAGAAATAGAAGAAATCGATTTTGCTAATGGATTAAAAGATACTCCTAAAAAAGTGGAAATTCCTTACGCAACAAGATTAAAAAACTTTAAAAAGAAATTTGATACAACTTCAAAAAATAACTATACTTTAAAACTAATTACAATAGATAGTAACAAAGTCAAATGGTACACTCACAGATTTGGATTAGATCCAAATTATGTTTTAATAGAAAAAAATGCTAATAAAAGTACAATTTATTATGGAATCTTTAATACTAAAGCAGAAGCTAGGGCTAAAACAGAGACACTCCATCCTTTGATATATGAATCAAAACCTCTTGTTGAAAAAATTGGAAGTGTTAGATGAAAAGATTAAATAGATTTACAGATAGCAGCTCTAAAAACAATACAATATTATTGGTTTTTCTTTTTATAACATTGCTATTTACAAGTTATTTTTATTTTACAAGTTATAAAGAAAAAGTATTAATTCAAGCTAAAAACAATTATGAATTAAATATAAATTATCTAAATTCAAAAGTTAATAATAACATTCTAGATTTTAATAAAACAATAATTAAAAAAGAAATTAAAAAAGTATTAGAAACAACACTATTTGATGAAATTAAAATTGAATATAGTAAATTTATATTTAACAAAGAGAGCTTAATCAATGCAACTCCTAACTTTGATGATAAGTCTTGGGATATAGCTGAAATAGTTGTTGATGCAAGATATGGATTTATTAAAAGATTAGAGAAAAGTTCTTTATATCAATTTGTAGCAACACGAAGTTATAATAAAGAACAACCTATAAATATCAGATACCAAGTTTATAAAAAAAATGAAATTACAAACTTTATTACAAAACTAGACTTCTCAAATATAAATCTAAAAAGAGATGATAAAAATGAATTCTCTTCGTGGTTTAGCTCTTTGATTACAATTGATACCTCGAATAAACTACACGAGGTAAAGATTGATAATGTCAATGTAGCTGTTATCTCTTATAAATTAAATAGTAATAAAATAAAAAGTGAGTTACAATCTTTTCTTGTAAATATTATTATCTTTGATTTAGTCATTTATTTACCCTTATTATTTATTTTAGGCTTTTATCATAAATTTATATTTAAAAAATATGTTACAAATCCTGTTACGTATATAAATAAATATTTAGATGATATTCTTGAAGATAAATTTACAGTCTTAGATAAAGGACAATTTGAGGGAACAAAAGAGATTAAAGAACTTACAAAAAAAGTTTCAAAAGTATCTTCAAAAATGGCAGCTTTACGAAATGAAATTAATGCAAATAAAGAGTCTATAGAGGAAAAAAATTATACTGATAGTTTAACAGGACTTCCAAATAGAAGTATCTTTGATTTTGATATTAAAAGTATGTTTATTTCTTCCATAAATGCTTATGTTTTTACTATTAAAATTGATAAACTATCTCAAATAACTGAAAATCATGATTCAGAATATATAAATAGTTTTATAGAATCTTACTCTAATATTATAAAAAATGTGATATTTAAAATTAGTAAAACTGATATGAAAATGTATAGATTTTATGGTTCAGAGTTTGCAATAATTGCAAGAAATATTAATCTTGAACAAGCACAGCAAATGTGTGAAGAAATTATTGAAGAAATAAGTGATAGAATGCCATTTATTTATGATGTTCCTGATGATCTAATTCATATTGGTGGAACAGTTTTTGATTTATATGGTAGTTTAGATACGGTTTTAGACTCTTTAACTAATGCTTACGAAGTATCTAAAGAAAAAGGAATAAATACTTATTATATTATTGGTGAAAAAGATATTGAAAAGAACTATTCTTTAATTGATAATAATGTAATTGAAGTTATAAACAATGCCAATTTTGAAATCGACTTTGTATTAGATTCTTTCTTATTTGATGATCCTGAAGTTTTAGCTATGAATGAACTTTCACCTCAATTGTATGACCATGAAGGTAAAAAACTTTCAATTGGTTCTTTTGTTTCAGTTGCACAAAAATTAAAAATTGCGGATCAATTTGATAAAGAAGTAATTCTAAAAGCAATAAATTATATAAAAGAAAAAGAAATTACGCATGAAATAGCTATAAATCTTTCTATAAATTCTCTTGAAAATGAAGAGTTTATAACTTGGTTAGAAAATACATTTAGTGAAAATGAAAAAATAACTAAAAATATAGTATTTAGTATAACTTCATATAGTGCTTATTTACATAAAGAGATTTTTGTAGAATTTATAAAAGAAGTTCATAAAATAGGTGCAAAAATTCTTCTTAAGAGATATAAAACTGATGAGTATCCATTAAATCAATTAGAAGATTTAAATTTAGATTATATTAGAATTAATAAAGATTATACAAATAACTTTACAAATGATATTGTGAAAAAACATAAAGTTAAAAATATAATCATTTTTGGAGAATTAAATAATATAAATATTATCACAGATAGTGTAAACCTTCAAACTGATTATGATTTTTTAGAAAGACTTGGCACTTATGCCACAAGTCGATAGGATAGAAATGTACAAATTTATTTATTTAGTTTTTATAATACTTTTTACAGGTTGTTCAGTTAAGAATCTTGATACAAAAGTAAATGAACAGAGTAAAAAAAATGAATATTTTACAACAAGAGAATATAAAGAAATCTCAAAAGATGCTATCTTTGAAGCAGCAAAAAAAGTCTTTTTATTAGCCGATAAAAGAAAGTTTAGAATGGATTCATATAGAGACCATCTTGAAGTTTCAAAAACAAAAATGTCCCACTTTTTCTTATATCCTGTAACTCACGAAGATAGATGGAATTTAAGCATTAATGAAAAAGACAATACTTCTTTTGCAAAACTAGAATTAGTAAGAATCACAGATTTTGATGAAGAGGACAAGGAATATTTAAGTAAATATAGCCATGAACTTTTTTGGAGAAGACTTGATTATTTATTAGGAATAAATGATAAATGGATTTCTTGTGATACTATAAGAAATATAAGAGGTACTCTTTGTGATGGATTGGATATGTATAATAATTCTGCTGCTACAAAAGATGATATAGTAAAAAATATATTAATTAAAAATAGAAGAGAAAGCCAAGACTTAAATAAAATTAGTGATGATATTTTAAATGAAGATATAGATTTTGCATTAGATGAAACAACAAATGATATTTTAGGAAAAGAAGATTTAATTGATAATCAAACAAGTGAAGAAAAAATATCTGATGAGGCTTTAGATAAAGAAATTCAAGAACTTAATAGTAAAGTAAATTCGAATATTGATAGAACATTAATTGAAATAAAAAATGATATAAAAGATGAGCAATTAAATAAAGAGAAAGAATAGGAGTAAACATGAAAAAATTTATATACCTACTTTTTTTTACTACTATTTATATATCTAACGTAAATGCTTCAAGCCTAGAAGAGGCAAGTTTAAATCTAAAAAATAAAAATTATAGTACTGCTTTAGAGCAATTTACATTATTAGCACTAGATGATAATGTAAGTGCTCAATATAACTTAGGACTTATGAATTACAAAGGCTTAGGAACACAAGTTAATAAAAAGCTTGCTTTTTTTTGGTATGAACAAGCTGCAAATAGTAGAAATATGCAAGCTTTGAATAACTTAGCATATATGTATTATATGGGTGAAACAGTCAAAAAAGATTTAGAAAAAGCAAAATATTATTATGAAGAATCAGCAAAACAAGGTTATGCCTTAGCTCAATTGAATATTGCAATGATATATGAAAAAAGTACAAATAGAGAAAATTTGCTAAAATCTTTTTCTTGGTACAAAAAAGCTGCTGAACAAGGCGTGATTATGGCTCAAAATAATCTAGGCTCAATGTACTACTTTGGAAAAGGAATAAAAAAAGATTTAAAAAAAGCACTTTATTGGTATAAAAAATCAGCCAATGCCAATAATCCTATCGCTCAATACAATCTTGGGCTTATATATTTATCAGGAGATGGCGTAAAAATTAACTATGAAACTGCAATAGCACTATTTGAAAAATCTTCAAATGCCAAAAATGTCCTAGCCCAAATAAAACTAGCAGATATTTACAGAGAAGGAAATGTAGTAAATGTTGACTATAAAAAAGCCTTTGATTTGTATATGGAAGCTTCTAAGACAAATAATACAAAAGCAATGTACTATCTTGGTTTTTTTTATTTCAAGGGCTTAGGGGTAGCTAAAAGCGAAGTAAAAGCTATAGAGTGGATGAAAAAAGCAGAATCTTTAGGACATAAGCGTTCTTCAAATTTTTTAGAGTTAAATAATTTAAGATAAATTAATTCTTAAGATAAAATCAAACTACTTTTATATATACTCTTATTCTTAATTTGACCCCGTCGTCTAGTGGCCAAGGACGTCAGGATTTCCTCCTGAAGACGAATGTTCGAATCATTCTGGGGTCGCCAATCATTTTATGGGCTTTGTAAAACTTTTAAGGTTTGTGCAAAACATTGTTTCCCACCTATTTCCCACCTGAATTAAAAAAATTAATAGCTATCATATAAAATATAAACCTTTTTAATTATATGATTTGCTTACCCTAAATAGGACATAAAAATATAGTATGTTAAAATTAGGGAAAGAGAGATTAAATGAGAAGAAGAAAATAAAGGTTGTAGAGCAGTGATGGTTGATAAACAACTAAATGACCTTGTAAAAGATTTTTTATTTATTAAAGGCAAACATATGGAACAAGACGATTAAAAGAGTCCTTAGTACAAAAGTATGGCCTTGTGGTTTCAAGAAAACTAATATCAAAGATAATGAGAAATCAAAATCTAAAAGTAAAAATAAAACGAAGATTTAAAGTTGCAACAACAAACTCAAATCATAATTTTACAATTGCACCTAATAGAATAAATAGGGATTTTTATAGCTCAATGCCAAATGATAAATATGTAGGCGATATTACCTATATAAAGACGAATCAAGGCACTTTGTATCTAGCAACTGTAATTGATTTATATTCACGAAAAGTAGTTGGTTAGAGTATGGATGATACCATGAAAACTAAATTAGTAAATGATGCATTAATAATGGCAAGGGAAAGAAGGAAAGCAGATAAAGGGCTTATTTGGTATACCGATCGTGGAATCGAATATACTTCTGATTCTCATAAGAATTTATTAAAAGAATATGGAATAGTTCAAAGTATGAGGAGGAAGGGTGATTGCTGGGATAATTCAGTTTCTGAAAGTTTTTTTCATTCATTAAAAACTGAATTAGTTTATCATGAAACTTTCAAAACAAAAGTACAAGCTAATGAAATGATATTTGAATATATTGAAATATTTTACAATAGGCAAAGACTTCATTCTTATAACAATTATATGTCACCAGTAGAATTTGAAGAGAAAATGTTATGTTTAGAAATGGTTGCTTAAGTTATAGATTTTTTGTCCTGTTTGGGGTTGACAGATCCCAGATCAGTAAAAAAGTAATAATTATAAAATTATTTAATTTAGTTATTATCATTTAAATTATAAATTTATAGTTAACTTTATTATTTATAAAAGAACTTTAATATTATAATTATATAATTATCTGATTTTATTAACTTTTCGTTAAATATTTGAAATATATTATTTTAAATAACAATTTATGGTAGGGAAACTTTGGAAAATAAATTAGAGTTAATTTTAAGAGAAATAGTATGAGAAGATTATTTTTATATATCTTTAATAAATTAAAACCTATTTATATTATTCCTATATTGATATTGGTTGCTTTTTTATCTATTTATGTGTTTCCAGCTTTTATAAGTTCAAATATAATGATAAAAGCTGAATTTCCTCTTTCTAGGTCATCAAATCCAGAAGCAAGTAAACACTTTGTTAATGCGATGGAATATAAAACCAAAATAGCCAATTTACATAAGTTTATTGATTATGATAATCCTATAATGAAACCTTTTTTAAATGACTTGTATGCTGAATATGAAAAAGGTAAATCATTACTACCAAAAACATCAGCAGAAGATGTCTATTGGTATGTAATTCTTTTTCGAGGTATTCACGGAATAAGTGGAATACCTGATGATTATGATACATGGACTATATGTAGTTCCTATATTTATGTTAGTTACAAAAAAAATTATTTTAGGAGAGAATAATGGCAGATCAAAAAATTAATGGAGAGTATTTAGAAAAGGGAATTTATTTTGAAGCTAAGCCTTTATTCAATGGAGTAGGGAATACATATCATTCTTATTTAGTTTATGGTGATAGTCTTGGAAATGCGGAGGTTATTAGAGGTGGACCAGAAGCTTTTAATGAGTTAACTGTTAAATCAGGAGTTGATATTTCAGATACACTTGATAGTTATTCTAATGGTACTCCCATCCAAGATAGAATTATTACAAAACTTGATTTAGGAACACAAGATATTAATCAAGTATGGAGTAGTGCTGTTACTACTGCAAATTCTATCGATCCTCGAATCGATTATGAAATTAGCTTATCTCCTCCAACAACTTTATTTGGTTTAATTGCTAATGTTGTAAATATAGCTATTAATAATCAAATCATTTTACCAGAAGATGCACAGGTTTGCCACTCAGTTACAGGTACAATATTAAAAGAAATAGGTATTAATGTTAATGATGTACTTGAACAATCAAATATGACAAAAGTAAGTGTAAATGGAATAGAGACAAATTTATCAGATATTGCAAAACTCACAAATAAATCATCTATTGACTTACTTGAATATAATAATATGACCCTAGAAGAAGCAAAATCACTTACTGTAGGCGAACCAATAAGAATCTATGAAGGTGACCCAGAAACTATTAATACTCCTGAGGGAAATATAAAACTCTTTGAAAATTACGATGGAAGTGAAACAGCAATATTGCCTGAAGGTATAACGGGAGAAAAAATTACTATAAACTTTGATGAGGATACATCTACACTACTTTATGGAGATAGAACAAACCCCGATAAGATAACATATGTAGATGAAGTTACAAATAATTATGTAGAAATCTTAAAAGATAGTAATGGAACATATTATAAATCTCTAGAATTAAATGATAACTTTACAATCTCTTATGATAATAAAAACACAATAACAAATATACAAATAAACTCTGATATAGCAAACCTAACACCATACTCAAAAGATGATTTACAAGCTTTTAACTTCTTAGATGGTGATACGGTAGATTCAAATACAAATTTTGGATTGTTAGTTTTAAAAGATGTAGGGTTTAATAATAAATTTTATAAAAATGATAAAAGGAAAGTATCATGACAGATAAAATATGGGGTAATATAAAATTTGTATTGACAATTCTTGGGACAATTTTTGGACATCCAGCAATGATTGTAGTTGGAGCATTTTTAACTCTTGGTTTGCAGGAATACTCAAATATGAAATTTGGATTAGACTTAAAAATCACAGAATCAAGTACAAGTGTCATAATTTTTCCATTGATGCTAATTTTTGTCACATTTATAAGATATTGCTTTTTCTATTTTTGGAACTATGAAAGAATAAAACATTTATCTTTTATTGATGGATTTAGATTTTTTATTAGTTTTCAAATGTATCAAATTATTTTTATTCCTTTATATATAGGTGTACAAATAACCAACTTTCATTTAGGTACTGGTGGTGGTATTGTTTTGCTGTATTGTTCTTTTGCCATATTATTGTTAGCTATATGTGTTTTTGTATACATGCAAATAAAACTATACAAATATGAAAAATTTGATTTATATAAGGAGCTATAACAATGGAAACAAATACTGATCTTTATGAAATAGCTTTAAAATATTCACAGCTTTCACAAGCTTCATATCATGATGGAGATATAGATTTATCTAGCTCATATAATATTATTAATATACAAACTGATACTTATGAAGGATATAGTGCAATACTCTTTCAAGAGAAAGGTACAAAAGAGTTTGATGTTAATAATAAATATCAGGTGGTGGTGTAAAATGATTTATCTTATTGTATTTTTTATTTTAATGGCATTTATTGTTATAAAAATAGAGCAAAAAATAATTGCATCAAAGTATTTAATAAAAAGAGCACATAAATATAGACATCAAACTAGAAAAGAGAGAATTGAGAGAAGAAAAGAGATAGAAGAGTATAAAAAAAGTTTAACTCATAAATACTATGTAGATAAAAATTTAAAAGATCCCGAACTACAAAAAATGATTGATAAAAATAAATCTAAAAGCTTAGATGCTTTTAGATTTGAAGCTAGACTTTTTTATTATGGGTTTTTTATATCAATTTTATTTGGCTTTATCTTTACTATAACAGGGCTTTATAAAGATGAATTTATCAGTTCTTTATATCCTTATATAGAACCATATTTTAAAGTATTTTATCATAACTTTGAAAAATACACTTTCAATCCTTTATCTTTTAAAGTTTGTTTTTCTTGGATTTTTGTTTTTAGTGTTATATTATTTTCAATATTTACAGTTTATTATATTAAAACCCCTAAAGATAAAAGTTTAAATTTAAAGAATAAATATTCTCTAAAAGATATTATTATTAACCTAATTATATGTTTTTTAGGGATTTATTTAAGTTACTTGTTTTTTAATGATAGTCAACCAGGGTTTTATACAAAAAGAATATTTTATAATTATATCTACTCCTATGGAATATATTTTCTTTTAAATAGTTTTTTCCTTGTTTTTTTATTCTCTTTATTATTTCTTACATGTAATAACTTAATAATTAATAATCTAAATCATTTAAAAGGAAAATTAGATGCCAACAAATGTAGAAAATGATTCAAATCTAAAAAAAGATTTTTTAGATATAAGTAATCTAAAAGGGGAGACAAATGGCGTAAATAGTACTTTTGGCAAAGTTAATGAATATCTAGGAAAAGGTTCAGATGTAGCAGCTGTATTTAATTCTGATCCAATGATTGGAAAAACATTGGGGTATTTTAGTAATAAAGCTGCAATAATAGATGCAATTGATTCAGGTATAAATGGAGGATATAATGGTTTTATGTCTTCTGTTGCAGGTACCTTTTCTGGTGCAAGTGCAGGTATGCTTGTGGCTAGTTTATTTCCTCAATCGAAAATTTTTAAATTAATCTCTTTAGGAATAGGTTATGAAGTTGGGACATTTACAAAAGAAACCTTCTTAAATAAAGAGTATAGAAAATTAGAATTTGACCCATATGACACACAAACACATAAGTTTGAAAATGGTAATTGGTATGAAAAAAGTGATAATGGAAGTTTAACTTTAATAGATGATACTAATACTATTGATAATTTAAATCAAGGTGCAAATGAAAGTCAAAATTTTAATTTTTATAAAAACTCTACTGGTGAAGTTGTCATAGAACCTAAAAATCCTGCTTTTGGAGAATATTATAATATAAAAACAAACGGAGATATTCAAACAGTTACTGATAATGGACTTACTGTTACTACAAAACAAACAGATGGGGTAATAAGAGTAGAAACTTATAGTAGTACAGAAGATACTAAGAACTTGACATCTCTTACTGTTATCAATCCTGATGGAACATATGATTATAAAGATAAAGTTACAGGTGATTGGGTAAAAAATAGTGCTGATGAATATATTCAAACTATAAAAACTTCTGGTGCAGATGGTTTAAATATTAAACAAATAATAATCGATAAAAGTACTGGAAAAGCAGTAGTAAAAACATTTGATGGAGATGAATGGGAAATTAAAGAATATGACTCTTCTAGTGAAGTAAATAAGTATATAAAAGATGGTGGAAAATTTGAATATGTAGATGAAAATTCCTCTGTAATAAGTAATCCAGATGGTTCTAAAACAGTAATACATAAATCTGAAAATAATATTGAAGAAAAATATGTTTTAGATAAAGAAGGAAATCTGGGAAGTTATGAAATAAAAAATGAAAATGGCGAATATCAAAAGTATGAAGGAAGTTCAAGTGACGAAATGAGTGAACAAGAAGTTCAATCTATATCAGATGCTTTAAATGATTCAACATATAGTAAACCTAAAATAGAAAATGCTATAAATAATTTAGATAAATCAAATTTAAAAGAACCAACAGAAGTTGGTGTTGTACCTCTAAAAGAAGGACAAACCATCTCCCACATAGCTGCAAAACTAGATGGTGTAAACTCAGTTGACCTTTTAGAATATAATAACTTAACTCTTGAACAAGCAAAAAATCTACCCGTAGGCTTTGAAGTACTGAGACCAAAAAATATTACTGAAATACAAACACCTCAAGGAAATATAAAACTCTTTGAAAACTACGATGGAAGTGAAACCGCAATATTACCTGAAGGTATAACGGGAGAAAAAACTACTATAAACTTTGATGAAGATAGTTCTACACTACTTTGTGGAGATAGAACAAACCCAGATAAAATAACATATGTAGATGAAGTTACAAATAACTATGTAGAAATCTCAAAAGATAGTAATGGTTCATACTATAAATCTCTAGAATCAAATGATAATTTTACTATCTCTTATGATAATACAAAAACAATAACAAATATACAAATAAACTCTGATAATGTAAGTCTAGATGATATAGCAAACCTAACCACATATACAAAAGATGATTTACAAGCTTTTAACTTCTTAGATGGTGATACGGTAGATTCAAATACAAACTTTGGATTGTTAGTTTTAAAAGTGGTATTGGTTAATAATAGATTTTATGGAAAAAGTAAGGTAGCATAAATGTTCATCGAAATATTAGAATATATAGGAGTTCTTGCAATAGTCTTAACAGCCATAGTTTCTTACAATCAGTATAAGGCAGGAAAATTTTCAAAAGATTATGTTGAAGTTGAAGATGACACTAAAAAACAATCAAGATTTAAAAAATGGTGGAATCAAAGTTATATAAGAGAGATATATAGAGTAAGAGCAAGTCAAAGAAAACTTATATGTTTTATCCCTTGGCTTGGTTTTTGGATAAGTTTATTTTTTGTATTTGTGTTTGTTATTTTTAGTTATGGAAGTTTTTTTCATCCTTTACAACCTTTTGAGAAATTAAAAAAATATGAAGGTGTAATAACAAATTATTTTTATCATAGAAAAAGAGAAGATACACTACAAATAAAATTAAGGGATGGCACTATTAAAAACTTTCATTCTTTCTTAATGAAAGCAGGTAAAACAATAAAAGAACACTATATAGGTAAGGATGTTATCGTTTTAGTACAAAAAGATTGGGGAATAGTTGACCTTGGATATTTTGAGGCAGCAGTAATGTTAGTTAGTAAAGATACTTCTCAAGAAGATATTTACAATAGCTATAACAAAAGATTTAATAGTGAGATACATGATGTATATATATGGTTAGATTATCTTTATGTATCTTTTAAATGGCTTATAGGAAGTTTAGCATTACTTTGGTTTATAAATAGAAATCCAGTTGAAAATAAATAAAATTGATGAAAAGGAACAATGAATGGCAAAGATAACAAAAGTAACCTTAGATAATATTAATGATGCATTTGGTACTTCAGCTCAATCCCCTGTAGATATAGCAAACAATATTAAAAATTATGCTTCTTCAAATGGTGATACTTTGGATACAGCACAAATGGTAGTAAGTGCCTTAAATACACTGGAAACATTTGCTTCAGCTGTTGCAAAGTATGAAACACCTATACCGGGAGTTGTTTTATCTAGTGTTTCTTTAGGTTTAAATATAGAAAAAGCTCGTCTTGAACTAAAGATGGATTTTGATCATGATGGAGTTCCTGATAATCGAGTTCAAAATGGAACTTTAAATTCAATATTTGCAGATATGAGTAGTTTAACTACAGATGTTGGAATAAGTGCTAAAAATCCTTATGTAGTTGGATTAGGACTTACTGGCTCTCTAGGATTCTCAATTGCTACATTTTTATCAACCGAAGGTGATACAGGTATGGCAAATGGTATTGCAGAGTTTGCAAGTGATACATACAATACATACAATCAAGTTACAGATAGCCTAAGTGGCTCTAAAACAGAGTTCTTGGATACTGTTGATTATCTATATAGTGCTTCTGGATTAGTACAAGACCAATATCAAGATTATAAAGATATTATGTCAGATACATCTTCAAGTAATTTAGAATTTCCAACTTTATCAAGTTGGCTAAAAGATAATAATACTGCAATAAAAATAGATTCAGATGATATAGTTCAATATCTCGATACTTTAGGTGTTGAAAAAGTATTAATAGACAACCAAACCTACACAATCCAAAGTGGAGATAATCTATCACAAATAGCTCAAGCCAATAATACCACTATAGATAAACTAATAGAAAATAATTCATGGCTAACAGAAGAAAATAGAATAAGCTCAGATGGAAGTTATGCCTTGATAAAACCGGGAGAAAAATTAAACCTAACAGTTGATAATAAAACAACAGGTTATGGTATTGATGATACAAATGATTTAACTCCTGAATATCAAATAGACCTAACAACCAAAGATGTAATCTCCTTAAAAGAGGGACAAACAGTATCAGATATTGCAAAACTCACAAATAAATCATCTATTGACTTACTTGAATATAATAATATGACCCTAGAAGAAGCAAAATCACTTCCTGTTGGAGAACCAATAAGAATCTATGAAGGGGAACCAGAAACTATTAATACTCCTGAGGGAAATATAAAACTCTTTGAAAATTACGATGGAAGTGAAACAGCAATATTGCCTGAAGGTATAACGGGAGAAAAAACTACTATAAACTTTGATGAGGATAGTTCAACACTGCTTTATGGAGATAGAACAAACCCCGATAAGATAACATATGTAGATGAAATTACAAATCACTATATAGAAATCTCAAAAGATAGTAATGGGTCATACTATAAAGTTAAAGAATCAAATAATGAAAGTCTATTATTAAACATTCTCTTTTTACCTATTTCTTCGTTATCTCAGAAAAAGTATTCGTCATTTAGTTTACTAAACTCCAACATACTTTTTTCTCAAAGCCTTGAACTTGAAAAAAATAGGGTATCTAATAATAGATTTTCTGGGAGAGATATAGCATGATGGGATTCTTTTATATTCTTCCAATTTTAATTTATTATTTCATTGTTAGATATTTTATAAATAAATATTTTAGAGAAGATGAAAATAAACTATATCACAATATTAAAGGTTTTTCTGAAAAAAGAAAATTTGAAAAAGAAAATGAAAGAAATACTACTTTTAAGAAAGAAAAACAAAAGTTATTTGTAAAAAAGACTCTTTTGATGATAGTTTTTGTTTCAATGCCTTTTTGGGATGGAATATTTTATTACACTTGTATTAAATATACATCATTAACTAATCCTGGGATTATTGTATACAAAAAAGTTACTGACATTCAAGAACAGAGAGATTATTGGTTTCTATTAGGCTTATATCACAGAACAGATTATTACTATAGACATGACAAAATTCCTTTAAATTATATAACATTTGATTTACTTTTTTCGTCTGATTTTAGAAATATTTATAATATTTATTATCCTAAATTTTATTCTAATGATAAAGATATTAATAAAGAAAAGGAAATAGAAAAGTTAGCTATTTTATTTCATAAAGTAAAGAAATCAGAATATTCTCTTTTTTTCATGGATGATGAAATAATAAAAATAAACAAAACACCAAATTTTGTAAGAAAAACAGAAAGAGGTAATTATAAAGTTGAAGAAAGTAATTTATTTTTTATGAAAGTAGTTGATAAATATAATAAAGAAATTGTAGATGGATATAAGAATTATTGTAAAGAGTATTCTTTTAATTTATCAATAGATTCAGAAGAATACAAAAGTTCATGTCACTATGCAGATAAATTAATAAGAAAATATAATTTAAAAAATGTAATAAGAGTTCCCGCAAGAAAGTATATAAATAACACAAAAAAAGAGTACATATACAAACCACTAGAGTTTTATAAAACAATTGAGTATGTAAAAAATATTGAAACAAATGAAATATATGGTGAAAAAATAACATATTTTATTAAAAAAGGTTGGTATACCAGTTTATGGGCAAAATCATTCTTTCAAACAGATGAGCCAATAGTTTCTAAAGAATATGGTTATACACCAAATCAATACAAAAAAAATATTAATCATTTAATATTAGAGGAAATAGTTATTCCAAACCCTTATAGAAAGGAAAAATAGATGGCAACAATAACACTAGAGGATAAGTATGTTAATTCTGTTTTATCAGATTTAGCATATATAGATTTTAAAAAGAATATGAGTGCTAATGAAATATTAGAAAAAGTTTCTTCCTTTGAAAATTTTTCTTTAAAAGATAAGCAAAATTTTTTTGGTATTACTGAAAAATATGATGAAGTTACAGGGGAATTAATTAAAATTAATGGACAAGTTCAATATGAATTTACAGATAAAGGTTATGAAATTGTAGCTTCAACTGATGATTATGGTGTAGGAAATTTCTCTAGTTATACTGGGTTATTAGTAAAAAATAGGGAAACTGGTCAACTAACTATTTCAGGAAGAGGAACTGATTTTGCTAATGATCCTATTGGAGATTTACTTGTAGCAGATGGTTCATTAACATCAAATGGAAGTGCTATTTTTCAAGATATATCTATGCAAACATTCTATGATACTTTAAGAAGTGAAGGATTAATTCAACCTAATCAAACAATTAACTTGGCAGGACACTCTTTAGATGGTGCACTTGTTCAAGGATTTGTTCTAAATAATCCTGAAGCAGTAAATCATGCATATACTTACAATTCTCCTGGAATTGGAGGGGCTAAAGCTGAAATATTAAATTTACTTGGAATAGTACCTGATAATATTCCTAATGATAAAGTTACAAATATAATTTTAAGTGATGGAGTAGAACTAGTTTCAGGAATGGGAGTGATGGTTGGTGATGTAGAATATGTTAGTGGATTTGATGGTTGGAATCCAGTATCTCAACATAGTATAACTACTGTAAGAAATATATTTCAAGAACAAAGAGAATTAGCAATAGGAAATGGTGTTTCACCAAAAGATATTATTAAATTTGATAATACAAGTTTAGAAGGTGGATATGGAAATATTGTAAAGTTAATACTTTCAAACGACAATCAAATATATCTAGTAAAAAATGAAACCCAAAATTATAATAAATATGAATTAGAACCACAAACATATAATGCTGATGGAAGTGTAAAAGAGTATGGAGTAAAAGTTTATGATAGCCAAGGAAATTTAACCTATGAACATAATGCTTTGGATAATACATTAAGTCAAGAAGATAATGAGATACTTAATAAACTTGTTGCTATGGATTCTTCTTTGTCTATTAAAGATGGAATCTTTATAGCAGACTCAGGACAAATAGTAAGTGATGTAATCCCTAATTATGGTTTCTATAACCCTGAATCACAAACTATATCTTATATAGGAGAAAATGGTAACACCTATCAACTAACCTACAGTGAAAACAATGACCTACTTATCTATGGAGACCCAAGTAACCCAGATAAGATAACATTTACCGATGAAAATGGAAATTATCAAGAATGGGGAAAAAATGAGAATGGAAATTTTGTTCAAACAAATAAATATACCCCAGAAGAGATGGAAGCCATAAAAAATGGTGGTCAAATAGGAAGTACAGTAGGTGGACAATTAGGAAGCCTAATCATTGCAAATAATGAGTATTCAAATATAGAAAAGATAGCAATATCAACTGTAAGTACAGTAGCTGTTCAAAATATAGGGGAATATATGGCTTTGGAATACAATAATCAGAATGGTTCCGAAGCTTATGATGATATAGGGAGTGATACAATAAAAGTTGGTGCAGGTGCAATAGCTTCTTTTTTAGTTTCATCTTACTTTGCTAAAAATGATAATGTTTCTGATTTATTAGGGATTGATGGAACACTTATTGGAGATATTGCCGAAAATCTATTATTAAACACTTTCTTTGTTCCCACCTCTGCGTTACCTCAAAAAAAGCATTTGTCACTTAGTTTACTAAACTCCAATATACTTTTTTATCAAAGCCTTGATATAGAAAAAAATAGGGTGTGTAATAATAGATTTTTCGGGCTAAAGGAGGTGGCGTAAGTGGAAATACTTAATGAAAAGAAGCAGAATAAAAAGATAAATTTTATTTCAAAAATACCATTAAAACTAAAGATTATAGTTGCTTTACCATTAATTTTAATAGCATTATATTTCAATTTTTATACAGGAATTGAAAAAAAATATAATACAAAAAACTCAGTTAATCCAGAAGCAACAAGATACTTTGTACATGCTACGACTGTTAGTTTTTTTATATATTTAATTCATAGAATAAGTTGGTTAGATTTTGATAATCCTATTTTTAAACCAGCATATAAGTTAAGAGATTATTTTTTTGAAAAAGGTGAGGAATTGGTTCAAAAAGATAATGCTGAAAATGTATTGTGGTGGAGAGTAAATTATTTTGAACTTTATGCATTTTTTCAAACAAAACGAAATGATAGAACCATGTCAATACATACTTTAGATAGAGATATCCAGATAAAACTAAAAACAAGATTGTATCATTATATTTTAAAGCTTTGTAACTATTCTGTAAAAGGAGGAGTTTTTAGTCCTATAACAAATTTGCAGGATAAAGTGGGAGGCTTAATATATGGATATAGAACATATGATTATGAACTTTATGAGGGAAAAGATAGGCTTGAAAAAAGTTTAAATTTTTATAAAGACCCGATACAAAAAGAGAGATATACTAATATCTATCAATCAATTAGTAAACTGGATATAAATAATGATTGGGAATTTATCTATACGAAATACAATGTTTTAGGTACATTATTAGCTTTCGAACTTTATACTCAAACAATCTCAAAAGAGACTTGCTATAGTACAGAACTCTACGAATATTTATCCACGCTCAAAAAGCTTTATTTTTGGGCAAAAGATACAAAAAATATAGCAAAAGAGTATCAAGGTGTAGCAAAAGATTTTTTATTAACAGGTCCAGGAGTGAGAAATTCTATAGCACAAGTTACTATGGATATGACGGCTACTTTGTGTCCTAATTTCAGTTACCGCTCCAAATCTCTTGAGATGAAGTTTTTAATTCAAAAGGTATTTCATCTAAATATATATTAAGGGCAGAAATAAAATCTTCTGATTCGCTACTTTCAAATAATTTAACACTATAACTTGGGGTCGCCAATTATTTTATTATATTAAAACTTCTAATAAAATCTTAAATTCTAATATTATTTAAAAAAAATGTCCTTCCCTAAAATAGCTAAATCATCAATGTAAATCATTATTTATTTCTATCTGCAAAGTAGTATGAACTATAGAGTAATTATTTTCTAAACTATGGTTTACATTATGTAAAATTTGTGCATAGTTTGTAATATCTTTTTCGTTAATTAAAATATGTGCTGTCATATTATACATATCCTGAGTAATCTCCCATATATGAATATCATGAATATCTAATATCTCAGAGTGGTTTTTTTCTATATAGTTTTTTACTTCTTCTATTGATATAGGAGAACTTTCCATTAAAGTATTTACTGATTGTTTTAAAACTGTATATGCCCATTTCCCTATAACAAAAGAGACCAAAACAGCTAATAATATATCGATAAAATACCAAGAAGTATAATAGATTAGAATATATCCAAGAATAATTGCAACTGAAGATAAAGCATCACTTAACATATGTATGAATGCAGATTTTAGATTTATATTTTCTTTATCTCCTTGCATTAATATTACACCTGTAATAATATTTACTATTAATCCAATAACAGCCACGGTTCCTGCTGTCATTAAATCTATTTCTGAAGGATTATAATATCTTTCAACTGCTTCATAAAGAATCCAAAATATAGAAAGAATGATGGTAATACCATTTACAAATGCTGCTAATACTTCAATTCTGTAATATCCAAAAGTTTTATCTGCTGGAGCTTTTTTACTTGCAATAATTATAGCAATTAATGAAATGATAAGTGCAAAGGAGTGTGTAAACATATGAATTGCATCAGATATAAGAGCAAGAGAGTTTGATAAGAAACCAAAAATAAACTCAGCAATCATAGTTATAAAAGTGATAACTAATGCGATTTTTAAAACTTTCTTATCTTGTGTTCTATGGTCATGGTGATGGTGGTCGTGATTATCTTCATCATGATGTTTGTGGGAATGTTCTTTTATTTTTGGTTTATGTGAATTTAATCCAATTTTACAACTATACATATTACTTTCCAAATACTTTAATTATTTCTAAGAAGTTATCAACTTCTGCTTGTGCTTGTACAGAATCACCTTTTTGAATCTTATTTATAAAATGTCCTTTTGCAAAATGCTCTATATAAGAAGTAATCATTCCATTAACGGCACCTTTTACAGCAGTAAGTTGCCTAACCATTTCATATGGATCTTCTTCTAAATGATACTCTTCATCTTTTAATTTCTTTTCTATTGATTTAATTTGCCCTGATATTCGAGCGACTCTATTTGTTAATTTTTTTCTTTCTACATCACAACAATATGCCATATTTTAATCCTTATATACTATAAGGGGGTATAGTATTATAATAAAAATTAATTTACTATTAATATAAAAATAATTTATTGAAGTCACTAATAATTGGGATTAATTTATATAATCATGTAAAACCTAAATAACTATGTCTGCTTTTTGAGTTATGAAATATTTAAATATGCGACTAAGTTGCATTTTATATTAATTTGTTAAAATCCATATTTAGAACTTAGTTGCGTATACCTTGAAAATATAAAATAAATTTAAAAGAAGAAAAAATGGATATTGATTTTAAAAAATCTAATGGATTAGTTCCAGTTGTTACACAAGAATTTGGGACAAACGAAGTTTTAATGCTTGGTTATATGAATCAAGAAGCATTAAACCTTACAATTGAAACAAATATAGTACATTACTTTTCAAGAAGTAAAAATAGAATTTGGAAAAAAGGTGAAAGCAGTGGGCATATTCAAAAACTAATTGATTTGAAAGTTGATTGTGATAATGACACAATTTTAGCTATTGTAGAACAAGTAGGAAACTCTGCTTGTCATACAGGTGCAAAATCTTGTTTTTTTAAATCATACTTAGGAAATAATCAACTTAATATAATAGAGTCAAAAATAGCAAATTTGCCTACAAAATATGGAGATTTTGATATAAAGGCATATAAAGATGGTTGTCAAGAACATCTTGCAATTATGAGTAAAGACTTTAAAGAATTAGAAACTCCAAATGTAAGAATACATTCTGAGTGCTTAACAGGTGATTCCGTTGGCAGTTTAAAATGTGACTGTAATCAACAACTAGTATTAGCTTTAGAGCTAATTGCAAAAGAAGGTGGCTTAGTTATATACCATAGGCAAGAAGGTAGAAATATAGGTCTTGTAAATAAAATCAATGCTTACAATCTTCAAGATCAAGGTTTTAATACAGTAGAAGCAAATATTGAGCTTGGATTTAAAGCAGATGAAAGAGATTATAGAGTAGTAAAATATATTTTTGAAGATCTAGGCTTGGATGAACTAAAACTAATAACAAACAACCCAAAGAAAATTCAATTTGTTGAAAGTTGTGGCATTAAAATAAAAAAAAGAACCCCCTCAATTACAAAAACTAATCAATACAATGAAAACTATTTAAAAATAAAAAAAGAGCAAATGGGACATTTACTTTAATATCAAGGAGTAAATATGCTAAAAGAGAATCAAACTTCATTAAAAGGGGACTTTATTTTGTCCCTTTTTTATCTTTAGAATTTATAAGTTAAAATTAGAGATATAACTTTTGTATCTACATCATCTGTATTTTCAGGTAGCTCTTTTCCATTTTGGTAAGAGTATTTTGTCATAATATCAAAGTCTTTAAACTTTTTCCCTAGACTTATCATATATGTTTCATCTTGTTCCATTGCGTGATGTTGAACTTTTGTACCACCATCAAGAACTGTAAAAGCTCTTTTCCCGAAAAAAGCACCAATTCCACCAACAAAACCATTATAGTTTGCAGCAAGTTTTAAACCAGTGGCAAAATAGTTTTTATCTTCAAAACTATAAGCACCATATTTTTCTCCATTAATATCTATTTTTTTAGCAATTAAAGTTGCTTTTAATTTTAGATTATCGATTTTAAAACCTTTTGAGATACTAAAATCATATTGGTTTACATCAAAATTTTCATAATCACTTTTATAAATATCTATGGCAGCCTTCATACCTTTTGTAATAGTATAACTTCCACCTAGACCATATACTTTTCCTTGATCTGTTGGAGCTAAATTATCAATTATTTTGATGTAACTTGCTTTTAAATTTAACTTTTCATTTAGTTTATAAATATATTTAGTATTATATTTTTCTATATCTAAATCTCTATTTATTCCTGAAACTGGGTGTAATGTTCTATCTACATTATCATCTTGATATCCAATCTTAAACTTATGATTAGATATTTTATGTGAAATATTTAAACTTTTAACTTTTCCATCTATTTTTGATGCAGAATTATTATAATCTTTTACTCCATATTCATAAGAAACACTTGTATTACTTGCATATATTACCCCACTTAAAACTATAGAACCCAATATTATCTTTTTCAATTCTCATCCTTTTGCAACTAAGTTGCATATATTTTGGGAATTATAATATAAGTTTTTTAAATAAAGCTTATAGCATGAAATATAATTTAAACTAATAAAAATATATTTATGTTTTAATAATTTGAAGTAAGCAAAGAATAGGAAGAAGTGATTTTTATTCTTAGCTTTTTTAGTTATATTCTTCTGCTTCTACTCTGTTTCTTCCATTTTCTTTTGCACGATATAAAGCATCATCGGCTCGTTTTATCATAGTTTTTTCATCATCGCCTGCATGATATGAGCTCACTCCAAAACTTGCAGTTTTGTCTCCTGCAAATGAGAATTTAAATAAAGATATTACTTTTCTCAATTTTTCAGATAATTTAATTGCACCTTTAAGGTCAGTTTCTGATGCTAAAATTAAAAATTCTTCACCTCCCCACCTACCGGCGAAATCTGTTTCTCGAATATTATTTTTTATAATTGTCGCAAACTCTTTTAAAACATCGTCACCTGCTTGATGTCCCCAAGTGTCATTTATACTTTTGAAGTGGTCTATATCTATTATAATTACAGAAAAATTTGTCTTGTATCTTCCTGCCGAAGCAAGTTGCATAGTAAAAAGGTCATCTAATTTTACGCGATTATAAAGCTGTGTCAGTCTGTCTGTGACAGATAGTTCCTCAATACGCTTTTTATCTGTAATATCATGGCGTATCGCTGCATAACTAATAGTTTCACCCTTTTCATTTTTAACAGGAGATATAGTAGCATCTACCCAGTAAGCTGAACCATCTTTATGTCTATTTTTAATTTCACCTTCCCATACATTATCCTTTTGTATAGTTTCCCAAAGCTCTTTAAAAATAGCATCTGGCATATCCTTATGCCTTACAATATTATGATTTTTACCAAGAAGTTCATTTTTACTATATCCTGAAATATTACAGAATGCTTGTGATACTTGCAGTATCTTTCCACTTAAATCAGTTGTTGCAGATATTACATTTTTATCTATTATTTGCAAGTACTCTGCTATTTTCAATTCAGACTGTTTACGCTTAGAAATATCACTATGGGAACCAACCATTCTTAATGGATTACCCTCGGCATTCCGACTCACTATAATACCTCTATCAAGCATCCATTCGTAAGAACCGTCTTTACATTTAACTCTATGCTCATTTATGTATGTATCACTTTTACCTTCAATATGTGCTTTTCTATCTGCATAAACCTGTTCTAAATCTTCAGGATGTATTCTATTGTTCCACTCATCTAACGTTGAATCTAGCTCATTTTCTGTAAACCCTAGCATCTCTTTCCATCGTTTTGAAAAAAAGACTTCATTTGTCACAAGATTCCAGTCCCATAATCCATCTCCAGCACCATCAAGTGCATATCTAAGTCTTTCTTCTGAGTTTTTTAACTCTTTAGTAGCTTTTTTTGCAATAAGTACTGCATTCTCTTCTGTCTTAATCAATGAAATTAGTAAGAAATATAACAAGAAAGTCAATACTAGGAAAAGGCCTGGAATAAGAAACATTATGTAAATATTTTCACTTTCTGATATATTATGTGTCTTAAATATAAGGGGCCAAGTACGCCCATTCATCGTAACATTCATTTTTTTATACAATATTGGTTTATTATTATCATTAGTGCTAGATGTATAGAGAATATTTTTTTTACTAATAGAATTTTCATCATAAATTTCAAAATCTATGTTAGTAAACATTGTTCCTAGAATACCGTTCATTAGGTCGTTTGCACGAAATGGTGCATATACAAAGCCTTGAATTGCTAAAGCTCTATTCTGGGGAGTATCTAGTTTAAAACCTTTTTTATAAACTGGCAAATACATTAAAAAGCCAGCTTGAATATCTGTGTTAGATTCTTGAACAAGTGTAATTTTGCCTGATAGTGTTGCTTCTCCCGTTTGCATTGCTTTTGTCATAGCTACTCTTCTAACTTGCTCAGAGAACATATCATAACCAAATGCCTTAATATTACGCTTGTCAAATGGCTCTAAGTATATTATAGAGGTGTATAACTTCCTCTCTCCCTTTGGATGTATTTTAAAATCAGTAAATCCCTCTTTTCTTATACGCTCTTCATGTTCTTGTCTATTTTGTGGGTAAACAACTTCGGAGTAGCCAAATCCTTGAATTCCTTTGAAATTTTCATTTAGTTTATGTTCTTTAACAAATATTGCCCATTCATTACGAGAAACATTATCCGAAGCTTTAAAGAGAGCTACTCCACTTTTTAGAACTTGCTCATATGCTGTCATCCGAGCACGCACGAGGAGAGCTATTTCTTCACTTTTCAAATTAAAGCGTAAGTTTTCTTTTTCCACATAATGCTGATAGGTGAACCATCCACTAAGAGCACTCAATAAAAGCCCAATTATAAGTGTAATACTTGGCCAAATTTTATAAAAATTCTTAGCTTGAAGAGACATGATAAAACCTTCGATATTAATTTTATATATTTGCATCTATTGTATCTGTTGAATTATTATTTTTTAATAAAGTATCTAATTAATAAATTTTTATGCCCAAAGTATGCCAAAAAGTAATAGTAAGGACTAATATATGATAATTATTTTATCTCTTTAATTATACGTCTTAATGAAAATACAAAACTCTCAGGACTATCTTCTTGTGTGTAATGATTTACATTAGCTAATATTTGAACATTTCCATTAGGATAAAAAGAACGCCATTTTGCAATTGTCGCAGGATCACTTAGCCATGGATCTTTTTCTCCAAAAATAAATTCAACTGGTTTATCTGCAAGTAGAGGTAATTTTGTTTCTAATTTGTCTAACCAAAGTTTAGCATCAGTTATTTGATGAGGAAAAACCAAAGTACCTTTTCTTGATTCTGGTGTTGGGAAAGGCATTTTGTATGCATCAGTTATTACTTTATTGTTTTTTGACTTTTCATTTAAAATACTACTCATTAATGCATCAGCGAATTGATTATTTTCAATAACTAATTTTTTCATTTTTGGTGTTTTCATTAATTGAGAAAACTCTTTTAATGATTTATTTGCTTCCCATGCCCAAGTATTTGAAATAACCAAACCTAAAATATTCTCAGGATTATCAGTAGCAACTGTTAATCCAATAGGTCCACCCCAATCTTGAACAACAAGAATAAACTTATCTAATTTTAAATGATTATGTATTAATGCTTTTACCCATTCTACATGTTCTTGTGGTGTGAAGTTATAGTTTTTTGGAGTATCAGAAAACCCAAATCCTGGTAAGTCAAAAGCAATAAGCCTTGCTTCATTTGAAAGTTCTTTTATGATATTTCTATTTAAAAAAGACCAATCAGGATTTCCATGAGTTAATACAATTGGAATACCTTTTCCTTCATCAATATAATGCATAGAAACACCATCTTTTTTGAACCAATTACTTTTAAAAGGGTATTCTTTTTTATCAACAATAAAAGGTCTTTGTTTTTTATTTGTTATATCTTTATTAAAAATAACAGGGTCTGGATTCTGTTCATATACAATTGCTTCGGCAAGTGCATTTGTGACTAGAGTAGGTATCAATAATGTACCAAAAATCAAGCATCCAATAAAATTTCTTTTAAAATTTCTTTTTTTCATAATACTTTCCTTAAATTTAAATTAACAAATAGTACCACTTGGTATTTTAATACCTACTTAATTAAATTACTGTGTGGTATTTATTTATAGAAAGTTTGAATTTTATTTTTTAAATACAGAAAAAGCAAGTGTGAGCATATCTTTTACATCTGATACTTTTGTACCATTAAAGATTTTTGTCATTGCAATACTTACTTGTGCATCAATATAATTAACAGCAAGTTCTGTGGAGATATTTTGAGGAAATTCATCTTTTTGTTTTGCTTCTTCAATCCATTGTGTAAATGAACTAATAAACTCTTTTTGAATAAGGTCTATTTGTTTCTTACTCTCTTCTCCTAATGGATAGTTAGAATCACGTGATCTTAAAAATAAGCATCCATTTAAATTTGGACTTTCAATTGTTAATATCAAAATATATTTATTTAATACTTCTTCAAATGGTTTATTAGATCTAAATATTTGGTGGATTTGTTGTAATACTTGCTTTTGATAGTGAAGCAAAACAGCTTTTATTAAACCGTCATCATTTTTAAATTCACGATAAATTCCAGGTTTTGAGACATGGGCTCTTTTACAAATTTCATTAAGTGAAATAGTTTCAATACCTTCTTCCCAATAAGCTTTCATACTTACATCTAAAATATGTTCTATATTTAAAGTTTTTGGTCGTCCTCTTGAACGTTTATTTTCTTCTATCAATGTATTTTTTATCCTTTATGATAATATTTTGATATTAACGCATGATACTTTAAATTAAAATAAAAAGTATATTCTAAAGTCCTAAAAATAATTTATTCAATCAAAATATTATTATTTTTTAACCATAATAATTGTATTATTTCAATAACAGTTATAATTTATAATGTTTATAAAATGAACATAATTAATAATCACATAAACTTGTTTTAGGACATCAATGAAAGTTTTACATACGTCAGATTGGCACATTGGCCAAAAGTTTATGGGGAAAAGTAGAGAAGAAGAACACAAAGCTTTTTTATCATGGCTTCATAAAATAATAAAAAAAGAAGATATTGATGTACTTATAGTTGCAGGTGATATTTTTGATACTGGTAATCCTCCTAATTATGCATTAGAACTTTATTATAATTTTTTAAAACAATTATTCTCAATAAAAAACCTATATGTAATTATCACTGCTGGAAACCATGATTCTATTTCTACTCTTAAAGCCCCTAAACAATTACTAGAATTTATGAATGTATATGTTATCACTTCAGGAGATGAAGATGAAAATGAATTAATACCTATTTATAAAGAAGAAAAACTTCAAGGTGTAGTTTGTGCAGTTCCCTTTTTGAGAGATAGTATTGTACGAAAGGCTGTAAGTGGTCAAACAGTTAATGAAAAAGAATCTTCACTAAATGATGGAATAAAACAACACTATACAAATGTATATGAAGAAGCTAACTCTTTAATAACTAAGCTAACAAAAGAAGATAATCTTCCTATCATTGCAACGGGACATCTTACAACTGTGGGATCTCGTACGAGTGAAAGTGAAAGAGATATTTATATAGGTGGAACACTTGATATTGGTGGTGACTTTTTAGGTAAGTATTTTGATTATGTAGCTTTAGGACATTTACATATAAATCAAACAGTTGGATGTAATCATGTTAGATATTCTGGTTCTCCTATTCCTCTTTCTTTTTCAGAAGCAAATCAAAAAAAGAAAATAAATATAATTGAATTCAAAGATAACAAAGTAGAAGTAGAAGAAATAGAAATACCCATCAAAAGAAAACTACAAGTTATAAAAGGTAATCTTGAATCAATCAAAAGTGACCTTAAAAGCTGTGATGATAAAACGACATGGATAGAAATACATCTAAATGATGAAAACCCAATGTTTGCAAATCAAGCTATAAGAGAATTTGCAGATGAACTTAACTTAATCATCTTAGCAATTAAAATAGATAGAACACAAAAGAAATTAGAAGCAAAAGAATTAAAAGTAACAAGCTTAGATGAACTTACTCCTAATGATGTATTTACAAGAAGACTAGACTTAGAAAAAATAGAAGATAAAGAGTTTGTTGAAGAGATAAACTTAAATTTCAGAAAAATTGTAGAGAAGGTAACAATTTAATGAAAATATTAAAAGTCAAATCACTAAATATTAACTCACTTAAAGGTGAATTCGAAATAGATTTCACAACTTTTCTAAATGACAATGCTCTTTTTGCAATCACAGGGCCAACAGGTTCAGGGAAGAGTACAATCCTAGATATTATCACTTGTGCTTTATATGGAAGAACTCCCAGACTTAAAACTCCACCAAATGAACTAATGTCAAGACATACAGGAGAATGTTTGTGTGAGGTTGAGTTTGAAATAAAAGGAAAAATCTATCGTTCTTCTTGGAGCCAAAAAAGAGCTAGAAAAAATGCCGAGGGAAAGTTTCAAAGTGCGAAAATGGAAATATCTGATGTATTAACATCTAAGGTCATAAAATCAAGCTTACGAGATGTACCTAAATATGTAGAAGAATTATCAGGCTTAGACTTTGATAGATTTAAACAATCAATGGTTTTAGCACAAGGTGGATTTGATGCCTTTTTAAAAGCAGATGAAAAAGAGAGGTCAACTCTTTTAGAAAAAATGACTGGTACTCAAATCTATGCAAAAATATCAAAAGAGATATATGATACTCATAAATTTTTTGAATCTGAAATAAATACAGATAAAAAGATATTAGACTCCACGCAACTTTTAGAAATTACTGAAGTAGAAGAAAAATCAAAAGCTTTAGATGAAAATAGAAAACAAAAACTAGAGTTAGATAAAAAAGAAAAAGAATTAATAAAAATCAAAACATGGATAGAAACACTAGCTAAGTTAGAATCAGACAATATCAAATATAACGAACTATTTTCTTCTATATCAAAAGAAAAAGAAGATAAAAAAGATAAGTTTAAAGCCCTTGTACTTGCAAACAAAGCCTTAAATATAGAGTCTTTATATACACAACAAAATAGTTTAGAGGGTGATATAAAAAGAGATGAAGAAACTTATATTAAATTGGGTGAGGAGTTAAAAGAATTAAAAGAGAAATTATCTTTAAAACAATTACAATATGAAGAAAGTCAAAAAGAAGCAATAAAATCAAAAGAAAACTTCGACATTCAAACAAAAAAGATAAAAGAAGTAAGAACACTCCAAACACAGATAAATGAAAAGCAAAAAAGCTTAGATGTCTTAATTACCTATATACAAACAAAAGAAAAAGAATACAACACTTTTATAAAAGACTTAGAATCAAAAAGAAGTGAATATACAAGTATAGAAGATAAACTAACAATAGAAAAGCAGTTTTTACAAAGAAATAGTAAAGATGAAAAACTAATAGAGTTATTGCCTTTGTTAAAAAAGAACATAGAAGAGTACAGTTCATATACTACAACAGTAAAAGATATACATACACAAAAGGAACAAGCTCTCAAAGATGAGAGTCTTCAAAAGTCTAGTGTTGAACTTTTAGATAAGCAAACAAAAGAGTTAAAAGCTATATATGAGAATATAAACAAAGAGTATGTACAAATAGAAGCAAATTCAAAAGATGATAGCCAAGAAGAAGAGAAGCTAAGAGTAAAAGTAAAAAAGCAAGAATCTTTACAAAAGTCATATATGCAGTATGTAGAGTATAAGAATAGAATAGCAAATGAAGAAGAGTTAAAAACAAAACATATAAAAGAACAAGCATCTTTAAAACAAAGTATACAAACAAAACAATCTTTAGTAAATGAGTTAAAAGTACATATACAAACACTAAGAGAGAAAAAAGATGCAGAACTACTAATCAAAAAGTATGAAGAGGATAGAGAAGCTTTAAAAGAGGGTGAGGAGTGTTATCTTTGTGGTTCTACAAATCATCCTTATATAGACAATCATACTATAGTGGACACAGATAAAACTATAAAGCTTATAAAAGAAAAAGAACAAGTATTAACAAAAGAAGAATCTGAACTAAATACACAAAATAAAAACCTGATAGTTCTTGATTCAAAGATAGAGAGTATAAACCTAGAACTGAAGAAAATAGAAGAGTATCAAAAACCACTCTACGAAGAACTGCATGAAGAACTACATGAACTACTTCAAAAAGAGATAAATGACGTAAAGCTAAATATACAAGAAGAACTAGACTTATTAAACACAAAGCTAAATAGTATCAAACAAAGAAGAGTAGAAAAAGAACTTCTTTTAAAACAAAGAGATGAGGCAAACAATAACTATACTATTTCATATGCAAGGTTTATAGAAAAAGAAAAAGAGCTAACAGAAGTTTCAAGCGATAAAAAGCAGTTAGAAAAAGATTACGAAAAATATACAAACAACTTAAACTCTTTAAAGAAAGAACTAGTAGAACAATACAAAGAATACAGCTTAGAATTTGATGAGCTAAGCTATAAAAATAACTATGAAGTTCTAAACAATAAAAAAGAAACATATATACTAAAACAAAAGCATATTAAAGATTTAGAAACACAAAAAAATCAAAAAGCTTTAGAAATAAACGAATTAGAAACAAAACTAGAAAATATTAAAACGATACTACAAACAGAAACTAATACAAAGACAAAGTACGAAGAATTCATCAAAGAACAAAAAGAAAAAAGTACAAATATCTTAAATATATCAAATATAGACATATATGAAATAGAAGTAAACTCTACATATGAAACGATACAAAATAAAGAAAAGATATTAAATCAGGAGTTAACAAAACTAAAAACAACAAAAGAAGAACTCCAAAAACAAGAAAGCCAAGTAAAAGAGCGTATACAAGCAAACAAAATCATCTGTGAGCAAAAAAAACAAAAACTTGATGCAGAACTTACAACAAATGACTTTGAAGATATAGAAGCATTTAAAAAGGCTATTTTATCAAAAGAACAAAGAGAAGAACTATCTTTGTTTTGTAAGAACATAGATGAAAAGTATAATAACTATAAAACTCTAAGAGAAGATACTCTACAAAAATTAATAGAACATAAAAAAGAACATAATAACGAAGAGCAGGAAAATATAAAATCCAAGCCAATCGATGAGGTAATCCAAGAACTTCAAGAAATACAATCAAAAATAGATGAACTACAACTGATTATTGGAGCTTTAACTCAAACACTAAAAAGAAACGAAGAAGATAGCCAAAAACACAAAGAAAAAATACAAAAACTTGAACAGAAAAAAGAAGCCTTCAAAGTATGGGTAAAACTAAATGAAATGATAGGTTCAGCAGATGGAAACAAATTCGCCAAATTTGCCCAAGGCATCACACTAGACCAACTAATAAGCCTAGCAAACAATCACTTGAGTCTGTTATCAAGTAGATATGAACTACAAAGAAGTACTGAACAAAAACAACTCCTAGAAATAGAAGTATGTGATAACTTCCAAGGAAATGTAATCAGACCAGTTAGTACTCTATCAGGTGGTGAAAGCTTCATAGTAAGCCTTGCCCTTGCTCTTGGACTTTCAGAGTTGGCAAGTCAAAAGATAGCAATAGATTCACTTTTCTTAGATGAAGGATTTGGGACACTAGACGAAGATAGTTTAGAAACAGCACTAAATGCTCTAAATTTACTTCAAAGTAGCGGAAAAATGGTCGGTGTGATTTCTCATGTGGAAGCATTGAAAGAAAGAATACCATTGCAGATAAAAGTTGTTCCTAAGGGTGATGGGACGAGTTTTATAAATTTAAGTTAAATAAAGTCAAGAATAAAAATATTAAAAAAGGTATCAAAAAAAATGAAAATAGAAAAATTAAAGAGCTTATTAGACAAAAAACATGTAAATTTAATTGAAGTGTTTACTAAGAAAGAATTATTAAAAAATCAAGATAGCTATTTATTAAACGATGGTTTTATAATAGGTATAAATCTTAAAAATGTTGATGTAAAAGATATAATAAATGAAATTTTTGGAATTGATACCTTACATTACTTAACTTTAAATAATGTCAATATCTGTTTTGATAATAGCATATCTTTTAAATGCAAAAACCTTCAAAGTTTAGATTTAAGTGCGAATAGATTAAAAGAATTACCAAAAGAGTTATTTGAATTAAAAAACCTTCAAAGTTTAGATTTAAGTGCGAATAGATTAAAAGAATTACCAAAAGAGTTATTTGAATTAAAAAACCTTCAAAGTTTAGATTTAAGTGCGAATGGATTAAAAGAATTACCAAAAGAGTTATTTGAATTAAAAAATCTTCAAAGTTTAGATTTAAGTGCGAATAGATTAAAAGAATTACCAAAAGAGTTATTTGAATTAAAAAACCTTCAAAGTTTAGATTTAAGTTGGAATGAATTAAAAGAATTACCAAAAGAGTTATTTGAATTAAAAAACCTTCAAAGTTTAGCTTTAAGTTGGAATGGATTAAAAGAATTACCAAAAGAGTTATTTGAATTAAAAAACCTTCAAAGTTTAGCTTTAAGTAGGAATGGATTAAAAGAATTACCAAAAGAGTTATTTGAATTAAAAAATCTTCAAAGTTTAGCTTTAAGTAGGAATGAATTAAAAGAATTACCAAAAGAGTTATTTGAATTAAAAAATCTTCAAAGTTTAGATTTAAGTGGGAATGGATTAAAAGAATTACCAAAAGAGTTA
>Ga0193962_1000135_pt1 | contig 32161 bp, 34 predicted proteins | sample FB_5_MG_FD_140335 | JGI IMG/M metagenome (GOLD analysis project Ga0193962, IMG submission 140335) | Microbial mat bacterial communities from the Broadkill River, Lewes, Delaware, United States - FB_5_MG | ecosystem: Environmental > Aquatic > Freshwater > River > Microbial mats | place: USA... | reverse complement strand
ATAAACTTAGGCAATGGGATTTTATAGCATCAAAAAGGCCAGATTATTTTATTGCAAATTCAATTAATACTAAAAATAGAATTTTAAAATACTATTCAAGAAATTCAGAAGTTATTTATCCATGCTTAGATATATCTAAAATACCTATTAGCGAAAATAAAGAAGATTATTATTTCTATGCATGAAGATGTATCCCTTATAAAAAGTTTGATTTAATAGTTGATGCGTTTAATCAAAATTGAAAAAAAATAAAAATAGTATCAAATGTTAAGAATAAACTAAGTGAAGAATTAATTAATAAATCAAATTCTAATATTGAATGGATATATGAAACAGATAATAAAAAAATAAATTTGCTTCATTCAAAAGCAAAGGCATTTATTTTTCCACCTGAAGAAGATTTTGGTCTTGTTCCAATTGCAGCGATGGCAACATGAACTCCAGTTATTGCTTATTGAAAAGGATGAGCATTAGAAACTGTTGAAGAATGAAAAACATGATTATTTTTTGATTCACAAACAAAAGAATCACTTAATAAATCAATAGATAATTTTGAAAAAATTAAATTTGATTATTGATATATTAGAAGTCATTCTGAAAAATTCGATAAAAATGTTTTTAAAGATAATTTGTTAAATTTTATTAAAAAAAGATTGGAAAAATAATTTCCAATCTTTTTTAATTTATATTTATTTTTGATAAAAATGTTCTAACTTTTGAATTATTTAAATCAGTATTATAACAGTTATAATTTTTATAATATTTTAGTATTATATTTATTAATCAAGAATCATTTGAAACATTTAATGATTCAACAGGGGATTTTAATATTATATCATTAAATTTATCAACTTTTAAATCATTTAAGTTATTAATATCAAATTCATTTATATTTGAAGGGGACGTTATTCATGTAGGATAATCTAATCCTGAATTATAAGTAATAATTTTATTGTCTCATTTTGTATATATCTTATCATCTCATTGAGTAAAAAAATAATACATTTTTTCAGTAGATCATATAACTAGCTTTATACTATAATTTCAAGGTTCAGAAAAGTTATTTATATTTGATAATTCTATATCATAAGTATTTCAAGAGTTGAAATTTTTTGTTTCTATTGATGCTCAACTCATGAAACTATAACTTAAAACATTGTTATTATAGTTTTTATCATCATCAGAATCATTGTTAAAATCAGAAGTATCAATGTTTAATGAATTTATGTTATGGGGCTGTCAATTTTTAAAGAAATCAATATATATTTCCGATATATTATTTTCAGTTACTCATGAAAAACTAAGTGTTTTGTCCGGAGTTGATATATTTTCACTTGAAACTCTCAGTATCTCTCATTTTCATGAATTAGATATGTATAACATATCTTGTAAATTATTATAATACAATCAAGTTGGCTCTTTTAATCAAGCTGTATCATCTAATAGATTGTATATTAGTCATCAAGACAAATATAAAACTCTATTATTTAGAGTGTCTGATATGTATAATACATCTCAATCACTAGCCATTCATGTTGGGGTATTTAGATAAATTCAAGTTCATGCTACTCCTTCATTAAAAGAATCTCAAAAAACTCATTTTCAAATAATAATGTTTCAAGAATCATCTGTTATTTTATGCTCTTTTTGATAAGAAATATAATTTATAGAATTGTGAGTTACAGATCATGTTAAAATATCTAAATATCATGTTGGAGAATTTATGCTCTCTCCAGATTCTTCAAATGGTATGAAATTTTTAATATAAACATGATTTGTAATACTTTCTTCCGAATCATTTCAACAAAAATATTCATCTATTTGAGTAATTCAAACATAACTAAATCATCATTTATCAAATTCTCTAGCACTTTTAATTACAATTCATGAATTTGTCAAATGTATACTTCATGTATTTTCAAGATTTCAAAAAGTATTATATACATCTTTTGCAAAGTCATTTAGATTTGATGCATTATTAATAGCAGCTTGTTGAATAAATATATTTTGCATTCAAGAGTTCACAAAAATACCAACAGATACCATTAATATCATTGATATAGTTATTCAAACAATAAGTTCTACTAAAGAAAATGCTTTATTCATTATTTTATTTTTAAGAGCCATTTATCTACAATATATTTAGCGTTAACATTGTTTTGTTTTATAAGCGATATTTCATCATTTATTTCACTTATATAATCTATAAAACAAAAATGTTTTTTTGAATATAATATTAAATTTTCTAAAAAATTTATATATTCATCTTTTTCCAATTTATTTTTGAAGAAATATGAAATAATTTCGTTACTATTATTATTTAAGTACGAATGAATCATGCTTAAATAAAATTCATTATTTTTTTCTAGTTTATTTCATCATAAATCAACAATTTGAACCCTTGATATAATTGTTTCTAATATATTATTTTCTCATGCATTTGATGTAAAAATTATATTTTGTACTCATGGTTCTTCAAAAAATTTTAATAAACTATTACTAGAAGCAATTGTTAATCTTGAAATATTTTCAATAAAAAATATTTGAAATTTATAGGGAACAGTAGAGTTTGAATGTTCAATGAATGATTTAACCTCTTTTATTTTAATTTTTTCATTATTATCCTCTAGTTTATATAGATAAACATTCGGAATCTGAAATTCATTTAATAAATCTTTTCAAATCTCTGTTATTTGAGAATTAAGTATTTCTAGATTTTTACCTATAAATAAAAAAGGAGATATTTCTTCTCCTTTATTTATTTTACCTTTAATAGTATTAATAATATTATTCATTTTCAGCTTTAATTATTTCATTAATTAATCAATCTATATCTTCTAAAATTTCATCTTCAGTATTTGTATTTTCTCATTCAGGCTTCTTTTCTTCATCTTCTTCTGTCATTTGAATATCTGATGATATAGATACTTCTCTATTTTTACCATCATTAACTATAATTACTTCCTCATCGATAGCTTCTTTAACTTCTTCTCTAGATGAGATATCTTCTATTTCATCATTATCATTAACTTCTTCATTTTCAACTTCTTTTGTATCTGTTACTTCTTCAGTATTAGTTTTTTCTTCATTTGCAGAAGCTCAAGTATTTGTTTCACTAATAGTAGTTGTATCTTTTGATTCCATTGTTTCTGGGTTTTCATCAGCTCAACAAGATACAAGTAATATGCTTAATGCTAGGATTGATATTATTTTTTTCATAAGTTATTATTTATTTATAAATTATATAAATATTTTAATTAAAAAAAACAATAAATCAAAAGTTATTTTTTCCCTAAAAGAGAAGTATTTTTATAAAAAAAATAAAATTAAAAGAAGAAAAAATTTAATATTTTTTCTTTACAAAAGATAATCTTAGGCTAGAATAGAGTCCTATTTTTTAACATAATATTATGAAAATATTACTTCTAGAATCTTCACCTGAAATTAAATTAGAACATCTTACATACTTAAAAAAGGAACATGAACTTTTTACATTGGAATCAGAATTATCTGATGAAGAAGTTGATGTTATAATAATTCGTACTGTTATAGTTGATAAAAAAATATTAGATAGATATACAAATCTTAAATATGTAGCTAAAATGTGAGTATGAATTGATAATGTAGACTCTAAAGAATGCGATAAAAGAAATATAAAAATTATTAATACGCCAGGAGCTAATTCCGATAGTGTTGCAGAATTAATAATCTGATGAATATTATATTTGAAAAGAAAGCTTTTTATAGAATATTCTGGTGTTGAGAATAGACATCATTATATGTGATCATGTATAAGCGGATCTACAGTATGAATTATATGATTTTGAAATATATGAAAAAAAATATATGAAAGACTATTATGATTTTGAGTGGAAAAATTTTTAATTTTTGATCCATTTGTAAAAAAAGAAGAAGTAAGTGAATATGAAAATATTGAATTAGTGAAAGATAAAAAAGATATTTTTAAAAAATCAGACATAATTTCTTTTCATATACCACTTTTAGATTCAACAAGAAATTTCATGTGACAAAAAGAAATTAAATTATTAAAAAAAGATGTAATGGTAGTAAATACATCAAGATGATGAATAATTAATGAAAATAAATTATTAGAATTTTTATATGACAACCCTAATTCAAGTTATTATGCTGATGTTTGGGAAGAAGAACCAAATGATCCTAAGATGGATTTCTTAGATTTAGAAAATGTTTTAATTACACCTCACATATGAGCAATGACGAATAAGGCAGAAATAAATATGCACAAATTTAATTTTGATAAATAGTATATGACTTTGTTAATTAAGGAATAATCATTGTAAATAAGTGACATAATTAAGAAATAATCATATATATAATAGAAATAAAACTAAACAATTATTAAAAAAGAAATAACATAAGTTATTTCTTTTTTTCATTTTAATGAGATTTTAATGTTATAACTTTATAGTAAAAGTATGCTTTCCATTTAAATTATTAGTTTATGATTTCAAAAGTACATTCTATAACTGTAAATTGATTAGAATCTGATTTAATAGAAATAGAGGTTGATATAAATAAATGATTACCAAGTTTTACAATTGTTTGACTCCCTGATCAATGAGTTCAAGAATCTAAAGAAAGATTAAGGTCTGCTTTAAAATCTAGTGGTTGAAAATTACCAATGTCTAGGATAACTGTAAATCTAGCTCCAGCTGACATTAGAAAATCATGACCAAGTTTTGATTTTTGAATAGCAGTATGAATATTATTACATGAATGATTAATCGAAAAAAAATTAATAGATAGCTCTATTTTTATTTGAGAATTATCTTTAGATTGAAAACTTAGAAAAGTATCTAGTGTTTTACCAAGTACTATTTGAGCAAAGGATAAATGATTTAAAAGAATTTTTATTCCAAAAGAAAATTGAAAAGAGGCTTCAATTATACCTTGAATTGAAGTTATAGAAGTTGAAAATTTAATAGATGCTATATCTATGTTAAATTCTGAAAAACCATTAAAAATATCTGAACCATTAGATTTCAAAGAAATTAATAAATTATCAGATAGTATTGATGATAAAAATAACTTTAAATATATATTATGACAATCTCATGCAAAAAGAGCTTTAGAAATAGCAGCAAGTTGATGACATAATATTATAATGAATGGTCCACCTTGATCTTGAAAATCTATGTTAAGTAAAGCTTTTTCAACAATATTACCAGATATGACTATAAATGAAGCTATAGAGGTTTCTAAAATATATAGTATCTCATGACTATTAACTACTGATAATCCAATAATAACAAAAAGACCGTTTAGAACTGTACATCATACAGCAAGTAGTGTTTCTATAATATGATGATGAAGAAATGCAAAACCTTGAGAAATATCTTTAGCACATAAATGAGTTTTGTTTTTGGATGAAGTTTTAGAGTTTAATAAGTCAGTTTTGGAAGTTTTAAGACAACCAATTGAAGATTGAGAAATAACAGTTAATAGAGTTAATGCTAGCTTTACTTATCCTGCTAAATTTATATTTGTTTGATCAATGAATCCTTGTCCATGTTGATATTTAAGTGACCCAGATAAAGAATGTGTTTGTAGCTCAAGGCAAGTAGAGAATTATTCTTCAAAACTTTCATGACCATTAATTGATAGAATTGATATATTTATAGAAATACCAAAAGTTAAAACTTCAGAATTTAAAATATCTGATAATTATGATGAATCGGAAAAATCTGAAGATATAAAAAATAGGGTAGAAAAATCTAGACAAATACAATTAGAAAGATTTAAAAACACAAGTCTTACTTTTAATTCAGAAATGACAACTAAAGAGATAAATAAATTTTGTATACTTGATAAAGAATCAGATGAAATTTTAAAAAAGGCAATTTCAACTATGAATCTATCAGCTAGGTCATATTTCAGGATAATAAAACTATCTAGAACTATTGCAGATTTATTTTGAGAAAAAAATATTAAAAAGGAACATATTTTAGAATCATTAAGTTTTAGAAAAAAAGAAGAAAATTAATTTTCTTCTTTTTTTATTTATTTGTATAATAGTTTTAGTTTAAATTAGTTAACTAAAAATTGATGAGAATAAGTATTTTTGCTTCTATTTGAGCACAAAACCTTTGAGACGAACTTATATTAAAAAATGAAATTAAACTTTTAGAAAAAAAATATTGAGAAGATACTAAGTTTTCTGTATTTACTTATGATAAAAAAAATATTTTCTATAAAAAAGAGAATGTAAAATATTATGAATTCTTCCCAATAGGGATTAAAAACCCAAAAAATATTATTAAAAATAAATTAAATTTTATTGTATTTATTTTTATAACATTAATGAGTGATTTAATAGTTATTTGATGATGATGAATTATTTATGATAATGAAAATCAATTAACTAAATCTCCTTTAAAAATATGGATGTTTAGAACATTTATATTTAGAATGTTCATGAAAAAGATTGAATTTTTTAGATTATGATTAAACATAAAAGATAAAAATAATTATAAAAAAGTTAAATTTATTTTTAAAAAAGCTAATTATATTTCAGTAAGAGATAATTATAGTTTTGAATTACTAAATGAATTATGAATAAATTCTACTATAGAAAAAGATCCAGTTTTTTATGATAAAGGTAGCTATATTACAAATAAATCTTTAATATGAGTAATCAATTCTACAGATTTAACGACAAATAAATTATTAAGTTTTGATTTTAATTGAATAACTGTTTGATTAGCATTAAGAAGTTGATACTTAGTTGAAAAATCTAATCTATCAATGAGAATGGAAGAGGGAAAAATAAGAGAAATAATAAATTATATAACTTCTAATGGATGAAAAATTATATTATTACCTCATAGTTTTCATAAAAATGATATATTGGCTAATGATTTCTTATTTTTAAATAAATTTTTACATAAAAATGTATCAATAGAAAGCTCGATGGAAGATGTATATAATGTTTATAAAAATAAGAAAATTGATATTTGTTTTTCAATGAGATTACATTCAATAATTTTATCCCATGTTTATGAAATACCTTTTTTATGAATTAGTTATAGTAAAAAAACTGATGAAATATTAAAAACTTTAAAATAATTTAAATAATAAAATCATTAATATGCAATTTTTAAATAGAGAACAAGTAAAAAAAATATGATCAGAAATTAAAACTCCTGTATATGTTTATTCAGAAGAAAAATTATTAGAAGCTGCTGATAGTTTTTTAGCTTTCCCAAATGCATACTGACATACTGTTAGATATGCAATGAAGGCAAATGCAAATATAAATATTTTAAAAATATTTAAAAATAAATGATTAAAAATAGATTGTAGTTCTGAATATGAAGCATATAGAGCTTTACATGCTTGATTTAATCCAGAAGATTTGCAAATTTCATGACAAGAAACTCCTGAAAATCTAGAAGAATTACTTGAAAAGGGAGTTTTTATGGTTGCGACTAGTTTAAAACAATTGAAAGCAATAGCTTCTTTAGATATGCCATGAATTGAAATTGGTATTAGAATAAATCCAGGTATGTGATCAGGTGCATTTAAAGCAATTTCAACATGAGGTGAAACTTCATCTTTTGGTATTTGGCATGAAGATATTTTAAAAATAAAAAAGATTGCTACTGAAGGGAGATTAAAGATAAAAAAAATACATATTCATATTGGATCTGAAAATACTCCAGAATCTTGGACTGATTCAGCTAATATTGGTTTATGATTTGTAGAAAATTTTCCTAAAGCAACAATACTTGATATGTGAGGAGGTTTTAAAAAAGCAATTATGCCTTATGAGCAATCTGCTGACTTGCAAGCAATTTGAAAATCAGTTGCAGTTAAATTTAAAGAATTTTATGAAAAAACATGAAGAAAAATTCATTTAGAAGTAGAACCATGAAAATATATGGTTATAAATAGTTGTTCAGTTATAGCTAAAGTTGATGATGTGGTATCTACATGAAAAAACTGATATGACTTTATAAGAACAAATACTTGAATGACAGAGATGCCTAGAGTTCCAATGTACTGAGTTCAACAGCCAATTACTGTTATAAATGATAGTGAAAATAATAAAAATTATGTTGTTGTATGACATTGTTGTGAATCTGGGGATATCCTTACATCAAAATTATATGATCAAGAGATTATAGAAACTATATCACTACCAGAGGTTAGTTCATGAGACCTAATGGTTATAGATTGAACATGAGCATATAATGCTTCTATGAGTATGAAAAATTATAACTCATTTCCAGAAGCAGGAGAGATTATGATTATGAATGATTGAGAAATAAAAGAAATTAGAAAAAGACAAAATTTAGAAGACATTTGGAAAAATGAAATTGAGATACTTTAAAAGCAGCCTTATGGCTGCTTTTAATTTGTTTAAATGGAACTAACTTATTTATTAATACCTATTAATAAACGTAGTTCAACTAACAATTCCTCCTTTTGCTCACTATTTATATCTGGTTGTTTAAGAGCATTTATTAATCTTCTTTGCTCAAAGTCTCTTCTTATAATCATTTCAACATAACTCATTTCACATCTCCATTTCTTTTAGTAAGTCTTAGGAGTATATGTAATTGATACTAAATATCAATTTTAAAATTTATAAAAATAAAAACTACGATTTACTGCTTTCAGTAATAGGTTTATTTTGTTTATCTTTTGTTACAAAATTTACATATTTTATAAGTACTGACGCTATTACTAATAATAAAATAGCTCCACAATATTTTAATGCATATTCCGGGTGAATAAATATTTCTTTTACAAGGGTTGTGATACCAATGTATAAAAAGTACCTTTTAGGTATATGTAAATTTTCTTGGAAATATTTAAGACCAATAAATATAACTTCTACATAAATAAGTAAATAAAATACATCATCTATAAATGCTTTATCGCTTAAAGATTTATGTAATACATTATTTATAAAATCATATAATTCTTGAGCAAAAAAGATTGCTGCACTTAGTGTTAAAAGAATCATAGAAATTATGATAAAATACTCTACTATCTTAGCTAATAGTTTCCTAATCTTTTTATTTTTGTTTTCGTTTTTCTGATTTTCTTCAGACATTTGTTTCCTTTTTTATTTTTTGGAAGGGAATTATATTTATATAATCTTAATGTCAAAAATAAAAGCTACTAGAATAATGTTCTAGTAGCTTTTATTTTCCAATCAATTTCTTTTTCTCATCTATTTCTTAAAAAATCATTTACTTCTTTAAAACAATTACTTCATAAAAATCATCTATAAGATCATAGTGGAGAAGGGTGACTTGTTTCTAAAATAATATGTTTATTTTCATCAATTAATTTTTTCTTGCTTTGGGCAAAACCTCACCAAAGCATAAATATAACTCCATCTTTTTTATTAGAAATATTTTTTATAACATTGTCTGTAAAAATCTCCCAACCAACCTTTGAATGACTTGCAGGTTTAGCTTTCTGAACTGTTAAAACAGCATTTAATAAAAATACTCATTGTTTTGTCCATGGAGTTAAATCTCAAGAAGATGAAGATTCTATTCATAAACTTGAATTAATTTCTTTATAGATATTTTTAAGACTTGGAGGAAGTTTTTCTCATTCAGGGACTGAAAAAGAAAATCATTGAGCTTGATTGTCTCCATGATATGGATCTTGTCATAAAATTACTACTTTTATATCATCAAAATCTGTTTTCAAAAATGCATTAAATATGTTTTCTTCTTTAGGAAAAATAGTTATTCAACTTTCTTTGTCTTCGTAAATTTTCTTTTCTATTTTTTTAAAATAGTCTTTTGAGAATTCTTCTTTTAATATTGATTCCCATCAGTTATTTATGTTTTGAAATAAGGTCATTATTTCTTGAAATTAATAATATAACAATATACTAATATTATTATAAGATTTTATATATTTAATCAAAAAATATGAAAAAAATTATATTAATATTTATATTTTTAAGTTCTTTTAATTCAGTTTTAGCACTTGATTCTAAAACAGAATTAATAAATACTAAAGGAGTCAATATTGAAACATTTACTTTATCAAGTGATTGGTTAAATTATTATTATATAAGAAATAGTGATAATAAAGATAACTTAATTAAAAATTGAAATATATCTTATACATTTGATGATATAGAGTTACTATCACAAAATACAGGGTCCTTTTATTTTCTTTGAAAAGAAAGAGATAAGTCTTTTTTGATTAAGGATGATAAAAAAATATTGGAATATGATTCATTTGAAAAATCATCTTTTGTCTTTTCTGATGATGGAAAATATTTTTATTGTGTTGCATATGACTGATATGATTATGTTATTATATTAAATTGAGAAGAAATTGAAAGATGAATAAATTCTAATATAGATGATTTTTCTAATTCATTAAATTTTTGAGTATATATTAATTGAAATAATTTTTATAAGATTGATAAAGATTGAGATAGTGATTATATGATCGAAAAAAATTGAAAAGAAATTGGAAATTTTGATTCAGATTATAAGATTTATTCTTTTTTAGAATCTGAAGATGGGAAATCATATTATTATATAATAAATAAAGATACTACATATTTATTATTTAAAGATTGAAAAGAAATATCTAAATATAATAAAAAAATTCTAGAATGATCATTTAGAATATCAGATAATTGAGAAAAATATTATTTTATATCTGAGAATAATAATGAATATATAATAATTAAAGATTGAAAAGAAATATTTACAAGTAAGTCTGAAATTGATCCATCTCTATTTAAAATATCTAAAACATGAAATAGTTATTATTTTTTATCTACTGAAAATTATATAGATTATAACTTAAATATAAATTGAATTGAAGAATGAATTTATAATAATGTTTCTTCAGGTTGATTCAAAATTTCAGAAGATACAACTAAATATTTTTCTATTTTTGAAACATATGGTTTTGATAAATTCTCTATAAATTGAGAAGAAGTATGAGAATATAAAGAAATACATAATTTAGAAATTTCAAAAGATGGTATCAATTATTTTTACATATTTAAGGAAGATAATTTATCAAAAATAAATAAAAACTGAGAAATTATTTGAGAATATGACAATATTTATAACTTAATTATCTCAGAGGATGGAGAAAGTTATTACTACATAGCTGAAGAATCAGATAAAAAATACTTTATAAAATCTATTAATTCTAAAAGAGAAATAGTTAACAATGAAAAAATACAGATTACTGTAAACCCAATTATTGAAGAAAATAATACTTTTGAATTAAATAAAAAAAGTATTTATGTAAAAAACTTAATAATTGCTAAAACGAATTTAAATAAATCTATTAAATGAAAAAAGAATATAGAACAAATTGATAATATTGTTTCAAAGATAAATGATATTAAATTAAAAAAGCTTTATCAAAAACTTGATAAAATTGATTTGAATAACAAAAATTTTAGAAAACATAGAGATTTATTATCTTATTTAAAAAATAGGATTTGAGTTGAACTTTATATTAGATGAATTGCTAACTAAATATTATACAAAATGACAATAAAAGAGAAGGTATTACAAGAATTAAATAATAAACAATTCCCAGATTTAAAATTTCTTTTTAGCGAAGAAGTTTTAAATATTTCGATTGAGATATTAGATGAACTATTAGAAAAAGAAAAAAAGGATTTTGAAAATATACTAAATATTGAAGATGAAAAATTAAATTTTAACTTATTTGAAGATGATAGTCTTTTAGATTATTTTTGGAGCATGTTAAACCACTTAGAGAATGTTGAGTCGTCAGATAAAGTTAGAAATATAATAGAATCTTTTAGGCCTAAACTTCAAGATTTTTGAAATGAAGTTTCTTACTCAAAAGAATATTTTTCTAAATATGTTTATGTAAATGAAAATTGCGAACTAGATGAAGAAGAAAAAAGAATAATGTATCTTAGAATTAAATCATACAAAGATAGATGAATTAATTTAGAAGTAGAAAAACAAGATAGAATAAAAATTATAAATAAAAAACTTTGAAAATTATCTGATAAATTTACAAATAATATTGTAGATGAAGAAAAGACTTTTGAATATATTATTAAAGATTTTGATTCAATAAAAAATTTACCAAAGGAGATAATTGATATTGCAAAAAAAGCATGAGAAAAAAAGGGATGATATTTATTTGATGCAGATCCAACTAGCAATCAAGCATTAATGAAATATTGTACATCATGAGAGGTAAGAAAAGATATAGAAAAAGCTAGTTATTCTACTGCATCTTCTTGAGAATTTGATAATAGATGAATAGTATTAGAAATACTTAAACTAAAAGAAGAAAAAGCTAAAATACTTTGATACAATAATTTTGCTGAAATGAGTCTTAACTCAAAAATGGCTGATTCACCAGAGCAAATTTTTACTTTAGTTGAATGAGTTTCATCTAAAGCAAAATTAAAAGCAGAAGATGATTTGAAGGAATTAAAAGAGTATTTCAAAATAGATAAACTAGAGACTTATGATACTGCATACTATTCAAGAATATTAAAAGAAGAAAAATATGATTTAGATGAAAAGGAACTAAAAAAATATTTTGAATTTGAAAATGTTTTAAATTATTTACATAGTTTTATAGAAAAATTTTATTGAATCAGTATTAAAGAGTTAAAAAAAGAGTCATATAATGATGATGTAAGAATTTATGAAATTTCTAAAGATTGAAATATAATTTCTTATTACTTTTTAGATGCCTTTTATAGAAAGAATAAAAGACCTTGAGCTTGGGCTGATAATTTAAGAGATAAACTTTTCTTACCTACAAATAAAGTTCCTGTTGTTTTAAATGTTTGTAATTTTCAAAAATCAGATTCATGAAAAACAACTTTATATATGAGAGATGTTGAAACTTTATTTCATGAATTTTGACATGCTATCCATGAAATGTTATCAGAATCAAAACATTCAGAGTTGTCTTGATTCTGAGTTGAATGGGACTTTGTTGAATTACCAAGTCAACTTTTAGAAAATTGGGTTTCAGACAAAGAATCACTTAAAAAACTAGCTAAACATGTAGAAACATGAGAAAGTATTTCTGATGAATTAATTGCAAAGTTAGAAAAATTAAAACATTTTATGAGTTGAGTTTTTGTTGCCAGACAAAATGAATTTGCACTTTTAGATATGACTATTTATTCATCAAATATTCCAGATAATATAGATGATTTAGATAAACATGTATTAGAAATAGTAAATAAGTATTCTATATATCATAGGAATAATGAATATAAAATGTATTGTAGTTTCAATCATATTTTTGGTTGAGGTTATTCTGCATGATATTATTCATATATGTGGGCAGAAATAATTGAAGCTGATATATTCTCTAAAGTTAAAGAATTATGAATGTTTGATTCCAATGTTTGAAAAAAATTGCTTAGCACAATAATTGGACAATGAACTAGAAAAAAAGCATCAGAACTATTCTTTGATTTTATGTGAAGGGAAGCTGATAATAAAGCTTATATGGATAGGTATGGAATATAAAAAAGGCACTAAGAGTTTACTCTTAATGCCTTTTTTTATCGCATTATATTTTCAATATATATGCGAATGTTATCATTATACCATTTTGTTTTCATCGACATAGAGGCACCGGCCGCTATAAGTGCAATGAATAAAGATACAATAATTAATATTTCTAGTTTAAATAATTCATATCCGTAGTCGTAACGGCCATACATTGTCATCATGTATATTGTAACAAACTTGATAGATGTTTTTATTTTACCAACCAATCCAGCACCTGCTGGAGAATTTTTACCTCTAATCCTCTGACCAATATATTCAAATATTGTCATTGGAATTGTAATTATAAGATATAAAGGTTCAAGAATGGGGAAGAATCCAAAAGCATTTAACATAGGTAAATCAAACCATTTATCTGCTTCTGCATCTAGTACTTTACCTTCTTCAGTTTGCATATCACATGATCTAGCGATTTGACCATCTAAACGGTCACAAATAGCTAAAAATGTAAATATCCAAATTGATGAATATAACATTATTTCATTTTCAGTTGTAAAACCAAATATGTATAATAATAATGTTGGTATTCCTCCGTATTTTCTCCAATTACTAACCGCATTTGGAGATAACCATTTTTTATTTCTTATAAAAAAATCTTGAATTTTTTTAGATCTGGGCAATAAATACTCAGAAAGAAAAAGTACAAGAACTATTATTAAAACTATACCCGTTATTTCTACTCCAAAGCTCATTTTCATAACTTTCCCTCCTTGAGTTTTGATTTGAGTAAAAATATAATAAATTAATTTAAATTATAGTCAAATAATATTAAAATTATACTTTATATTATTTAAAAATTCATATAATAGCTTTATACTTTAAAAAGAAAAAAATATAAATGAAAATATTAGCATTTGAAACAAGCTGTGATGATACAAGTATTGCATTATTTGAAAATGAAGAACTTATAGTAATGGATACTGCTAGTCAGATTAGCATACATAATGAAACTTGATGAGTAGTTCCAGAAGTTGCAGCAAGAGAACATGCAAATGTTATATTTGATGTATTAACTAATGTGTTATCTAAATGAAAAGTTACTTTAGAAGATATTGATTATATATGAGTAACTACAAATCCTGGTTTGTTACCATCACTTTTAACAGGAACAACAGTAGCTTGAACTATATCAACAATTTTAAATAAAAAAATTATCCCAATAAATCATATTGAAGCTCATATATTTTCAAATTTTTTAGAAAGAAAAGAGGAAGATGTCACTTTTCCATTAGCATGTTTAACAGTTTCATGAGGACATAATGATATATATCTTATGAATGATATGTGGAATATTATAAAACTATGATCAACTTGAGATGATGCATGATGAGAAGCTTTTGATAAAGCTGCAAAAATGATGTGATTAGAATATCCAGGGTGACCTATTATTTCAAAACTAGCTTCAGAGTTTGAAGCAGAATTACCTAAAGATACTATTTTATGTAGTCATCCAAATTGAAATTGTAATTGTCCTGATAACGCTAGAACTTCTTTATTTCCAAGAGTTTGGCTTGTTAAAAGAGAATTTAATTTTTCTTTTTCTGGTTTAAAAAGTAGTGTAAAAAGGGAAGTTGATAAAAGAATATTAAAAAGTTGAAAACTAACATTGGATGATCAAAAAGAACTATCTTTTGAATTTGAAAATGCTATAACAGAAGTACTTGCTTGGAAATTGATTGAAGCAGCAAAACAAAATAATTTAAAAACTGTTATGTTGGCTGGTTGAGTAAGCGCAAATACAAAATTAAAAAAAGAAATTACTAAATTAGCAAAAAAACAATGATTAAAATTTATTTATCCATCAAAAAATCTTTATTGTATGGATAATGCTGCTATGGTATGAATAAATACATATTATAAAATTAAATATTGAAAATTTGAGGATAAAGTATGAGTTGTTAAAATGTAAAAAAAAGTAAGAATATATATTCTTACTTTTTTTTTAACCAAGTTTTTCTTTAATTTTCAGTGAATCTTTTAAGTAAATATTTCATGTTTCAGTTAAAATATTTTTAATAAGTTTATCTCAAAATTCAAGCCTATTATAAAAGTCTTCAGTTGAAATAATAGCATATTTTATCTTTCTTCCATAAAATGTTTCTGCTAAGAATTCTCATAATTCAGTTTTATCTATTTCTCATATTAAGAATATATCTAATATACTTTTTCAAGGATTCATTAGTTTTTTCTTAACACTTTCATTTATAATTATTAATTCTAAATCATTTTTATTCTTAAAAAATTCTTTTATTTTATCAAGAGGATTATATGATTTAACAAATATACTTACAAAATCATCTATTAAATAAAATCTTGAATTAATAAAAAATATCTTTTTCTTTAATTCTGTTTTATGCTTCAAAACTCATAATTCAGTTAAGCTATCAAGTTCTCTTTTAATAGAATTAATTTGCTCATCTAAATCTCTAGATAGTCATCTCATATGAAATCATTCATTATTTCAAGACTCATATTCTAGAAATAGTTTTTCTAGTAATTTTGTTCTACATTTTGATCAGAATATTTTAGAAATATCTATTTCTTTCATTAGGTAACATTTAAGATTTTAAATAATTTATTATTATCACTACAATGACTTATTACTCATTCAAGGTAATGATAATGTAAGTGTTCTATACTTCTTCATCAATTTCATTGTCTAATAAATGAAAAATAGTTTTTTTCTCAAAAATAATCTTTCATATATTTTTCTACATTTTTATAATCAAGGAGTTCTTCATTACTTAATTCTAAAGTAGTTGCTTTATGCTCTATTGGAAATGCAAGTAGGTTTTGTTTTTCTCAGTAATAAGGGAATTTGTTATATCTTATTTCCCAAAAATCAGTTTTAAATAAAATTATTTTTTCATCTTCTTTTTCAGAATTACAAAAAGGACAATCTTCTTTTTTAAAGTATGGTAAATCTTTAATATAATCCTTTCTATTTCAAAAAGTCATAGTTTGTATAAATAATTTAAACATATTTAAGTAAATTTACTAAATATATGTTAAAAATCAAATAATTTTGTTGATTTAATAGCCTATTTGTATATATTAGTTTTATTATATTCTATTAGTTATAAGACTAATGAGAATAATATAAATTATAAATTTTATAATAAAAATGAAAACTTTAAAACAAGAATTAGAAGATAGATGATTATTATACCAATGTTCAAATGAAAAGATGTTTGATCTATATGATAAATGAGGTGAAATGTTTTACTGTTGATTTGACCCAACTGCAGACTCTTTACACTTATGAAACTTTATAGGTTTTATGGTTGGAGTTCATATAATGAGAAGATGAAATACTTATAGAGCATTAACATGATGAGCTACTGGAATGATTTGAGATCCAGGATGAAAAGACGCAGAAAGATCTTTTTTATCTGAAGAAACTCTTGATAATAATCAAGTTGCAATTAGTAATCAAATTTGATGAATATTAAATAATCTTAAAGATTATACATGAGAAGAATTTAGTTATAATTTTGTTAACAATAAAGATTTTTATACAGATATGTGATACCTAGATTTTCTTAGAGAAGTCTGAAAATATATTACTATCAATGTTATGATGTCTAAAGATACGGTTAAAAAAAGAATTGAAGATCCTAATCAATCAATTTCTTATACTGAATTTTCATACATGTTATTACAATGATATGATTTCGCAAAGATGTATAAAGATGATAATCTAAAATTACAAATTTGAGGTCAAGATCAATGGGGTAACTTAGTAACTTGAACAGAAATAATTAGAAAAAAATACGATGCTGAAACTTATGCTTTAACTTGGCCATTAATAACTGATGCTACGTGAAGAAAATTTTGAAAATCTGAATGAAATGCTATGTTTTTAGATAAAACTAAAACTAGCCCATACTTTATCTATCAATATTTTATGAATACCTCAGATGAAGATATCTCAAGGTATTTAAAAATGTTAACTCTTATTGAAACAGAGGAAATAGATGAATTAGTTTCAAAGCATATGTTATCTCCAGAAAAAAGAGAATGACAAAAACTTCTAGCGCATAAAGTTGTAGAAATAATTCATGGTACTAAAGAGGCAGAATTGGCTCTCAGAATATCTGATTTTATGTTTTGAGGTGATAATAGGGTAGATATATTAAAAACTCTCACAGATGATGAAATACTTACTTTTCAAAATGCAATGTGAGGTTTTGAATACAATGATGAAAACCTTTTTGAAACAATAGTAACATCATGATTAGAAAAATCTAATTCTAATTCAAGAAATGCTGTTAAATCTGGAGCAATCTATATAAATGAAGAAAAAGTTGAAGATTTTAATTTAGATGTAAATTCTAAATTTATAAATGATAAAGTTATGCTTGTTAGAAAGTGAAAGAAAAACTTTAGAATACTTACAAAATAAAAAAAATACTTATTGGTTTTCCAATAAGTATTTTTTTATAGTTTTAAATTTTCTTCAATTCTTTCAATAATCAATTTGTTTATATTGCTTTGATTATCATTTATTATAGTTATTAAGTCTTCTAACTTTAATACAATAACTTCAATATCTGATAAAGCATTAATAGATGCAGTTCTTTCTTCTTCATTTAATAAAGCAATTTCTCCGAATATATCTCATGAATTTAATTCTGCAACTTTTTGTCATTTAATTGATACTGCTACTTTTCATTTTTTTAGAATATATCATTCTCAATTTGACATTTCTCATTCAATTATAATTAATTCTCATGATTTATATTCTCTTTGTTCACAATTATTTATAATTGTTTCAACTGTTTCTCTACTAAAACCATGAAATATTTTTAGTGAATAGATACTTTCTGGCATATAAAAAGTGTTAATATTTAAATTAATAAAATATTAACACTTTTTGAAGATTTATGCAAATTACATACTATATCAATCTTTTTCATATTTTTCTCTGAAATCTTTAATAAGTGCCCAGAAAATATTTTCAGTATATTTAGGAAAGTTTTTTTCATTTTCCCGAACTATTCAAAATTTTATTTTATTCCTCATTGTATCATCTCAAACAGGACAGTTACATGGTGAATATGGAATTTCTTTTTGTTTAACTAAGTTTACTAATTCTTTTTCTCTAATATATGCCATTGGTCTTATAAAAGTAACATCTCATTTACTCATTTTATTAACTAAAGGCATTATCTTTAATTTTCTACCTTCAATCATATTCATCATAGATGTTACAACTATATCATCCATATGATGTCAAAAACATATTTTAGTAGCATTATATTTTTGGCATAATTTAAACATTGCAATTCTTCTAGCATATGCACACCATTGACAACTTTGTCATACTCATTCATTTAATTTTGAATCTTCAGGAAGTTTTATATTAACTTTTTCTAGAGGTATATTTAATTCTTCTTCAAAATACTTTCTTTTTTCTTCAAAATTTATATCACAATCTATTAGAAATTCTTTAAATATATATACTCATCTAATTTCAAATTTTTCTTTTGCAGCTTTTCTATATTCATTTAATAAATATCAAAGAGCCATTGAATCTTTTCATCAAGAAACTCATAGCAATATAGTTTCTCATTCTTTTATCATTTGAAAGTCACTCAGGGCTTTACGTAGTTTTTTTAATAATTTTTTTTCTAAAGCAGACATAATAATTACTTTTAATATAAAATCATCAAGAGTCTATATATTTTTTATTTTTTAACAAATAAAAAAACTAACAATATTATATATTGTTAGTTTTTTATAAATAACTAATTATTTAGTCATTTCTTCAGTAGTAGCTTCTTCAGCAACAACTTCTTCAGTAGTAGCTTCTTCAGCAACAACTTCTTCAGCAGCTTCAACAGCAGCTTCTTCTTCAGCCATTTCTTCAGTAGCTTCAGTAGCTTCTTCAGTAGCTTCAACAGTAGTAACTTCTTCATTAGTAGTTTCTTCTGTAACTTCGTTACCACAAGATGCTAAAAATGCTAAAGATAATACACTTAATAACGCAACAATTTTTTTCATAATACATGTATTATTTATATATAAATGTGTTTCCAATTATAGATATTTATTGAATTAATCAATACACAAAGCCAATATAATTTTTTTTCTAGTTTACATTTGTATTTTATATTTTATAACTTAAAAGTGTATTTTCTGTTGTATTTTTAGAGATTTTATTTATATTTATATATATATTACTTTATTTAAATTGATTATATGAATAGAAGAAGATCTAGCTGAATTCAAAAAAATCTAAAAGATTATATTGTACCAATAATTTGATGAATATTAGTTATCATATTAATTTTTTCAATGTTCTCTTGATGATCTGATACAGTAGAGAAAAATACTAACACAGATATAGAAAATTCTATGTGATTAGAAGTAAAACTAGATTCTGATTTTGCTTCAGCTACTGTTGTTTATCCATGAGATTATAAAAAAGAAATCGAATCTGATATATCTCTTTACAAATGAGAAAAAGTTATAGTTAAAGAATGAAGCTTATCTATAAAATCTACTGAAACTAATTTTAAATTAAATAAATTAGGTGAACTAAAATATTTAGAAAGTTGAGATTATGCTTTATTCTCTGGAGATGTTTGGGTTGATACTAAAACATCAATGAATTTAGATATGAGATTTTGAAAGATATCAATATGAAAAGGATCTAATATTTCAGTTTCACAAAATGAAATGGGGTCTACAGTTTACTTAATTTCATGATTTGCAGAAGTTTCTAATCTTGTTTGAGAATCAACTGTTTTAGCTTCATGACAAAAAGTTACTGTTTCTAGATCAGATGCTTCAAATAATGATTTAGATTTATCTTTAGGAAAAGATAATTTAGATGAATATTTCTTAAGATCTGATTGGTTTTTAGTAAATGGGGGACCATCATTATTAGTAAAAGATGATAATGAAGAAGATTCAGATGAAGAATTAGTTAAACCACAAATTGTATGATCAAATAAAAATCTAATATTGTTTAATAACTTACTAGATGAATCAAATGTATCTTCTAGTTCTATAACAATTTCATGAAACTTTACTGATAATGAAATAACTAAAATAGTTTTAAATTGAACAGAAGCAAAAATAAATACAGAATTAAAAACATTTAAATTTGAAGATATTGATGTTTCAAAAAATGAAAATGATTTAGTATTCAAAGTTTATGATGATGCAAATGATATATTATCTAGATTTGTTTATACTGTATATTATGATTTAGCCGTTAATAATAATTCTAATAATTGATCTTCATCTGCATTTAAAGTTAAAACCTTCAATGTAGATGGGTGACAATTTACTTTTACATGACCAACTTCAAAAAGTACTTATACTACTTATGATACTTTTGTAACTATAAGGTGAAAAGTATTAGCTGAAGGAATTGATCAAGTTAAAGTAAATGATTATAAATTAAACTCATTTAATTGATCTACTTGGAGATACCATGCTGATACAAAGTTTAATAACCTATGAGAGGGAACTAATGTTTATGAAATTAAATATTATTCTTGATGAAAAATAGTTTACACAAATCATTTTACAATCATTAAAAAATCTAGGACTGCTCCTATAGCGGATGTTACTGATAAATCTACATGAACTATATCATGAGAAGCAACTGTTAATTAAAAAAAAGAACTCTTAATAAGAGTTCTTTTTTTAAAGTTTGAATTAACAACTACATCCACTACCACATCATTCAGGTGCACATCCTCCGCCAGATTCTCATCCTCAGATTATACTTATAAACATTGATTTAATTTCATCATCACTAGGGATAATTCATTCAAAAATAGTATCTTTAAAATCAATAGATTCTTCAACCACTATTAGTGCAGGTTCTTTTTCAATATTTAGTTCTGTTTTTAAGTCTATATCATTTGTTATTTCAACTTTTATAAAATCAGATAGTCATAGTTCTTCTAAAGAAGTACTTACTTTTCAAAGTAATTCTTTAGTATTTTCTTCATTTCAGAATAATTTTACTTCCATTATAAATTTTTACTAATTAAAAAAGTATTTGAATTATATATCAAATACTTTTTTATCAAAGTTAATTTTTAATTATGCTTCTTCGTCTTCCATTGCTGGAGCTTCTGGAGCTTCAGTTTCTACTTCTTCAACTTTAGCAGGTTTTGCTGCAGCTACAACGATATCATCTTCATTTGATAATATTTCGAATTTTGAAGAATCAATTTTTAATTCAGAAACTCTTATGTTTGAACCCATTTCTTTTAATTCAGATAAATCTACTTGAATTGAATCAACTAAATCTTTAGGTAAAACTTTAACATCGATTTCTTTCATGTGTTCATCTAAGATTGCTCATTCTTTTACAGCTTGAGATTCTCCAACGAATTCTAAAGCGATTTTAGTATGAACTTTTTCACCTTTAGTAACAGCGAAGAAGTCAATATGTTTATAATCACCTCTAACTGGGTCATTTTGAAGTTCATGAACTAGTACATCAATTTTCTTTTTATCTATAACTAAAGTTATGATATGAGATTCTCCTGATACTCTAAATAGTTTTAAAAATTCTGAATAATCAACTTTAATAGCGATTGGTTCTTGATTTTTTCAATAAACTATAGCTGGTATCATTTTTGCGGCTCTTATTTCACTTAATTTTTCCTCAGTTGTTCTAGTTTGAGCATTTAAATTTAATTTTTCCATAGTATTGATTTTGATATTTTATAAATAATCTTTTAATAAAAAGCCTGCAAATTCTATTTAAAAAACTATAATTTGCAAAACTTTTTTGTAAAATTGTTTTTTTATGTTTTAAGTTATCTAATAATTAGCTTTTCATCACTAATTTCAAAGTTTAATTTATATACTCAGTTATTGTTTAATACAATGATTTCTCAGTCATAATTTACAAAGAAATCTTTTATTTCTTTAGTAGCTCATTCTATTTGTCATATATATGTTAAACTTTGTGTATTTTTAAAATTTGTTGTATTTGGTTGAAAAATCCAAATTTTATTATTTAATAACATATATACATAGTTTAAATCATTTCTTGCTTTTAAATCTACTATACTTCATTCATTATAATCATAGTTTTCTGGAAGTCTGTTTATAACTATATTTTCTAATCTATATGGAGAAGAGAAGAACTTAACTATTGATAAATCTTTTTTTAATATATAAAATCATCAATCTATTGCAACTGATAAGATTTCTCAAATACTTGATAAATCTTCATCTTTTAGGTATCAATTTGCAGCTTTAAACTTATTTGAATAAGAAGAATGTTTATTTATTTGATTTGTATCTTGAGTTAAAGTATACAAATTTGATGAATATGTATTTATTTCTTTTGTTTTTTCCCAAGAGTCTTGGTTAATTACATCAACATAATCAAAATATCAATTTTTTGAAAACTTAACTATTTTAGACTTATTTGTTAGAATATACATTTGAGTTCATATAAATGATGCATCAACAAAATATTCATCATTGTTTAAAGAATTAAATGTATACACTTTTGCTTTTGAATTTGAACAATTTTCATAACAAATAACTCCTTTTTTATTTAATATATATTGTTTAGAATTATTTTTAAGTACTTTTACTATATTTTCATCTTTATTTTCATATATAATATTACTTGCATTTTCTTCAAATATTTCAATTTTATTAAATTGTTTTTTTAATATATTTATATTGTCTGTTATTTTTGATAAATCATTAAGAAAAACATCTTTTTCTTCAACAGCCTTAACTAAAATTTCAGCATCATTTATATTTTTTTCAAAAACATCTGGATTAGAAACATTTTCTGATGCTATTCTTAATAAATTTTTAATTTCAACTATGCTATTTTTAGCTTCTTCTTTTTGTTCAGTTTGAGTTGTTATTGAAACAAAAGTAGAGAGTATAGAATATAAAACTATTACTGATGCAGTTATTAATGATAAAAACAATATATTTTTAACAGTTTTTGTTTGTATATTTATCTTATCTTTAGCTATAAGTAAGTATCAAATAAATTGTTTTGAAAATTTATTATCCATAGTTTTTATAAATAAATCTTTAACTACTTCAAATTTATCATTTTTTTCTATGAAATTATTACTTTTAAACTTTAATGAACTAACTAAACAGTTTTCATCAAGTATTTCACTTTTTAATATATTTTTAATATTTTTGTTAAATACTTTAATATCTTCTGATAAAATTAATCAGTCAACTAAATCACTTTTTGATAAATAATTAAGTAGACTTATTGAAGAGGAAATTATAATTTCTCAATTAACTACGTTTCAGCTAGATATATAAGAAAATTCTTTTTTATTTTCTTTTTTATCAGTTAGCTCTAAAACTTCGGAGTTTTTATTTAATAAATATAGTGATGATTTTCATATATTTGAGAATATATAATTATTTTCATTTAATATTCAAATAATCATATCTAGAGAATCTTCTTTTTCTTGGTCTAATCTCCATGTTTTTAAATATCAATTAATACTTTCTAGAGAAATTGAGAAATCTTTATAAGTATCATTTGTACTTATTTTATCAATTATGTATTCAAGAGTATTATTTAAAATATTCTCAGCCAATTTTTCATTAGATGAGCTTACTAAAATAAAACAATCTAAATTTTTATCTAAATTTATATTTCTTTTTATAATTGTATTTTTCTTTTCAAAATCTACTTTTTTTACACTAATTTCAAACATTTTTTATATTAGTTTAAATACTATTCTCATTTAATAAAAATTATATAAAAAAGTTTTAAATTTCAAAATTGAAATATAATTATTTTTTAATATAATCTTATTCTAAAATATATCACTAATTTAAATAATGTGTTATTAGTAAAATGAAAAAATCTTCTTTCTTGAGAAGTTAAAGTAAGTTGATCTAAAAATGCTGCACTTCCTATTTTAGGAGCATCATTATTATTAAACTGAAAAGTTACTCTTAATAGAGTACCAAAAATTTGAGATGTTAATACTTTTTTAGATATTCTAGAATGAATTTGAGTTATCTATTCTTGGGAATGATCTACACTAACTTTAGATTCAACAAAAATCACAAATAAAAACTTAGATTTTGAAAAAATTAGAAAAATAAGATCATCTATTTTTTTACTTTCACCACTTTTACATTTCTTTTGAAATATAGCAATCCCATTTCCTGGAGGATGTAGTATTGGTAAAAGACCTATAGATGCTCATTTAAATTGATTAGAAGCTATTTGATATAATTCTGAATTTGATGGAGAAGATATAAAACTATGATGAACTCTACAAACATGAGAAAAAACTTTAAACGCTTCTTTTTGAGTTAGTTCGACAGAAAATTTAATAGTTGCTAATGTTTTAAGAGACTGAGAAACGATAATTAAAAATGCTGCAACTGAACCTCACGTTATGAATCTAATAGATTTTTTAAGAAAAGCATGAGCTGATATTAAAATCAGATACAACCATGAAATTATCATTAAATGAGTTTTTGGTTTAAAATCTAATTTTACTTTCGATGTTGTTGCTGACTATATTGAATCATGAACTTACATGGTTATTTGAGCATTAGCCTCAAAAGAATATATTGATATTATTGATGCAAGAATTGAAGATTTATATGTTTTTATAGAAAAACTTAAAGAATCATGAGTTAAAGTTGAGGATTTATGAAATGATAAATTAAGAGTATATAGATCTAAAGATCTAAAATGAGTTCAAATACAAACAAATATATTTCCATGATTTCCTACAGATTTACAATCTCCATTTTCAGTATTACAAACTCAGGCAGAATGAATAAGTAAAATTCATGAAGTTCTATTTGAAGGTAGATTAAATTTTCTTATTGAACTTGAAAAAATGAAAGCTAAAGTTGCGGTTATGAATCCTCATGAAGCATTAATATTTGGACCAAATAAACTAGCTTGATGAGCAACAGTAACTTCTTGGGATTTAAGAGCTTGAGCCGCAATGGTTATTGCTTGATTAATCGCAGAAGGTGAAACAAAAATAACAAAAGTAGAATATATATATAGATGATATGAAGACTTTGTTAATAAATTACAAAAACTTTGAGCTGATATAAAAGAAATTGAAGCTTAATTACTTCTTACTTTTAGAGTATATAATTGAGTTATATTAATTTTTAAAGCTGATTTTATGAAACCATTATGAATATTTTTAATAATGTTTTGAACAATTATTATTATATTTCCAGAAATAATTGCTTATTTATTATGAGGATTTCTTATATTTATAGGTGTAAACTTAATAACATTTTTTAAAACAAAAAAATCAAAAGATTGAGATAATTATGTAAAATTTTGAAATTATAAAATCTTTAGATAAAAGTTAACTTTTTAGTTAGCTTTTTTTTTTAATAAAAAAAAGTATAATAATTTAAATTAATAATTTATTATACCTATGATACAAGATATTTTCATATACATACTCTTAGCCATAATTTCTTTTTTTCCGATAGTAGTATGGGCTTATGTTTTTTCATATATAGATGATAACCCTTTAAATAAGAAAAGGTTTATTATTTGAATAGTTTGATGATCTTTGTCTGTTATTCCTATGTTATATATGGATAAAATAATAGATTTCTTTAGTTTTGAGAAACTAAACGTATTCTATTTTGCATCAGAAATAAAGTGATTCTTTTCAAGTTTAGAGTTCTGAATTTCCCTCAGTTTATTCTTATTTATAATAGTCTTACTTTCTTTTTTGTTAGGATGATTTATTTGAAAGAGAAGAGAATTGTTAAAAATATATCTTAAAAACGTACTTGTATTTTTATTCTTTATATTATTTCTAACAATAACTTTATTTTGACTTAATTATTTAATAGATTTAGTAGATTTCAATATAGAAAAATGAGTATCATTTTGAAATATTATTTTTGATACTTTTAAGTTAATTATATTTTATTATTTAATTGTTGCATTTATTGAAGAAACATCTAAGCATTTTAATTTTCTTCAATCGAGTGTTTTCTATATTAAATCTATAAAAGATTGAGTTTTATATGCAATATTTGTAGCATTATGATTTTGATTTATTGAAAATATGTTATATTTATATAATTATTATCTAGCATATTGATTAGGATGAGAATTATTAAAATTATTCTTCTTTCGTTCTTCTTTTTCAATAATTGTACATGTTTTATCAAGTAGTGTTGTTGCATATTACTTTTCAAAAGCATTATTACTATATAGAGAAAAAGATTTAAGTTTACCATATCTGAAAATCTTTTCTTTTGGTTTACTAACTAGTATATTATTACATTTATTTTTTGATGTAGCATTAACTTTATGATTTACATTTATAATATTTATATATTTTATATGATGATATTTATATGTAAGTAGTATCTTCTATAAAGAATAAAAAACTAAACCATATGGTTTAGTTTTTTATTTTATAGGATAAAGGTTATTTACTTCTATAATTTCCCACTTAGGATCATTCTCTTTTAATAAGTTAAACACTCATTTAAAATGAAGTAATCAGTAAGTAGTATATATATCTTTGTATTCAGAATTTACTATCTCATTAACAAGAACTTTGTTTCTTTCTTCAAGTATAACTTCAAATAATTCTTTATTTCAGAAATTATTTGTTAGTGTAGTTTGAATCTCTTCACTTGATATTAATAAATTTAACATTGCTTGGTTAACATATACCAATATTTGTAATTCTTTTTCATTTAATAATGATAATGTTTTAATTATTTCTTTATTTGCATCTAGAGGAGGAGTATTTGTTTCTTTTTTTTCTGATTTTTTTATTTTTTCATCATATAATTCTACTATTTGGTCTATATTAAGATCTACATTAAAATCTTTATCATTAACTAGTCATAGAAATTTAGAGTTATCTTGAAATGTTACACCGTATAGTTTTGAGAAATTTTTATACAAGTCTTCATCAAATTCTACTCATAATGCCTCATTAAATTTTTTAGCATTTTCTTCTTTTCCAGGTTTTACTCATTCAAAAAAGTAAACTCATCATTTTTCTTTAAAATTTTCTATATTTTTAGCTATTTCATCATAGAAGGTTTCTTTTCATATATGAACCATAGCTTGAAACTTAACTGTTTTTTCTCAATTGCTAATAGTATATTCTGGCATTTCTGCAGGGAATACATTATTTGATAAAAATGATAGTCATCAAATTGTAGAAGTTGAAATAAGTATTACTAATGATATTTTAAATATAAAATTCTTTATATATTCTCAAGACTCTATTACTTCTTTTTTTCTTAAATTATTCCACACTATATGTATGCAATAGAAAATTATTGTATAACATCAAATTGTTATTAGAAAATTTAATATTCAAGCTATATTATTTATATAAAAAGATATTGCAGAGAAAATTATTATAGTTGTAATTGAAAAAAATAGTTTAAAATTCATAAGTTTTTCTTAAAAATAGATAAAAATTAGTTTATTTATTTTTTGATTTTAATAAAATTTTTTTTATAATTAGTTTAGTTTTTAGATTATAAAAAATAATATATGAAAAAATTAATTCTAATAGTTACTTCAATTCTTATTTTATTTAGTTTTACAAATTTTGCAGAAGCATCAATCTTTACAAATGGTAGTACTGAAATAAAAATATGTGAATGAAATGAATGTTGATTAGAACAATGAGTAGATTTAATTGAAAATTCTGGTATTGATGGTGTTGTTACTGATTGAAAAGCATCAGAATATATTCAAAAAATTATTGTGTATGTTCTAACTTTTCTTAAGTTAATTGCAGTAATAATAATAATATATGCTTGATTTAATATGCTAACAGCTGCTTGAGATGATGAAAAAGCTACATCTTCTAAAAAAATGATAGTTTTTGCTATTATCTGATTAGCTATTATTTATCTAGCTTGACCAATTACTACATTTGTATTGGATGTATTTTCACAAAAACCATAATAACTAAAACCTTAAGATTGACTTTTACGAAAAGTCAATCTATTTTTTTTGTTCCAAGTTCTTAATTATGTTATCATTTATAATGAATATTATTTAATAAATAAATATGAGCGAAAAAAATTTTGTATCAAGTAAAAATAAAATGCCAGTATGAGCAATTTCATTTTTAGTTGTTGTTTTATTAGTTACTCTAGGGTTATTTTTTTATAACTACCATTTAGATAATACTAATGCTGAATTAGTTACAAAAATTGAAGAAAGAAAGTCTGATATTAGAGAACTATCTAAAGATGATAAGTTACAAGTATTTGCATTAATTGAAAGTAATAAATTTTCTATTGATGAATTAACTAAAAGAACAGATGTAACGAAATATATAATGCATTTAAAAGCAGTTGCACAAAAATATGATTTAGTATTTGAATGATTTAAATTATCTCAATGAACTTTAAAGTCTTCAGTTATTATTGAATCTAGTGAAGAATGAGGTATAGCATATACAAAAACTATTGATTTTATTAAAAATTATAGAGCTGAAAAAAACTGACTTTTTGAACTAAATTTTATTAATTCTATTGAATGAATGGATTCTATGAAATTTAACGTTAACTTTGATATAAAATAATTTAAATAATAACTTTCTAAAAAATGTCACCATTAGATAACAATAATAAACTTTTTTGATATATAATTATACTTGTAACATTATTTATAGTTGTTCTATTCACAAGAACTCAATTTATGGAATTACAAGTTAATTTAGATGAAAAAACTATGAACGAAAAATCTCTTCAAGTTGAAAGAGATGAACTTCAAAGATTAAATGATGTAAAAAATAACCTTGATGAAGATAATAAAGATATTGAAAAATATTTAGTAGATATCAAGGAAGATGAAATGATTGATTATATTTATTCTAAAATTGAAGAAGATAATCTTAAATATACTGATTGAATAGTAGTTATTAAAAGTATATCTATTTCAGAATGAGTTGTAAATGAAATGTGATTTAAAGAATCAGATATTACATTAAACCTTAGAGTGCCTTCTGAGAATAGAATGTTTAAAGTTGTTGATTTCTTTTCTAATAAAGATTCAAAATATAAATTCTTTATTAACTCTTTTTCTTATCCAAATACTGATACAGAATCAAGTTTTAATATAACTTTACCTTTAAAAGTTTTTTATAAATAATTATGGAAAATAAAAACGAAAAAAAAGATATCATTCTTTTTAAAAATGTTTGATTAATAGATAAATATAACTTTTATGAATATATAGCAGTTATGTTAGAAGGTTGAATCTGAGTTACTGAATCTTTAGAATCAGTAAATTCAAAGATATCTAGCCCATTTTTTAAGGAAAAAATTTCTGAATTAATTACATATATTTCTTCATGAGATTCTTTTTCTAAATCTATGAAAAAGATACCATCTATATTTACTTCATGAGAGATTTCAATTATTGAAGCAGGTGAGACAACATGACAACTTTCAAAATCTTTGATGAAATTAAGTGAAGATTTAAAAAAAGTACATGACCTAAGAAACAAAATTAAAGGAGCACTTACTTATCCAATAATTATATTCTTGTTTCTTATATTAGCATTAAGTATTGTTCTTACATATGTTATTCCTGCAATTAAGCCTCTCTTTGAAGATGCTGATGTTGCGCTACCTTTTTCAACTAAAGCACTGTTAGCTACCTCAGATTTTATGATAAATAATTTTTGGGTAATTCTTCTATTCATTGCAAGTGTATTTGTTTTCTTTGTATGATATAAAAATACTAAAAAAGGGAGAGAATCTTTAGAATGATTTGTTTTTAACTTTCCTTTGATATGAACTATTTATAAAAATTATATATTAGCGAATATTGCTTCAAACCTATCAACGCTTATATGATCAGGAGTAAATATTGTTAAGAGTTTATCATTAGTATGAAAATCTACTAATAGTTTAATTTATCTTAATATATTTGAAGAAATAATAGTTAAAGTATCTAAATGAGAATGAATTGTTAAGTCAATGGAAGATGTTGATCCTCATAAAATTTATTTCCCATCTGATTATTTACAAATGTTATCAGTTTGAGAAAGAACGGCTAGTATTGAAAATATAGCATTAAAATTGAATAATCAATATCAAAAAGAAGTTGACTATTCATTAGCAAGGTTAACAAAATGGATTGAGCCAGTTGCTATATTATTTGCAGGTTGATTTATCCTTTGGTTTGCTTTTGCAATATTTTGAGCAATACTAAAAGTAACACAAGCTGTTGGTTAGATTATAAAACTAAAAATTAATTTTAATTTTTAGTTTTTTTTGTATAATAAAACCAATAATAAATTATAATAATTTTTATGGTAAAAAAGGTTAATGCATTCACTTTAATTGAACTTTTAGTTTCTATGACTATTTTGTTTTCTATAATGTTTTTGACATATATTCCGTATAATCATTATCAAAATAAAGCAAAATTAAAACTTACTTCTCGTGAGATATCTCAAAGTTTTTATGAGGCTAAAACTATGGCTGTTTCATGAGTTAAAGATGAGACAAATAATAGAGCTATGTGAATATATATAGAAAATGTTAGTTGAAATAATACATATTTAACATTTTTTTCTTATCCACATGATATAGAAACTGATAATATTAATAATATTGTTTCTTGAGATATTAAAATAATTAAAGTAAAAGAAGTTCAGCCATGAGTTAGAATAAATAATTTATGATGACATAATAACTTACTATTCTTTTTTGAATCTATAACTTGAAAATCTAGAATTTATACATTTACATGAGCTGGTAAAACAGAAATTTTAGATACTCAAATTCCTATTATGTTTTCTTATAAGGATGCAATATCTCCAACATTACAAAGAAGGATTACTTATTTTACTGAAACTAATATAGTTGATTATAATTAATTATGAGAAAAAAAGATAAAAAAGCATTTTCAATTTTAGAAGTATTAGTATGAATATTCATTTTTTCTATGTGAATAATCAGTGTATATTCTATAATAATAACTACTTTAAATTTAAATGATTATAATAAAAATTATATAATCGCATCAAGTTTAGCTAGGGAACAACTAGAATTAGTTAGAAATATTCGTGATAGTAATTATAAAAAAATTCAAATATATAATCAAATAAATCCAAATTCAGACAACCATACAAGATTATTTGAATTTGATAAATATTATAAAGTTGAGAATGATCTAGCATCAACAGCTACATTTCCGATATCAGTTGATGAAATAACTGATTTTTGAGAATGAAAAGCAAACTTGAGTACAAAAATGCAAGACTACAAACTATGTATAGATCCAAATAATTTTTATACATATTCATGCTCAGTTTGAAATAAACAAACACCTTTTTATAAATATATTAAAATCGAAAAGGTTAAGTATAATGATTGATCTGATATAACTATAAGTTCTGCTTTTAAAGTAACATCTAAAGTTATATGGTATATGAAAGGATACCATGAATTTGAAATTGATGCTATATTTACAGATTTTAAGAGACTATAAACTATGAAAAAAATAAATAAATGATTTACATTAATAGAAGTAATAGTTTCAGTAACAATATTTTCTATAATGATGGTTTCAATGATATCAATATATATATTGAGTT
>Ga0193962_1000134_pt1 | contig 32168 bp, 24 predicted proteins | sample FB_5_MG_FD_140335 | JGI IMG/M metagenome (GOLD analysis project Ga0193962, IMG submission 140335) | Microbial mat bacterial communities from the Broadkill River, Lewes, Delaware, United States - FB_5_MG | ecosystem: Environmental > Aquatic > Freshwater > River > Microbial mats | place: USA... | reverse complement strand
TTCTTCTTTCTCTATCGGTAGTTTCCATAGAAATAGCTTCTGAAAACACTCTGAAAGTACTGTTATCAATAACACCATCTATACCTTCAATATTTCCTATCATATCATTATTTAAAACTCCAATAATATCCCAATTATTCTTTTTAGCATATTCAGCTAATATTTTTCCCCCATACAATCCTTGTTCTTCTCCTGATAGCCCTACATAAATAACTGAAACTGGAAATTGATATTTGCTTAATATACGTGCTGCTTCCATTGCTCCGGCAACACCACTAGCATTATCATTAGCACCAGGCGAATCTGAAGTATAATTATTTGCATTAGATACCCTAGAATCAATATCTCCTGACATTATTACAAAACTATTTGGATATTTAGTACCTCGTTGTATGGCAACCACATTAACAACTTTGGTATCTTTTGTTATTCGCCTACCATCATTTTTTACAAGATCACTAATATATTTTACATCCAAACACCCATTACAATCTTTAGAAATTTCATCAAAACTACTTTTAATCCATCTTCTCGCAGCTCCAATTCCTCGAGTCGAAGAAACTGTATCTGACATTGTGTGCCTAGTTCCAAATTCAACTAGTTTAATTATGTCTTTTTCAATTCGTTCAGCGGAAGTGGCTGTTGAAATTTCATTCAACATTTCACCAACCTTAGATTGTGAAAATCCAGATACTGTAATTGTTAAAATAAAAATATAAACAGTGTGTTTTAATAGTTTCATAAGAATTTATTTTAAATATTTTCTATGGTATGTACAACACTTTCAAGCATTTCTTCTGTAAAATCTAAATGAGTAACCATTCTAAGTTTTCCTTGTCCCATTGAAATTAGTTGAATTCCCGCATCATTTAATCTACTAATAAATGCTTTTTCATTTATAGACTCAATAACATTAAAAATAACTATATTAGTTTCAATAGGCTCTACATTCTTTATTAACGGACAATTATTAAGAGCTGCTCCTATAATTTTAGCTCTAGTATGGTCAATTGCGAGTCTTTCAATATGATTATCTAATGCATATATACCTGCTGCAGCCAAATATCCAACTTGCCTCATAGCACCTCCAAATAATTTTCTAATTCTAAAAGCTTGTTCAATATGACTCATTTTACCTAACAACACAGAACCAACCGGTGCTCCTAAACCTTTTGAGAGGCATATTGATATGGTGTCAAAAACTTTTCCATACTGTTCAGGAGTTTCTCCTTTGGCCACTAAAGCATTAAACAGCCTTGCACCATCCATATGGAAAGCCAATTTATTTGATTTACATATTTTTTTAATTTTTACAATTTCTTCATAATCCCAGCAAGCTCCACCTCCTTTATTTGTAGTGTTCTCAACTGCAACTAATCTTGAATATGGCACATGAATATCAGATCTACCGCTAGACACAGCTTCTTTTAATTGTGCAGCTGTAAACATTCCTCTTTTTCCATCTATTAGATGTGAAGTTACTCCTGCATTAAAAGCGGCTCCTCCGCCCTCATAATTATAAACATGAGCATATTTATCACAAAACATCATATCTCCAGGTTGGGTATGTAATTTTATGGCAGTTTGATTTGCCATAGTTCCTGAAGGAAAAAATAAGGCAGCTTCCATACCAAACATTTTGGCTATTTTATCTTGTAGTTTATTAACAGTGGGATCAGCATTAAACACGTCATCTCCAACTTCAGCCTTCATCATTGCTTTTAACATTCCGTTTGTTGGCTTGGTTACAGTGTCGCTTATTAAATTTATTTGCATAGATTAAAAATGAAAGGTTATTTTTGTATTACTTAATTCATAAAATGATATCAAACGAACATATAAATAAGTTACAGGAACGCCTAGGCAAGTTAAAGACTTACCTTGATATTGACAAGAAAAAAATTGAAATATCAAACGAAGAAGAAAAAACTGCAAATCCAGATTTTTGGAATAATCCAAAAGAAGCCGAAATTGTAATGAAAGAGCTTCGAATGAAGAAAAAATGGGTAGAAGATTATCAAACAATTTCAACAAATTTAGATGAAATTTCTATACTTTTTGATTTTTATTCTGAAGGTGAAGCTTCGGAAGAAGAAATTGAAACTCTTTACAATGCTACAATTCTTTTAATTGAGAATTTAGAATTCAAAAATATGCTTTCTGAAGAAGGAGATAGTTTAAGTGCTGTTCTTCAAATTACTGCCGGAGCTGGCGGTACCGAAAGTTGTGATTGGGCTGAAATGCTAATGCGAATGTATTTAATGTGGAGTGAAAAACAAGGTTTTAAAGTTAAAGAATTAAACTTTCAGGCAGGTGATGTTGTTGGTATCAAAACTGTAACAATTGAAATTGAAGGTGAATTTGCTTTCGGATATTTAAAAGGTGAAAACGGAGTACATCGTTTGGTTAGGATTTCACCCTTTGACAGCAACGCTAAAAGACATACCAGTTTTGCTTCTGTTTATGTGTATCCTTTAGCTGATGATAGTATTGAAATAAATATCAATCCTGCTGATATTGATATTACAACAGCAAGATCCAGTGGTGCTGGTGGTCAAAATGTAAATAAAGTTGAAACCAAAGTTCAATTATGGCATAAACCCTCTGGGATACAAATTTCATGTTCAGAAACTCGTTCTCAACATGAAAATCGCGATAGGGCCATGCAAATGTTGAAATCTCAATTGTATGAAATTGAGTTAAAAAAACAGCAGGAAGCTCGTCAGGACATCGAATCTGGAAAAATGAAAATTGATTTTGGTTCTCAAATTAGAAATTATGTAATGCACCCTTATAAACTTGTTAAAGATGTTAGAACTGGACATGAAACGGGAAATGTAGATGCTGTAATGAATGGTGACATTGACAGTTTTATCAAAGCATTTTTAATGGAAAAAGGACAAAAAGACACTTCAAACGAGTTATAATGAATTCTAAAATTGAAACAATTATTTTTGATTTAGGAGGTGTTTTAGTTGATTGGAAGCCTGAATATGTTTACCGAAAAGTTTTTAATAATGATGAAAAAAAAGTACAATGGTTTTTAAATACTGTTTGCACTCCTGAATGGAATATTGAACAAGATGCAGGAAGAACTATTGAAGAAGGTGTTAATATAAAAATAAAAGAATTCCCACAATATGAAGAATGGATTCGTTTATTCTATAACGAATGGCACAACATGTTTTCTGGTCCAATACAAGATAATGTTGAATTGTTTAAAGATTTAAAAAATTCTGGGAATTATAATATATATGCTTTGACTAATTGGAGTGCTGAAAAATGGGATTTAGCATTAGAATTATTTCCTTTTTTCAAAGATTTTGATGGTGTTGTTGTATCGGGACGTGAAAAGACCAGAAAACCATTTCCTGAAATATATACGCTCATTTTAAATAGATTTAATATAAACCCCAAAAGCACCATCTTTATTGATGACAATTTTGATAACGTTCAAGCTGCTAAAACATTAGATATACAGAGTATACGTTACACTCCTTCCGTTGACTTAAAATTAGAACTTAAAAAATTTAATGTTCAATAAAATAATAGTTATTTCTCTAATATATCCTAATGTTTAAAACCATTTTTATAGGAAACACCAACACAATTTAACAAACAGTAAATTAATTCACATAAAATGTTGTTAATTCGCAATAATTTGTATTTTTACGTTTAGAAAAAGATTAAGTTTTCGTTAAGAAAATTTAAAAATAAAGTTGCTAAAAATAATTAATTAATGTTTTTTTATGAAAAGACTATTTTTGATGCTAATTATATTGATTCCATCTCTCATAATTAGCCAAGAAAAAAATACTGCCCAGTATACAATAACAGGTAAAATAATCGATGCTAATACCCAATTACCTTTAGAACACGCAACAATACTTTTCAAGGCTACCAATTCTGATCAAATTAAATTTGGTGGAATAACCAATCAAAGAGGAAAATTTTCGATTGATGTTTTAAAAGGAGATTATAATGCTTCGGTTGAATTCCTATCTTACTTAACAAAAAAATTAAACCTAAATTCTATAACAGAAGATTTAAACTTAGGTACCATTGAACTTGAAATTGATACAGAATATTTAGATGAAATTGAAATAATTGGAGAAAAAAAGACCTTAGAATTTAAGCCTAATAAATTTGTTTTTAATGTTGCTAAAGATGCTTCTTCAGCCGGTTCAATGGCTACAGATGTATTAAATCATATACCTTCTGTTACCGTTGATCCTTCAGGAAGTATTACAGTTGGAGGACAAGGGCAAGTACAAATTATGATCAATGGAAAAACATCATCACTTTCTACACCACAAGCCTTAAAATCGTTACCAGCAGGATCAATTGAAAATATAGAAGTAATCACAAATCCAGGTTCTAAATATAAATCATCATCTCTTAGTGTTATAAATATTATTTTAAAAAAAGGAAAAGATGAAGGCTTAAATGGTTCAATAACTTTAACTGGTGGATATAAAGATCATTTCGGCGGATTAATTACATTAAACAACAAAACAAAACACGTAAATTTTTTCACGAATGCTAATTACTTTCACAGAAATACAGTTACACTTTCTAATTCTAATTCAGAATATTTTAACAACGGTATAACCTCTTCATTTTTAGAAGAAAATAGTGAATCAAATAGTAAAGGTGATGGTTTCTATACGACCGTTGGTATGGATTTTTATCTTTCTAAAAAAACCACATTAACAACAAGTATAAACTACCAAAACCTTACAAATAAAAGTAATACTAAAACGGTATCAAATATTTTTGATGAGATCTACACTGAAACAAATTCAAATACAAGAAATCATTTGAGTAGTTTAAATAATGAAATGGTTGAGTTTGTTGCCGATTTCACTCATAATTTCAATAAAAAGGGACGTCAATTTTTAACTTATATTACTCATACCATTGATAACGATGATTTCAAATATGACATAATCAATAGCAATAATACAGATTTCACCGACGAAAAAAACATTGAAAATAATGAATATAAGAGTACTTCAACTTATTTCGAATTTATTAATCCAATGAGTAAGTATGCTACTTATACTATTGGGTATGAAGGTGATTTTACTAGAATTCCTTTTTCATACCAAATTAATGATGAAGTTAGTGAAATAACTCACGATCAAACAAAACATTCTGCTTATATAGATTATGAATTTGAACAAGAAAAATTATATTTAAATCTTGGAGTAAGAGCAGAATTTACTAAGTTAAAAGTTGATTATATTACTTTAAATAAATTACAAGATGACGATTATACCGATTTTTCACCATCTGCCTCAATCAACTATTCATTTTCAGATTCAAAAAGCTTATCGTTAAGTTATAAGAGACATGTTCTAATTCCTGATTATAAAAGATTACAACCTTTTGAACAAAAATATAGTGAAACGTCTTCCTTTATGGGAAATCCAGATTTAGATCCATTGTATTGGGATGCTTTTAGTCTATCTTATTCATATTATGGAAATAAATTTTCTTTTTCACCTAGATTCTTTTTTTCAAGATATAACGGATACTGGCAGGATGTAACCTACGAAACTGGTGAAAATCTTAATGGAGTTAATAAAGTTATCACAACGCCTGTTAACCTAGGAATTGTTGATTATTATGGTATCAACCTTACTTCAAGCTTTAAAGCAAGTAATATTTTAAATTTTACTGGGAATGTAACTATTTTAAAATTTGACCAAAGTGGTATTTTTGAAACTATTAACAAGGCTAATCAACCAATTGTATTAGATTATACTCATGCCAACTTTAATGGAAACTTTAGTTTATTTACACAGTTAAAAATACCAAATGTGTTTAATTTACAAACAAACATTAAACACTATTTAAATTCTAAAGGTTCTTTTTCAGAAAGAAAGGCATACACCCATGCTAGTGCTGCCATTAACAAAGACTTATTTGACAAAGAAGCTTCAATTAGTTTAACAGTTGATGATTTATTTTTATCGAAAGAAACAAATAGAGACCGTTTTGATACTAATTATTTTTCTCAAAGTTTGATTAAAAATAAATACCGCACCATTCTGCTTTCTTTTACCTACAGATTTAATCAAAGTAAAAAAGAAAGAAAAATTGATTTTAGTAAAAAGGATATAAAACCAACTTACTAAGTTATTTTTGCTTTAATATTTTAACTAAAAAATACACTTATGAAAATATATCATAATCCACGCTGTAGTAAAAGCAGACAAGGCTTAGCAATTTTAGAAGAATCTAAATTAGAATTTGAAGTAGTTAATTATCTTAAGACTCCTTCAACAAAGGAAGAATTAACTGAAATTTTAGAGTTATTAAAAATTTCACCCATTGATTTAGTTCGTAAGAATGAAGCAATTTGGAAAGAAAACTACAAAGGCAAAAATCTAACAGATAATCAGGTTATTGATGCTATGGTAGAAAATCCAAAACTAATTGAAAGACCAATTGTAATTAACAATGGGAAAGCTGTAATTGGTCGTCCACCTGAATTAATTAAGACTATATTATAAACTTTAAGTTTTTCTTAACACATACAAAACTCACTAAAATGACAAAATTTCGTGTCATTTTAGTGAGTTTTTCAGTTAATATTCAAAATATCAACCAAATATCCCCTACAAATAGCTATTATTGATATTTAAAGGTTCATAGTATAAAAAACAATCGTTAACACTCATTAACATAAATAACATATAACACTAATTATATTTGTAAACACTATGAACAATCCAATTTATTATATAAATGAATAAAATAATTACACTTTTAATCTGTTTGATTTTAACCTTTAACACTCAAGCTCAACAGAGAGGTAAACAATTACCTCAAGTAACAGTTTCAGGAAAGGTTATAGATCAAGAAACGAAACAAGCTTTAGAATATGCTACCATAATATTTGCACCTGTAAAAGGAAAAAAAATAACTGGTGGTATCACAGATAAAAATGGGAAATTCGATATTCAAGTTTCAAAAAGTACTTATAACATAAGTGTTGAATTTATATCTTTTAAAACAAAAACTATTAAAAATAAAAAAATAGATGCTGACACAAATTTAGGCACTATTTTATTAGAAATTAATGCTCAGGCTTTAGATGAAGTTGAGATTATTGCAGAAAAAAGCACAGTTGAAATACGTTTAGATAAAAAAATATATAATGTTGGAAAGGATATGACCGTTAAAGGAGGTTCTGCATCCGATGTTTTAGACAACGTCCCCTCAGTTTCAGTGGATGTTGAAGGTAACGTTAGTTTAAGAGGTAATGACAATGTTAGAATTTTAGTTAATGGAAAACCTTCAGGTTTAGTTGGTCTTAGCGGTACAGATGCTTTACGTCAATTACCTGCAGATGCCATTGAAAAGGTCGAGGTAATTACTAGTCCCTCTGCAAGATATGAGGCTGAAGGTACAGCTGGTATTTTAAATATTATTTTAAGAAAAGGCAAAGCTCAAGGATTTAATGGTTCATTCTCTACTTATGCTGGAATACCAGATAATTTTGGAGTATCTACCAATTTAAATTATAGAACAAAAAAGGCCAACTTCTTTACAAATACAGGTTATAGCTATAGAAATGCTCCTGGAAATTCATTTTCAAATGTGACATATTTTGATGATTTAGGTACTATAAACTCTTTCCGAAATGAAGAAATAGAATATGAGAGAGAAAGAAAAGGTTTTAATACGAGAGTTGGAGTTGAATACTTCTTAACTGATAAAAGCTCAATAACAGGAACATTTTTATATAGAAAATCTGATGGAGATGACATTGCTACAAACTTAATCGATGAATTAAATGCTTCTAATATTCTTTTTAAATCAAGGGTACGTCAAGAAAATGAAAGTGAAGAGGATAAAACCATTGAATATAATCTTAATTACACAAAGGATTTTAATAAATCAGGTCACAGATTAACATTAGATTTTCAGTATGGAGAAAGTGAAGAAAATGAATTTACGTACATTACCGATTCAGATAGCTATCCTATAGCTATTATAAATGATCCTGAAAGAAATTCGACAGATGAAAAAGACACTGAATATCAATTTAAAGGAGATTATACTTTACCGATTGATGAGAATACAAATTTTGAATTAGGGTTTAAAATAGATTTAGATAAATTAAACTCTGATTATTTAGTGGAAGAATTTATAAATGATGAATTCATTAACAACACAAATTTTTCTAACACTTTAAACTTTGAACAAAACGTATTTGCATTCTATTCTCAATTTGGAAAAAAAATTAATAAGTTCTCCTATTTATTAGGTTTAAGAGCCGAAACAACGGATCGGAAAATTAGTTTAGTTCAAAGCAATGAAACATTTAATAAAAAATTCACTGAATTATTCCCTACGGTAAATTTAGGACTGGAATTAAACGAAACTGAAAGTATTACTCTTGGATATAGTAAAAGATTAAGACGACCAAGACATTGGTTTTTAAACCCTTTCGAATCTAGAACCAGTGAAACTTATATTAGAAGAGGTAATGTTAACCTTGATCCAACCTATACAAATTCATTTGATTTAGGTTATTTAAAACGTTGGAATAAATTCACATTAAATTCTTCTCTTTACTACCAACACTCAGTGAATAATTTCCAAATGGTTCAAACTGAAGAATTAAGACAAGTTAACAATGAAGAAACCGTTGTAATTATAAGAACACCTATTAATTTAAGTACCCAAGACAGGTTTGGTTATGAGTTTACAGCTAATTACAATCCTTTTAAATGGTGGAGAATTTCAAACAGTTTTAATTTTTTTAAAGCAGTAACTAAAGGAGACTACAATAATGTCAATTATGATTCAGATGACGTAACATGGTTTACAAGATTCACTTCAAGAATTTCATTACCAGGAAAAATTGAATGGCAAACGCGAGGAATGTATAGAGCGCCATATGAAAGTGCCCAATCTAAACGTGAAGCAATGATTATGTTAAATTTAGCTTTTAGTAAAGATATATTGAAAGATAAAGGAACACTATCTTTAAATGTTAGTGACTTATTAAATTCACGTAAACGAAAATCGGAATCCTTTACTCCAAATACTTATACGACTGGAGAGTTTCAATGGAGAGAACGACAAATTTTATTAAATTTCACATACAGATTTAATCAAAAGAAAAAAAGATCTCGCCAGGGAGATTATAGCAGTGGTGGAGAAGAAGAAATGTTTGGATCATAGCATAAAAAAAAGGACAATTATTAAATTGTCCCTTTTTTTATATTTTATTTAAAGCTTATTCTTTAGAAGCTTCAACTTTACCTTCTTTTCTATATTTCCAAGATTCTCTAAAATAACCTACTAACCAATAAGGAATAATAAAGGTGATTAAAAAAATCATTAACCAAAATCCCATTGTGAAGATTGTTAAAAATACTAGAAACCCTGAAAATTGTGATAAATCCATACTAAATGAATGATGTTTTATGTTAGTGCTACAAAACTAATATTTATTTTTAACTTTTTACAAAAAGTTTTTATTTTTTTTAAATGATATTTCTCATCAAAAAATATAAAAAAAAGACACCTATTGAACAAAGTTCTTAGGTGTCTTTAATTTTCAGATAATATGTTTCTTTTATTTATTTAAATTCAGCAAAGAAATCGTTCCCTTTATCATCTACTAATAAGAATGCTGGGAAATCTTCAATTCTAATTTTACGAACTGCTTCCATTCCTAATTCTGGGAAATCAACTACTTCAACAGATTTAATACTATTTTTTGCTAATATAGCCGCTGGTCCTCCAATTGATCCAAGATAAAACCCACCGTTTGCTTTACAAGCATCGGTTACTTGCTGTGTACGGTTTCCTTTTGCAACCATTACCATACTTCCTCCAACTTTTTGGAAAGGATCTACATATGGGTCCATACGACCCGCTGTTGTAGGTCCAAAACTACCAGACGCCATTCCTTTTGGTGTTTTTGCAGGTCCTGCATAATAAATAGGATGATTTTTAAAATACTCTGGCATTTCTTCACCGTTAGCTAACATTTCACTAATTCTGGCGTGTGCCATATCACGAGCAACAATTAATGTTCCTCTTAGGTTGAAACGTGTTTTAACAGGATGTTTTGAAAGTTCCTCTCGAATTTTTTCCATTGGTTGATCTAAATCAAGCTCTATGGCATCTGCTAAATGCGGTGCTTCCTTTGGTAAATATTGTTTTGGATTTTTTTCTAATTGCTCTAAGAAAATACCTTCTTCAGTAATTTTACCTTTTACATTACGATCTGCACTACAGCTAACACCCATTCCTACTGGACAAGATGCGGCGTGACGAGGTAAACGAATTACACGGACATCGTGGACAAAGTACTTACCACCAAATTGAGCTCCTACTCCACTTTCTTGGCAAATTTTTGTAATTTTCTCTTCCCATTCAAGATCACGGAAAGCCTGTCCTCCATCATTACCTTCAGTTGGTAAATGATCTAAATAACCTGCCGATGCTTTTTTTACAGTTGCTAAGTTAGCTTCAGCCGAAGTTCCACCAATAACAAATGCTAAATGGTAAGGAGGACATGCTGAAGTTCCTAAATCCATAATATGATCCTCAACAAATTTGGTTAAGTTTTCTTCAGTTAACAAAGACTTTGTCATTTGATACAAGTAAGTTTTATTACCTGAACCACCACCTTTTGTCATAAATAAGAATTCGTATTTATTACCAGTACCAGCATAAATATCGATTTGGGCAGGAAGATTAGATCCAGAATTTTTCTCTTTTAACATGGTTTGAGGAACAATTTGAGAAAAACGAAGATTGTCAGTTTGGTACGTATTGAACACTCCTTTTGAAATATATTCAGCATCTTCTACTCCTGTGTAAACATCTTCTCCTTTTTTACCAACGCAAATTGCAGTACCTGTATCTTGACAAGTAGGTAATTCACCATCTGCAGTAACCATTTGATTCAACAACATTGTATATGCAACAAAACGGTCATTATCAGTAGCTTCAGGATCTTTAAGAATAGTCTCTAATTTTTTTAAATGAGAAGCACGTAGGTAAAATGAAACATCATGATATGCTTCTTGTGAAAGTAACTCAAGACCTTCAGGTGCAACTTTTAAAATTTTTCTCCCATCAAAATCCACTAAAGAAACGTGCTCTTTAGTTAGCAAACGATACTTTGTAGTATCCTTTGTAATAGGAAATGGCTTTTGGTATTTAAATTCAGACATCTTATATAATTTTATTATAATTCAATTTTATCTCTTGCAAATATACAATTGAAGTAGAAAATAGTTGTTAGAAAAAAGGTTTATTTAACCTTTTTCTTTACAAAAACTGAAACATTTTAATGAATATCAAAAGTAACATTAGCAGGTTTTTTATTCTTTTATAAAACCACTAGTAAAGATTGTTATTTTGAACTTAATACAACATCAATATTTATTAATATTAATAACTATATTTAAAGTAATGCTAAAAAAGTCTTGAATCAAATAAAAAACACCACAATACCATGAAATATAGAATAGAAAAAGACACAATGGGAGAGGTTAAAGTTCCTTCAGATAAGTATTGGGGAGCCCAAACAGAACGTTCAAAAAATAACTTTAAAATTGGTCCTTCATCGTCAATGCCCATTGAAATAGTTTATGGGTTTGCTATTCTAAAAAAAGCAGCAGCTCATGCCAATTGTGAATTAGGTGTTTTACCTAATGTAAAAAGAGATTTAATTTCTACTGTTTGTGATGAAATTTTAGAAGGTAAACTTGATAATCAATTTCCATTAGTAATTTGGCAAACTGGTTCAGGAACTCAGAGCAATATGAATATTAATGAAGTAATAGCTAATAGAGCTCACGAAATTGCCGGTAATATTATTGGAAAAGGTGAAAAAACCATTCAACCAAATGATGATGTAAATAAATCGCAATCAAGTAACGACACTTTCCCTACTGGGATGCACATTGCTTGCTATAAAATGCTTGTTGACACAACAATTCCTGGAATTGAAAAACTAAGAGATACGCTTCAAGCAAAATCTAAAGAATTTAAAGACGTTGTAAAAATTGGACGTACACATTTAATGGATGCCACTCCTTTAACAATCGGACAAGAATTTTCTGGTTATGTATCTCAATTAAACCATGGCTTAAAAGCATTAAAAAATACTTTACCACATTTAGCTGAAATTGCTTTAGGTGGAACTGCAGTTGGTACAGGATTAAATACCCCTAAAGGTTACGCTGTTTTAGTTGCTCAAAAAATTGCAGATTTTACTGGATTACCGTTTGTTACAGCTGAAAATAAATTTGAAGCGCTTGCAGCTCATGATGCAATTGTTGAAAGTCACGGTGCTTTAAAACAATTAGCTGTTTCATTGAATAAAATAGGAAATGATATTAGAATGATGGCTTCTGGCCCTCGTTCAGGAATCGGGGAATTAATAATTCCAGCTAATGAACCGGGAAGCTCAATTATGCCAGGAAAAGTAAATCCAACTCAATCTGAAGCATTAACAATGGTTTGTGCTCAAGTGATGGGAAATGACGTTGCCATAACAGTTGGTGGAACTCAAGGTCATTATGAATTAAATGTATTTAAGCCTATGATGGCTGCAAATTTTTTACAATCTGCGCGTTTAATTGGAGATGCTTGTGAAAGTTTTAATGAAAATTGTGCAATTGGAATTGAGCCCAATCATACTCGCATTACAGAATTATTAAACAATTCTTTAATGTTAGTGACTGCTTTAAATACTAAAATTGGGTATTATAAAGCTGCTAAAATTGCAAATACTGCTCACGCAAATGGCACTACATTAAAAGAAGAAGCTGTCCGTTTAGGTTATGTTACTTCTGAAGAATATGATGCTTGGGTAAAACCTGAGGAAATGATAGGCTCTTTAAAATAATATATTAAAATTTAAGCATAAAAAAAGCCTTGAATTTCTTCAAGGCTTTTTTATTATTTCTTTTAATCTATTTGATCAAATTATAAGATTGTTTTGAAATTTCAACCTCTTCATTTGTAGGAACAATTAAAATTTTAGTTTTTGATGATTCTTTATGAATCTCAATAATTTTTCTTGCTCTAACATTATTCTTTTCTTCATCTAATTCAATTCCAAAGTAATCCATATCAGTACAAACTAATTTTCTGATTACATCTGAATTTTCACCAATTCCTGCTGTAAATACAATAGCATCTAATCCGTTCATTGCAGCAGTAAATGATCCAATGTATTTTTTGATTCTATAAGCATTCATATCTAAAGCTAATTGGCACTCTTTGTTACCTTTTTCTGCTTCAGATTCAATATCTCTTAAATCACTATACCCAGTTAAACCGAACATTCCGCTTTCTTTTTGAAGCATTGTTTTAACTTCCGTTAAAGAATATCCTAAATTCTCAACTAAATGAAAAATAATAGCCTGATCAACATCCCCACTTCTACTTCCCATAATTAAACCTGAAACTGGTCCAAATCCTAAAGTGTGCTCAACACTTTTTCCATTTTTAACAGCTGTCATACTACAACCATTACCTAAATGAATTGTTATAATTTTAGATTCTTTTAATCCTAAAACTTCATTTGCTTTTTCAGAAACATATTTATGGCTTGTTCCGTGGAAACCAAAAGCACGAATATTTTTTTCTTCTAAAAATTTGTTTGGAATAGCATATTTATATGCTTCAACTGGCATTGTTTGGTGAAAAGCTGTATCAAAAACTGCTACTTGCTTTGCATCTGGAAAAAAGCTTTCTGCCACTAAAATACCTTCTAAATTAGCAGGGTTATGTTGAGGAGCTAATGAGGATAATTCTTTAATCTTGTCTTTAACTTCTTGGTTGATAACGGTAGTTTTACTAAAAGTACTTCCTCCGTGTACAACTCTGTGTCCTACTGCTTGAATTTCTGAAGTAGATTTAATAACTCCCACTTCTTCATCTAATAATAAGTTTACAACTTTTTCTAAACCAACTTTATGGTCTGGAATGTCTAAAACTTCATCAATTTTATTTTTTTCAGATTTATAGTGAACTTCGGCATCATTTAACCCGATTCTTTCCACTAAACCTGAACATATAACTTCTTCTTGAGGCATATTAAATAATTGATATTTAATTGAAGAACTACCTGAATTTATTACTAAAATTTTCATTTAAATTCCTTGTGATTGTATTGCTGTTAATATAACTGTGTTAAAAATATCTTCTGTTGTACATCCTCTACTTAAATCGTTCACTGGTTTATTTAAACCTTGTAACATTGGACCAATTGCTAAGGCTCCTGTTTCACGTTGAACTGCTTTATATGTATTGTTTCCTGTATTTAAATCAGGGAAAATTAGAATGTTTGCTTGTCCGGCAACTTCAGAATCTGGTAATTTACTTTTACCCACTCTTGCATCAACCGCTGCATCATATTGAATAGGCCCTTCAACCTTTAAATCAGGACGTAATTCTTTAACTATTTCAGTTGCTCTTCTTACAATATCAACATCTGCTCCTTTTCCAGAAGCTCCTGAAGAGTATGAAAGCATTGCTATTTTTGGATCAATACCAAAACTTTTACTTGAATCTGCAGATGAAATAGCAATTTCTGCTAATTGTTCTGAAGTTGGATTAGGATTAATAGCACAATCTCCAAAAACAGAAACTCTATCCTCTAAACACATAAAGAAAATAGAAGATACTACAGATACACCAGGTTTAGTTTTTACAAACTGTAATGCTGGTTTAATTGTATGCTGCGTTGTATGAGCAGCTCCCGAAACCATTCCATCAGCCAATCCTTTATGAACCATCATTGTTCCAAAATAAGAAACATCTCCAATTAAATCTTCCGCCATTTCATAAGTTAGGCCTTTATGTTTTCTTATTTCAAATAATGTCTTAGCAAAATCTTCAAAGTGCTCAGACTCTATTGGATTAATAATTGTAACCTTGTCAAGGTCTAATTTTAATCCTAAACGAGCAATTTTACTTACTATTTTATCTTTATCACCTAATATTGTTAAATCAACAATATCCATTTCAATTAACCTACACGCAGCAGTAATAATTCTATCATCATTTCCTTCTGGAAGTACAATATTTTTACGATTTGCCTTAGCACGTTTCAATAAATTGTATTGAAACATTCTTGGCGTAACTCCATCACTTTCAAAAGTTACTAATTTATCGTTTAATTTTTCAACATCAACGTATTTATCAAATGTATTTAATGAAGTAATAATCTTTTGTTTATTATCTGCATACATATGAGAACGAACCGCCCCAATTTTGTTTGCTACCTTAAATGTACCTTCATCAACTGATAATATTGGCATAATTTGAGATAAACCATCAATTAACTGTACAATTGGTTCTTCAGGTAAAATTCCACCACTTAAAACAATACCTGAGATTGCAGGATAATTTGATGATATATTTGCTTGTAAAGCTCCTAAAATAATATCTGCTCTGTCTCCAGGAGTTATAATTAAACAATCTTCTTCTAAATGCGTTAAATAATTTCTTAACTGCATTGCTCCAACTTTACAACTTGAAGATTGGTTGTTAATATTTTCTTTTCCAAACAATACTTTTGCATCAATTGCTTCTGCAATTTCTTTTATTGTAGGATTACTTAAAGATGGAACTACAGGAATTACATTTACTAAAACATCTTTTGGTAAATTTTTCTCAACACCTATTTGAACATCTTCAACATTTTCTGGCTGTACTTTGTTTGCCACAACAGCTAAAACTTCAACTTCTTTTTCTTTAAATGAATCGTAAGCTAAATGCAATCCATTTATAAAATCATCCATTGATTTGTTAAGGCCGCTAGAAACAATTATAGCAGGAATTCCTAAATTCTTAGCAATTAAGATATTTGCATCTAATTCAATTACAGCACCTTCACCAGAATAATCTGACCCTTCAACCAACATAAAGTCACATTTTTCTTCAAGTGCTTTATATTTTTCAATTATAACATCATAAATTTCGCCTTCTTTTCCTTCATTTCGTTTATTAATAAACTGGGTTCGAGTAAAAGCATATGCCTCTTCAGGATTAATATCTAATTCAAAATGTGAAATTATGGTGTCAATATGGTTATCAATTTTTCCTGTCCTGACATCATCAATAATAGGCCTAAAGTATCCAACCTTAGCAGTTTTCCCTAATAACATTCTCATTAATCCTAATGTAACGATAGATTTTCCACTATTCGCCTCACTAGTTGCAATATATATGGCTTTATTCATTATTTAAATTTTTTGCAAATATACTGCATTTAAACAGTATTTCATTAGAATTTACATTAAAAAATTGTAACATATATGACAATTTTTTAATTCTGATTTAAAAATAAAATCTGTTCAAAATTACAGTATATTTGAGCTATTAAAAAATTCGTTCATATGACTACATTAATTATCAATATAAAAGAGTTATTACAAATTGAAAATTCACCAAAAAAAATGGTTAAAGGAAAAGAAATGAAACTTTTACCAACCATAAAAAATGCATTTTTATTGATTGAAGATAATTTAATTCTTGATTTTGGTTCAATGAAAGATGCACCAAAAATTTCTTCGGACAAAATAATTGATGCTGAAGGGAAAATTGTACTTCCAACTTGGTGTGATAGTCATACTCATATTGTATATGCTGGGAATCGCGAACAAGAGTTTGTAGATAGAATTAACGGTTTAACGTATGAAGAAATTGCAAACAGAGGTGGAGGAATTGTAAATTCAGCCAAAAAACTACAAGCAATTTCAGAAGAAGAACTCTATAATCAATCTTCAAAACGAATTGAAGAAGTAATGAAATTAGGAACTGGAGCTATTGAAATTAAATCTGGTTATGGCTTAAATAAAGAAGCTGAATTAAAAATGCTCCGAGTAATTAAAAAATTAAATAAAAATTACCCAATTACAATTAAAACAACTTTTTTAGGAGCTCATGCATTACCTACAGAATTTAAGGATGATAAAAATTCCTTTTTAGATATAGTTATTAATGATATTTTACCGGTTGTTGCAAATGAAGAATTAGCTGATTTTGTAGATGTTTTTTGCGAAACTGGATATTTCTCTGTTGAAGATACTGAAAGGTTATTAAAAGCAGCTCAAAAATTTGGTTTAACACCAAAAATCCATGTAAACCAATTCAATGCCATTGGTGGTGTTCAGGCAGGAATTAAATTCAATGCACTATCTGTTGACCATTTGGAAGAAATGAGAGATGAAGATATTAAAGATTTAAAAAATTCAGAAACTATGCCAGTAGCATTACCTTCTTGTTCATATTTCTTAAGCATTCCATATACACCTGCTCGAAAAATGATTGATGCAGGATTGCCACTAGCCCTAGCTACAGATTACAACCCAGGTTCTACTCCATCTGGAAACATGAATTTCGTTGTTTCTACAGCTTGTATTAAAATGAAAATGACTCCAGAAGAAGCAATTAATGCTGCAACCTTAAATGGTGCGTATGCCATGGGAGTTCAGAACTCCTTAGGAACTATTTGTAAAGGGAAAAAAGCAAATTTTATAATTACAAAACAAATTCCAAGTTATGGATTTATTCCATATTCATTTGGTAATCATCAAATTGATCAAGTGTTTATTGAGGGTGAATTGATTTAATCAAATCGCCCTTTATTTTTTACGCTTAAATAACTTCTTAATCCAAGATTTATCTTCTACTTCATGGTAAGCATTTGCATATTTACCATATCCATATCCATAACCGTAACCATATCCGTAACCATAACCATACCTCGATTTTACTTTAAAATCATTTAGAACTATACTCACATTAGAAATTTCCTGCTTACGATATTTATCATTAATCATTTTAAGCATGCCTTTCTGGGTATAATTTTGACGTACTACATAAACTGATGCATCAGCATATTTAATCAATTCAATTGCATCAGAAACCAAACCTATAGGTGGTGTGTCTAAAACAATATAATCATATTCCTCTTTTAATCCATTAATCAGTTCATCAGTAGCAGCACTAATTAATAATTCAGATGGATTTGGTGGAACCGGTCCTGAAGTGATAATATCTAAATTTTGAATCTTTGATTTCTGAATGATCTGAGATTTGCTTACATCTCCAATTAAATAATTTACAACCCCTAAACTATTTGAAATTTCAAAATCACCAAATATTTTCGGTTTACGTAAATCCAATCCAACTAAAATTGTTTTCTTTCCTCCTAAAGCAAAAACGGTTGCTAAATTAATTGATGCAAAGGTTTTCCCCTCTCCACTAACAGAAGACGTTACAACAATTGTTTTACTTTTATCTTTTGTTTTACGACCAAAAAGAAATTGAATATTTGATCTTAAAGCTCTAAATGATTCAGCAACTGTCGATTTAGGTTTTAAAAAAACTGCTAAATTATTCTCTGCTGTATTTTTTCCAATAACACCTAAAACTGGAATTGGTGAAATTCGTTCAATATCTTCAGCTGTATAAATTTTACTACCTAATATTTCTTTAGCTATAATTACAAAAAGAGGTAAAATAGTTCCTAATAATAAAGCTATCATATAATTAAAAGATTTTCTTGGCAGGATAGCTCCTTGCCCAGTATCTTTAGCAGTATCCAACACAGAGATATCTGAAACGCTAGCAGCAATTGCAATTTCAGCTTCATACCTTTTTTGCATTAAAAAAACATAGTTCGATTCGGTTAAACTATACTTTCGTTGAAAATTTAATAATTTTTGTTCTTTATTAGGAAGTTTAGTCAGTTGACTATTATATGAATTTAATCTTCTTTTACTATTTACTAAACTAATATTGGTAGCATTTTTTAAAGATGATAAATTTTCTAGCAATACATTTCTGGTTCTTTCAATTTCTTCATTTACTAATTTCAATGAAGGATGATTAGCGGTTACTTCATTAGCCAATTTTTCTTTTTTAATAGAAAGCTGAGTCAATTCTCCTACCATCTCAGAAATCGCAGCATCTTCAATATTTATAATTGCCGGAGCAGGTATTCTTGTATAATTTGAATTGGATTTTATATAAGTTTCCAAATTATCAAAGTATTCAATTCTATCTGTTAATTGTTTTTGCATTTTATCCAAACCTGTCGTTTGAGCAAAAATTTCACCACCCTGAGCGGATAAATCATAAATAGAATTTTCAGCCTTAAATTTACCAATATTATCTTCAATTTGCTTTAAACTATCCGATGTATTCTTAAACTGAGCATCAATAAATTCTTTAGTACTATAGGCATAATTAGTTTTCTGCTCCAATTCATATTGTGCTAATACTTCAACTGTTTTATTTAAATAATCTACCAAACGTTTTTTGTTTGGCCCGGTTGATGATAGCTCTACAAGAGAAGTTCCAGAAAGCCCTTTAGCACGTACATTTTTATACTGACTAGTTGCCTTATTAATTGTTTTAAATTTTATAAAATAAGATTGACCTTTTATTGATTTTGATTTGTTCTTAACCTTAATCTGCCCTTTTAAAAATGGCAAATTAATATACTCATCAATTAAAAAGGTTTGAGTAAAATTATGAGTATCAATACTTATATTTTTTGATGAATCATCTTTGTAATTGATAAGGTTATATTTTACTCCTTCTTTAAAATCAACTGACAACTTAAAACTCTCTTCATCAATAAAATCAATTTTAATAAGTGTATTTAATAATTGATATTGATTTGGCTGAAGAACAATTTCAAAATTTGTTTTCCCGTAAACATCTTCATTTCTAAATCTACCTTCTTTGAAATAATCAATATAAAATTTGAGTTCTCTAACCACTTTTTCATTATGTGTGCGAGAAATTAATGATTTTCTTATAGATTCAACTTTATCACTTACACCACCCCAGTTAAAAGCTATATTTGTTCCTGATGAAAAAAGAGGGTTTTGCTTTTCTTTAACCGCAATAGTTGTTTGTAGACCATAAATTTTCTGGGTAGAAATATTAAAATAATAAGCAATTCCTAAGGCAATTATAATAGCAGTAGCAAACCAAATCCAATTTGATATTATTCTAAAAATATAATCTTTAATATCTGAAATATGCTCAGCCTGATTTTCAATAAGTTTAAATTTACTTTCCATGAAATATTATAAATTTTTAACTAACAATACAGAACTTATCAAAAAAGACAATACAGTTACAACGGTTGAAAAAGATTGCAATCCAGTAGTTCCTGTTCCCCAGGACTTTTGTTTTAGGGGAGCCACATATATTATATCATTTGGTTGAATATAAAAGTTTTCTGATTCAAAAACATCAATTTTGGTTAGGTCTAGCTTGTATTTTTTTACACCATCAAGAGTTTTTCTAATAAGAGTTACATTTTCTCTGTTTCCTAAGGGCGTTATTTCGCCAGCATTAGCAATAGCATCAATAATTGTTACCTGATTTTGAGTTAAATTTACGGTTCCAGGGGAGCCAACTTCACCAGTTACAACAAATCGAACTCCAGCAAGTTTAACCGTAACAAAAACCAAATCTGGATTCTTCAAAAATTTAGTTAATTCTCCATCAATTTTTTGCCTAACTTCATTTTCAGTATACCCTAAAACATTCAAATCACCTATATAAGGAATTCTAATATTACCATGTCTATCCACCGAATACCCCGTAAAATATAACCCTTCTCCCTGACCTGAGTTTGTTGTATTCCCTGTTTCATTTTTAAACAGAGAAACAATTTCAGAATTGTCAGCCTTAATATCTATATATAAAATATCATTTACCTGTAATCGATACGCTTCATTATTTAATTTATAAATATCTGATTTACTTAATGGTTCTCCCTGAAAATAAGTCATTTGCTTTGTTGTTACACAAGAAGAGAATCCTACTATAACCAACAGGTATAAAAAAAGTTTTTTCATATTAATTTAGTGTACTAAGGCAAATATAATTTTAAATAGCAGATTAAAATAATTTTTCCATTATTTTCGTGCTAAATTTCAGCTATATGTTGTTCAAATTTAAGTCATTTATTCATTTTTTAATAAAATCAACCAATCAGCATGGAGTGCATTCTCCATTTGTTTATAATTTGGTTACTAAATGCTTTTATAAAAAATCAAATACTGCAAAAACGAATATAATAAATAAAATCAGACATCAGCTGCTTTCCAATAATCTGGTACACACCATAAATGATTTTGGATCAGGTTCTAAAGTTTTTAAAAATAACGAACGTAAGGTTTCTGATATTATAAAAATAGCTGGAATTACTAAAAAAAAGTCAGCTCTTTTAGTGAATCTTTTAGAATATTTTAATTGTGAAAATATTTTGGAAATTGGAACTTCGGTTGGATTGGGAACAGCTTCATTAAATATTGCAAACCCAAAAGCAACTATCACAACACTTGAAGGTTGTAAAAACACCGCCTCAATTGCCTCAGATTTATTTAAAACTAACAATTTAAAAAATATCAATTTAGTTATTGGCGAGTTTGATAAAACGTTACCCGAAGTTGTTAAAAATAACAGTTATGATTTGGTTTATTTTGATGGAAATCATCAAAAGGAAGCTACAATCAAATATTTTAATGAATGTTTAAAGACTGTTCATAATAACTCAATTTTTATTTTTGATGATATTAACTGGTCTATTGAAATGAAAGAAGCATGGCTTGAAATAATTGAACATCCTAAAGTATCTGTGAGTATAAATACTTATTTTTGGGGATTCATTTTCTTTAGAAAAGAACAAGAGAAAGAACATTTTACAATTAGAGTATAATTACTTAAATATAACTAAAAATTAAAATCATGAAAATATATACAAAAACGGGAGATAAAGGAAAAACATCATTATTTGGTGGCTCTCGTGTACCTAAATATGATTTACGAATTGAAGCATACGGAACGGTAGATGAGTTAAATTCTTATATAGGATTAATTAGTGATCAAAAAATAGACGATCACACCTTAAAAGTTTTAAGAAAAATTCAACATGAATTATTTACTTTGGGTTCTATGCTTGCAACCCCACATGAAAGAAAGATTTTAAAAAGTGGTAAAGAACGTTTAAACATTCCTAAAATTAGTGATTCAATAATTGAGGACTTAGAAAAGGAAATGGATAAAATGAATGAAACAATTCCTCCAATGACTCATTTTGTATTGCCAGGAGGTCATACCACAGTGTCATATTGTCACATCGCTAGATGTATTTGTAGAAGAGCAGAACGAATTAGTACACAATTAAGTGATGAAAGTACCATTGAACCACAAATTTTAGTGTATTTGAATAGACTTTCTGACTTTCTTTTCGTGCTGGCACGAAAATTGACATTTGATAATAACGCTCAGGAAATTAAATGGATTCCTGAAAAATTATAATAAGTTCTTAGAAATTTAAAAAAAAGTAATAAAAAACTTGACTATTTGAGTAAAAAAATTATTTTTGCAGAAAATTAATACGAGAAACATGTATTGGACATTAGAATTAGCATCGTATTTAGCAGATGCACCCTGGCCAGCAACAAAAGATGAGTTGATTGATTATGCAATTAGGACTGGAGCTCCTTTAGAAGTTGTTGAAAATCTTCAAGAGATTGAAGATGAGGATGAAAATTTCGAATCAATAATCGAAATTTGGCCAGATTACCCCTCAGAAGATGATTATCTCTGGAATGAGGATGAATATTAAAAATAATAAAACACAAAAAGTCTCTTACGAGACTTTTTTTTTGCTTTATTAACTATATTTTAAACATAAAATAAGCCTTTTAAAATTAAAATATTTTAAATTCGCTTACTAAATTATATAACGTTACAGATTACAATTTTATAAACTGTAATCCCTAAAAATTGACACCTTAATTATGAGTATTATAAATTCAATGCTGAAAGTATTTGTTGGAGATAAAAAGAAGAAAGACTTAAAAATACTTCAACCTATTGTAACTAAAGTTTATACTTTTGAAAAAGAAATTTCAGGATTATCCAATGATGAATTAAGAGAAAAAACTAATTATTTCAAACAAAGGATAAAGGAGGGAACTCAAGAATTCACCTCTAAAATAAAAGCTCTAGAAGAAGAAGCTCATGAAGCTAATGTTGATAGAAAGGAAGAAATCTATTCAGAAATTGATTCTTTAGAAGATCTTGCTTATGAAGCTTCTGAAAAGGTTTTAATGGAAATTATGCCTGAAGCTTTTGCGGTTGTAAAAGAAACTGCTAAAAGATTTACTCAAAATGATTCAATAACAGTTACGGCAACTTCGTTTGATCGTGAATTATCAGGTACTAAAGAAAATATTACCCTAGATGACGACAAAGCCATTTGGGCCAATATTTGGGATGCTCAAGGAAAAGAAGTTACTTGGGATATGATTCATTACGATGTTCAGTTAATTGGAGGGTCAGTTTTACACCAAGGGAAAATTGCTGAAATGATGACTGGGGAAGGAAAAACATTAGTTTCTACTTTACCTGTATATTTAAATGCATTAACTGGAAAAGGAGTTCATGTTGTAACAGTAAATGACTATTTGGCAAAACGTGATGCCGCATGGATGGCTCCAATGTTTGAGTTCCATGGTTTAAGTGTTGATTGTATTGATCATCACCAACCAAATTCTGATGCACGTAGAAAAGCTTATAATTCAGATATTACTTATGGTACAAATAATGAGTTTGGTTTTGATTATTTAAGAGATAACATGTCTCATTCTCCAAACGATTTAGTTCAACGACCACATAACTATGCTATTGTAGATGAGGTGGATTCTGTTTTAGTTGATGATGCTCGTACACCATTAATCATTTCAGGTGCAACTGCAAACGCTGATCGTCATGAATTTAATGAATTAAAACCAAGTGTAGATAAAATTGTATCAACTCAACGTAATTATTTAACAGGTGTTTTAGCTGAAGTTAAAAAATTAATTAAAGAAGGTGACACTAAGGAAGGTGGTTTTTTATTGTTACGTGTTTTTAGAGGTTTACCAAAAAGTAAAGCTCTAATTAAATTCTTAAGTCAGGAAGGTATAAAACAACTTTTGCAAAAAACTGAGAATTATTACATGCAAGATAACAATCGTGAAATGCCTAAAATTGACGAGGAGTTATACTTTGTAATTGATGAAAAAAACAACTCTATTGAGCTAACAGATAAAGGAATAACATTTTTATCGGGAGACGATGGAGATGAAAACTTTTTTATTCTACCAGATTTAAGTACTGAAATAGGAAGAATTGAAGGAGAGGAAATAACAGTAGAGGAACAAACTTCTAAAAAAGAAGAATTATATCGCGATTTTAGCATCAAAAGTGAGCGCATTCATACAATGAATCAACTATTAAAAGCATACACATTATTTGAAAAAGATGTGGAATATGTTATAATGGATGAAAAAATTAAGATTGTTGATGAGCAAACTGGTCGTATTATGGATGGTCGTCGTTATTCAGACGGCTTACATCAAGCAATTGAAGCTAAAGAAAATGTAAAAATTGAAGCAGCCACTCAAACTTATGCCACTGTAACCCTTCAAAATTACTTTAGAATGTACCGTAAACTTTCGGGTATGACGGGTACGGCAATTACTGAAGCTGGAGAGTTTTGGGATATCTACAAATTAGATGTTATTGAAATTCCTACTAATGTTCCTTTATTAAGGAAAGATAAAGAAGATTTAGTTTTTAAAACTAAACGAGAAAAATACAATGCTGTTATTGATGAAATTGTGAAATTGGTTGAAGGAGGACGTCCTGTTTTAGTAGGGACAACTTCTGTAGAAATTTCAGAATTATTGGGTAGAATGCTTGGAATTAGAAAAATTACCCACAATGTATTAAATGCAAAACTTCACAAAAAAGAGGCCGATATTGTTGCGCAAGCAGGTAATGCAGGTGTTGTAACTATTGCAACAAATATGGCAGGTCGTGGTACAGATATTAAATTATCAGATGAAGTTAAAGCTGCTGGAGGTTTAGCAATTATTGGTACAGAACGACATGATTCAAGACGTGTTGACCGTCAGTTACGCGGACGTGCTGGTCGTCAAGGTGATCCAGGTTCATCTCAATTCTATGTTTCATTAGAAGATAATTTAATGCGTTTATTCGGTTCTGATCGTATTGCCAAAATGATGGATAGAATGGGATTACAGGAAGGTGAAGTAATTCAACATTCTATGATTACCAAATCCATTGAAAGAGCACAGCGTAAAGTTGAAGAAAATAACTTTGGTGTTCGTAAGCGTTTATTAGAATATGATGATGTTATGAATTCTCAACGTGAAGTTGTTTACAAACGTCGTCGTCATGCATTATATGGAGATCGTTTACAAGTTGATATTGTAAATATGGTATTTGATACTTGCAGTTTACTTGTTAGAGAAAATAAACCAACGAATGATTATCAAAATTTCGAATTTGAATTAATCCGTTTTTCATCAACAAGTTCTCCTTTTTCAGAAGAAGACTTTAAAACTTTAACTGAACAAGAACTTACCGATCAATTATTTGATGTAGTTTATAAACATTATAAAGAGAAATTAGAGCGAAGTGCAAAAGCTGCTTATCCGGTAATTAAAGATGTTTATGAAAACCAAGGTGATAAATATGAACGAATTGTAGTTCCTTTTACTGATGGTACAAAAGAACTAAAAGTAGTTACCAATTTAAAAGAAGCCTACGAATCTGAAGGTAAAGGTTTGGTTACCGATTTTGAGAAAAACATTACATTGGCTATTATTGATGATACTTGGAAGGATCATTTACGTCAAATGGATGAGTTAAAGCAATCGGTTCAAAACGCTACTTATGAGCAAAAAGATCCACTATTAATTTATAAGTTTGAATCATTCGAACTATTCAATGGAATGCTTGATAGAGTTAATAAAGATGTATTATCATTCTTATTTAAGGGTGAATTGCCATCACAAGATGCAAATCAGGTTTCACAAGCTAGAGAACAAAAACGTGATAAAGTTCAATTAAGTAAGGAAGATTACAATAGCCAGAGTGAAGACACTCAAACCAATCAAACTCAACCACAACAAGTTGTTGAAACTATTGTACGTTCTGAACGTAAAATTGGGCGAAATGAAAAAGTTACAGTTAAAAATGTAATGAGTGGTGAAAACAAATCAATGAAATACAAACAAGCTATACCATTAATTCAAAAGGGTGAATGGGTGATTATTGAAGAATAAAACTAAATATTTTTAAAATTAAGAAGAAGCAATTTAATTATTGCTTCTTTTTTTATATCATTTATTTATAGTAGATTAACTAAAAAAAGCAAACATGTCAAAGGTTAAAGTAGAGTTTTATAATTATATCTACATTCTTATTGGAAGTTTTATAACTGCCATTGGTGTGGTTGGGTTTCTTGTTCCTAATAAAATAGCTACCGGAGGAACAGCAGGTTTATCAATTATTTTACACCACTTATTTCAACTTCCTACCGGAATTTTAATGATTCTAATCAACATTCCTTTGCTTTCTGTTAGTGTTAAATATTTAGGCAAACAATTTGCCCTTAGAACTATTATAGCAATAATATCGATTTCCATTTTTGTTGATTTATTGGCTGAAATTATTCAATTTCCAGCTTTAAGCAATGATATTTTATTATCTACTATATATGGAGGAGTTGCCATTGGGATTGGACTGGGATTAATATTTAAAGGAGATGCTTCTGCCGGAGGAGGAACTATAATTGCTAAAATTTTAATGTCAAAAACAGCAGTAAAACCTGGAGATGTAATACTAGCACTAGATACAATTGTGGTGATCTCTGCCGGAATTGTTTTTAGAGATATTGAATTAGCGTTATGGAGTATGATCAGTATTTTTGTTTCTTCAAAATTTATAGATTTAATTTTGACAGGACGAAAACAAAACAAAATAGTTCATATTTCCTCAACAAATTTAGAACAGTTAAAAAATATGATTTCACATGAAATGGGAATTACAGGAACTGTAATCAAAGGAGATGATTTACATTATAAAAATGATCGAAATATAATATTCCTTTCCATTAGTAAAACTCGTATTATAGCTCTAAAAAATCTGGTTGAAGAACATGATCCTAATGCCTATATGATAGTTTTAGAGGCTACTGAACTGCTAGGTTCTAGTAGAAAAGTATAAAAATTATACTTCTCTATTTTTATCATATGGAATGCTGTGAAGCACGTGGTTAATAGCAGCAACTCTTGCAAAAGTTTTTCTATTTGCTTTAATAATTTTCCATTTTACTGGTCCGTCTTTTGTTCTTGCAAACATTTTATTTTTATACTTCGTATAAACATCCCAAAGTTCTTGGGCTCTTTCATCCACCGCCGTCATTTTCCACTGCTTTAAAGGATTGTTTCTAATATCTTCAAAACGTTTTGCCTGCTCCTTTTTTGAAATTGACATATATATCTTCACCAATCGAATACCTGATTCAGTAATCATTCGTTCAAAATCATTTACTTGATTCATAAAAACCTCATGATCCTCTTCTGTACAAAAACCATTCACTGGTTCAACTACTGCTCTATTATACCAACTTCTATCAAAAAATACAATTTCACCTGCCTTTGGAAATTGTTTCACATACCTTTGAAAATACCATTGTGTTTGTTCATCTGTTGTTGGCTTAGGCAATGCAACAATTCTAAGATGTCTTGGATTCATTCTTTCAGTTGCACGTCTAATAGCTCCACCTTTTCCTGCTGCATCTCTTCCTTCAAAAATAACTATAATACGCTCTCCTTCGGCAATTGCCCAAGATTGTAATCGAATTAATTCAACTTGTAATTTTTTTAATTTTCTTTCGTATTTAACATACCTTACCGCTTTTTCTAAATTATAAGGTTCCTTAGATAATAAAGCTTTTAGCCCTTTATTTGTGTTAAGAATCTTAACATCCTCTTTTTCTAATTTAAAATCTACATGCATAATTAATCAAGTTGTTGGGATGAACGAAAATATCTGGAAACAATATTAGGATCAGGTAGCAAAGTTGTTAAAGCTTCATCTTTTCCATCATATTCAAATTGTGATAATACATATCTAATACTTTCTAAACGCGCAGTTTTTTTATCATTTGCTCTTACAGTAATCCATGGGCTATAACTAGTATGAGTTTTACTATACATTTGCTCTCGATAGTGTGTATATTTATCCCAAAGCTCCTGTCCTTTTTTATCAACAGGACTAAATTTCCAACGTTTTAAAGGAGTTTCCAATCTTGAATTAAAACGAGCTAGTTGCTCATCTTTTGAAATTGAAAACCATAATTTTATCAATACCGTACCATCTTCATAAAGCATATGTTCAAATTCAGGTACCTGCACCATAAAGTTTTGATATTGTTTTTCAGTACAAAACCCCATTACAGGTTCAACTACTGCTCTATTATACCAACTTCGATCAAAAAACACAATTTCACCAGGGTTTGGTAATTTTCTTATATAGCGTCTAAAGTACCATTGTCCCTGTTCAACTTCCGTAGGTTTTGTTAAGGCAACAACACGCATTGTTCTAGGGTTTAAATGTTCAGTAAACCTTCGAATATTACCTCCTTTACCCGCGGCATCTCTACCTTCAAAAATAACAACAATTCTTTTTTTATTTTTAGATACCCAATGCTGAAGTTTTACTAATTCAATTTGTAAACGCCTCAATTCTTCCTCGTAAAATAATTTCTTATTTACTTTTTCTATTGAAATGCCTTTTTCATTAATAATCTTTAAAAGTTCTTCATTAGAAGAAGCATTTTCAAAATCTTCAATTGTTAATTTTGGGTTATCTGCCATAAATTAGTTGTTATTATCAACAGTTATACACTTGTCTGGGTTATTAGATATTTGCAATTTTGCATCTGAAGGCGAAATATATGGAATCCCAAGACCTAATCCTCGTAAAATAAATAATAATCCTATAAGCACTACAAATACAGGAATTATTTTTTGAATCCTTTTACGAACTGATAAATTTACAAAATTTCCTAATAAAATAGCTGCAGACATCATAGGAAGTGTTCCTAATCCAAATAAAACCATATAAAAGGCACCATCAATAACATATCCAGTTGAAATTGAACCAATTAAAGCCATGTAAACCAATCCACATGGTAAAAAACCATTGAAAAACCCAATTAGTAATATTGCTTTATTCGATTTTTTATTTAAATATAATCCAAGTTTAGATTTAACACCTCCAATTATTTTATAAAGAGGCTTTGAAAAATTATACTTATTAAAAATTGTTGAAGGGATAATTACAATTAAAATCATAATTAATCCCATTAAAATGGACAATCGTTGCTGAAATCCTGCCAAATACAATCCTTTTCCTATGAAACCAAATAAAACTCCAATTAATCCGTAAGTAATAATTCGGCCAATGTTATATAAAAACATTTGGAATATCATTCTTGATTTAGAAGATCTATCAACTGGAATTACAAATGCTATTGGTCCACACATACCAATACAATGAAAACTCCCTGCCAATCCTAAAACAAGCGCTGTCCAAAGCATATTAGTAGTTTATTTTTTTCTTAAATAAATAAGATTTGTTATTAGCTTTCCATTCAATTTTAATATCCCATCTTCCATCAACTAAATTACTATCAGAAATTAAATAACTATGGTCTTCCAGTTTTATTGGTAGTTGAAAATCTAATTTTTCATTGGATAATCGTTTAAATAATATATTTCCAGTAATCTCTGAAACTTTGAATTCCTTAGGAAAATTAACTAATAAACCTTCCTTAACTTTTTCAATAGTTACATCGTATTTTAACTCCGCTGCACTATTTAATTTATCAATTTCTTGTTGATAATTTAATTCATCATTATAATAGTTATCAGAAACCAAATGGTGATCATATTCGGGTAAAAAGGTTACTTTATACACAAATGACAATATAAATATTACAAATGCTACAATTGAAATAATTATTCCTGTAGGCCAGCTTATTTTAAATTTCATTTAATTAATTTTTAATGGTCCTGTAAAGTTAGTAGTTGTAGTTTCAATTAATTTTCCATTAGAGTAAATTCCAATTTTTAATTTCTCCTTTGATGACTGAAGATCTAATTTATTTATTTCAATAAAAATAGTTCCGGATTGTAAATTTTGTTTTTTTACAAATAATTTACCTCCAACCATATCAACTTTACCTTTATGCGAAATTACTTTAATTTCTACATTATCAATATCTTCGGTTGTTTTATTTATAAGTTTAACGGTATAAACATTTTTTATTGTTGTTTGAGTGCTTTGAAACGTTTGTCCGGGTAATTTCAATATGGTTGCCTCAACATCATTTCTTAAAAATAGCATGGCAATAAAAACACCTATTAAAACTGTTAAAATAACGGAGTAAGCTATTAAACGAGCATTGAATTTAAACTTTTCCTTCTTTTCAATGTCATTTTCAGAAGCATACCTAATTAAACCTCTGTCAAATCCAACATTATCCATTATGTCATCACAGGCATCAATACATGCTGTACAATTTATACATTCTAATTGAGTTCCATTTCTAATATCTATTCCTGTTGGACATACTTGCACACATTGCATGCAATCTATACAATCACCATGACCAAGTTGATCTCTATTTTCTCCCTTGCGAATCTTTTTCCTCCCATTTTCACTTTCTCCACGTACAAAATCATAAGCAACATTTATGGATTTATCATCTAATAAAACTCCTTGTAATCTTCCATACGGGCAAACAATTATACAAACTTGTTCTCTAAACCAGGCAAACACAAAGTAAAATACGGCAGTAAATATAAGCAGTTTAAAAAGTAGTCCTAAATGATTTAATGGACTATCGGTAACGTAAGATAATACCGTATCTGAGCCTATTACATAAGCTAAAAACACATTTGAAATAAGAAATGAAATTAAAAAGAAGATACTCCATTTGGTTACTCTTTTTCCAACTTTTTCAAAATTCCATGATTGGTTATCAAGTTTAATTTGTTTTGTTCTATCACCTTCAATAAAATATTCAACCTTTCTAAAAACCATTTCCATAAAAATAGTTTGAGGACACATCCAACCACAAAATATTCGTCCAAAAACTACTGTGAATAAAATAATAAAAACAACGCTCACTAGCATTGATATTACTAATAAATGAAAATCCTGAGGCCAAAAGGGATAACCGAAAATATGAAATTTTCGTTCTAAAACATTGAATAATAAAAATTGATTTCCTTTAACCTTTATAAAAGGAGATGCAACCATAAAAATTAACAATAACCAACTTACATAAGTTCTATAATTGTAAAATTTACCTTTTGGTTTTTTGGGATATATAAAATTTCGCTTACCGCTTTCGTTTATTGTACCAATTGAATCTCTAAATTTTTCAGTATTTTCAGTGTTCATATTTTATTTAAAAAGGTTGTTCAGCATTTTTTTCAATTTAGCAAACATATGGCTAATAACTAAACCATTAAGATACTAAAGTGACAAAAAAGTCATTAAACAACCTATTTATTACTATCTAAAAAGTTAAAAACTCATTCATTTTTTTTAAAGGAGTTTTATAAAATATTATTTTATTCTTCAGGCCAAATTATATCACCTTCAGCTGCTTTGGGATTTGCTGGTTGAGTTCCTTGCATTGATATAATATAACTTGCCAATTGAATTCTTTCCTCTCTGGTAATAGTTGATTCCCACGCAATCATTCCTTTACCAGGTCTACCTCCTTTAGTAATCGTATTATAAAGACTTTTTATATCTCCTCCTAAAATCCACTTATTATCGGTTAAATTAGGACCAATACTCCCACCTAAATCATTTAAATGACATGCAAAACAAGTTTTAGTTGTAAATAGTTCTTTCCCTTTTGCAATATTCTCTGCATCAGTAAAAGCTATAATATTAGAATCATCAAACAATTCAGGGTTAGCTAATTTATATGCTTCAAATTCTGCTTTACCTTCTGCTACCTCAATTTCAAATTCTTTGGCCTGACTGTATTCTTCAGGGTTATAAAAAACCTGAAATATATAGTAAATACTAATTATTATAGTTATATAAAATCCATATAACCACCAAGGTGGTAATACATTATCAAGTTCTTTAATACCATCATAATCATGGTCTAACATTATATCCTCTTCTGTTCCTAGTTCGTGAGCTTTTGTCATAGATTTCATAAATCTTTTCCAAGCTGATAT
>Ga0193962_1000132_pt1 | contig 32596 bp, 30 predicted proteins | sample FB_5_MG_FD_140335 | JGI IMG/M metagenome (GOLD analysis project Ga0193962, IMG submission 140335) | Microbial mat bacterial communities from the Broadkill River, Lewes, Delaware, United States - FB_5_MG | ecosystem: Environmental > Aquatic > Freshwater > River > Microbial mats | place: USA... | reverse complement strand
TTGTTACTTCTCTACCAAATGGTTGTTTAAAAGATCCTAAAGATACTTTAGCCCACTCATGTTTGTCATAAGTAATGAAGGCATCTAATAAATAAGCATCTCCACCTCCAATAAAAGCACTAGATTCTAATACTACATAATAAGAGAATGAACGATTTACTCTTCCACGTACACCAAGTCTGGCTCTTTTAAAATTAAAAGTGTTTTCACCTTGATCAGTAAAGTAAGTATTGTATTGTGGTTGAATGTATCCAAACACAGTCATACTGCTCGTAGAAGGTACTCCTGAAGCAGCAGTGGCTGGTGCATCATCTTCACATCCTTGAGCAAAAGTAGTATTCATTGAAAGAGAAAATACAAATGCAAATACTAAAATTAATTTTGTTTTCATATTATATTGATTTAATTAAAAAGCTCTAAAAAACGGTAATTACTTATTGGTTAACATCATTAATTATTTAAAAAATGTTGTTTTTTAGAGCTTTAGTTTTAATGTTTTATTGATTTAGTTTACTACTGGTAAACCTTTTGTTTTGCTATCTACACTCCATTGGTTTGAACTCCATTGTGAGCTTGAATGGTTTAATCCATTCATTCCAAAAGTTAAACTGTAAGCGTCATACCCTAATACGTTTAAGCATGCAGTTATAACAGCTGAAGTTTGTCCTGTATAACAGTAAGTTACAACCTTAGCAGAAGGGTCTAAGTTTAAATATTCACCATCTGTTAATGTAAGAGGTAAAATTCTTTGTGCTCCAGTTACGTGACCAAAACCTAAATAATCAACTTCACTAAAGTAATTGTTGATAAAGTAATCAGTTGGTGAAGCAACTACAGCTGTATTTGCTACAGTTTTAAATCCTGCAGCAACAACGTCTTCAACTCTTTTCTTTAAGATATCAGCTCCGTTAGTGCTTAAGCTTGAAATTGCAGGTTCTGCAAATACATTAACAGCAGGAGGGTTTGCAAATGACCAGTTGCTACTTTCAATACCAACATTTCCTAATTTACCAGTCCAAGCATCAGTATTAGCAGACCAACCTGTCATACCCCATTTTAAAGCTTGAGCATTTGTATGTCCATACATACGTAATAAAGCAGCAGCATAACAAGCTGTTTGACCAGTGTAACAAACTACTAATATTTGTTTTCCACCTTTGTTAGCAGCTGATGTTAAAATGTCTTTAAAAGCAACATTTACAGCTCCATCGATACGGTTTGCAGCAAAAGCATCAGCATTTCTTATATCCATGATATAATATTTGCTCTTATAAGTAGCAGCATCGTAATCAGCAGCAGCAGGAGCACCAACAACGAATTTCATTCCTGCTTCGTTTTTAATTACTTTGTTTATGTCTAAATGGTTATCAACCATATGTTTTTTTAGTATTGTAAATGCAGGTTCTGCAGTTTCTCCTCCAGTTGATGGATCATCTCCTTTATCACAAGAGGTTAAAAATAAAGTAGGGACTAGAAATAATGCGAATAATAATAATGATATTTTTTTCATGATTTGTTTGTTTGAGTTATTATAGTTTTAATGTGATGGTAATAATTATTCTACTATTGGGAAATTGTGAATTTCAGATTTGCTAAATCCATTCCAACCTTTTTCTAAAAGTGTTGAATTCATAAAGCTATTTGCTCCATAAGCAAGGTTTCCTACGTTGTATCCTAAAATGTTTAAATAAGCAACTGTATATGCGGCAGATTGACCTGTCATACAGCTAACAATTATTTTTTTATCTGTTGGAAGTGTGTATAAATTTGTTGTAGAAGAAAGTGACGTGTTAGGTTGGTATCTTACAGCACCTTTTACATGTCCTAAATTGTATTTTTCTTCATTTACATAATTAACTATGTAGAAGTTTTCTGGAGTAGCAAATACGTCATCAGCCTTATTTATAAATTCTTTATAAGGTTTTGTAAATGCTTCTTTAATACGTGCTTTTAAAATTTCTTCACCTGTTGTTTTTCCTGTGTTTATTATAGGAGTAATCCCTTTTTCAGGCATAGGATTAGGTGTAGTTTCTAATTTTTCAGCTAATTCGCTTTTTGAGTTTTTAATCCAAGAATTTGCAAATTCTTCATCCCATGAACTCATTCCCCATTTTAAGTTGTATACATTATTGTAACCATACAATCTTAATAAACTTGTGAAATAAGCTGCAGATTGACCAGAATAGCAAACAATAGTTATTTTGTCAAATGTTGTAGGATCAATTTCGTTTTCAAAGAAATTAAGTAATTCAGCCGCTTTAACATTTTTTGCATTTTTTATATGCCCATATTCAAACCAACTTTCACTTCTAATATCTAAAGTAAGATATTTTTTATTTTTTAAGTTGTCCTTGATTTCTGGAGCTAAAATTAAAGCAGGTGCTAATTCGCTGTTAATAAAATTACCATTAGTTTCTAAATGGTTAACTAATAATTCGAATTCCGAATTATTGGGATTTACATTGTCTTGTGCGTTACTATTGAAGCCACTAAATAGTAGACTTACAAATAATAACATTGTTAGTGATGTTGTTATTTTTTTCATTTTATAAGTAATTTGAATTAATGTGATGTATTAATTGTTACAGTAAAATTAAAGACGGAAGTACTGGCTTTTGATGATATTTATCATACTGAACTTAATAAAGAATTATTCTTTACTGTAACTTTAGTCACACATATAAAAAGCTGTAAGTAAGCGAGTTAAGGCGATTTGTTTATGTGTTAGATTATAGCCTTAATTACTCTCAAAAGGCATTTTTACAGTAACAATTGTTACTTTCATTTTTTTAATGGACTAATTAATTAATGGACAAAAAAAAAGCTGTTTTTAAATAAATAAAAACAGCTTTTTTAAAATTAAAACTAAACTAACAACCTCCTTCAGCAGGAGCTTTTCTTTTCTTTTTTACCTTAATAACTTTTTTAGGTTTTGGCTTACGTACAACTACTTTTTGTTTTTTAATTTTAGTTGCTTTTTTTATTGATTCATCAATAAATGCCTTTATATCACCTTCTGATTTTTCAATTGAAATATTATTTGAAATTAACTTGTTTTGTTTATAGCTATTTTCAATAGTTAACATTTTAATATTTTGATGTCCTAGTTGAATTAATGTAATAAATGGAGCATTAATTTCATTAGGATGACTTCCATATAAAATTGCTGTTTTATTTTGATTTTTTAATTCATTAAAAACATCAATACTGGCATCATTTAATATTTCAGCTGCTGGAATATTTACGGCATTTTCTAAATGACCTTTTTCATATTCGAACTGGTTTCTAATATCAATTAAAACAAAATCGGCATTATTAATATCATTTAGTGATACAAAATAATCATTACTAATTAATTTTTCATGCGTATGCACAGTGTTTATAGCATAAACATGTTTTGGTCTTTTATAAGCTAATAAAGCCATAATTACGATCAATATTAAAAGAGTGGTCGCTATTGAAATTCTTTTGGTTTTTTCTAATTCTTTCATAAATAGTGTTTTATAAAGTTTTTAAAATTAACAACCACCTTCAGCTGGCGCCTTTTTTTTCTTTTTAACTGTGATTACCTTTTTAGGTTTTGGTGGAGTTTTTTTTACAATTGGTTTGCTTTTAATCTGTTCTGGGTAAACTACACCATAATGCATACTCGCTGCTTTTCTAAATGAATATAATTTAAAATCTTCAGCAGGCATATTTTCTGTTGGTTTTAAAGGATTAATAATTGTATTAAACCATTCATTCATTCCACCTTTTAACACGTGAAGGTTTTTATAGTTCATACGAGTACAAAGTATCCAAGCCTGATCAGCATAAAAGTTATCGTTTGAAAATAATACCACGTTATAAGAATCTTGATCTAAATACATTCCAGAATTTTCATCAAATAATTTTTCAAATGGAATGTTGATTGCATTGGGCAAAGTGTTTTTATTAAAACTTGCCTCATCTCTAACATCAATTAATAAGTAAGACGGATCTTGATTTATTAATTTATCTGCTAATATATCTGTAGAGATATATCGTTCAGGACTTATTGCATTACTAAGTAATTCCTGAGGATCTATTCCTTCATGTTTTTCATACTTTGGTAGTAAAACTAAACCACCTGCAAGTAGAATAAATACTGCGGCTAAAATTTTATACCTATGAGCTGAAATTTTTGCTATTTTTCTATTTACCATTGTATTATTCTTTAATTATAAACTTGTTTTTTAGTTCTTTTGCGTATATAATCAGTGATTATAAAAATAAGAACTGCTAGGATAGTAAATATGAATATGAACCAATAAGGGTTGATATCAAATGAGTCTACTAAGGTAATATTACCTAAAAAAGATTCTTCATAAAGAGGTTGGAATAATGTGAAAAATTCAGAAAAAATGAAAATTCCAATCATTGCTCCAGCAACATATGCGATAGCATCAATTTTACCAATTGCAACAGCGCATAAACTTGTTCCAGGACAAAATCCACCAGAAACAAATCCTATACCCATAATTGCACCACCTATTATAGCTCCCCATAAATAAGTAGGGTGAATATAAAGTTGTGTTATGTCCATATATCCTAGGTAGTCCATATAATACATACCTATTAAAGCAACTAATGCAGCTGTAAAAAATACTTTTAATACTGCAAAGTCATAACCGTAAAATACTCCGGCAAGTTTTCTTGATGATGAAAATCCAGAAGATTCTAAAATGAATCCGAAAGCTAAACCAATTAATATGGCTATTAAGCTATCCCATTCATGTGGAATTACACCGTTTGGAAGTAAAGGTCCCATAATTTTATATTTTTTTAATTTAAATTAAATCCAATTTTTTCTGAAGAAGTAAGCGGCTAAATAACCTGCTCCAAAAATTCCTATTACAGTAATAAAACCACCTGATGAAAGTACAGCCATACCGCTTAATCCAGCACCACTTGTACATCCACGAGCAATTTGTGCTCCTAATCCGAATAAAATACCACCTCCAATGGCAAAAATTATTCTTCTTCTGCTTGTGATTTTTGGAGAGCGTTGAACCTTCCATCCAATTCTATTACTTAATCCACCAGAAATAAATGCTCCTAAGATTACTCCAATAGCTTCAAAAACGAGCCAAGTATCTAGGATAGATTTTTCTTCACTTATAAATTTGCTGTAATAAGCATTATTTTCAGCATGAGTAGGTGCAACGGTATCAACCATTGCAACAACTCCACTTTTTATAGCTCCACTAGCTCCTAATCCTCTACCCGTAATATAAAAGGTGATCAAGATTAAAATTCCAAGTAGAAATCCACCAAAGTATGGATTCCAATATGTTGTTCTATTTGTTTGTTCTGTGTTCATAATTTATATTTAATAAAGGAAACGAGTTAATTGACCTGCTTCTACCATAACAAATCGGAATACTAAACCACCCATTAGTATTAAAAGGGCTGGTACCGCAATTGGTACTTTAAATCCAAATAGTTCTATAACTTCAACAATTAGCGGCACTATTAATCCTAGAATAACCACAAATCCAAAGAACATAACTGTGAAGTCTCCTGCAATTAATAATTCCATTGCTTCCAGTTGAACTTGAGAACCTGCATAATATCCCATAATCATATGTACAATTAAAGCTAATTCAATAATTATTAAACCAACGTCAATTTTACTAAACATGTGTTTTTCTTTAGTAGATTTTGAAAATAATATGATTGCTGCTGCACCAGTTGATAATCCAGAAACTAAAAATAAAGGGCCTAAAATAGCATTGTTCCATAATGGTCTTGCATTAAATGCTGATAGTAAAATACCAGTATAAATACCAAGAACAAGAGTTAATGGAATTAAGGCGTAAGCCATATATTTTCTGTTTTCAATTAAAAAACCTTCAAATTTCTTTAAAAATTTAAACTTAGTTAACAACTGTAATTTATTTTCCAGTTTTGGAAATAATTCTGTATAGTAACTAAATACCCATAGAAATGAAAGAGGAGTCACAATTAATAGCACCCATGCCCCCCAAGACATTGGAGATTCAATTCTAAAAGTCATATACAATCTCCAAGCATATAATTTATGTGTTAAATCATACATTAAAGCTAATAGTCCAAGAGATAAAGCTATTGGAGGTATTAGAGTTGCATATTTAACCGATGTTGGATATTCTTTTTCTTTACCTAAAACATAAAATAAGGCAGCGAAAAATAAAATACCAGCTGCTAATCCACCTAAAAATAAATACATGGATATTGGCCAGTGCCATATTTGTAATGAAGGGTCTATATTTGGAATATGTCTCCCACTTGTAAATAATTCTTCTTGCATAATATTAATTTTAGATTAGATAAAAAACATGTGGGTTAGTTCCTGCTTCAGGAGCTAAAGTTTTATGTTTTCTGTTTTTTAATAATTGTGAAACTTCGCTGTTTGGATTATCTAGATCACCAAAATACATACACTTTGTAGGACATACAGAAACACATGCAGGTAGTTGACCTTTTTCCAATCTATGATGACAGAAAGTACATTTATCTACATAACCCTCTGGATGTTGGAAACGTGCATCATAAGGACAAGACTCTATACATGCTCCACAACCAATACATTCATCAGGTGTTACCAAAACAATTCCATTATCTAATTGAAAACTAGCACCAGTAGGACAACATCTTACACAAGGGGCGTTATCACAATGATTACATCTTTCAGATTTTAATTCTAAATCTATAGTTGGATAAGCACCACTTACAGTTTCAGTAATCCAATCTCTACAATACCCAATTGGTACATCATTTTCAGTTTGACAAGCAACAACACAATCGCTACATCCAACACATTTTAATGTGTCTATTACCATTGCATATCTCATATCTCAGTATTTTTATGTGGGTTATCAGTTAATATTTCAACAAAATTTCCTCTCATACCTGTTCCTCCCATAATTGGGTCTACAGCTATTTTAGAAACAAGTTGGGTGTCGTTAATACCTTTAGCATAAGCTCTAGATAATTTTTTGTTATCATGTCCAAAACCATGAACCATATAAACAGAATCCCAGCGAACTCTTTCCGTTACTCTTACTTTTATTGAAAACGTAGAAGTAATAGCATCTTGGTTTCTTAACCAAACTCTTTGTCCGGTTTGTAGTCCAATAATTCTTGCAACTTTTGGGTTTACCCAAAGATCATTTTCTTTCTTTAGATCGTTTAAATTAGGGTTGTTGGCTGTTCTACTAAACGTATGCATTGGCGCTCTACCATAATTTAATCTATAGAAACCTTGAGGAGGTTCTGGGTGCTTCGTGAATTTAGGCATTGGATCAAATCCAAGGTCTTTAAATTCCTGAGAAAATAATTCTACCTTACCACTTGCAGTTGGAAATTGGTAATTTTCGTTTTCTTTTAAATAAAGAGGTCTTGATTTACGAGGGAAATTTTTAACTCCAATTTTTTCCATTTCAGCTAAAGAAGTTCCCATTTTTTCTAATTGCCATTCTATAACTTCTTTAAAGTCATCATAAGGAAAGAAATTACCTACCCCCATACGTTCAGCAATTTGTTTTGCCATCCACCATGCTGGTTTTGAATCATATTTAGGTTTTACTGCTGGAATTCTAACAGCTATTGAAGGTTCTCTATTGGTTGCTGATCTAATTCCATCAAAGCGTTCTAAATATGTACATTCAGGTAAAACCACATCGGCATAACCAGTTACATCCATTGGCATAGTGTCTACTACTACCATAAATTCTAACTCATCCATTGCAGCCTCAAGTAATTTTTTGTCTGGAATAGATTTTGTGATGTTTGTTCCTGCAACTAACCATGCTTTTACGGGATATTTATTGTCCTTACTTGGTATAGTTGATTTAATAACTTCAGTTGTAATCCCCATTTGTGCTAATGGAAATTTTTCACCAATTTCTTTCCAACCCCATTTTGGATGTGGATATTTTGGATGAGGATATTTTGGTACTGAAATTTTTTCTTTAAAATAGAAACCACCTCTACGTCCCCATGATCCTAAAAGACCATTTAACATAGCCATAGCTCTTGCACGTTGAGCATCGTCACCATACCAACTTACATGTCTACCAGGGTGTATAATAACTGCCGGAGCAGCATTACCCATTTCTCTCGCAGTTTCTCTTATTTGTTCTGGTTTTATTGTTGTAATTCCATAAGCCCATTCAGGAGTGAAAGTACTTACATGTTCTTTTAATTTATCAAAACCAGTTGTATATTTTTTTACGTATTCTTTATCGTATAGGCCTTCTTCAATGATTACATTCATCCAGGCCAGCATTAAAGCTATATCTGTTGCTGGTTTAATTGCTAACCAGTGTTTAGATTTACTTGCTGCTGTTGATAATCTTGGGTCTACTGTGATGATCGTAGCTCCGTTATCAATAGCATCGGACATTTCTTGAACTTGAGAATTGTGCATATTCTCACCAATATGAGATCCTATTAAAACTAAACATTTTGTATCTCTAATGTCAGTTGGTTCAGGAGAACCAATCCAAGATCCAAAAGTTGCAGCAAAGCCTGTTTCACGAGCCCCCCTGCACTGTGCATAGGCTGGTTCAGCAATTGTATCAGAACCTAATGCTTTGTACAAATGCTCAAAGTGTTTTCCAGGAGAACCATGTTTAAGTAAAGCCAATGATTCGGCACCATACTTTTCTTTAACATCTTTAAATTTTGAAGCAATTAAATCAAGTGCTTCTTCCCAACTGGCTTTTTTAAATGATTCTTCACCATTAACAGTTGTTCTAATTAAAGGAGTTTTAAGTCGGTCATCATCATTATACATTCCTACACCTCCTGTACCTCTAGGGCAAAGTCGTCCGTAGCAATGTGGATCATTTTCATTACCAATAATTTTTTTAATTTCACCTTCTTCATTCGTGTAAGTCCATGCTGCACATTTCCAAAAGCAAACTTCGCAATAAGTAGGAGTTCTTTTAAATTTTTTAGAAACATTTTGTTTTACTAAATCATCTAAAACTGAATTGGCTCCAAACATTTTTACTGCACTTGTTGTAGCCGCAACACCTCCTAATCCTAAAGCAGAAATTTTGATAAATTTTCTTCTTGAAGTAGTCATAAGTTTATTTGTTTTAATCGGAAGTAAAGATATTTATGGAAAGAAGTTTTTAGTATGATAAAAGTCATGCTATTAGGTTTCAGATAGTAACATTGGTTACATTTAAGATCTTGATTGTCAATAATTTATATGTGACAAAAGTTACATAATAAGCAGTTTGAATTGTATTGAAATGGTTATCAGTTAATTAGCTTTTTCTTGCCAAATTATTGCTAATTTTAAAAAGTTGTAAGTTTGTATTATTAACTTTTATATGAAATTTAGAAATCCCAAATCGGTCATTTTTTTCACCTTAGTTGGTTTAGTGATATTTACGTTGTTTTTATTGAAAAATGAGAATTTCTTTAGGGTAACTGATGTTACAGAAAATCAATATGTGAAAATTGAAAATATTGATGAAGAGTCATGTTTAAATTGTCATGAAGGAACAACAGGGTATTCAGATTACCATAATCCGGAGTTGATAGGTTGTATAAGTTGCCATTTAGGAAATCCAAATGAATTGGATAAAGAAGATTCTCATAAAGGAATGGTTTTAATTCCTGGAAATTTAGTTGATGCAAAGGCAACTTGTGGCAAATGCCACCCAGATGAACTTCATAAAATAGAAAAATCATTAATGACAACCAATAGTGGTTTAGTAGCAGTGGATAAATTTATTTTTGGAGAAAGTGATTCACCTGATAATCATTACCATATTAAGGACATAAAGTTTTCACCTGCAGAAAAGCATGTTAGAGATTTATGTTCAAATTGTCATTTAGGAGCTGAGAAAAAGGAGTTTGGTCCAATTACACAATTAAGTAGAGGTGGAGGCTGCAATGCATGTCATTTAAACTATTCTGATGAAGCTAAAACAAATTTAGAAACATATCTAACGTCAAATAAAAAGGACCTTCCAACTTTTCATCCTTCAACAGATATTTTTGTTAAAAATGAGCATTGTTATGGTTGTCATAGTAGATCTAGTAGAATTTCATCTAATTACGAAGGTTGGCAGGAAACAGCTATGGCAGAAGAAGATGTTATCAATAAGGTAGGGTTTAAGGTTAGTGAAGATAAAAGAGTATATAAATATATTGAAGAAGACGTGCATCACACAAAAGGATTATTATGTATAGATTGTCATTCTTCACATGAAGTAATGGGTGATGGAAATACCTATTCTCATGAAGAGCAAGCTGTAAAATTACAATGTGCTGATTGTCATTTTAAAGAAAAACCAAATACTATGGTATACGATTCTTTGGATAGAGAAAGTTTATTGGTTTTTTTACATAGAGATTATAAGCATTCTGATAAAAAAATAATTGCAGTTAAAAAAGATAATCATCCTTTAGTAAATACTTTTGTTGATTCTGTTGGAAATGCTTTTTTAATTGGTAAAAAAGACAATGTTATTCATGAATTAAAACCACAATCTGAAATTTGTTCAAGAGATAATGCTCATAAAAATGTAAGTTGTGCAACATGTCACTCTTCTTGGACCTCTCGTTGTATTGGTTGTCATAATGAATTTGATAAGGATGAACCAAGAGCTTTTGATTTATTAGATAAGAAATATGGTAAGGGGCAATGGAAAGAATATGTGGCTGAATTTTCCTCGAGTTTACCAGCAATGGGAGTGAGAGAAAATGAAGAAGGAAAACAAATTGAACCTGCAATTCCTGGTATGATTTTAACCATTGATAAAGGAAGTTATGCTGGAAAAAAAATAGGAGAAGATGTTTCTTTTCATAGGTTGTATGCGCCAAATTCCCCGCATACAACAGTAAAACATGTTAGAGATTGTAAATCTTGTCATTCAAATGCTGCAACTCTGGGGTATGGAATGGGAGAATTAAAATACGAAATATCAAAAGGTGTTGGACAATGGCTATTTAATCCTGATTATGCCTTGAATCCAAATGATAATTTACCTGAAGATGCTTGGGTTCCATTTTTGGAAGAGGTGGATGAAAATGTTGTAAATTCAACAAGGTTGGATTTTAGACCATTTAATGTTGAGGAGCAAAAACAGTTATTATTGGTAGGAGCGTGTTTAAGTTGCCACAAGGAAGATTCTAAAATTATGAAAGAAAGTTTAATAGATGGTTTACAACCTCTTTTAAATGGATTAGACAAAAATTGTATATTGCCTTCTTGGAAATAACATTATTTATGAATAAAATAAAAATTGCTTTTATTGTTTTTTTAAGCGTTGCTGTTTTAGATGTAATTGGAGTTCTATTTCAAATACCAATTTTAAGATTACTTTTTAAGCCACTCATATTATTATCGTTAATAGTTTTGTATTCGCTTTCCGTTAGCAATAGTAATAAAGTATATATCCTAGCTTTACTTTTTTCTTTTTTGGGTGATGTTTTTTTATTGTTTTTAGGAGAATTGAATTTTATTTTAGGTTTGGTTTCTTTCTTAATAGCTCATTTAATATTCATAAAAATTATAATAAAGCGAATTGAGAAATCTTCAATTAAAATCATAATAGGATCCTCCTTTTTGTTTTTTGTAATCTTTTGTATGTTAATTTATTTGCTGATAAATTCACTTGGAGAATTATTAATACCTGTAATAATTTATGGATTAACAATTTCAGTATTCGGAACTGTTGCATTCATCGATTATTTAAATTCGAAATCACAAAAATCACTTTGGATGCTTGCAGGAGCGATCGTTTTTGTTTTGTCAGATAGTGTATTGGCAATAAATAAGTTTTATACTCAAAAATTACTATTTGAAGTAATTGTAATGTCAACTTATATTCTTGCTCAGTTTTTAATTTACAGATCTATGATTTTAGAAAATAAATCTGATAAAAATTAAAATAAATTTCCAAGAATCGGAATTTTTCTGCGTTCATTCCAAAGTATAAGTAGGCTTAATATTAATACACCAATAGCCATATAAAAAAGAGTTCCACCATCATTATTAATTTCAATTCCGAGTTGAGTTAAATGCATCATTACCGCTCCACTTAATAAACCAACTGTTAATAGCGCACCTGTCCATATAGTTTTAGGAATTAATATGAGTATTGCGGCAATTAGCTCTAAAATTCCAATTCCAATTCTTCCAAAAGGTTCTAAACCAACTTTGGTAAAAATATAAACACTGTCTGGATGTGCTGTAAATTTATATCTTAAAGTTTGAATTAAAATGATAGCTACAACGATTCTTAAAATTAAAAATAAAGATTTATTCATATTTTGTGGGTTTTAAGATTTAGACGATAAATTTTAAAATGTTTACACAAGAAAAAAAATGACAAAATCAGATATAACGAAAAACACCTCTAAATGTCATAATTTAAAGGTGTTTTTTACTATTATTTTTTTACTTTTATTTTGAAAAAACTTCGTTATGTTGTTCTTGAACTCTAATAAAAGTTGTTCTTTTTGTCAATTCTTTTAATCTGCTAGCTCCAACATACGTACAAGTTGAACGTAAACTACCTAAAAAATCTTGAACTGTATTTTCAACGGCACCTCTATATGGAATCTGTACGGTTTTACCTTCTGAAGCTCTATAATTTGCTACTCCTCCAACATGTTTGTTCATTGCTGTTTCAGAACTCATTCCGTAAAATTGTTTGAATTTTTCACCATCAACTTCTACGGTTTTACCACCACTTTCTGTGTGTCCAGCTAACATTCCACCAAGCATTACAAAATCTGCTCCACCACCAAAGGCTTTGGCAATATCTCCAGGTATTTTACATCCACCATCTGAAACTATTTGTCCGCCTAATCCATGGGCCGCATCGGCACATTCAATTATTGCAGAAAGTTGAGGATAACCAACACCGGTTTTAACGCGTGTTGTACAAACAGAACCAGGTCCAATACCAACTTTTATAATATCAGCTCCAGCTAATAAAAGTTCTTCAACCATTTCACCTGTTACCACATTACCTGCCATAATTATTTTATCAGGATATTGTGTACGGGCTTCTTTTACAAACTTTACAAAATGTTCAGAATATCCATTTGCAACATCAATACATATAAATTTTAATTGTGGATGTTGTTTAAAAATTGCAGCCAATTTTTTTGAATCTTCAGCACCAGTTCCTGTACTTACGGCAAAAAAATCTGTGATATCTTCAGTTGAATTATCAACAAAATCTTTCCATTCCTCTAAAGTATAGTGTTTGTGTATAGCAGTAAATATTTTATGTTTGGCTAATTCTTTTGCCATTTCAAAAGTACCAACAGTATCCATGTTTGCAGCCATAATAGGAACACCACTCCATTTATATTTACTATGTAAAAAAGTAAAATTTCTTTCTAAGCTAACTTGAGCTCTTGAGCTTAAAGTTGAGCGTTTTGGTCTAATCATTACATCTTTAAACCCTAATTTTAATCCGGTTTCAATTCTCATTCTATCTAATTTATACTATTATACTATTATGCTTTTTCCTTTACTGGATTTATTTTTGTCTTTGTCAAAATAAAAATCAACTCTACCAATATTTATTCCGTAACAACCAACCTGGTTTACAAGTACATTTTCTCCAATACTATTTTTAGTAACGGTGGGTTTAGGTAAAAAAGTATGAGTATGACCACCTATTATTAAATCTATATTTTTTGTTTTGGAAGCTAATTCTAAATCACCAATTTTTTTTTGTTTAGGATTGTATGTATATCCTAAATGTGAAAGACAAATTACTAAATCACATTTTTCATCTTCTTTTAAAATCCTGCTCATATCCTGAGCTAATTCAATAGGATTAAGGTAAGATGTTTCTTTATAATTTCTTGAATCAACCAATCCTTTAAGTTCAACTCCTAGTCCAAAAATTCCAATTCTAATACCATCTCTCGAAAATACTTTGTAAGGTTTAATAATAGACTCTAAAATAGTGTTTTTAAAATCATAGTTGGCCGATAAAAAATCAAACTTTGCATTTGGTAATTGATTATATAATCCTTCAATACCATTATCAAAATCATGATTACCTATAGTAGCGGCATCATATTTTAACATGCTCATTAGTTTAAACTCTAATTCACCTCCATAAAAATTGAAAAAAGGTGTTCCTTGAAAAATATCACCAGCATCAAGTAATAACGTGTTTGGGTTTTCCTGTCTAATATTATCAACTAAAGTAGCTCTTCTTGCAACACCGCCTAATTTAGGATATTTATAATGGTTTGAAGGAAATGGTTCAGCGTGACTGTGGGTGTCATTTGTGTGTAAAATAGTTATCTGTTTTTTCGATTTTTCACTAAAAGATTGCAATGATAGCCCTCCTAAAGTAACAAATGCTGAAGCCGCTGTAGATTGTTGTATAAAGTTTCTTCTTTTCATTTTATAATGCAGTATTTTTAAATCTACCGTCAAGTTTAGTCTTTAAAGTATCAGTTTCAGAAAAATAATCAATGATAGAATTTCTAACCTTATAATCTAATTTATAAAGATTTATGGGGTCTTTAAAGAAATTCATACTATCTCCGCCATTTTGTAAATAATCTGATGTTAGAACAAAGTATGTTTTTGTATTGTCAATCTCTTTACTATTAATTTTAAAAGAGTGTGAACCCTTATTTATTTGAAATTTTACATGTTTTGAAATAGGATGGGCTCTGTTTTGGCTAATCAAGTAATCAATTAATTCATAAATTTTTTCAGCACTTAATTCAACTACTACTAAGCTATTTTCAAAAGGCATTAATTGAAAAGCATGTTGAGTGGTGACATTTCCTTTGGTAATTCCGGCTCTTATTCCTCCAAAATTAAACATTGAAAAATCAATATTTTTTTTTGTTCTTGATAAGAATATTGGATTTGCTCTTTCAAAACATAAATCAGCCATTAAATTACCTAGCGAACTTTCCAATTCACCATCATATCTGTTGAGATCAATTGGAGTAAATGATAATACTTTACTCATTTCATTATCAACCTTCTCTTTATAGGGTTTAATAAAGTTTTCTATACTTGGTTTTGCTGTAATTTCAGAATTAACGGGTAAAAGCTTTCCTTCGATTTTAATTAAATGTTGAGGTTCATTTTTACAGCTTTGAAAAAGAATGAGCAGGAAAAATGAAAGAATAAATTTTTTCATTGTTGAAATACTAATGATTTTAATTAGTTTTGTGAATACAAGGGTAAATATAGATGATTTTTACAGGATTTAAACGAAAAAGTAATCAAATTTTTTTAGGCAAGAAGTGGTCTCAATTATTGGAGAAAACAGCAATAGAAAAGGCGGCTAATATTAAGAAGGTTTTTGTAATTCTGGATGATGTTACGCTTAAAGACGCAATGTTAAAAGAAATTGCAAATACATTAGTGGTTGATCAGAAAAATGTTGAATGTATTGTTTTTCAGCAAAAAATCAATAAAGAAAATACTGATGAAGATTTAATTTCTCCAAAAGATTTTGGTTGGTATGGAAAGATAAAATCAGAACATTTAAAAAAGCGTTTAACAAAAAAATACGATTTGTTAATTAATTATAGTAAAGTTGATGATTTATATAGCAACCTTTTATTATTGCACTGTAATACATCTTTTAATGTGGGGTTTAAGCATTTAGATGGTAGATTTTATGATTTGGTGATCGATTGTAAATCAGATGATTTCAAGTCATTTAATAGCGAATTAGGAAAGTATTTAAAGATATTAAAAAAAATATAATGAAAGAATTAATTGGTACTGGAGTGGCCTTGGTAACACCTTTTAATGACGATAAATCTGTGGATTTTGAAGCTTTAAAGCGTTTGGTGAATTATCAAATAGATAATGGAATAAATTATTTGGTTGTATTGGGAACTACAGGTGAACCAGCAACATTAAATTCTATTGAAAAGGAAAAAGTAAAGGCAACTATTCTTGAAGCAAATAATGGGAGACTTCCTGTGGTTCTTGGAATTGGAGGAAATAATACCATGGCTATAGTTGAAGAAGTTAAATCAACAGATTTATCTGATTTTAGTGCAATTCTTTCGGTATCTCCATATTATAATAAACCAACACAAGAAGGAATTTATCAGCACTTTAAAGCAATTGCTGAGGTAAGTCCTAAACCAATTATTGTTTATAATGTACCTAGTAGAACAGGTAAAAATATGGAGCCAGAAACTATAATAAGATTGGCTAATGATTTTGAGAATATAGTTGCAGTAAAAGAAGCTGCTGGTGATATTGTTCAGGCAATGCGTTTAATACAGCACAAACCAAAAGATTTTTTAATCATTTCAGGCGATGATATGATTGCTTTACCAATGGTTTTAGCTGGAGGATCGGGTGTAATCTCAGTGATAGGACAAGGTTTGCCAAAAGATTTTTCACAAATGATTCAACTTGGGTTAAAGGGAGATGTAGAAAACGCGAATAAGTTACATTATATGGTAATGAATAGTATTGATTATATATTTGAAGAGGGAAATCCAGCAGGAATTAAAGCTTTACTTAAAAAATTAGATGTTTGTTCTGAAAATGTTCGCTTACCTTTAGTGAAAGCTTCTTATGATTTACAACAAAAATTGAATACCTTTGTAGACAATTATTAGTAGTCTTAGCTGCTAATATTTAATTAAAAAAAAATAACAAAATTAAATATAAATACTATGTTATCAGAAAGAATGCAATCCGTTTTAAATAAGCAAATAAGAATTGAAGCTGAATCATCTCAAATTTATTTAGCTATGGCCTCTTGGTCTGAGTTGCAAGGATTGGAAGGGATTTCAGAATTTATGTATGCTGCATCAGATGAAGAACGTATGCACATGCTTAAATTATTTAAATATATTAATGAACGTGGCGGTCATGCACAAGTAACTGAATTAGACGCTCCTGCTTTGGAATTTGGATCTATCAAGGAAATGTTTGAAACGTTGTTTAAACATGAAGTTTTTGTTTCTCAATCAATTAATGAATTAGTTCATATAGCTCTGGAAGAAAAAGATTATGCAACTCATAACTTTTTACAATGGTATGTTGCAGAACAAATAGAAGAAGAAGCACAAGCAAGAACAATCCTAGATAAAATTAACTTAATAGGTGAAGATAAAGGTGGTTTATACTTGTTTGATAATGATATAAAGAAACTTACAGTTGTTAGTTCAGTAAGCCCAGCTGTTTAATTATTAACAAACAATTAAGATTGTAGAGCAATATTTTGTTCTGGTTGTGAGTTATTTTTGTGGTTTCGCAATGCGAAAAAAATCATTTTAATAATCCATAATAAATAACTAATTTTGCCAAATGCAAAAAAATAAAATTTACATTTTCATTTTATTGGTGGCTATAGGAGTATCTTCCTGTAGCGAATATCAAAAAGTATTGAATAAAGGTACTGTTGAAAAACAATATGAGCTTGCTACAAAATTGTATGAATCTCAAAAATACAATAAAGCTATACAGTTGTTTGAAAAAGTTACCCCTAGTTATAGAGGTAAGCCTCAAATGGAACGTATTCAATATATGGTAGCTCAATCGCATTATAATACGAAGCAATATAGTTTAGCAGCGTACTATTTTGATAAGTTTGTGAAAAATTACCCAAAAAGTTCTAAATTAGAAGAGGGTGCATATTTATCTGCTCATAGTTACTATTTGGCTTCACCAAATTATAGCTTAGATCAAAAGGATACTTATGAAGCTATAACAGCAATGCAAAATTTTATATACAAATATCCAAATTCAAGTAATATTGAGGATGCAAATAAATATGTGAAAGAACTGACTAAGAAATTAGAGAAAAAGTCATTCGAGATTGCAAAACAGTATTACTTTACAGGAGATTATATTGCTGCAATTGTTGCTTTTGATAATTTATTATCTGATTATTTAGGAACATCTTATAAAGAAGAAGCTTTGTATTTAAAGTTCAAAGCAGCTTACGATTTGGCAGTTAAAAGTTTTATTACAAAGAAGGAAGAAAGATTGAATAATGCTCTTAAATTTCATGAAAGATTTAAAAGAGGATTTGCAAAATCTGAATATTTAAAAGAAACTGATAAGTTAGCAGTTACTCTTACGGAAGAATTAGAATCTTTAAAAGCATTAAAAAAAACAAACTAATGGATTATAAAAACTCAAAAGCAGCAAATACAACTGTTACTTACGACAAGAATGAAATTGAAGCTCCAACAGAAAATATCTACGAAGCTATTACTATTATAGCTAAAAGAGCTGAGCAAATTAGCGGAGATCTAAAAAGTGAATTGGTTGAGAAGTTGGAAGAGTTTGCAACTTATACTGATAGTTTAGATGAGGTTTTTGAAAATAAGGAACAAATTGAAGTTTCTAAATTTTACGAAAAATTACCTAAATCAACGGCAATTGCTGTTCAAGAATGGATAGAAGGGAAAGTGTATCATAGAAACCCAGAAGAAAGTCAAGAATAGATGTCAATTTTAAGCGGTAAAAAAGTTCTTTTAGGTGTTACCGCAGGTATTGCTGCTTATAAAACAGCACACTTAGTTCGTCTTTTTGTGAAGGCAGGTGCTGAAGTAAAAGTTGTAATGACACCTGCTTCAATGGATTTTGTTACACCCTTAACCTTATCAACACTATCTAATAACCCTGTAGCTACTTCATTTTATGAAAAAGGTGAAGAAGATACGGAAGAATGGAATAGCCATGTTGAATTAGGTTTATGGGCCGATTTTATGTTGGTTGCACCAGCTACAGCCAATACTTTGGCTAAAATGACAAATGGTGTTTGTGATAATCTTTTAATGGCTGTTTATTTATCTGCCAAATGCAAAGTATATTTTGCACCATCTATGGATTTAGATATGTACAAACATCCTTCTACATCTGATAGCATAGCTAAACTTCAGGAGTTTGGAAATATATTTATTTCTCCTTCCAGTGGTTTTCTAGCTAGTGGGTTATATGGAGAAGGTAGAATGGAAGAACCAGAAAATATGGTGTCATTTATTGAAAATGATATAATTAATGGTTTGCCGCTATATAATAAAAAAGTTGTAATTACTGCTGGTCCTACATATGAAGCAATTGATCCAGTTCGTTTTATTGGAAATCATTCTTCTGGAAAAATGGGATTTGAACTGGCAAAAAGAGCAGCTAATTTAGGTGCTCAGGTTAGTTTAATAACTGGGCCATCGAGTGAAAAAGTTTCTCATTCATTAATTGAAAGAATTGATGTAGTTAGTGCAAAAGAAATGTATACGGAAGTTCATAAGAAATATGCTACTTCAGATATAGCAATTCTTTCTGCTGCAGTTTCAGATTACAAACCTAGTATTGTTTCTGAAAAGAAAATAAAGAAATCTACGGATTCAATGTCTATTGAATTAGTAAAAACACAAGATATTTTAGCCTCTTTAGGTGAAATTAAAAAGAAACAAGTTTTAGTTGGCTTTGCATTAGAAACTAATGATGAAATTAAAAATGCAACTGATAAACTTAAAAAGAAGAATTTAGATTTAATTGTGTTAAATTCACTGCAGGATAAAGGTGCTGGATTTAAAAAAGATACAAATAAAGTTACGATTATTGATAAATTCGAAAAAATTTCAGAATTTAGTCTAAAATCTAAAGCCGATGTTGCTGAAGATATATTTAATGAAATTTTGAAAAAAGTGTATGCGTAAAGTACTGCAAATATTTGTTGTTTTGTTAACTCTAGTGCATGTGAATGCACAGGAATTAGATTGTTCAATTACTGTAAATGCTGATAAAGTTCCTGGTTCAAACAAACAAATATTTACAACTTTAGAAAATTCATTGAATGAATTTGTAAATCAAAAACGATGGACAAATTTTAATTATAAACCTCAGGAACGTATAACTTGTAATTTTACCATTACTATATTAGAGCAAAAAGGAAGTGATTTTAAAGGTCATATTCAAATTCAATCTTCAAGACCAGTTTATAATTCTTCTTATTTAACACCTGTATTTAATTTTAAGGATAATAACTTTTCATTTCAATATGCAGAATTTGAACCTTTGCAGTTTAATGAAAATCAATTTGAATCAAATTTAGTATCTGTAATTTCATTTTATGTTTATACTATTTTAGGGTTTGATGGTGATACGTTTTCATTAAATGGTGGAACTCCTCATTTTAAACGTGCACAAGATATTGTAGTTCAGGCCCAACAAAGTGGTTTTGTTGGTTGGAACCAAAATGATGGAACAGGAACTCGTTTTACTTTGGTAGATAATTTATTATCACCAACCTACAATTTATTTAGAAAAACTATGTACGAATATCATTTAAAAGGGTTAGATGGTATGAGTAATGACAATAGTAAATCCAAGCTAATAATTGCAAAATCTTTAGAAGGATTAAAATCAATCTATGAAGTAAGGCCAAATGCGTTTTTATTACGTGTTTTTATGGATTCAAAAGCAACTGAAATAGTGAGTATATATTCAGATGGTCCAAGATTTGATACTTTTAAATTAAAAGAAGATTTACTTAAAATTTCACCGGTTAATGCAACCAAGTGGGATGAAATAAAGTAATTTTTGAAAATTAAATTATTAAAATGCTTACTAACCTTTCCATAAAAAATTACGCATTAATAGAAAGTTTATCTGTTAACTTTAGAGATAAGTTATCAATTATAACTGGAGAAACTGGCGCAGGTAAATCTATTTTATTAGGTGCGCTAGGATTGGTATTAGGAAAAAGAGCTGATTCGGCAACCTTAAAAGATGCTTCCAGTAAATGTGTTATTGAAGCACAGTTTTCTATTTCAAATTATAAGTTAGAAACTTTTTTCAATGACAATGATATTGATTTTGAACAAGAAACTATTATTAGGCGTGAGATTTTACCAAGTGGAAAATCAAGAGCGTTTATTAATGATACACCAACAACATTACAAGTTTTACAGGTTTTAAGTGAAAAGCTAATTGATGTTCACTCACAACATCAAACATTACAATTATCAGACGTAAATTTTCAATTTGAAATTATAGATGCTCTTGCTAACAATGCAAAGAAGATTGAATCTTTTAAAAGAGGATTGAAACTATTTAATAAGCATTTAAAAGAATTAAAGGAACTTCAAAAAAACCAGACTTTATCTAAGGAACAATATGAGTATAATTTGCACTTGTATGAAGAATTGTCAAAGGCAAATTTTAAAGAGGACGAACAGGAAATTATTGAACAATCTTTAGATAAACTTAATAATATAGAAGATATTAAGTTAAATCTTTCTGAAGCACAGGAAAATGCATTTAACGAAGAAATCGGATTAAAAGTTTTATTCAATTCTATAGTTAATAATTTAGGGAAGATTGAGTCGTATTCTGATGAGTATAAGCAATTATTTAATAGATTATCAAGCTTAAGAATAGAATTTGAAGATATAGCTGATGAAGTTGAAAGAGCAAATGAAAGTGTAAATTTTGACGGGACTGAATTAGAGAAATTAAATGATAGGCTTCAACTAATATATAATTTACAAAAGAAACATTCAGTTGGGTCTATTTCTGAATTAAATAAAATTAAAGAAGAACTTTCAATTAAAGTAGATGCTGTTGAGAATTCATCTTCAATTATTTTAGAAAAAGAGATAGAAATTAAAGATATTTCAGATAAAATTGATGGCTTAGCATTAAAAATTTCCAATGCTAGAAAGAAATCGATTCCTGTATTTGTTAAGAAGCTTGAAAAATCATTAGCTACTTTGGGAATGGAAAATACGAGAGTTCAGCTAACATTAGAACATACAAATCAATATTTTTCTAATGGTAAAGATGAGCTTCAACTATTAATTTCTGCAAATAAAGGAGTTAATTTTGGAGAATTAAAGAAAGTAGCTTCAGGTGGAGAATTATCTCGAATAATGCTTTCGGTTAAATCCATTCTTTCTCAATACTTGAATTTACCAACAATTATTTTTGATGAAATAGATACTGGAGTTTCTGGAGATGTTTCACAAAAAATGGCTGATATTATGGAGCAAATGAGTGCGAATATGCAGGTAATTACTATTACACATTTGCCTCAAATTGCAGCAAAAGGAGTTCAGCATTATAAAGTTTATAAAAAAGACATTTCAAATAATATTGTAACTCAGTTAAAAGAGTTGTCAGATAACGAGCGTATCACTGAGATTGCTGAAATGTTAGGAGGTAAAATGATCACCACTACAGCTATAGATCATGCAAAACAACTTCTAAATTAAGAATTTACTATATTTGCGAACTATTAAAAATAAAAATCAATAATATAATATTATTATGTATAATTTATTAAAAGGAAAAAGAGGGATTATTTTTGGAGCATTAGATTCTAAATCTATTGCCTGGAAAGTTGCAGAAAGAGCACATGAAGAAGGTGCAAAATTTGTGTTAACGAATGCACCAGTAGCTTTAAGATTAGGTACGATATCTGAATTAGCTGAAAAGACAGGTGCAGAAGTAATTCCAGCAGATGCAACATCAATGATGGATCTTGAAAATTTAATTGACAAGTCAGTTGAAATTTTAGGTGGTAAAATTGATTTTGTACTTCATTCAATTGGAATGTCTGTAAATGTTCGTAGAGGAAATCATTATACGAATCAAGATTATAATTTTACTAAAACAGGTTGGGACGTTTCAGCCTTATCATTTCATAGACTAATGAGCATGTTATATAAAAAAGATGCTATGAGTGAATGGGGAAGTATTGTTGGGTTAACCTATATGGCTGCTCAAAGAGTATTCCCGGATTATAATGATATGGCCGATAACAAAGCATATTTAGAATCTGTGGCACGTAGTTTTGGATACTTCTTTGGAAGAGATAAAAAAGTTAGAGTTAATACAATTTCTCAATCACCAACTGTTACAACTGCCGGTAGTGGAGTTAAAGGATTTGATGGATTTGTTTCTTATGCTGAAAAAATGTCACCACTTGGTAATGCTTCTGCGTTAGAATGTGCTGATTATACCATAAGTTTATTTTCAGACTTAACGAAGAAAGTGACTTTACAAAATTTATTTCACGATGGAGGGTTCTCAAATATGGGTGTGAGTACTGCCATTATGGATGAATTTATGAAAAGAGAAATTGAAGAAGAGGTTATTGAACAACCTAAAAAGAAAGCTAAGAAATAAAAGCTTTTTAATAAGATTTTAGAAGGGGTGATTTTATATATAAAATCACCCCTTTTTTTTGTAATACTTTTTTTTGAATTCTACATGTATTTTATCAATTATTTTCATTGTTATTATGGAAGTATGAGGTTTGTCATATTATTCACGAATTATTTCAGTTAATTTTGAGAAGTTTAAAATAAAAATGACTTAAAATAATACTATGAGACCACTTAAAATTATAGTACTAGCAAAACAAGTCCCAGACACTAGACATGTTGGACCAGATGCTATGAAGCCTGATGGTACAGTAAATAGAGGAAAGCTATCAACTGTATTTAATCCAGATGACTTACACGCGCTAGAACTAGCTTTAAATATAAAAGATAGAATTCCAGGAACCAAAGTAACTATATTAACAATGGGGCCTCAAAAAGCTGCAGATATTATTCGCGAAGGATATTATCGTGGTGTTGATGATGGAATAATGATTTCTGATAGACGTTTTGGAGGTGCCGATACTTTGGCAACTAGTTATACAATAGTTCAAGCAATAAAAAAGATAGCAGACTATGATTTAATAGTTGGAGGAAGACAAGCAATTGATGGTGATACAGCTCAGGTTGGACCGCAATGTGCTGATAAGTTAGATATTCCTCAAGTTACTTATGTTGAAGAAATTTTAGAAATAAAAGAAGATAAAATAATAGCCAGACGCCGTTTAGAAAAAGGTGTTGAAACTGTATCTTCTCCTTACCCTTGTTTAATGACCGTGCATGGTTCTTCTCCAGAATGTAGATCTAGACATGCAAAAAAAGTTATGAAATACAAATATGCAAGGACTATTACTGAAATGAGAAAAGGAGATCCAGTATTGGAAGAATTACATAAAGAAAGACCTCATTTGATTATTCCTGAATGGAGTGTTGAAGACATTGAAGCAGATTTAAACAAAATTGGTTTACCTGGTTCTCCAACAAAAGTAAAAAGTGTTTCAAGTATCGTATTAACAGCTAATGAATCTAAAGTTTTGACGGATTCAGATAGCGATATTGAAGGAATGATTAAAGAATTAATTGAACATCACACCATTGGGTAGTTGATATAACTTAAAATTAGTAAAATGAAAAGTGTATTTGTTTATTGCGAAGTAGAAAATCAGAAAGTAGCAGAAATAAGTCAAGAGTTATTATCAGCAGGTAAACGTTTAGCTCAAAAATTAGGTTGTCCGTTAGATGCCATGGTATGCGGAAAAAATCTAGATGATATTCAAAGTCAAATTTCTCCTTATGGAGTTGATAAATTATTTATCTCTGATGATTCAAGGTTAGAGCCTTACACTACGTTGCCACATGCAGCTTTAGCTCATAAAATATTAAAAGAACAAGACCCTCAGATAGTACTATTTGGTGCAACTTCAGTTGGTAGAGATTTAGCGCCTAGATTGGCTTCAAAACTAAACTGTGGGTTAACTGCCGATACAACAATATTAGATATTGGTGACCATTTTGTAAAGAAAGAAAAGAAAGAATACAAAGATTTATTATATGCCATTCGTCCAGCTTTTGGGGGGAGTATTATGGCAAATATCATCAATTGGGACATGCACCCTCAAATGGCAACAGTTAGAGAAGGTGTAATGAAAAAAGAAATCTTTGACGCTAACTATAAAACAGAAGTTATTTCTGTTGATGTTAATGAAGTTGTAAGTGATGAAGATTTTGTTATTGAGGTTATTGACCGTCATATTGAAGAATCAGGAGTTAATTTAAAAGAAGCCCCAATCATTGTAGCTGGAGGTTACGGTGTAGGATCAAAAGAAAACTTTGATTTATTGAGAAATCTTGCAAATATATTAGGAGGTGAAGTTGGAGGTTCTAGAGCTGCAGTTGACGCTGGATTTATTGATCATAACCGTCAAATTGGACAAACAGGAACAACGGTTCGTCCTAAATTATATATTGCAGCCGGTATTTCAGGAGCAATTCAACATACTGCAGGAATGCAAGATGCATCTATGATTATTTCTATTAATAATGATCCTGAAGCTCCAATTAATGGAATTGCAGATTATGTAATTACTGGAGATTTAGGAGTTGTTCTTCCTAAAATGATTAAATATTATAAGGAGAACGCAAAATAAAATCAATTAAAAATTCACAAGCTTTTAAATAGAGCTTAAAAAATAAAAAAGTATATAATGGATAATTTTTTCAAAGATACTCCCGAATTTAAATTTCATTTAGAGCATCCAATTGTTCAAAAAATTGTAAAATTAAAGGAACGTAATTTCGAGGAATCAAAGCATTATGATTATGCACCATTAAATCATGATGATGCTATAGATAGTTATGAAAAAATATTAGATATAGTAGGTGGAATTTGCGGTGAAACAATTGCTGCTAATGCAGAATCTGTAGATATTGAAGGACCTCATATTGAAAATAATGAAGTAATTTATGCCAAAGGTACTACTGAAAACTATAATGCTTTATATGAAGCTGGGTTAGTTGGTATGTCACTACCTAGAAAATATGAAGGATTAAATTTCCCGTTGTTGCCATATGTAATGGCAGCAGAAATGGTTGCAAGAGCAGATGCTGGTTTTGCAAATATTTGGGGACTTCAGGATTGTGCTGAAACAATTTATGAGTTTGGTTCAGAAGAACAAAAAGATAAGTATTTACCTCGTTTTAATCGTGATGGTGCTACCGCAGCAATGGTTTTAACAGAGCCAGATGCAGGATCTGATTTACAATCTGTTAAATTAAAAGCTGTGTATGACGAAGAAAAGAAAACCTGGATTTTAAATGGTGTAAAAAGATTTATTACCAACGGAGATGCAGACATTTCTTTAGTTTTAGCAAGATCAGAAGAGGGTACAAGTGATGCCAGAGGATTGTCAATGTTTATTTATGATAGAAATGATCATGCAGTTGAAGTTAGGCACTTAGAAAAGAAGCTTGGAATTAAAGGTTCGCCAACTTGTGAGTTGGTATTTAAGGATGCACCAGCTGAATTGGTTGGTAAAGAACGATTTGGCTTAATTAAATACGTAATGGCCTTAATGAATTCTGCGCGTTTAGGTGTTGGAGCTCAATCCGTAGGTATTGCTGATGCAGCTTATAGGGAAGCCTTAAAATATGCAGAGGAAAGAGCGCAGTTTGGAAAGGTAATTATCGAATTTCCGGCTGTTTATGAAATGATAACAAATATGAAGGTGCGTGTTGATGCATTACGTTCATTATTATATGAAACTACAGGATTTGTTGATCTTTCTAAGGCTTATGAAGAGGCAATGAAGGAAAGAAAACTAGAAAAAGAGGAAAGACTTGAAATGAAAGCTTATTTAAAACTTTCAAATGTATTTACTCCGTTAATTAAGTTAACAGCTAGTGAAGCTTGTAATAAAATAGCCTACGACTCATTACAAATTCATGGTGGTACTGGATTTATGAAGGATTTCCCAATTGAAAGAATTTATAGAGATGCCAGAATTACTTCAATTTATGAAGGAACGACACAATTACAAGCTGTTGCAGCAATTAAAGGTGTAACAACAGGTGTGTTTCTTGAGCAAATTAGAAAATATGATAGTGAGGTTCTAGAAGAAAACTCGGCAATTAGAGGAACTCTTCAAGAAATGACCATTCATTATGAAGAAATTGCTAAAAAAGTGATGGACTGTGATAATAATGAATTGTTAGATTTCCATTCAAGAAGGTTAGTTGAAATGGCAGGAAACATTATCATGGGGTATTTATTAGTTTTAAATTCTCAACGTAATGATGAATTTGCTAAATCTGCAAAATTATTTGTGAATTTGGTATATTCTGAAAATAGTGAAAAATACAATTATATGTATCATTTTGACTGTAAAGATTTAGACCTATATAGATTGGCTGAAACTGAAGTTTTAGAACCAGCTCTTTAAAATAAATAATAAAAATATTTATAGGATTCACATTGTTTTTACATTGTGAATCCTTTTTATTTCGAGCCGTTTTAAATTTATTAGTTTTGATGCAATCATTAAATAATAGTAACTTTGAAATCGTAAAAAAAAGATACTTGGAACTACACTTTTCTATAATAATTCCTGTTTATAACCGACCTCAAGAAATTGAAGAACTGATGCATAGTTTATCTACGCAAAATTTTGATAAAAATTTTGAAGTGATTATCGTAGAAGATGGATCTACTTCAAAGGCTGATAAAATTGTTGAGAAATATTCTAAAGTTTTAGATGTGAAATATTTCTTTAAAAAAAATAGTGGAGCAGGAGCAAGCAGAAATTATGGAATGAAAAAGGCAACTGGAAATTATTTTATAATATTTGATTCAGATTGTATAATTCCTTCTAATTATTTGAGTGAAGTTGAAAAAGGATTAAATACCAACTTTACCGATGCGTTTGGAGGTGCTGATGCTGCGCATGAATCATTTTCAACAATTCAAAAAGCAATAAATTATAGTATGACTTCCTTCTTAACAACGGGAGGAATTAGAGGAAGTAAAAAAGCCGTAGGTAAATTTCAACCAAGAAGCTTTAATTTGGGTATTTCAAAAAAAGCATTTGAAATTACAAAAGGTTTTAGTAAAATGAAGATTGGAGAAGATATAGATTTAACTTTTCGACTTTGGGATGCCAATTTTAAAACTCAGTTTATTGAAAAAGCATATGTGTTTCATAAAAGAAGATCCACTTTTAAACAGTTTTATAAACAAACTTTTGCCTTTGGAAAGGGTAGACCATTTTTAAATAGAAAGTATCCTGGTACTGCAAAATTAACGTTTTGGTTTCCATCACTATTTCTATTATCGCTTATAGTTTCATTGTTATTTTTAATTGTTGACTTTAAATTATTTATAGTGATATTTGGTGTTTATTTTATGTTGATATTTTTAGACTCACTTTTTAAAAATAAAAATATTGCAGTTGCATTCACCAGTATTATTACAACCTTAATTCAATTTAGCGGATATGGTTCAGGGTTTTTAAAAGGGTATTTAGTTAATGAATAGAATTAATTCTTAATTAAATTTTCAACTTATAATTATTTTAAACTTATTGATTATTGTTGATTTTTATTTTCAGGTTTTTCTATTGGAATTATTTCGCTAAAGAAATATACTATAGATCCAATAATACCTGTAAATATTAACAGTAAAGTCCACATTACTTTTTTATTGGTATTGTTATTTGTGTTGTTGTTAGTATGCACAATATAATATATTTTGATGCCTAGGCTGAAAATAGAAGCAACAATAATCAAACATGTTAACCAAAATAAGGATTGAATCAGTTCAACAGGAATATCTCCATGATTTTGATCTAATTCAATAATGTTTTCAAAAAATATTGTAAAAAAGAATCCAAAAAAAAGACAAAATAAAAATATGGGAGCAAAAGTTAGTACTCCTAACCAAAATTTTGTTGAAGTTTTCATAAAAAAATACCTTTAAAGATTGTTCTTTAAAGGTATTAAAATTTTATTAAGAAATTGGAAAAGCTTACTCTACCTTATCTGAACCTTTATTAATTTTTATGGTTAACTCATTTTTCTTCTTATCCAAATCCATAAATATTGAGTCACCTTCATTCAATTTAGAGTTTACAATCTCTTCGGCTAAGGTATCTTCTATATATTTTTGAATTGCTCTTTTTAGTGGTCTTGCTCCATATTGCTTGTCAAATCCTTTGTCAGCAATATAATCTTTCGCTTCATTACTTAATGTTAAATTGTAACCGATATCTTCAATTCTTAAAACAAGTTTTCTTAATTCAATGTCAATAATTGAATGAATATCTTCACGTTCTAAAGCATTAAATACAATTACATCATCAATTCTATTTAAGAATTCAGGGGCAAAAGACTTTTTAAGTGCATTTTCTATGACGCTCTTAGCATTTGCATCAGCTTGTGCAGTTTTAGATGCAGTCCCAAATCCAACACCAGTACCAAAATCTTTTAATTGACGCGAACCAATGTTCGAAGTCATGATTATAATTGTATTTCTGAAATCAATTTTTCTTCCAAGACTATCAGTAATATGTCCATCATCCAAAATTTGAAGTAGCATATTAAATACATCAGGATGTGCTTTTTCAATTTCATCTAAAAGAACAACAGCGTAAGGCTTACGTCTTATTTTTTCAGTTAATTGTCCTCCTTCTTCATATCCAACATAACCCGGAGGTGCACCAACCAACCTTGAAATTGCAAATTTTTCCATATACTCACTCATGTCAATTCTAACAAGAGCATCTTCTGAGTCAAATAGTTCAGTAGCCAGAACTTTTGCAAGTTGTGTTTTCCCTACTCCTGTTTGACCTAAAAATATAAATGAACCAATTGGTTTGTTTGGGTCTTTTAGTCCAACTCGGTTTCTCTGAATAGCTTTAACAACCTTAGAAACAGCTTCGTCTTGACCTATAACCTTTCCTTTAATTAAATCTGGTAAATCATGTAGTCTTTGACTTTCAGCTTCAGCAACTCTATTGACAGGAATACCAGTCATCATAGATACCACTTCAGCAACATTGTCTTCAGTAACAATTTCACGATTCAATTTAGAAGCTTCTTCCCATTTTAATTGAGCTTCGAGAAGTGAGCCTTCAATTCGTTTTTCATCATCGCGCAATCTGGCAGCTTCTTCATACTTTTGTCCATTAACAGCAGCTGATTTATCTTCTTTAATTTTTTCTAACTGAGCTTCTAAATTTAAAACCTCTTTTGGAACCACAATGTTTGTTATGTGAATTCTAGAACCGGCCTCATCTAAAGCATCAATGGCTTTGTCTGGTAGGTAACGATCGGTCATATATCTGTTAGTTAATTTTACACATGCTTTTATGGCGTCATCGGTATATGAAACTAAATGATGATCTTCATATTTATCTTTAATATTTTCTAGAATTTGTACAGTTTCTTCAACAGATGTTGGTTCAACAATAACTTTTTGAAACCTTCTCTCTAAAGCACCGTCCTTTTCAATATTTGTTCTGAATTCATCTAATGTGGTTGCGCCAATACATTGTATTTCTCCTCTTGCTAATGCTGGTTTTAACATGTTTGAAGCGTCTAATGATCCTGTAGCTCCTCCAGCACCAACAATTGTATGAATTTCATCGATAAATAAAATGATGTCATCATTTTTTTCCAATTCATTCATTAAAGCTTTCATGCGTTCTTCAAATTGGCCACGATATTTTGTTCCCGCAACTAAACTTGCCAAATCTAAAGATACAATTCGCTTGTTAAATAAAATTCTTGAAACTTTACGTTGAGTAATTCTTAGGGCTAGTCCTTCGGCAATTGCTGATTTTCCAACTCCAGGTTCACCAATTAGCATTGGATTGTTCTTTTTTCTACGGCTTAATATTTGTGAAACGCGCTCAATTTCTTTTTTACGTCCAACAACCGGATCAAGTTTTCCTTCTTCTGCTAAACGTGTTAAATCACGTCCAAAATTATCTAAAACAGGAGTTTTAGATTTTTTTTCTGAAGGTTTATTTCCTTTAGGTTGCTCAAACGGATTTGATTTAGGTGCATCAAAATCATCATCCGAAGGACTTTCTGCTCTTGGTAAATTTATTTCTTCTGTCAAGTAAGTTTGTTTAAATACGGTTTTTACATCTTCATAGCTAGCACCAAAATTATGTAATAATTTGGTTGTTGGATCATTTTCGTTTCTCAATACACATAAAAGCAAATGTGCAGTATTTACAGAATCACTTTGATAAAGTTTAGCTTCTAAAAAAGTCGTTTTTAAGGCTTTTTCTGCTTGTCTTGTCAAGTGAAGGCTTTTCTTCTCATTTGAGAAATCTGTAGAAGCATTTGCGGGGCTTAATATTTCTATTTTTTTACGTAAATGATCTAGATTTATATCTAAAGAGTTTAAAATTTCAATCGCTTTCCCGTCTCCTTTTCTAAGTAAACCTAACATTAGATGTTCGGTACCAATAAAATCATGACCTAAACGCAAGGCTTCTTCCTTGCTGTAAGCAATTACATCTTTAACTTTTGGTGAAAAATTATCGTCCATAGTTTTGTGTTTATATTGTAAAATTAACGGATTTTTTTGTTTTTTTTATACAAAAACGGTTCCTCTTTTAATTATTTTATTTTAATAGTCGAATTTATGGGGTGATAATAACTGTAAATCAATAAGTTAAGGTTGTTTTAACAATTGTGTTTATTGTTGATAAATATTAGAAAAACAAAGGGGTATTTAAGTTGTAAAAATGTTAAAAATTGTATATTGCTTTGTTAAAATACGACACTAAAAAAAATAAAAAAAACATATGGCAGACGGAGAAAAACTGATACCAATTAATATTGAAGATGAAATGAAATCTGCTTACATTGATTATTCAATGTCAGTAATTGTTTCAAGAGCTTTACCAGATGTTAGAGATGGTTTAAAGCCTGTACATCGTAGAGTTTTGTATGGTATGCACGAACTTGGAATTAAAGCGACAGGATCGTATAAGAAATCAGCAAGAATTGTAGGAGAAGTACTTGGTAAGTATCACCCACATGGAGATACTTCTGTTTATGATTCAATGGTACGTATGGCCCAAGACTGGAGTGTAAGATATATGATGGTTGATGGTCAAGGTAACTTTGGATCTGTAGATGGCGATAGCCCGGCGGCAATGCGTTATACTGAGGTACGTATGCAAAAGATATCAGAGGATATGTTGTCTGATATTGAGAAAGATACAGTTGATCATAAATTAAATTTTGATGATACGTTAAATGAACCAACGGTTTTACCAACTAGAATTCCAAACTTATTAGTAAATGGAGCTTCTGGTATTGCTGTAGGTATGGCAACAAATATGGCGCCTCATAATTTAACTGAAGTAATAAACGGAACACTTGCATATATTGATAACCGTGATATTGAAATATCTGAATTAATGCAGCATATAAAAGCTCCCGATTTTCCAACAGGAGGTATTATTTATGGATATGAGGGGGTGAAAGATGCATTTGAAACCGGGAGAGGTAGAATTGTTATGCGTGCCAAAGCTACTATTGAAGAAGTAAACGGTCGTGAATGCATTATTGTTACTGAGATTCCTTATCAAGTAAATAAGGCAGAAATGATTAAAAAGACTGCTGAACTGGTAAATGATAAGAAGCTTGAAGGTATTGCAAATATTCGCGATGAATCGGATAGAAATGGTATGCGAGTTGTATACATTTTAAAGCGAGATGCAATTCCAAATATAGTTTTAAATAAATTATTCAAATATACGAGCTTACAAACATCATTTAGTGTTAATAATATAGCATTGGTGAATGGAAGACCTGAGCAATTAAACCTAAAACAATTAATTCATCATTTTGTTGAACATAGACATGAGGTTGTTGTTCGAAGAACAAAATTTGAACTTAAAAAGGCTGAAGCTAGAGCTCATATTCTTGAAGGACTAATTATTGCGAGTGATAATATTGATGAAGT
>Ga0193962_1000129_pt1 | contig 33048 bp, 29 predicted proteins | sample FB_5_MG_FD_140335 | JGI IMG/M metagenome (GOLD analysis project Ga0193962, IMG submission 140335) | Microbial mat bacterial communities from the Broadkill River, Lewes, Delaware, United States - FB_5_MG | ecosystem: Environmental > Aquatic > Freshwater > River > Microbial mats | place: USA... | reverse complement strand
GGGTGGGCATTAAATCGATCTCCTGCTTTGTCAGGCAGCTTGGAAAGGACTCGTCATTCCACTACGCTACCTTTCGTGCATTAAGTCGATTTACTGCCCACTGAGAAAGCTTGGGACTTATTCACAGGTTCCTTAGTATACCCTTCTGACCCGGAAGCCTATGAATCCCCTTATTTTTCAAATGTAAAATAAGGGAATTCCATTACCTTCTACCGCGCCGCAGCATCCAGCACAACCAACTCAAGTCTTATACAACCCGCTACTTTCGTACCTTGACAAGCAGGGGGCTGGTCACGCAGACTGATATGACGATGATTTTCTGCACTGCAATAAAAATTATAAAGATTGCATAGTTTCACAGAGAAGCGAATACAAACCGACGATCTCACTCGTTCGTGGTATGTAAGGTTTATTTAAAAACGTCGCTTTCACTTGAAACACTCAAGTCACAACTGTGACTTATGATCATCGCTAACGAATCTTGTACATAGCTAAGCTAAGAGGCATTTCGAATGCGTGACGTTGTTATTGTAGCTGCGGGTCGTACCGCAGTTGGTACTTTCGGTGGTTCCCTATCTAAAATTGCTGCATCTGATCTAGGTGCAACAGTGATCAAAGGCCTAATTGAGAAAATCGACTTGGATCCTTCCAAAGTTGACGAGGTCATTCTAGGTCAAGTATTGACGGCGGGTTGTGGTCAAAACCCAGCACGTCAAGCAACACTGAATGCAGGTCTACCTAATTCAGTTTCAGCCATTACGATCAACAAAGTTTGCGGTTCTGGCCTGAAAGCGATTCAAATGGCAACGCAAGCTATTCGTTGTGGTGATGCGGAGATTATCATTGCAGGCGGCCAGGAAAATATGAGCGCTTCGTCTCATGTTGTCCCTAATTCTCGAAATGGCGCACGCATGGGCGATTGGAAAATGGTCGATACGATGATCAAGGATGGCTTATGGGATGCCTTCAATGATTATCACATGGGTATTACGACGGAAAACATCGTCGAGAAATACGGCTTTACTCGTGAAGAGCAAGATGCTTTCGCTTCAGCATCTCAGAATAAAGCTGAAGCAGCAGTAACCGCGGGTCTGTTCAAAGATGAGATCATCCCAGTAACAATCCCTCAGCGTAAAGGCGATCCTATTGTTTTTGATACAGATGAACAGCCACGTTTTGGTTGTACGCCTGAAGCCTTAGCTAAACTACGCCCTGCTTTTAAGAAAGACGGAACCGTCACGGCAGGAAACGCTTCTACCATCAATGATGGTGCCGCAGCAGTCATCGTTTGCTCTGCTGAGAAAGCCGCTGAATTAGGGCTTCCCGTGCTAGTGACCATCAAAGCTTACGCTTCTGCAGGTGTTGACCCTGCCATCATGGGTACTGGTCCAATTTGTGCTACACAAAAAGCGCTTGAAAAAGCAGGCTGGAGTGTTGATGACCTAGATCTAGTTGAAGCAAACGAAGCGTTCGCTGCACAAGCCATGTCTGTTAACAAAGACTTAGGCTGGGATACCGATAAGGTAAACGTCAATGGTGGTGCAATCGCTCTTGGCCACCCGATCGGAGCATCAGGCTGTCGCGTATTTGTAAGCCTAGTGCACGAGATGGCCCGCCGTGATGCGAAAAAAGGCCTTGCAACCTTATGTATTGGCGGCGGGATGGGCACTGCACTAGCAGTCGAGCGCAGCTAATTACAAATAACATAAAGTCACGATGATGCTTAACTAAAAAACCGCAGTTTTAACTGCGGTTTTTTTAAACTTTCCAATCAAGCAATCACACTAATTCAACAATAGCGCCTTTACCAACCCCTTCATATGCTTTCACCATGACTCTATCATTAGGGTAGCTACGTTTAATTTCCTCGGCCAAATGCGCTGCAATTAGCTCTACCGTCGTATCCGTATTGATTAAATAACAAACTCGACTAGGTAAGCTAATAGAAAATTCACCTTGTGGAGCTTGATACGAATACTGATGCGTCTGATCATTTTTCGATATTAAGTGCGATTCCGAGCCTATATATATATCGTTAAAGCGCTTCGCCCATTCTATTTCCAGCGCGTTATCTCTTTGATCGTTAATATAAAGCTCTATTTTAGAACGATGTCCGTGGGCAATACGCTGGCAATTACCATCATGTTTTTGCAAGCCATGGCTATAATGATAAAAGGCCCCTTCAATTTTTTCCGGAACAAAGCGAATATTTAACCCCTGAACTTCGCTAGGGAATAATTGAAGCAGCTTATCTTTGCACCAAGTAGCTAAAGAATTTTCATTTATCTCTGGGAGCTCGACCAAACAAATAGCTTCCTTAGGTGAACGACAAAAAAACGTTTCACCCTCCTCGTAAAGCCACTCAACAGTCGTATAACCATCATCTGTTTGGCAGCTCAACCGAGGCATATCCGTCGGCACGACTAAAGCATGATCAACCCACAGATCAAACCACTTTTTAACTTCTTTCTTAACAATGGCAAAATCGCAGATCATACCCTGATCATTCAAACTACCATCAAGCTCCAACTGTACAAGCCACGACTCTCCTAACAAGCCCCTTTTCGGGCAGAGGTATGAAAAATCAACATTGGTAAGATTATCTACGAACAATTTCACAAGCAGGCTCCACGGTTAAGGCGCGTATATTAGCCTAAATCCACAGAGTAAAAAACGCTGTAGGCTATAGGGAATAAGCTCCATCAGATATAATAGCTCTTTTCTACAACCGAAGATCGGTAAAGAACCCACATGCGCCTTGATAAATACCTCTCACAATCCACAGACTTCTCTCGAAAAGAGGTTCGCCGCTTCCTTAAATTGGGTGAAGTAACGCTTAATGGTGAGGAGGTTTGCGATCCAGCTATACATGTGGATGAAATAAACGATGAGATCTACCTGAGCGGCTATCCAATTGAAGCGCCCGGTGAAAAATACTTAATGCTAAACAAACCACTGGGTTGTGTTTGCGCCAACCATGACGGCACCCACCCTACCGTCCTGAGCCTGATCGATCTTCCGAGGGCGAACGAACTCATTATTTGCGGTCGTCTCGATGTCGACACAACCGGCTTAGTATTAATAACAACAGACGGACAATGGGCACATAAAGTTACCTCGCCGAAACATAAAACGGGAAAACTCTATGAAGTTGTTACAGCAGACCCTATCCCAGAATCTGCAGTCGATAAGTTTGCCAATGGTATGAAACTTATCAACGACAATATCAAGACTAAACCGGCAGAATTACACATTACCGCAGAAAATGAAGCAGAAGTTATTTTAACCGAAGGCCGCTATCATCAAGTCAAACGAATGTTTGGAGCAATAGGCAACAAAGTTGAGGAACTACATCGAACACGTATTGGCAATATATACCTCGATGAAGAGCTAGAACTTGGAGAATATCGTTTTTTAACCCCTGAAGAGATAGACAGTATCCAATGAGTGATTCCGCTTTCCCGCTATTAGTCCCTTTTATTAAGAGCGCCTCAGGTAAAAGCCTTTGGCTAACGGACGAAAATTTACTCGATACAAACTTACAGCCCAACGACTCAGTTATCTGTATTACAAACCGTTTGGATCTTCACGAGCACTTACATAAACAAGGTTGGAAAACGTTCTTCTCTGACTACGACCTATCCATCATTGAAGACAATAGCCTCGAACGCGTGATCTACCGTGTTTCTAAAGAAAAACTTGTCACTCATCATTTGATTAATGAAGCTTATCGCTGCTTAAAAGCAGGCGGTGAACTTATCATTGCCGGTGATAAGAATGAGGGAATCAAAACCTATTTCACAAAAGCTAAAAAGCTTTTAGGGATGGGTGAAAATAGCAAAGTGGATCGAGATACCTGGTTAGCACAGCTAACAAAGATCAACGATACCAGCGAACAACAACTTGACGATAAAGAATACCACCAGCTACGTACAAGCTGTGTAGATGACAATTTTGAATATCAGAGCAAACCTGGGGTTTTTGGTTGGGATAAAATCGATAAAGGAAGTGCATACCTGATTGAAAACTTGGATAGCTTCCTAATGACGCTGCCTGAGCCACCAAAAAACGCCCTCGATCTTGGCTGTGGCTACGGCTATCTCTCCCTCAATCTTGCCCATCTAGATATTCCCATTACAGCCACTGACAATAACGCCGCCGCTATCCGAGCCTGCGAACGAAATTTTGATCGCTACCCGATTAACGGAAAAGTTATTCCTGCCAGTTGCGCTCAAGGTATTAATGAAAAATTTGACCTAATTGTATGTAATCCACCATTTCATACGGGCTTCTCTACGAACGGAGATCTAACTGATCGTTTTTTGAAAGCAACTCATGATCATTTAAACCACAGAGGGATCGCTTGCTTTGTCACAAACTTGCATATTCCTGTCGAAAGAAAAGCTAAAAAGTACTTTCACCAAGCAGAATGCATCGCATCAAACGGAAACTTTAAGCTCGTAAGGCTTACCCATAGCTATTAACTTAAAAAATAGCCACTAACCTAAAAAACGGGGCAAAGCCCCGTTTTAAGATTCTATGTCAATCCAAGCAACTAGTGCGCAGAGTGCTCTACATCAAAGTCGACCCCATAAATATCCGAGATATTGTAATCAGCCTGCCCTGCTGCAGTCGGCTTCTGTTCAATAGTACGGTTAATATCGACTATTGTTTTACCTTCAGTAACCGTCTTAGTTATCTCATGAGATGGATATAAACGAGAATAAGTCGGATCCTCCTCAGCAACAGGGAATTGTGCTGCTGTAGCTAACGCCGGCGTCAATACTAATGCTAATAATGCTGATTTAATTTTGATAGACATAATTTTTCCCTTTTTCATCACTCCCAATTTATAGTGTCCTGGGAGGCTTAATTTCTTTTGCAGTAACATCATTAGGAATAATGGTTCGAAGAGATGTAGATTTTAATTAACACCTCATCTCGCATAGCGACGCCTTATTAGCCCCGCCTCCCCTTCCAAACAACTGATTTGATTAATTTGCTGAGTGCTCTACATCAAAGTCCACACCATAAAGGTCTGAAATATTGTGAGTACGTTGACCCGCAGCAGTCGGCTTCTCCTCAATCGTACGATTAATATCAGCTACCGTTTTATCATCAGACTTATTCACACTAGCCGCTTCATGGGATGGATATAAGCGAGAATAGGTTGGGTCTTCTTCAGCAACAGGGAATTGAGCTGCCGTTGCCAATACTGGAGTTAACGCTAATGCTAATAATACTGATTTAATTTTAATAGACATAACTATCACCTTTATCTTGTTTATGTAGTCCCCAATTTATACAACGTCTGGGAAGTTTTTTACTGTTTCAGTAACCTTGTGACAGCACTGACTTAAAGTGGTTCCATCTTTTTTGACCAAACGATCAAAATAATTTTACAACATTAGAATCTAAAAATAAGAATGGGGCTCTATGGCCCCATTTCTTTCCGAGCAGCCTGCAGTACTAATTTGCTGAACGCTCAACATCAAAATTCACACCATAAAGATCTGAAATATTGTGAGTGCTTTGACCTGCTGCAGTCGGTTGCTCTTCAATAGTACGATTAATATCAGCCATCATTTTATCGTCTGCTTTCATCACACTAGTAGCCTCATGCGTTGGGTATAGACGAGAATAAGTTGGATCTTCTTCGGCAACTGGAAACTGAGCAGCAGTCGCTAAAACAGGAGTTAATGCTAATGCTAATAATGCTGATTTTAATTTAATAGACATGACGTTCACCTTTATCTTATTCATTTAGTTCCCAATTGATACAGCTGCTGGGACGCTTGCTTTTCTCTTTGCAGTAACACTGTGACAGTACTTTGTACGAAGCGTTCCTAAACAATGGATCAACTTAAATAGAATATTAATAAAGACATCTATAACATAAAGGAATATGGAATTTATATTCCCCCAACAATAGAAACAAAAAACGCTGAAAAAACAGTAAGATAAAAATGGAGCGATAATAATTTTTTTAGCAAGTTTTTTAATAGCTACAGAATAAAAAAAACAACAATAAGAAAGAAAACTCCTTATTCTCGCCTTTTAACTGTCAGATATACGCCACAAACAGCAACCAGAATACCGATAATCGCAAACATATTTAGCATCTCATCAAATAACAGATATGCCTCAACGGCCGTTAAAATAGGCACTAAGTAAAAATAACTTGCGACTTTACTGGCCTCTCCCTCTCTAATCATGACTAACAGTAACAAAATAGCTATTACCGATAAGGCAACCACCATCCAAGCAAGTGCTCCGATTAGCGTCCAGCTCCATTCGATAACACCGCTATCAAACTGCCATGCCAATAAAGCCATAACAACAGCAGTCGCCAGATATTGATAAAAAGCCCCCACCATTAGATCGACGCCTGCGCCGAAACGTTTTTGATAAATCGTGCCGATTGAAATGGCCGCCAATGCAATTAAAGCAGCTAGCCAAGCATCTGTACCCGCGCTATCGACATCTCCTTGGCCATTTTGGCTCACAACTAATAACACGCCAAACAACCCTAACAACAGCCCAAACCATTGTGTTTTAACTAGACGCTCACTGAGCCATATCCAGCCGATAAGTGCTGTTAGTAATGGCTGAATACCCATAATAAGCGAGGTAATGCCCGCAGGTAATGCCCAATCAATAGCAGCAAACACCCCGCCTAAATAACAAGCATGCACAAGAAACCCTACTATCATCTGATGTAGCGCTTGCTGAGAACTGCACCATTTAGGTTTCCGCCACCAAAGAAGACCCGCAAAGACCATTAACGTCAAAAGCATGCGAACCAATAACACGCTAAAGGGCTCCATATACGGAACAGCATACTTTGCGCCGATAAAGCCAGTACTCCAAATACCGACAAATGCCCAAGGGACTAATGAAAGCTGTTGCTGTTTACTCAACATAGCGAAGTTATCCAGATGAAAAATAAGAATCACTCTACCCAGCAATAAACCTAAGAAAAAGTTACACGAGCACAAGATTAAAAAGGGTACAGACAAATGGAATAGTGAATTATATAAGCCATTATAATAAGCTGTACCCATGAAGCTATATGAACAACTATGCCAAACACTGCAAATTAGGATCAACCGAGGGGAACTTCCGCCTGGTAGCCTATTGCCCTCTATTAGAGTATTGAGCCAGCAGTATCAACTAAGTAAAAACACCGTTATTAGAGCGCTAGCTGAGCTCGAAGATTCTCAGCAGATTATTGCGCAACCACGGCAGGGGTTTATTGTTTGCAGCCCGCAATCCCCCAGCCCCGCATTAAAGCCTCGAACGGTTTCACTCGGAGCAACCGCTTTTAGCGTTTTAGGTGCAGCCAATGAGCCCGATAAACTTGCTTTAGGCTCAGCATATAGTGACTCAAGATGGCCAACCGTTAGCTGGTTTTATAAACAACAAGCAAAAACCGCTAGAGAATGGGCCAATAATGACAAAAGATGTAGTCATTACAGCACACCACCAGGAGATCCATCTTTCAGAAGCGCACTGGCGGATCATATCAATATGACCACTTTTGCCTGTAATAGCGAAGAAATTATTACCACACATGGCGCTCAAGAAGCCGTATCCCTTTGCTTAAGAGCAGTGGCAGAGCCCGGTGACACCATTGCAGTAGAATCTCCCTGTTATTACGGTACCCTTCAATGCATAGAAGCACTGGGGTTAAAAGTATTAGAGCTACCCTCCGATTCCATTGGGGGTACCAATTTAGATGCCTTAGAAAAAGCACTTAATACCTGGCCAATAAAAGCGGTGCTAACCAACCCTACCTACAACAACCCTTTAGGATTCAGTCTCGATTTAATCAATAGAAAACGGTTAATTAGCATAGCCAACCACTGGGATATCGCCATCATAGAAGATGATGTGTTTGCAGAACTCGGTCACAACCAGCAATACCACACGCCATTAAAAGCCTTAGATACAGAGAATAGAGTGCTTTATTGCGGTTCGTTTTCTAAGACCTTAGATGCCGATATTAGATTGGGCTGGGTCTTACCTGGTCGATACTATGAACAGCTAAACTATTATAAATTTGTCACAACAATTGCTTGTTCAGCGCTTCTGCAGCAAGCTGCAGCCGAGCTATTGAAAGGAAAACGCTATCGTAGACACCTTTCTCAGGTAACCCGCTGTTACAGTGAGAGAGTTCAAATTCTTGCCGAAGATGTTCATCAATACTGGCCTAAAGAAACCCAATTCATACAGCCCAAAGGAGGAATATTACAATGGTTTGAACTGCCGCCGTCAGTCAATAGCGACCAACTCTTCCAGCAAGCTCTTGATGCGGGCATTGGATTATCTCCCGGCAATCTATTTTGTGCGGATAATCGTTTCCAACACCATATACGCCTTAGCTTTGCTCACTACTCTGGCTCAATAAAGCAAAAGACTGCTATCGCCTTGGTCGGTGAAATGATGGATAGCTACTAATCTGTACAATCACCTGAGTCTAGCCGCATATAAGCGCTGCCATCATCAGCTCCCAAATTACCCACAATCTTATCCACAGAAAACCTGAGTAAGTTTATACACAGTGCCGACTAACTTGCTGCCACAACTTGATTGCGCCCTTGCCTCTTAGCAGCATACAACGCTTTATCTGCATCATTTTGCATATCAAGAAAATCCTGATACTTACCTGTTTGCCATTCTGCAACACCAATACTGACTGTTACTCGAACCGTATGCTCATTTGCCTGAACCTCAAGCGACTCGATCCTTTTACGAATCCTTTCAGCCAAACCCAGTGCTTCTTCCAAAACGGTTTCCGGCATTAAAATAGCGAACTCTTCTCCACCTAGGCGCGCAACGATATCGGTACGTCGAGCAGCATAGAAACACGCTTCGTAAAACTCTTTTAAGACCAAATCACCTGTATTATGGCCAAAGTTATCATTCACCGCTTTGAAGAGATCAATATCGAGCATAAGAATGGAGAGTGGGCGAGTGAAACGCTCTATACGCGCAATCTCGTGTTCAGCCATCCGATTGAACTTGCGACGATTTAAAGCACCCGTTAATGGGTCTGTAGAGGCTAATTGCTTATAACGTTCATGCTCGTTTTTATTGCGCTGGAGATCCATAGCCTGCCGTTGCCGATAGACCGTAGATGAGATATCTGCTTGCAGAAGGCTGCGACGGCATTTCTCATATGCACTCACCATTAAGCCTATCTCATCATCTACAAACTTATCAGTAAATACATAATCTCTTCGCCCTTTAGCTAACGAGGTCATCGCCTTTTTCAACTTACGAACTGGATAAATAATACTAAAATTAAGTAACCATGAAGACACAAGCGTCATGAAAATAATCACGACAAGCACAAAAGCGGTCAAGTACAGCTTCAATTTAAGCTGCTCGGCTTTATGTAAAGCAGCCACCTCGATATCCGAGACAAGATGATCAGCCAAGACCTTAAGTTGATCAATTTTGTGAGAAAACACCGCAAACCATGACTTAACATCAGCGCCAGAGGGCTCCTTCGAATCGATTGTTTTGTATAGCAACTCTTCATACTCTTCTACTTGCTTTATCACAATACCATCGAGTAATTCACGATACTGCTGCTGTTCACTTGAGGCAACCTGCTCAAAAAACTGACTTAACCCCTGCTGCTGACCGATTAATGATGTAAACATTCTTACACGCGGCTCTGTGAACCCCCCATCTGATAATAATAAGGTCCCTAACGCCCTCTCTTGCCCAACAATCTCTTTAAGATCCACCACCGCGGTAAACGCAGAAATGTTGGTCGCTAAGGTTGCATCCATCTCGAGTACAGCCATTCCTGACGATATTTTAAGCAGCTGAGTAATCAGATCAGTATAGTAAGCCTGCATCTGATCGACGGAATCATCTTTCTTATCAACCTTACTCCTTTGATCCGCTAAACCACCCAACAATCCAACCGATGTGGTAATAGCTTGCTCCATATTGACGGGAAGCTTTCTACTCGCTAGCTGCTGCAAACGTTTATGAAAAGCATTAAGTGCCTGATCCGTTTTATCCCTCCTAACAATTAGCTCATCACTAAACACCTTATAGTCAGAACCGATCATCCCGGTTGAGATCCCTCGCTCAGCCTGCAGGCTATGCGTTAAATTATTCACTTCATGTGCCATCTGACTTATTGACGCTAACCGAGCCATCGCTTGGTAATCCTGTAAACTTCCAATCAGGATAATTAAACTTAATAAGATCAGACCGACAAAGGGGAACAGCGCCGTCAGAAAAATCCTTTGCCCCAAGGCCAAGCGCTGACCAATTCGTGCGACAAACCGCTCGACCCATGTTTTATTGGATGATCTGACACTCCTAAGGCCTCGATCACAAACATCCTGAAAATACTCCATATCATCGACAACGATATGGTTCAGTAACCAATCAACTAAGAATAGGTAGATATCCCGAGCGACCTCCACAGTATCTGCACTTAACAGCTCTGAACGTAGCTCTGGGATTTTTTTATAAATTTCTGATGGGAACTAATATGGGTGTCTAAATCTTGATAACCGCACTGACGCATCAATGCCTCTTCACGCTTAAAGTGAAGCTGGACATAGCTTTCTAACTTAACAAAAACATCTTTTATAACATCTGATTCATGATTTTCTTCAATCGCATCAGAAAGCTCTGCAATAATGGAGACAAGCATCTTATGATCGTTATCGATTTCATCAACCCCAACGCTTAGACCTTCATCCCACTTAAATTCACTCATACGTTTTGACTTCGCTATATCGACTGCTTAAACCCTCAACCAGAATTCAAACAAGAAAAATCTTTTAACACTTGCTAATCAAGGCTTAAAAGGACTACATGTAAACAAATATAAATTATAGCTTTACTCTGTTTCGATAACAGAGCCATTCCTCCTTGGAGGTATTTTCGCCAGTTTTCACCCTGACCTTGTTTTCCATCAATTTATTCATCTTTACGGCAGGCACAAAAAAACCGCTAAGCGTTAACTCAGCGGTTTTTCCATTAAATCCTCACTAACCAATCATAAGGCTGGCTAGAGATAGATTAAATCTTAGCTAACTGCGTTATCTGCAATCAGATCTTTCATAGATAGTTTGATACGGCCACGCTGGTCTACGTCCAGAACTTTAACCTTAACCATCTGATCCATCTGGATGTAGTCAGTCACTTTCTCAACACGCTTGTTGTCGATCTGTGAAATGTGAACTAGACCATCTTTACCCGGTAGGATGTTAACGAACGCGCCGAAATCTTCGATACGTACCACTTTACCTTCATAAACCTGGCCGATCTCTGCTTCAGCAGTGATTTCGATGATCTTATCAGTTGCTGCTTTAGCCGCTGCTTTGTCAGCTGCGTATACGCGAACTGTACCATCGTCTTCGATATCGATAGATGCGCCAGTCTCTTCAGTCAGCGCACGGATAGTTGCTCCGCCTTTACCGATAACGTCACGGATCTTCTCAGGATTGATCTTAAGCTGTGTTAGCGCTGGAGCGTTGTCTGGAAGCTCAGGACGCGCATAACCGATAACTTTTGCCATCTCTTTTAGGATATGAACACGTGCTTCATATGCCTGTTCAAGCGCAATATCCATGATCTCTTCAGTGATACCTGTAATCTTGATATCCATCTGAAGTGCAGTAATACCGGTTTCAGTACCCGCTACTTTAAAGTCCATGTCGCCAAGGTGATCTTCATCACCCAAGATATCAGTTAGGACAGCAAAGCCGTTCTCTTCTTTAACAAGACCCATTGCGATACCCGCAACTGGTGCTTTAAGAGGAACACCTGCATCCATCATAGATAGAGACGCACCACATACAGAAGCCATTGAGCTTGAACCGTTAGATTCAGTGATCTCAGATACGATACGGATTGTGTAAGGGAACTCTTCTTGTGTTGGAAGCACAGCTGCAACACCGCGGCGTGCTAGACGACCGTGACCGATCTCACGACGACCAGCGCCCATCATACGACCACATTCACCTACAGAGTATGGAGGGAAGTTGTAGTGAAGCATGAACGGGTCTTTACGTTCGCCTTCAATCGCATCGATGATCTGCTGATCACGTGCAGTACCCAGCGTACAAGTTACAATAGACTGAGTTTCACCACGTGTAAATAATGAAGAACCATGCGTACCTTTAAGTACGTCGATCTGTACATCGATACCACGAACAGTCTTGTTATCACGACCATCGATACGCGGCTCACCGGCAACAATACGTCCACGTACGATCTCTTTCTCAAGAGAGCTAACGATACCAGAAACATCACCCGCAGAAGCTTGACCTTCTTCTTCTCCAGATAGGTTCTCAACCGCTTTAGCACGTAGTTCAGCTAGTGCATTTTGACGCTGCATTTTGTCTGCAACTTGGTAAGCCGCTGTAATACCTTCAGCCACTTCAGCACGTACCTTAGCAATTAGATCTTCATCTTTTGCTTTAGGCGTCCAAACCCATGCTTCTTTACCTGCTTCTGCAGCCAATTCGTTAACAGCATTGATAACTGTCTGCATCTCTTGGTGAGCAAACAATACTGCACCTAGCATCTCATCTTCAGATAGCTCTTGTGCTTGAGACTCAACCATCAATACAGCATCAGCTGTACCGGCAACAACCATGTCTAGCTCAGACGTAGCAAGCTGCTCGTAAGATGGGTTTAGTAGGTAACCTGCATCTTCTGTGAATCCAACACGTGCTGCACCGATTGGGCCCTGGAAAGGGATACCTGATACAGCTAGTGCAGCAGAAGTACCGATCATTGCTGCGATATCTGGATCGTTAATCTTATCAGCAGACATTACCGTACAAACAACCTGTACTTCGTTCATGTAACCTTTAGGGAACAATGGACGAATTGGGCGGTCGATCAAACGAGAAGTCAGTGTTTCTTTCTCAGATGGGCGCGCTTCGCGCTTGAAGAAGCCACCTGGAATACGACCTACTGAGTAGTATTTTTCTTGGTAATGAACAGATAGCGGGAAGAAACCTTGACCAGGCTTTTCTTCTTTCGCGCCAACAACAGTACAAAGTACTTCGTTGCCACCCATTTTGACCAGTACAGAACCTGTCGCCTGACGCGCAACGCGGCCAGTCTCGATAGTTACTTCCTGACCACCAAACTGAAATGTTTTAGTAGCTATTTGGAACACAATAAATTTCCTTAAATTGGGTGAGGCAGTAGACGGTAAATTTTCATACCTAAGTCTTGCCAGTACTCCGATAAGCTCTTTTCACTAACACGATCAAAACTTATTGGAGTACAGGCGGACGAAAATATTAACCAGTTTGCTACCCCAGATAAAACCAGGGCCATACAATGTATGGCCCCGATGAATTCACACTAACTTAGCGACGTAGACCAAGACGTTTGATCAACGTTAGGTAACGATCTGCATCTTTACCTTTCAAGTAATCCAGCAATTTACGACGCTGGTTTACCATGCGGATTAGACCACGACGCGAGTGATGGTCATGCTTGTTCACTTTAAAGTGATCCTGTAGGCCTTCAATGTTAGCAGATAGCAAAGCTACCTGAACTTCTGGAGAACCTGTATCACCTTCAGCGCGAGCGTAATCTGCAACGATTGCCGCTTTATTTTCAGCAGTTAATGCCATTTTCTTCTCTCCTAAAAAATATGCACACGACTATAATGAGCCGCCGGATTTGAAAGAAACGATGCACCGAGCATATTTTCAGTACAACGCCACATTGTTTAGGTCTCATACTGAAACCTAAAAAATTCTCATAATCTTTTACTGATCGTCTTCCGTACAGACCAAGCGTTTAGGCTTTAACACGCCCTCATCTGATACTTCAGCAACCCCCAAAAAACGCTCTGCTTGGATTTCTGTTGCTGTCGAAAACAATCGAACCAACACTCCTGCGTCGTATTCATTCTGCGGCACACTTTGGCCGTGAAGAATAAGATCGGTCTGGTGTTGATCTAATTGAGCGGCTGGCATATCTGCCACAGCTGCCCAGGCCGGCAATAATAGCTTATCCAGCTCAATTTGTATGCTTTTTTGCTGCTCTTCATCAGCATTTTCAGGCACATTTTGACGCAACTCATCAAGCGTCATCATCCGATCAGAGGTAAATTCACCTACATCTAAACGATGCAGCATTTGAACATGTGCACCACACCCAATCATTAGACCTAAATCTTCAACAATCGAACGGATGTAAGTTCCCTTTGAACAAAAAACTTCAAGATCAATTTCATCCCCTTTGAAAGCGGTCATTTTGATCTCATGGATAGTGACATTGCGTGGTTTAACTTCAACTTTAATACCCTGACGAGCCAATTTATATAACGGCTGCCCTTGGTGTTTCAAAGCTGAAAACATAGAAGGGACCTGTTCAATCTCCCCACTAAAGTTATCTATAAGCAATTGTTCTATCTGTTCAGAAGTAAGATCTACAGGAACCGGTTTTTCTTCAAGCACTTTTCCATCAGCATCACTTGAGTCAGTACGAATACCTAGTTTAGCCGTAGTAATATAGCGCTTATCAGAATCGAGAAGGTGCTGTGAAAACTTAGTCGCCTCACCTAAGCAGATCGGTAACATACCCGTTGCAAGAGGATCTAGAGCGCCTGTATGCCCAGCTTTAGCAGCGCCATACAAACGGCGTACCTGCTGAAGTGCAAAATTGGAGGAGATACCAGGCGGTTTATTTAACAGGAATACACCGTCGACCGCCCGGCCTCGGGATTTTCTACGACGACCCACGCATTATTCTCCGTCAGTGTCGCTATCTTTCTTCTGATTCTCTTCGCGAACAGTCGCTTCAATCAGATGATGCAGATGCCGACCACGCTCGATAGTTTCATCAAAATGGAAGCGCAATGCAGGCATCACACGTAGCTTAACTTTTTTAGCAAGAATCCCACGAATGAAACCCGCTGCATTGTTAAGCACTTTTAATGAATCAACTATCGCTTCATCTTCGTCTTTACCATTCAGAGGCAAAACCGTGATGTAAACGTCAGCATAACCAAGATCCTTACTTACTTTCGCATAGCTAACTGTCACCATACCTAAGCGAGGATCTTGTATTTCTAACTGGATAATTTGGGCCAGCTCACGTTGGAGCTGGTCCGCAATCCTTGATGTACGACTATAATCGCGTGCCATAAAGGTTATCTATTACCTTAAAGTGTGCGTTCAACTTCAACTGTGTCGAAGACCTCAATTTGGTCACCAACTTTAACATCATTGTAGTTCTTAACGCCGATACCACATTCCATACCCTGACGTACTTCGTTAACGTTATCCTTGAAACGACGAAGTGATTCTAGCTCGCCTTCATAAATAACAACGTTGTCACGTAGTACACGGATACGCTTATTACGGTAAACAGTACCTTCCGTCACCATACAACCAGCCACTTGGCCAATCTTAGGTGCTTTAAATACGTCACGAACTTCAGCAATACCAACAATCTCTTCACGGTATTCTGGTGATAGTAAACCACCCATCGCCTGCTTAACATCATCAATGATGTCATAGATAACGCTGTAGTAACGAAGCTCGATACCTTCACGTTCCATTACTTGGCGCGCTTGCTGATCAGCACGGACGTTGAAACCAACCATCAATGCAGAAGCAGTTACCGCAAGGTTTGCATCAGTTTCAGCAATACCACCAACACCACCAGAGACGATGTTCACTTTAACTTCATCAGTCGATAGATCTTCTAGTGCATGCGTGAGGGCCTCTAAAGAACCACGAACGTCTGTTTTAAGCACAACATTGAAGGTCTTAACGTCGCCTGCCTGCATATTAGCAAACAAGTTTTCTAGCTTAGATTTCTGTTGACGCGCTAGCTTAACATCACGGTATTTACCCTGACGGAACAAAGCGACTTCACGTGCTTTCTTCTCACTGCTTACAACCGTAAATTCATCACCTGCGTTAGGTGTACCATCTAAACCTTGTATCTCTACAGGGATCGCTGGTCCAGCAGCTTCGATCGGCTTACCATTTTCATCCAGCATTGCACGGATACGACCGTAGTGTAAGCCGGCTAAAACGATGTCGCCCTTTTTAAGCGTACCGTTTTGAATCAAGACAGTCGCTACAGGTCCACGTCCTTTATCTAAACGAGACTCAACAACCACACCTTGTGCTGGTGCATTTGGAACTGCAGTCAACTCAAGAATTTCAGATTGCAGCAGAACAGCATCTAAAAGCTCTTCAATGCCTTGGCCTGTTTTAGCAGAAACATTAACGAACTGATTCTCACCACCCCACTCTTCAGGGATAACATCCAATGCAGCCAATTCATTTTTGACGCGATCTGGATCAGATTGCTCTTTATCGATTTTGTTAACTGCGACAACAAGAGGTACACCCGCAGCTTTTGCGTGCTGAACCGCTTCCTGTGTCTGAGGCATTACACCGTCATCTGCAGCAACAACCAAGATAACGATATCTGTTACCGATGCACCACGAGCACGCATGGCAGTAAACGCCGCATGTCCTGGAGTATCTAGGAATGTAACCATACCGTTGTCAGTCTCAACGTGATAAGCACCGATGTGCTGGGTAATACCACCAGACTCACCCGATGCAACACGTGAAGAACGAATGTAATCAAGTAATGACGTTTTACCGTGGTCAACGTGACCCATAACAGTAACAACTGGCGCACGCCCTTCTCGTTCACCTTGCAGCGCTTGAATACTTTCAAGCAATGCTTCTTCGACAGCGTTTTCTTGTAGTGCGATCGGTGTATGACCCATCTCTTCTACAACCAACGTTGCAGTATCCTGATCAATAACTTGGTTAATAGTCGCCATAGCGCCCATACCAAACATAACCTTGATCACTTCAGCTGCTTTAACGTTCATCTTTTTAGACAGTTCAGCAACGGTGATACTTTCAGGGATACTTACTTCAATAACTTGTACGGTTGTTGGCTCTTTAAAACCATGCTCATTAGGCGTATTAGATACTGGACGACCATTCTTCCCACGGTTACGGCTGATCTTGCCACCGCGGCGATTATCTTGGTTACGACCTTTTCCTTTAGCGCCACGACGATTACTGTCGTTTGATGGCTGATTTTTCTTAGCCTGTTCTTGAGCTTTAAAGCGTTGTTCTGCATCAGCCTTACGGCGTTTAGCATCTTCTTCTTTTTTCAATTTCGCTTTCTCAGCTGCTTCCGCTTCCTGCTTTTTCAGCTTAGCTTCTTCAGCTGCTTTCTCACGAGATTGCTCTTCAGCACTTTCACGCTCTTTCGCTGCTTTTGCTTCAGCATCGCGAGCAGCTTGCTCTTGCGCTTCTTGTTGCTGACGCTCTTCTTGCAGGCGCAATTCTTCAGCTTTCTGTGCATCTAGTGCTGCATCATCAACGCTTTCGCTTTGCTCTGAACCTTCAACTTCAGAACGCTTAACGTAAGTACGTTTTTTGCGCACTTCAACATTCACTGTCTTTTTCTTACCAGATGCCCCAGCCACTTTAAGCTGGGATGTTGTTTTGCGCTTTAACGTGATTTTTTTAGGCTCACCATCAGCAGCATCTTCACCATGACTGCGCTTAAGGTGATTAAGCAATGTTTGACGCTCAGGCTCTGATACTTCAGCGACTTCATTTTTACCTGAAATTCCTGCTTCCTTCATTTGCTCAAGCAAACGATCAACGGAAACACCAACCATTTCGGCAAGCTGTTTAACTGTTACTTCGGCCATTGTAGAGGCTCCTCTTCCGTTAACCTTTACTCTTCTTCAGCAAACCATGGTGCACGAGCAGTCATGATTAACGCTGCAGCTCGTTCTTCATCCAGGCCTTCAATATCAAGCAGGTCATCAACCGACTGTTCTGCGAGATCTTCCATCGTGATAACCCCTTGAGCAGCAAGGAGGAAAGCTAGATGCTTATCCATTCCATCCATTTCAAGTAGGTCAGCGGCGGGTTCTGCCTTATCCAATTTTTCTTCACTTGCAATCGCCAAGTTAAGTAACGCATCTTTAGCACGCGTACGTAACTCTTCAACAATTGCTTCATCAAATCCATCAATCTCTAGCATTTCGTCAACTGGAACGTATGCAACTTCTTCCAGTGTCGTAAAGCCCTCTTCAACCAAGACTTCAGCAACATCTTCGTCTACATCTAGGTGATTAATGAACTGATCAATAACTGAACCGACCTCAGACTGATGCTTATTCTGAGCATCTTCTTCAGTCATAACATTCAATTCCCAGCCTGTAAGCTCAGATGCTAGACGGACATTCTGGCCGTTACGGCCGATCGCCATTGCTAAATTCTCGCTAGCGACAGCCACATCCATTGAATGCGTTTCTTCGTCTAATACAATAGATGCCACTTCCGCAGGCGCCATTGCATTAATCACTAGCTGAGCTGGGTTATCGTCCCAAAGAACGATATCAACACGCTCACCATTTAGCTCATTTGATACCGCTTGCACACGTGAACCACGCATACCAACACACGCACCTACTGGATCGATACGGCCATCATTCGTTTTAACCGCAATCTTAGCTCGAGAGCCCAAATCACGAGAAGCAGCGCGAATCTCAATCACTTCTTCTGAAATTTCTGGCACTTCAATTCGGAAAAGCTCAATCAGCATCTCATTACAAGCACGGCTCATAATCAACTGTGGGCCACGGCCTTCAGAGCGAACTTCCAATAGTACAGCACGTACACGATCACCCATGCGGAATGTTTCTCGCTGGATCAACTGATCACGCGGCAATAGTGCTTCAGCATTATTACCTAGATCTACGATTATATTATCGCGTGTAACTTTTTTAACACTGCCTGAGATCAACTCACCTTGACGATCACGGTACTGCTCAACAACTTTAGCTCTTTCAGCTTCGCGAACCTTCTGCACGATAACTTGTTTAGCCGTTTGAGCCGCAATACGACCAAACTTAACCGATTCAACTTGTTCTTCGTGAATATCATCTGGCTGAAGTGCAGAATCAATCTCTTCCGCTTCCTGCATTGTCAACTCAGTACCCAAAGCAGGTACTGCATCATTGCTAACAACTAACCAACGACGGAATGTTTCGTAATCGCCTGTTGCACGATCAATTACAACGCGTATATCAGCTTCTTCTTCATAACGTTTTTTAGTCGCCGTTGCCAACGCAACTTCGATCGCTTCGAAAATAACTTCTTTCGGAACTTCTTTCTCGTTAGAAACTGCTTCCGCAACCAACAGAATCTCTTTATTCATGCTTCTGCCTCGCCCAAGACCTCGAATCCACGTTTAGAACTGAGGGATAATGTTTGCCCGATCAATGTACTCAATCGGCAGCATATATTCTTCATCATCGACAACGACCAAAATGTCGTCACCTTCAACACCATTTAAGATACCTTTAAATTTGCGACGCCCTTCATACGCGATACGTAAACGCACTTGAATATGAGAACCGGCATAGGCCGCAAATTGCTCTAAGGTAAATAACGGACGATCCATCCCAGGAGACGACACTTCAAGCGTGTAATTACCTGCGATAGGATCTTCTACATCCATAATACCGCTCACTTGATGACTCACTTTCGCGCAATCATCGACACTAATGCCATTTTCGGAGTCGATATACACCCTTAAGGTGCTGTGTTTTCCCTGTGAGAGAAACTCAATACCCCAGAGCTCAACCCCCAGCGCAATAACCGACGGTTCTATTAACTCTTGTAACAGTTTCATTTTCGCTGACACGAATAACCCACCCGTACTAACACTTGACAGCAAAGCCTTACAAATCAACAAGTTAAGCTTTGCAGTTATAAATTACACAAACAAAAAATGGGTCTAATGACCCATTCCCGACCTACAGCATTAAAATTCAATGCTGCATTTCACCTACGAAAAAGCCCCTAAAAAGGGGCCTTACGTTAAATAAGGTTGGTAGCGGGGGCTGGATTTGAACCAACGACCTTCGGGTTATGAGCCCGACGAGCTACCAAGCTGCTCCACCCCGCATCAAAACTGGTGCAAATTGTATATGCACCAGACACCTTAATCAAGAATAATGGTGCCCAAGGCCGGACTTGAACCGGCACGGCCTGACGGCCACTACCCCCTCAAGATAGCGTGTCTACCAATTCCACCACTTGGGCAACAAACTTTACAATCTATTAGTTAGCTTTCGGGATATCTGACTCAGCAGGAGCTGCTGGCTTATTTCCTTCAAGAGCAGGTAACTGAGGTTCCTCAACAACTGGCGCAGCCTGACTTTCAACTACTGCAGCTGATGGGATACCCGCATCACTAATAGATTCAGCCTTGTCTTTCGCATAAATTGCTAAAACAAAACTTGTTGCAAAAATTCCAGCAGCCACAACGCCTGTCATTCGAGACAAGAAGTTACCACTACCAGTACTTCCGAAAACAGTCTGTGAAGCGCCTGCACCAAAAGATGCGCCAGCTTCAGCGCCTTTTCCCTGCTGTAGCAAGATAAGGCCAATAACGGCCGCTGCCAACAACACATGAATAATAAGAACTACTGTTTCCATTATTAAACCGTCTATTTATGCACCTGCCGCATGGCAGATGGCAATAAAATCATTTGCTTTAAGAGAAGCTCCACCTACTAGCCCTCCATCAACATCTTCATTAGCGAACAGCTCCGCTGCATTAGCAGCATTAACACTTCCGCCATATAATATTCGCATTGCTGACGCTGTATTTGCATCATACTCTGCAATCATATTTCGAATCGCTGCATGAACATCTTGTGCCTGAGCAGGCGTAGCGGTTTTACCCGTTCCAATTGCCCAAACTGGCTCATAAGCAACAACAGCAGTTGAAAAACTTTCAATACCTGCGGCATCGACAACTGCTTTTAGTTGTCTTTCAACAACTTCTAAGGTTTTGCCCTGCTCTCGCTCTTCCAGCGTTTCGCCTACACATAAGATAGGCTTAATGCCTGCTGCAACAGTTGCTATGAATTTTTTAGCAACAACAGAATCACTTTCTGCATACAAGCTGCGACGTTCGGAATGACCCAAAATAACATATTCACATTTAAGATCATTCAACATCGCTAGAGAAATTTCACCGGTGAAAGCACCATTTTCATTTTCACTAACATTCTGTGCACCCACAGAGATCAATGAATTTTTTGCAGCAACTTCCACTTGTGAGAGGTATACAGATGGTGGACAAACTAATACATCCACACCATCCGATGAATTTAAACCTGCAATCAGACCATCCATTAACTCATTAACGACGTCTGTACTGCCATTCATCTTCCAATTACCGGCAACTAAAGCTGTACGCATTGGCACCCCCATTTCAAGAGGCGCAAATATTAACTGGCTTACTCTTAACTTTCAAGCTCCAACAGTGCTTTTTCAACATTGCTTGCAAGTTGCTCACACAGCATACTGACTTCAGCTGCGTCCTCCCCCTCAATCATGACACGAACAACAGGCTCTGTACCCGATGGACGCAATAATACTCGCCCTCTTTCACCCAACACTTTTTCGGTTTCAGCGACCGCCGCATCGATACTGGCAACACCTTCAATACTCACCTTTTGCTGCATGCGAACATTTATCATTGTCTGCGGCATTTTGGTCATACCTTGGCGTAACTCAGATAATGTTTCTCCTGTCTCAACAATCGCTTTCAAAACCTGTAATGCGGCAACAGTACCATCCCCGGTCGTTGTCAAATGCCGACACACGATGTGCCCCGAACTTTCGCCACCGAGAAGCCAATCATTTGCATAAAGCTGCTCCATCACATAGCGATCACCAACATTAGCCCGCACAAACGGAATATTCTCACGAATAAAGGCCTGCTCTAGCCCGAAGTTGCTCATCAACGTACCAACGACACCACCACTAAACACACCTTCTCGGCGCATCTGTGAAGCAATAACGTAGAGTAATTCATCGCCATCAATTTCTTGACCATGCTGATCGACCATAATGACTCGGTCACCATCACCATCAAGGGCAATGCCTAGATCAGCCTTTTCTGCGGTAACAACCTTTTGCAATCGTTGCGTAGCCGTTGCGCCACACTCTTCATTGATATTCAAACCATCGGGTGAAGAAGCGATCTCAACAATTTCAGCACCTAGTTCTGAAAAAACAGCCGGAGCCACGTGATATGTCGCACCATTGGCACAATCAAGAACAATCTTTAAGCCCTTAAGTGATATTCCCCCGGCTGTCGCTTTACAAAATTCGATATAACGCCCTGCGGCATCATCTATTCGCTTCGCTTTACCTAGCTCGGCCGAATCAACTGTCGTCATCGCTATATCCATTTGCGCTTCGATAGCCTGTTCGACCTCATCTGGCAGCTTCGTGCCTTCCGAAGAAAAGAATTTGATACCATTATCATAGAAGGGATTATGAGATGCACTGATAACAATCCCTGCATCCGCACGAAACGTTCGCGCCAGGTAAGCCACTGCAGGTGTCGGCATAGGTCCTGTCAGCAGTACATCTACACCAGCAGCTGACAACCCAGCCTCCAAAGCAGACTCAAACATGTAGCCAGAGATGCGCGTATCTTTACCAATTAATATTTTGCTGTGGCCTTCCCGGGCAAAAACTTTACCCGCTGCCCATCCTAGTTTCAGTACAAAATCAGGTGTTACTGGAAACTGCCCAACCTTACCGCGAATACCGTCAGTTCCAAAATAGCGTTTACTCATTAACCACCCTCATTATTTTCAATTGTTTCCATCATTACGGCCTGCGTCATCCTGACAACGTCGACTGTTTCCTTAACATCATGTACACGCATGATTGACGCACCCTGCATAACAGATAAAGCAACCGTGGCAAGACTACCCGCCAAGCGCTGTTCAACACTTCGGCCTAACACTGCTCCTATCATCGATTTCCTTGACGTACCAATAAGCAATGGCAACCCTGATACAGCCAAGGGCCTCAGATTATTCATCAAACGCAGATTATGCCCTACTGTTTTGCCAAAACCAAAACCAGGATCAAGAATTAAGCGATTCTTGTTAATGCCTGCCGCCTCACATTGGGCAATACGATGCTTAAAGAACAACTTTACCTCATCCAAAACATCATCATATTCAGGGTTTTCTTGCATCGATGCTGGGCTACCCTTCATATGCATTAGGCAAGCAGGCAGACCCGTTTCAATAACAGCCTCTATCGCACCCTCTCTACCAAGGGCTCGTACATCATTAATAAGGCCGGCTCCAAGCCTCCCCGCCTCAATCATCACTTCAGGACTACTTGTATCAACAGAGACAATCACATCCAGACCAGCCGAGATTCGTTCAACAACAGGAAGAACTCGATCCAACTCCTCTTGTACCGATACAGCAACTGCGCCAGGGCGCGTTGATTCGCCACCAACATCTAATATCGTCGCACCATGAGCCACCATCTCTTCAGCACGGCACAATATTTTATCCAATCTAGGCCTATCATCAGAATACAACGTTCCACCATCAGAAAAGGAATCAGGCGTGACATTCAGGATACCCATCACTTGCGTGCATGTTAGATCTAGTACTCGATCACCAAATTGAAAACTACGCATAAACGTACCTTAGTACATGAATGATAAATATGAAAAAAGGCCAACCTCTTCACGAAGCTGACCTTTTATAAATACTAATTAGCGATTAATGAATATTCTTATCTGATGAATCTGGAGCTTCAGGGACATCAGGATCAATACCATCACCTCCGTTTTCCGAAATATCTCCAGAAGCAGAATAATCTTCGGAAGTAGAGTCATCTTCTGGCGAACTATCACTTACCGAACCTTCGGACTCATCCGCAGGCCCTTTATGATCATCCTCAATCCAACCATCGGGATCAGAAACGGGCTTTCGCTCCATTAACTCATCGATTTGGCTACTGTCGATCGTTTCATATTTCATCAATGCAGCACACATCGTCTCAAGAATATCTCTATTCTCCACTAAGATCTGTTCAGCTTGTTTATAACACTGATCAACAATCTTACGTGTTTCAAGATCAATCTGCCGCTGAGTTTCTTCAGATAATGGTTTTGGCCCCTGACCATACGGATCAGACTCTTCTGCTTCATAAAGCAGTGGACCCATTTCATCTGTTAATCCCCATTTCGCAACCATACTCCGAGCAAAAGAGGTAGCGCGCTGAATATCATTAGACGCCCCCGTGGTCACACCGTCTTTACCTAATGTCATCTCTTCAGCTATACGACCACCATATAGAGAACAAATATTAGATAAAATTGACTGACGACTATGACTGTATCGATCCTCTAAAGGAAGAAACATCGTCACACCTAACGCTCGACCACGCGGAATAATAGAAACTTTATAAACAGGATCGTGCTCCGCAACTAAGCGGCCAACAATGGCATGCCCTGCCTCATGATAAGCAGTGTTAAGACGCTCTTTCTCAGACATCACCATTGATTTGCGCTCCGCGCCCATCATGATTTTATCTTTCGCTTTTTCAAACTGCTCCATATTTACCGTACGCTTACTCGCACGTGCAGCAAAAAGAGCAGCCTCATTCACAAGGTTTGCTAAATCAGCACCAGAGAAACCAGGCGTACCTCGAGCAATTAACGCAGGTTTAACATTGTCGCCTAAAGGTACCTTACGCATATGTACTTTCAGAATTTTCTCACGCCCTTTGATATCTGGAAGGCTTACATGAACCTGCCTATCAAAACGACCAGGACGCAATAATGCTGGATCAAGCACATCGGGACGGTTTGTTGCCGCGATGACGATGATACCCTCATTGCCTTCAAAACCATCCATCTCAACTAACAACTGGTTCAATGTCTGTTCGCGCTCATCATTACCACCACCCATACCGACACCACGATGCCTACCTACCGCATCAATTTCATCAATAAAGATAATACATGGCGCATTTTTCTTAGCTTGGTCGAACATATCACGAACACGTGAAGCACCGACACCCACAAACATTTCGACGAAGTCAGAGCCTGAGATGCTAAAAAATGGCACTTTGGCTTCACCCGCAATCGCTTTAGCAAGCAGCGTTTTACCAGTACCCGGACTACCGGCCATCAAAACGCCGCGAGGAATATGTCCGCCTAAACGCTGAAATTTGCCAGGATCACGCAAGAAGTCAACCAACTCTTTTACATCTTCTTTCGCTTCTTCTACACCAGCGACATCATCGAATGTCGTTTTAATCTGATCTTCGCCCATCATCCTAGCTTTGGATTTGCCAAAGGACATTGGGCCGCCCTTACCACCTCCGCCTTGCATCTGACGCATAAAGAACATAAATACAGCGATGATAACAAGAATAGGAAAAGAAGCGACAAGCAGCTGAGTCCAGATACTTTGCTGTTCTGGCTGTTTGCCTTCAATTACTACCTGATTTTCAAATAGATCATCTACTAACTTTGGATCTTGCAGCGCTGGTCGCGTTGTTTCAAACGTCTCACCATTACTCCGCTGACCTTGGATTGTATATCCATCAATAATGACCTTCTCTACGCTTCCTTTTTTAACTTCGGAAACGAAATCAGAATAGCTAAGCCTTTGAGACTCAGCGCTTTCATTAAAATTATTAAATACAGTCAGCAATACCGCTGCGATCACTAGCCATAAAACCAGATTTTTCGCCATATCATTCAATGGAATACCCTCAATTTGCTGATGACGCTTAACGTTAAATTAGAGACGCTAAACACTATACTATGCAGCCACTATTGACCACTAAAACAAGACCTACCCTTTAAAACCTTTACCTAACAAATACACTTCCCGTGAACGCGCCCGTGAAGAGTCAGGTTTTCGAGTGATCACTTTATTAAAACTTGTACGCATATCTTGCATATATTGATCAAACCCTTCGCCCTGAAAAACTTTAGCGACGAAATTACCACCAGGCTTTAGCACCTCTTTCGCCATATCTAAGGCTAATTCAACTAAATACATCGCTGCAGGCTGATCAACTGCTGACATACCACTCATATTGGGGGCCATATCTGAAATTACAAGGTCTGCGGGCTCATCTCCTAATGCAGATAGGATTTTTTGTAGCACCTCTTCCTCAGTAAAGTCTCCTTGCACAAACTCAACACCCGCCATACCGTCCATCGGCAAGATATCTGATGCAACAACACGACCATGATCCCCTACCCGCTCAGCCGCGATCTGCGACCACCCGCCAGGCGCTGCGCCTAGATCAACTACCGTCATTCCGGGCTTTAAAAGCTTATCTTTCTCATCAAGCTCAATTAACTTAAAGCTGGCCCGGGAGCGGAACCCTTCCTCTTTTGCTTTTTTCACATAGTGATCATCAAAATGTTCTTTTAACCAACGCCCACTACTTGCTGATTTAGCCACTTATTATTTGCTCTCTGATTAAGAAGCTGCACGCTACTAAGCTGCGAACAACTGTTGTAAAATTAGCTATATATAACATTTTCTGAGCTCTAGGCTCACTTAAACACTAAAGGCAGCGTATTTTAATATGAGCTTGAATCCAGAGCAAAAGAAGCATTATCGCACTCTTGGTCACAAACTAAACCCTATTGTAACTGTAGCAGGTAAGGGCTTAACTGAAGCTATTCAACTTGAAGTTGACCGCGCGCTAGAAGACCATGAGCTTATCAAGGTTAAATTTGCTGTCGGAGATCGCGAAGTCAAAAAAGAGTTGATTCGTGAGCTTTGCGCTATCGTTGAAGCGGATATCATCCAAGAGATTGGTCATATAGCACTAATCTACCGTAAAGCGCTTGAACCAAACCCTAAGCTGTCTAATCTTCTCCGCTAAAACTACCCATCAGACACAAAAAAGGGTGCCACTGGCACCCTTTTTGTTAGACGAAGCTTAAAGATGAGCTACTTCATCAATTTCATACTCAGTCGCGCCACCAGGTGTTTGGATATTCACAATATCCCCCTCTTCTTTACCCACCAAGCCACGTGCAATCGGGGAATTGACAGAGATTTTACCTGATTTAATGTCAGCCTCATCATCACCTACTATCTGATAAGTCTTAGACTCATCCGTATCAAGGTTGATAATTGTCACCGTTGTGCCAAAAATAACCTTACCTGTAGCAGGGATCGTTTCAATATCAATGACCTGACAGTTCGAAAGCTTAGATTCTAGCTCTTGAATTCGGCCCTCAATAAAACCTTGCTGCTCTCGCGCTGCATGGTACTCGGCATTTTCTTTCAGATCACCGTGCTCACGAGCTTCAGCAATATCAGCAATTACCCGTGGGCGATCAACAGTTTTCAACTGATCAAGCTCTTCACGAAGGGCCTTTTCACCCTTCGCAGTCATTGGTACTCGATTCACATTAAGCTCCTAGATCCTGAACACGGCGAACGTCCTTCTCTTCACCGTACTGCAACGCCATTGTAATTGCTTCAGCGCCAGCCATAGTCGTTGTATATGGCACTTTATGCTGAAGAGCGCTACGACGGATATCCGCAGAATCCTCAATCGCCTTACGACCTTCAGTCGTATTAACAATGTAGGCTATTTCATCGTTTTTAATCATATCAACAATGTTTGGACGCCCTTCCATCACCTTGTTAACAATTGATGATTCAAGACCATGCTCAGCCAATAGCGCAGCAGTACCACGTGTAGCCACCAAGCTGAAACCCAGCTCAGATAGATCTTTAGCAACAGCCATAGAAGCAGCTTTATCAACTTCACGTACAGAGATAAACGCCTTACCCGGCTTAGGCATTGTTTCACCCGCACCGATTTGCGCTTTCATGAATGCTTCACCAAAGGTTGCACCCACACCCATCACTTCACCTGTAGATTTCATTTCAGGAGAAAGAATTGGGTCTACACCTTGGAATTTATTAAATGGGAAAACAGCTTCTTTAACGTTAAACAGCTCAGGAACAATTTCCTGCGTAAAGCCCAGCTCTTTAAGTGATTTCCCTGTCATCACCTGCGCACCGATCTTCGCTAGCGAAACACCGATACACTTAGAGACAAATGGCACAGTACGTGATGCACGAGGGTTAACCTCAATCACATAGATCTCACCATCTTGATAAGCAAGCTGCGCATTCATCAGACCAATTACGCCTAATTCAAGTGCCATCTTACGAATCATCTCACGCATCTCATCCTGCACATCAGCAGGAAGACTATACGGTGGGAAGGAACATGCAGAGTCACCAGAGTGAACACCCGCCTGCTCGATATGCTGCATGATCGCGCCAATAACAACCGTCTCACCATCACAAACAGCATCGATATCAATTTCTATCGCTGCGTTCAGGAAGTGATCCAATAGTACAGGTGCGTCATTAGAGACTTGCACTGCCGTTGTCATATAACGACGCAGCTCATCTTCCTTATAAACAATCTCCATTGCGCGACCACCTAATACATAGGATGGGCGAACAACTAGCGGATAACCAAGCTTATCAGCTTCAATAATCGCTTCTTCTAAAGAACGAACCGTCGCATTTTCAGGCTGTTTTAAACCCAAACGTTTCAACATCTGCTGGAACTGCTCACGGTCTTCCGCGCGATCAATCGCTTCGGGAGAAGTACCGATAATTGGCACACCTGCTTGCTCAAGTGCAACGGCAAGTTTCAGTGGAGTTTGACCACCGTACTGAACAATAACGCCCTTCGGCTTTTCAACATGAACAATTTCAAGCACATCTTCAAGCGTAATCGGCTCAAAGAATAGACGATCAGAAGTATCATAGTCCGTTGAAACAGTCTCAGGGTTACAGTTAACCATGATTGTTTCAAAACCATCATCACGAGCCGCTAGCGCAGCGTGCACACAGCAATAGTCGAATTCAATACCTTGGCCGATTCGGTTAGGACCGCCGCCGATAACCATAATCTTGTCACGATCTGTCGGATTAGCTTCGCACTCTTCTTCATAAGATGAGTACATATAAGCGGTATCCGATGCGAATTCTGCCGCACAAGTATCAACACGCTTATAAACTGGACGAACATCCAAATTATGGCGATGCTTACGGAACTGCTTCTCGGAAACACCCAGCAAAGCAGCCAAGCGTTCATCAGAGAAACCTTTGCGTTTCAGACGGAACACCGCATCTTTATCAAGATCGGACATTGCCATCTCAGATACACGCTTCTCATCCTTAAGAATATCTTCTACCTGAACTAAGAACCAAGGATCAATACCGCTGATCTCATACAGCTCTTCTACGCTCATCCCCATACGGAAAGCATCGCCAAGGTACCAGATACGCTCTGCACCAGGCTCTTTCATCTCACGTACGATAGTTGAGCGAGCATCTTCGCTAGTGATATCAATAATAGGATCGAAACCAGTCGCGCCTACTTCTAGACCACGAAGTGCTTTCTGTAGAGATTCCTGCTGAGTACGGCCAATCGCCATAACCTCACCAACAGACTTCATCTGAGTTGTCAGACGATCATTTGCCTGCGGGAATTTTTCGAAAGTGAAACGAGGTATTTTCGTAACAACATAATCGATTGAAGGCTCGAATGATGCAGGTGTTGCACCACCCGTAATATCGTTCTGCAATTCATCAAGGGTATAGCCAATCGCCAGCTTCGCAGCAACTTTAGCAATGGGGAAACCTGTTGCTTTGGATGCCAAAGCAGATGAACGAGATACACGAGGGTTCATTTCGATAACAACCATACGGCCGTCTTTAGGGTTAACGCCAAACTGAACGTTAGAACCACCCGTTTCTACGCCGATCTCACGTAAAACAGCCAAAGAGGCATTACGCATGATCTGGTATTCTTTATCAGTCAGCGTCTGTGCTGGCGCTACAGTGATAGAGTCACCGGTGTGAACCCCCATCGCATCGAAGTTTTCAATCGCACAAACGATGATACAGTTGTCGTTTTTATCACGAACAACTTCCATCTCGTACTCTTTCCAACCGATCAAAGATTCATCAATCAACAACTCAGTCGTTGGTGATAGATCCAGACCACGTTCACAGATCTCCATGAACTCTTCTTTGTTGTAAGCAATACCGCCACCCGTACCACCCATCGTAAAAGATGGACGAATAATACATGGGAAACCTAGCTGTGCTTGAACCTGCAGAGCTTCTTCCATACTGTGGGCAATTGCAGCACGCGGGCACTCAAGACCAATATCTTTCATCGCCTTATCAAAGCGATTACGGTCTTCGGCTTTGTCGATTGTATCAGCGTTAGCACCGATCATCTCAACGCCATACTTCTCAAGAACACCTTCTCGCTCCAAATCAAGCGCACAGTTAAGTGCTGTCTGACCACCCATTGTAGGTAGTAGAGCATCAGGTTTCTCTTTAGCAATAATTTTCTCAACCGTTTTCCAATTGATAGGCTCAATATAAGTTGAGTCAGCCATCGCTGGATCAGTCATGATGGTAGCCGGGTTAGAGTTAACCAAGATTACACGGTAACCTTCTTCACGCAGCGCTTTACATGCTTGCGCGCCAGAATAGTCAAATTCGCATGCTTGACCAATAACAATTGGACCAGCACCTAGAATCAAAATACTTTTTAAATCGGTACGTTTTGGCATCGGTAATAAACCAGTCGTATCAGTTAATAACTGAGGGAAGTGGAAAACTCACACAACCCTTAATATCGTTTCAACCGGCTCGCTGAGCGAGCCGAAGCATCTAAGCTTTCGCAGCTTTCATATCAGCAATGAAGCGATCAAACAATGGCGCTACATCATGCGGCCCTGGACTTGCTTCAGGGTGCCCCTGAAAACTAAACGCGGGGCGATCAGTACGTTCAATACCCTGTAAAGAGCCATCAAACAAAGACTTATGAGTAGCACGCAATGTCTCAGGCAGAGCATCTTCATCTACAGCAAAACCATGGTTTTGAGAAGTGATCATGACCTGCTTGCCATCGAGATCTTGCACAGGGTGATTTGCACCATGATGCCCAAACTTCATCTTCAGCGTTTTCGCTCCAGATGCAAGCGCAAGCAGCTGATGACCTAAGCAGATCCCGAACACAGGAATATCTGTCTTACAGATCTCAGTAATTGCTTGGATAGCATAATCACACGGTTCAGGATCTCCCGGACCGTTCGAAAGGAAAATACCATCTGGATTCATAGCTAGAACGTCTGCTGCAGGTGTTTTTGCAGGCACGACTGTCAGGCGACAACCACGTTCAACTAACATACGAAGAATATTTCGTTTTACGCCATAATCGAAAGCAACAACATGATAAGGCTGCTCTGAAGGCTCTTTATCAGTATGACCAACACCCAACTTCCATGTGGAAGCATTCCAATCATACGCAGTGTCAGTCGTCACTACTTGCGCCAAATCCATCCCTTTAAGCCCAGGGAATGATTTAGCTTCAGATAAAGCGGTCTCTTCATCAATATCGCCCGCCATGATGCAACCATTAAGAGATCCCTTCTCACGAAGGATTCGCGTTAATCGGCGCGTATCAATGTCTGCAATACCAACGATATTATTATCTTTTAGATAATCATCAAGATTCTTTTCGTTACGAAAATTACTCGCAACAAGTGGAAGGTCGCGAATTACCAAACCGGCAACCCAAGTACGAGACGACTCTTCATCCTCTGTATTAGTACCTGTATTACCAATATGAGGATAAGTTAAGGTAACAATCTGACGACAATAAGATGGATCTGTCAGAATCTCCTGATAACCCGTCATAGAGGTATTAAAAACAACCTCGCCGCTAGACTGACCGTCAGCGCCAATGGCTACGCCCTTGAAAATACTTCCGTCCTCAAGAGCAAGAATGGCTGGTCTCGCCAATTGAACCTCCCCGCAAAATGCGCAACAACAAAATCAGAAACGATACGTGCAAAAAAGCGAGGTAAACCGAAATTCAGCCTCGCTTCCTTGTTATGAAATCTGTACAAATGTTTGCTTCAGGCAAACCGGCTGTATTCTATGCTATAAAGACTCTTTATGTCTATTACGCAAGTGCAAAAACAGCACAATAGATGAAAAAACATATCTCTTTATCTAAGCGAGGAATCTACAGACAGGATCTATCCAGACAGCCTTAAAAACATTAGCGAGAAAAATCGCGCCAATCCTTAAGCCCCTGCTGCAATGCTTTTTCCATAAAACCATCAGAAATCATTGCCTGGACCTCTTTAGCAAGAAGACCGCGAAGCTCACCAGAATTACATTTTGAGCGATGAGAAACCGTCAAATACAAGCCCTCGCTGCTGATAGCAGGCTCCAAGATATCAAGCTTACCGGAGTAACCAAGAAGTTGAGCATAAGCCAAGCCGGGGTTTTTCTCATATAACACGTAGTCTGCGCGACCACGATTGATCATCATAAATGCTTGTTTTAATGAGGCAACAAACGCCAGATTAAGATTAGCCTTAGCATATTCATCAAAATCCTGACCAAAACTATTATTGATAACCGTAACACCGTCTTTGCCGACTAGATCACCGCGCGAATTAAAAGGCATACCAGAACCGGCCTTACTCCAAACAACGCTAGTCGTATCCAAAAAGGCTGGATAAACATAATCCATATACTGAATACGAGGAACGGTATAAAACGCACCCGCCATTAGATCAATGCGGCCGGTCTTCAGCATCTCTTGCGCCCTTGCCCACGAGCCAACATCCTGCAACTCGATCTTCACACCCAAACGCTTACCAAGCTCAGCAAAAATAATGCTATTTGCGCCTAACAAGTCTTTAGATCCATCACCCTTGCGCCACAGATAGGGTGGGTATTCTGAATTACCCGTTGCCGTAAGAACCTTACAATCGCCTGCACTAGCAGCGCCAAAAGGAACAAGAAATGAAAAACAGGACAACAAAAATGCATTCTTAATTGTTTTGATATACATAACAACCTACTTATCAACAACCTATGAAAATGCTTCTTCGATCAGTATAGATAGCACTTATGCCCAGCTGCAAGTATTCACTGTGATATCTTTAGTGCTAGCTCAATTTCCAGCCCCATATTTCCGGCCCACAACGAAAAACCCCCCGATCATTACTGACCGGGGGGCTTCTCTTAATTAAATGCTTGGCGATGACCTACTCTCACATGGGGAAACCCCACACTACCAT
>Ga0193962_1000127_pt1 | contig 33174 bp, 30 predicted proteins | sample FB_5_MG_FD_140335 | JGI IMG/M metagenome (GOLD analysis project Ga0193962, IMG submission 140335) | Microbial mat bacterial communities from the Broadkill River, Lewes, Delaware, United States - FB_5_MG | ecosystem: Environmental > Aquatic > Freshwater > River > Microbial mats | place: USA... | reverse complement strand
TTTTTTGTTTGGGGTACGTTTTCCCATATGTTTAAAACAGCAGAGCAGCCAGCCCGACAGATAAAGATTGTGATTCCAAAACCGTTTACCATCCAGGTGGCTGCCTACCATAAAAAGGCCCATGCCGACAATTATATGGCAACCCTTTCTCAAAAGGGACTCGAGACCACCATGAAGGAGATGGCCGGTGGAGGCAAGACCTGGTATCTGGTCCGTGTCTCTGCGTTCACGGATCAGAACAGTGCCCAGGTCTGCGGCAACCGATTAAAGGCCGATCAGATCATTGGCGAATTTTTTGTAACCAAAAATTGAGTTCACTTCTTATAAAGTGATCACTTTGTCGGCTAACTGCATGGCTGTCACAATATCCAGCATATTGGTGGTCTGGCCAATGGCTTTTTTCTCCATCAGCGCCAGGTGGGTCAGGCAGGTTCCGCACACAAGAATGGTGACGCCTGATGCTTCAAGTTCGCGTAGTTCTTCGAGCACTGCAGAATCAACCGTGGCAAGGGTAACTCCATGGTTGACAAAAACCAGTCGCCACAGATCCTTGCCCATCTCCTTAAGGGTTTTGATGAAATTGATCATCAGCTTTGCGCCCAGTTCATCATCCCCAACGCCAAATTTGTTGGATGCGGCCATTACCATGATTTTTGCAGAATTGTTTTGTTCGGATGGCCCTGTGTTGGATGCCGACTGCCCTGTTGGTCCCGAAGAGAGTTTAACGGCATCGGCCTGGTCCCGGGTGCCTTCCACAATAGACATGGCGCCGTCGGATTCCACGCCGACCTCAAACCCGGCATAGGTTAAAAATCGGCTGACGTTTTCAACGGCGGCATCATTGTCCACCAGCACCCGAATATGTGACAATGCATCGTTCTCCAGGCATTTTTTTGTTTCCAGTACAGGTGTCGGACAATCCTTTTTTCTGCAGTCAAGTTCTTTTATCATTTTATTTTAAGTTCTCCTTGTAGGGGGGGGCATTGGTTGTGTCTATCTGATAACTTGAATTAATTTAAAACCTGAATCGCCATCAAGTCAAATAGACAGACTTAATGGCGATTTGTATAAATATATAAATTTTCAATACAGCTATTTGGGCGGCGAACCGTTTTTTTGTGCCCATTCACAGATGTGTTCAAAATCCGAAAACCGCCATTTGATAGGAAAATCCCGGCACTGGGCAGGTTTGACGGAATTGATGCGGCAGCCATTGCTGTCCAGGAAGATACAGGCCCCGTCAGGGGCATCAATGATTGAAAGTCCGTTGCGGTCCCGGGTTATGCAGGTGAATCTCTCTATAAAATCCAGGACGTCCATATTCAGGAAATCGGCAATGGTATCCGGTTCTTTTTCACCCAGCCGAACGTAGCCGCTTTGTCTGCAGCAGGCCCCGCAGCCCACGCATTTAAATTGCGTCAGGTCCAGTGTCATGGTTTACCTCGGTGTTGGGGGGTATTTTGAAGGCCCGGCCAGTGTAATTTCAACGGCCGCCTTGAAGGATTCATCCGACAGGTTTATCTGTTTCATATCATCGGGTTTCCCGGAGTCGTGGTGGGTACCGGAAGACTCCTGGTCGGGTGGCTCGTCTCCGGGGGGGCCGCCGTTGGGACGGCGATTTTTATTTCCGCCCGAATTCCTCCGCCGTTTCATGGCCAAAGATTGGCCTTTGGCGGACAGGGTCATGTCGATCACTGTTCCTGCTGTCCGGGGGACGTCAAAAAATATTGCATCAAGACTGATTACCGCTTCGAAAATCAGGGCGCCTTGGCCTGCATCTCCTAGGCCAAAGGCGATACCTGTGGCACGGGCCTCCTTCATGGACATGGTCACTGGGCCGGAAGAGAACGGGTAACTTACAATTAGAGCGTCCGGTAGCTTGACACCCGGCATGGGGGCAGGCTGTTCGCCACGGGGGCTGAATGGCGCGCGGCCTTTGAGCTGGATTGAAAAAGGCTTGGCATCCTTTTCTCTTGTTTCCACGGCCAGGATTAAACCACCTTGGGTCAATTGACGGGCTATTCCAGGATCTTTAAATTCAGCCAACAGGCAGATTTGGTCGGCATTGTTGCTGATCCACAGTTTTGTGTTTGTTTTGTCGGCGTTGTATTGCGGGACAAATTGGAGCCAGTCGGCTTTGCTGCCGTCTGCATTGATGTTCTGGCCGTGCCATTTCCCTATAACCATTCGTGCCGGCTCAGGGCTGGGCGAGCCTGCACAGCCGATAATTAAAACTCCGACAGCAAGCGCGATTATTTTTTTAAAGAATTTTTTAGGCATTTTTAAATCTATGCATCTCTCTGGTAAATACAAGCGTGTCAAATGAACAGATTGATATTGGGCAGGCTCAATGTCTGGGGCGGCGGGTCCAGAAGATACCGTATGTTCTTGCACAGTTCGTTCATATTTTCAACGCGTATTAGGGCTTTTAGAATGGCGTTGGAAAATTTGAAATTGGCGCAGAAATACGGGGCAAATTTTTTAAACATTTTCAGGGCAAAATGGTCTTCATAATGGTAGCTTAAAAGGCTTGCCATGTCCAGGGCGGTGTTCATATAAATGGATGGTTCCGGTTTAAACCCCTTTGTCCATTGGGCAAAAATCCATGGTCTGGCCACGGCCATTCTACCTATGGAGAGCCCATGGCAGCCGGTTTCCCGGAGCATTTTGATCCCGTGCTCGGGGGCAAATAGGTTCCCGTTGCCGAATACGGGAATGGTGACTGCGTCTTGGACTTTGCCGATTAGCTCCCACTTCGGTCTTCGGCTTCTTCTGTCCGGGGCGACCCGGGGATGAAAGGTTAAGGCATCAGCACCGGCATTTTCAAAGGCCCGGGCCATGGTCACAGGAAAGTCAGGGTCATCCTGCCACCCGGTTCTGAATTTAACAAAAAGCGGACATGATACAGCCTTTCTGACTGCGGATACAATGTTAACGGCCTTATCCGGTGTTTTTAAGAGCCCAGCCCCACATCCTTTTTTGCAGATTGCGGCAACGGAACATCCGAAATTCAAGTCCACCCCGAAGAACCCTTCGGCTTCAATGCGCCGGGCAGCCCGGGCCATGATTTCAGGTTCTGCCCCAAATATCTGGCATACTGTGTGGTCCAGTTCCTCGGGCCGCCAGGAAAATATATGGGATTTTCCGGGATTTTCATGGGGAACGGCTTTGGCCGAGCACATGCCGGTAAACAGCAGGCCGAATCCTGAAAATTGGGTCACAAGCTGCCTGAACGCAATGTGCCCCAGTCCTGCCATGGGGGCAAGCACCATTCGATTGGAAATGGTTCTATTGCCTATGGCAAGCGGTCTGAGCAGATATTGGGCCAGGTCTTCAGGCGTGCTGATGGTGGGCCCTACTGTTGTTTCAAAATTCAATTGTGTCATTAAAACCGGCTGAGCCTGTCCTCTGAATTTTCATGTTGTTTTCATTTCCTTGCTTGCAGTTTTTTTGGGGTGTTGTATCAGCCATGGCCTGTTTGTGCAATATCGGCAAAAGGATCGTCACAGGTTATCGGACAACGCCAGGGCTTTTTTATTAATACCAATGCCTAAATCCGGGTGGGTAATATCATGGCCGGAGGACTTAAAGGGCAGAAAAATCAAGGATACGTTTTGGGGTGCGACGTCAATTCTGGGTAAAATTTCAAGAATCTCTTTTCTGGGCTTCAGCAGGGCGGAGATGGTAATGCGAATGGTCTGGATGGCCTCGGAAGCGGGCAGATTTATCGGCTGGTACAAATTGTCTTCAACGGTGTGGGACAGGGCTGGTTCCAACTGGGTTGACGTCAGTTGACCCAGCAGTCGTAAAAAAATGTTGGGCCGAACCTTAAACGCCGGACTCCAGAAATGCACAGGTTTTTTCTCCCATTCCCGGGGAATGGCCAGTGGCAGGTTTGCCATCCGGGCCAGATCCGCATGGCTGGACAGGTTTATGGGCGAAATTTTGGCGCTGATCCGCCAGAACGGTACCATGATGTCATCTTTGTGGTCAGGGGCTGCGGTTTTGAATTTGATTTTTGCAAGTTTTTCTTCTTTGGCCCGCCACAGGGAATGGCAGTTCCGGCATACCAGGACCAGTGAATCACCACTGCCCTCAAGATCCGCTCCGCAGCCGGGGCAAATGCCTGCAATGAAATGGGTCTCAATACCGGGGTGGACTTGATCAAGGTCGAATCCACCCGGGGGAATCTGTTTTTCCAGGGGTAACGCCTGGTTGAGGACCCCATCCACAAGATGTTGTTGCCTGATGTAAAAAGGAGAATAAATAAGACTGAAGGTTTCTCCGATATCCTCTTGAAACGTGTGCTTCGCCTGTTTTAAATCAAATGTTTTGCCCTTTAATACCATTGCCGAGGGCAGGGGGCGAAAAAATTTTCCTTGGGTATCAGGCCTGATCAGCTTCATGGGCATGGCCTGGGGTCTTAGCCCCAGGGAAAATGGAATCTGGGGCGGCATATCTGCCACAGCCAGGGTGGAGATATCCGTAAATCTGGGTGTTACACCGGATGCGGTGCACATGTAACGTACGCCTTTGAAACGCCAATAGGGCAGGTATATCAGCTGTGCATCCTGGGGCACCTTGGGGGAGCAAGGCAGATAATATCTGGGAAATCCTTTCTGGGAAATACAGGACCGGACCCGGCAGAATTCGCACACAAAGAACCGGGTCTCCTCCCCTAAGGTCGCCGGGGCACCGCACTGGGGGCATTGATGTTGGACCGCGTAGCTAATATTTTTCTCCGCACTGGTTGCAGAAAATAGACTCCGGCAGATTTTTTGCGCCGCAATTACTGCAGATTTTTTCTTTTGTCTTCTCCACGACTTGTTTTCCGCATCTGGGGCAGTATTTTGTGCCGGGTGTGATGTTTTTGCTACAATATTGGCACCGGGCAAAGATCACCTGTTGGTGACCGCACTGGGGACAGAATTTAGCGTCCTGGGGAATTTTGTTTTGGCACTCCGGGCAGGCTGTGGTTTGCGTGGTCTGAGCTGCCGGCTGTCCTGCCGGGGCCGGCACCTGTTGGGAAAACATGCCGGGCAGCATCATGCCAAGGCCTAGTCCTAGGCCTGCCTGGGCACCGTCCGAGGCAATGCCCTGTGGATTTTCAGCAATTTTTTCCATGGCCATGGCGGTTTTCATCTGCATCAGTTTATTCATATCGTCGAACAGCCCTAACCGGCTTTTGTCATCAATGGCCTGCTGGACCTCGGGGGGCGGAGTGACGGCATTGATGTAAAGATGGGTCAGCGCAAGTCCGAATGCGCTGAAATCCTCGCGCAGCCTTTGGGTTAGCCCCTTTCCCAATTCATCGTAATGTTCCGGCAGATCAAAAATGGAGGAAACCTTCTCTCCGATATAATCGTTGAACCTGGACACCACCACTTGGTTGAGGTAATCGCTGATATCGGCACTTGTATAAATGCCCTGGGTACCGGCCAGGGTGTTTATGAACAGGACCGGCTGGACAATTTTCAAGTTAAAGACACCAAAGGCCCTGAGCCTTACCAGGCCAAGGTCATTGTCCTTGAATGCCACCGGATCCCGGGTGCCCCATTTCAGGTTGGTAAAGGTTTTTAAATTGGCAAAAAAGACTTCTGCTTTCAGCGGGCTCTCCATGGCCCAGGGAAGGCTTGCAATTTTTGTCAGAATGGGGATGTTGGCGGTTTTCAAGGTGTGCCGTCCGGGGCCAAAGGCACCAACGGCCTTTCCCTGGTAGAAGAAGACAGCGGCCTGGCTCTCCCGGACAATGAGCTGCGCCCCAAATTTGATTTCGCCGGAGCCTTTTTCCGGCAGGCGGTGAACCAGTTCCTGTCCGGTTTCGTCAAACCACTCCAGTATTTCAAGGTAAATCAGGTTGTTGGTCCCCATGGGCACCTCCTTGCGGTTTTTTGAGCGGGGGGTTGGTCTTAAGAAAAAAGTACTTTTATTCTAAAAGAAGCTGACAACCTGTGTCAAACGATATTCGACGGTGGTTTGGATAAATAGCTATATTGACAAGGTATTGGACCTATATTATTTATATGTCTTTCATGAAAGGCTTAATCCGGGTATGGTCCCGGGTTAAACCATGGGGCTTTAAAGAGGAGTTTAAAAATATGCCGGACCGGCATCAGCAGGAAAAAGAGCAGTTCCGTCACCTTTTTGGCCGGCGGGGATTTGACCGTTTTGAGGAGCGGTTTCAAATACTGGAATCTTTTTTGAAATTGGAAGGCCATGTAAGTCTCTCCCAGATTGCCGATCAGGTCAGGCAGGATGGCCTGCGTGCGGATAATGAATTTCTGCAGCAGTGTATGGATCAGTTATGCCGGTTCGGATTTGCCAGTCAGGTGGTGTTTGATCGGGATGAAACCATTCTATACGAACATCGTCAGCTCGGGGTGCATCACGATCATATGGTCTGTACCAAATGTGGTGCAATTATTGAGTTCAAAGATGACGCTTTGGAAGACCTTCAGGAAAAACTGGCTGCTGAATATGGCTTTTTTATGCTTCAACATAAAATGGAGATTTATGGCCTTTGTGGGCAGTGCATGGCGCAAAGGGATGATCTGATACCCTTGTCCAGGGCAAGAATCGGAGAACGGGTTGAGATTGTCAATGTGGCTGCCGGCAGAAAAATGCAGATGCGGTTTGCTTCCATGGGGCTTCGGATGGGTATCTTTGTTGAAATTATTTCCAGTGCCATTGGTGGTCAGATTGTCATTGCATCAGATTGCAACCGGCTGATTCTGTGTGCAGGAATGGCTTCTAAAATCTGGGTTCGTCCCGAAAAAAGATCCGAGGAGGCCTCCGATGACGGGAGAGGCGAGTACCGCCTGCCGTTTTTTAATGAGTCCCTGCCAATTATTCGGATGGCACCGGGAAGACAGGGCAGTATTGCCCGGGTTAACGGCGGACACTTTTCGCGGCGGCGATTGGGCAAGATGGGGTTTAACCCTGGCGTTCTTGTCCAGGTAATAAATAACAGTCCGTCATCAGATTCCATTGAGGTCATGGTGCGGGGACATCGTTTTGTTTTATCAGAAAAGGATGCGTCGAAAATTTTTGTGGAGAACATCACGCCGTAATTTTTTTTTGCATGCCACGGTGCTTTTCTGGTATACCGGGTACGACGTGATTGAAACTGGAGTCGACCGGAGATATTTATGTATCGTGTAAAAAAAGAGTATGTTTTAATAATTTCAGTCTGTTGTTTTTTTGTTTTTCTATGTGCGGGCATTGCATTGGCCTCGGAACGGTTAGCTGTGAGGTCCTCTGTTGCCAATTTGAGAAACGGTTCGGGAACCAAATATAAGGTGCTGTGGCAGGTGGAGAAATATCACCCTTTCCTTGTGATCAATAAAAAAAAGGATTGGTGCGAAGTAAAGGATTTTGAAGGGGATACGGCCTGGATTCATAAAACTCTGTTGGGGAAAATGGATACGGTGATTTCAATAAAATCAAGATGTAATGTCCGCTCAAAACCGGATAAATCTGGTGATATTGTACTCCGAGTGGAGCGGGGGGTTCCTTTCAAAGTGCTTCGTCGTAAAGGAGACTGGATTAATATTGAGCATGCTGACGGCGAATTGGGCTGGATTTTTAAAAAACTGGTGTGGTAGCTCTGGTGAATAATTAAATTTTATAAGGTAAGGATTTCATGACCAATCAAGGCGTATCAAATGAGCGAAAAAAAGAACTTGCGCAGATGGATCCGTTTCAGGTGGGACTTTCCAAGTTCGTTGAATGGGCCTCTGCCCATAAAAAACTGTTGATGATTTCAGCCGGTGCGCTGGTTGGGGGTGTGGTTGTTTTTTCTGCGATTATATTCAGTTTTCAACAGTCTGAAATCAAGGCCTCTGAACTGGCTGCCAACGCCTATGAAAAATATGAAGAACAATATTCCCAGGACCGGGATGCCCGGAAAGGGTATGATGCGGTTAAGGATGATTTTCAAGCGCTTTTTGATGAATATCCAAATACCAGTGCCGGGCGCATGGCGCTGATTAATTTTGGGAAAATATGTTTTGATGCCAAGGACTATGATCAAGCATTTGATCTGTATTCCCAGGCACTGTCAACCATGGGGGATAAGTCCGGTGTCAAAAACTTTTTGCTTTGCGCCATGGGAACCATCTGCGAATTGAAAAATGAGCTGGAACAGGGCAAATCTTATTATTTGCGTGTGGAAAAGGGGGCATCCAATCTTTTAAAGGATGATGCCCGGTTTGCCCTGGCGCTGATTTATGAAAAACTCAATGATGCCGATGCCGGGCGTCGGATGTATGAAAAAATTGCCGAAAGTCCGGGATCTTCCATGTATAAGGCCATAGCCCAGGCCCGGATTCATAAATAGTGCCCGACCGCAAACCGTAAATTTTGCCGATTACTTCGTTGGTCGCAAATTTTAATCCTCGAAATGCTCCATGTATCACCCGGGTTAAAAGTTGTGTCCGCCTTGTACTCGACCATTATTTATATATGCAAACTAAAAAAGGCTGCCTGGGCGGGGCAGCCTTTTTCAGAAAAGGAAAAAAAGATGAAAAAACTAACCTTGGTTAGTTAATAATATTAGATGCAATTCTCTTGCCATTTAATTTAAAATTATTCGTAAAATTCCTAACTGTCTGAAAAACATGTGTATATGTTTTTATTTCGGGGCGGATGCGGTAACTGCGTATGTGTTTATGGGATGAATTGGTTCAAAATTTTGAACCTTGAACATTCCAGTTTTCCGAAAAAAGAGCTTTATCCCCAAATAATAAGCTTTTCCAGAGTTCAAAATTTTGAACTCTGGCCCGATATTATTTATTGTCCAGTTTTAACTCTTTGTCTATACTGAATTTTTTTAGTTTCTGATTCAAGCCGCTTTTCCCGATACCAAGGATCTTTGCTGCTTTGGTCTGGACATTGCCAGCCATCTTCATTGCCCGCAGGATCATTCTTTTTTCCACTGCGGCAAGGGTTTCGGAAAGCCCTACGCCATCAGGGATCCCATCGAGTTGAAGTGTGCCGGATTTGGGGTTGCGGATTTGGGCCGGCAGGTCCGAGACCGTGATCATGCTGCCCGGGGCCAGGATAACAGCCCTTTCAATGACATTTTCCAGTTCCCTGACATTTCCTTTCCACTCATAGTCACACAGTCGCTGGACCGCTTCTTTGTCAATACCGGTGACAACCCCGGCAGTCTCCGGGCCCTGGGTGTATTTTTCTATGAAATGATTGATAAGCAAAGGAATGTCTTCTATCCTGTCACGCAAAGGGGGGATGTTGGCTTTGACCACGTTGAGGCGATAGTACAGGTCTTCCCTGAAATTGCCTTTTTTAACTTCGTCTTCCAGTATCTTGTTGGTGGCGGCAATGAGTCTGAAATCCACATCCAGGCTTACGGTCCCGCCAACCCTCTCCACCGTTCGTTCCTGAAGTACACGTAGTAGTTTTACCTGGAGCGGCATGGGGAGTTCTCCGATCTCATCCAGAAAAATCGTGCCTTTATCCGCCATTTCAAACCGGCCTTTTTTTAACCCCACCGCACCGGTGAACGCCCCTTTTTCATGTCCGAAAAGTTCACTTTCCAAAAGAGACTCGGCAAACGCCGAACAGTTCACTGCAACCAGGAGGTGATCCTTGCGCATGCTGTTGTAATGAATCGATTTGGCCACAAGCTCCTTACCGGTGCCGCTTTCACCTTCGACCAGCACCGAGGCGCTGGTCGGGGCTACCTTTTTGATAATTTCGTACAGCCCCTGCATGGGCTTGCTTTTACCGATGATGTTGTCAAATTGATACCGGGACTGGATTGCGTCCTTAAGCAACGTGTTTTCCTGGACAATTTTGGACATGGACAGGGCTTTGGCAATGTGAGCAATGAGGGCTTCATTCTCAAACGGTTTTAAAATAAAGGTGTAGGCGCCCTTGTGCATGGCTTCCACCGCCTTTTCCACACTGCCGAATGCTGTCATGATGATCACCGGAAGATCCGGTTTTATTTGTTTGGCTTTTTCCAAAAGGTCAATGCCGGACATGCCCGGCATCTTGACATCGGATAAGACCAGGTCAATGGGCTGGGTCTTTAAAATATCCAGAGCCTCCATCCCGCTTGATGCGGTGAAAGGAGTATACCCCTCTTCGGACAGAACTTCTCCTATAATCATTGGGTAGTGTTTTTCGTCGTCTACAATTAATATATTTTCCATTATAACTCCCGGATATTTTAAGGCGCTGCGGGCAGACGTATCTCCACCCTGGTTCCGCAGGGTTCGACATTGGTTATGCTGATTTCCCCCTGGTGCGCTTGAATGATGTTTTTTATAATACCAAGACCTAAACCGGTTCCCATTTCCTTGGTGGTGAAAAAAGGCGTCCAGATTTTTTTCACCACCTCTTCGTCAATGCCCGGACCTGTATCTGTAAAGCCGGCATGGACAAACCCGGACTCATGCCAGGTGGCAATGGTGATGCGTCCATTCTCCTGGTCCATGGCCTGAAATGCATTTAGAAAAATATTTAAAAATGCCTGATAGAGCATGGCTGGGTCACCAAGGATATCTGGACAGCCCTGGTATTTTCGGATGATTTTGATATCTTTATGCTCATCTGAAGACGATAAAAAAGCGATATTTTTTTCTATAATGTCTTCCAGGCAGCAGGGTCTTAAGTCTGCGATTTTAGGTTTTGCAAAATCAAGGAAATCTGTAATGATACGGTCTAAACGGGTGGATTCTTCAACAATGATTCCCGGAATACTACTGGAAGGGTCCCATTTGGCCATCTTTTTTTTCATCAGCTGCGCAGAGCTTTTTATAATACCTAAAGGGTTGCGAATTTCGTGTGATACGCCGGCGGTCATTTCTCCGATTGCAGACAGGTGCTCTGCCTGCCGTAGTTTTTCTTCCAGCTTGAGGCGTTCTTCGGCCCTGCGCTCAATAATATTTTCGCCATGTTTCACCACAAACCTAAGAATAAGAAAAAGAATGCCCATGATGATGGCGCAACTGACGACAATCAATCCCTGAAGTTTAAATACCTGCTGATAATCGTCAGATACATCCCTGATAATCTCAATCACGCCGATTACCATTCTGTCCTTTCCCCGGGTGAGTTGGACTTCTTGCATCAAAGGGGCAACGGTGATGATTTTTGTCTCTTGGGGGAACCAGAATGTCAGTTCAATCCAGTTGCCCTGCTGAACAAGCTTGGAGGTGACCTCCTTTTTCATGGCTTTTTCATAATGGACTCCACCGGCATTTTTTTTGCCGATTTGAGCTTTATCCAGGCTGTAGGCAATAACATTGTCCGTTGCGTATATATTGACCATTTCCACATGGAAACTGTGCAGAGTGCTTTTAACAACCGTGTCAAGAAGTTGATACTGGCCAGGCTCCCGCAATTTTATCTCCCTGTGTTTGAAAACCACAGGCCATACAAATCTTAAAAATATCTGGTGGTTTAGGTTTTCCACTAAAAGTCGATTATATTCTTTACTTTTCTCAAGTAATATTTTTCTTACCCAGTGGGCGTTCAATGCTGCAATAACGATGGTTGCCGTCAGCATGACAATAAGGCTTGAGACAGTGAAGGCTTTGACGAGGACAAAAGGTCGAGTGCCGGAATTGCCGGGTCCTTTCTGTTGTTTCTTTTTCACTTTAATCCGTTTTTTATATCTTTGTTATGAAAAAAATCATATTTTTTTTGGGGGGGTAATTTGACAAATGCTTTTTTTATTTGCTATTCAATCAGTTAAATAGTTTGACTTTGCGTTCATTTCGTATCAAATATATAGTTATATTAATGTAGGATATCAATAATTATTATTTGCATTCTTAAGTTCAGACCATTGCGACAGCCACAATTTAGGATAAATGCGTATGATATTCGGAAAAAAAGATCACCTTGTAGGCCTGGACATTGGGGCTGCTTTCGTCAAAGTGGCCGAACTGAAAACGACCAAGAAAGGCAGTGCACTTCATAAATTCGGTATCGCAAAGGTCCCCGCCGGCATGATTCAGGAAGGCCGGATTGCCGATATGGAGGGGGTGGCTGAAATTATTCGTTCCTTATTTCAGTCGCAGAAGATCAAGGAAAAAAATGTGGCGCTTTCTACCGGCGGTCATTCTGTGGTAATCAAGACCATCAGCACATCAAAGGTGGTTGATGAAGAACTGCATAGAAATATTCGGGCTGAAGCCGAGCAATATATCCCTTACGATATAGATGATGTTAATATCGATTATCAGATCCTGGGTGACAGTGAATACTCTGCGGAACAGATGAATGTGCTGCTTGTCGCGGTAAGACAGGATCTGGTGGATGAATATGTTGAGCTGATTCATATGGCGGGCCTTAATCCCGTTATCATTGATGTGGATGCGTTTGCTCTTCAAAATATTTATGAAATCTTACCCGATGTTGATCATGAGCGTATAACCCTGCTGCTTGATGTTGGGGCGTCTAAAACAAGTGTGAATATACTTCAGAATAACAATTCAATGATGATGCGGGACATGACCAATGGATGTGACCAGCTTGTCTCTGGTGTCTGTGAACGACTTGATATTGACCGGGAAAAGGCATTGCAGATCATCATGGGTGAGGTCGATTATCCGGAATCTGAGCAGGCGTTGGGTGACCTTTATGACATGGTTGTCGGCAACTGGTGTTCAGATATCTGCGAGTTGGTTTATACTTTTGAGTCCAGCCCCGAAAATACCGGGGTGGAAAATGTCGTTGTCAGCGGTGGGGGCGGCTTTATAGACCTGCTGACTGAAAAATTGACTAAAGAGCTGAAAGTGGAGGTGTCAAAGATTAACCCCTTTGCCGGACTGGTCAGCGATTCAAAAGAACTTGGCGAACTGGAAGCGTATCAGCTTCTGGCACCCATTGCACTGGGGCTTGCCATGAGACGGGTGGATGATAAATGATACGAATCAATCTGTTGCCGTTCAGGCTTGCCAGGAAAAAGGAGAATATCCGCCGCCAGGTATCCGTATTTTTCCTTTCCCTTGTTTTTATTATTCTGGCACTGGGTTGGGGGGGCTTTTTATTGAACAATGAAATTAAGCGAACCCGGAATGAGGTTGCCCAGGTAAAGGCCGAAAGCCTCAAGTATAAGAAGAGGGCTGATCAAGTTTCTCGGATTAAGAAAAATTTGGCGATTTTGGAGGATAAGCTGACCATTGTTGAGAATTTAAAAAAACGAAAGAATGAACAACAGATTTTATTAGAACAGTTGGCGCAACGGCTTGTAAAAACAAAAATGTGGCTGTCCAGTGTTTCCGCAGATGCCAAAATCGTTTCTTTAAAAGGGATTGCCTTTGATAACACGACCATCGCGGCATTTATGAGAAATCTTGAAAGCTTTAAGATGTTTGGGTCAGTAGACTTAAAGCGGTCACAAACAAAGGTATTTGACGAAAATCTTCGGTTAAAGGAGTTTGAGATTTCCTGCACAAAGATACCTCCCGAACAGACTGATGAGGATGTGAAGTCCAAAAAAGGGAAAAAATAATGGTCGGGAAAAAGAAAGATGGCAATGTGAAAAAAAGTGGACAGATGGACGCCCTGTTTGAAAAAATAGGTGCATTGACAAAAATTCAACGTCTTTTTATCTGTCTTGGTACATTGGGTTTAATTGGTGCCGGGTTTTATTTTCTTTTGCTTGGCCCAAAACTTGATATCCTTACGGCCACTAGGCAAGATTTGGAAAATCAGAAAAATCTTTTGTCAAGGTACAAGATCAAAGCCGCTGCCCTTGAAAAAGTGAAAGCCCAGATGGCCCAAGTCCAGGAACAGTTCAACATTGCCATGACTGCCCTGCCGGATAAAAGAGAACTGCCTTCTTTGCTGGATGAAATATCCAAGGCGGGAAGGGATGCCGGGCTTGAGGTCCAGTTGTTTGCGCCCCAGAATATGGTAAATAAGACGTTTTATACAGAAATTCCATTTTCCATGACGATTGCGGGTCGTTATCATCAGATGGCCGAATTTTTTTACCGGGTTGCAGGACTCAATCGTGTTGTTAATATATCGGCCATAAATATGAATCGGATGTCAGGAAAAGACGCGGCCGACAGAAATAAAATCCAGATGAAATGCGTTGCCGTTACATATATGTTTGTTGAGCCCAAAGAAGATGGGAATACTGGTAAGAAAGGCAAGAAGAGACGGAAAAAGGGGTAGAGAGTGTCGGATATGGGAAAATTAATTAAAATATGTTGTGTGGCCGGCTTGGGGGCCTCATTCTTGTTCGTATCCGCCTGTAATGAGGAGCAGGTCCCATCTCCCAAACTGACAAGGTTGCCCCAGGTGATTTCCAAACCGATTCCCAAATCAGACCCATCGGCAATACAAACGGATGCTCCAGGGGATGCCGGGGAAAAACAGGCATCGCTTCTTGCTTTGAACTCAGCTCAGAATTTAGTTAATGAGAGTCAAGTCGGCGACGACAGTAATGGTGCCGGCGGTTTTAAAAAAGCCGGTATTTCCACGTTCATGGAAAAATATGACAGCAAGCGTCGGGTAGATCCGTTTATTCCTTTGATTGCTGAGAAGAAGGCGTTTGCAGGGTCTGTTTCATCCGGGGATTCAAAGCCCAAGAGAACATTGACACCCCTGGAGAAATTGGAGTTAAGCCAGGTTACGCTGGTGGCGGTTGTTGAAATGCAGGGCCGGACCATTGCCATGGTGGAGGAAGCTAGCGGTAAAGGGTATGAGGTTTCCATTGGTACCTATATCGGGCCAAATGGAGGGAGGGTGACATCCATCACCAGTAAGGGCATTGAAATTGAAGAAACAGTAAAAGATTATCAGGGAAAACATCGTAAGCGGTATGAGGAGATTAAATTTCATAAAAGCGAGGATGGGGAATAAGATGATGGTTAATTATCGGTTTGCTGTCAGACATTATGGGGCAGGTCTTATTCTGTCGGTTCTGCTGCTTTCCTTGACGGTAGGGTGCGTAATTCAAGAAACCGCAGCACCAACGAGTACAGCCAAGGGGCAGGAAAGCCAGACGTCACAGGACGATTCTGCGTCTTTGCCCAAAATGGTTGATAAAATATGGGTCAATCCGGAAGCCAGTACGTTTGAAGTCTGGATACAGGGTTCCCCCGGGGTGTTGGATGATTATACGTCTATTAAGCAGGTTTTTCCCTTTGCTGTGAGCGTCTATCTGCCCAATGCCCGCCTTGCTCCCGGTGTGGGTGTCGGACCCTTTTCCGACACCCGTGTGAGCGGTATAAAGGTGGGATTCATTGACGAGACCCAGACGACCGTCAAGGTGGATATTCTGCTTAAAGCAGATCTGCCTTATATTGTGGAGGAAAAACCGGGCCGTTTGGGTATCGTTATTAAAGGCCGTCAGGCCTCTTTTGAGCAGACGGCAAAAGACCGACCTGTTGTATATGAACCCAGACGGGGCTTGAACGCGGCTGCGGTGCTGCCTGAAGATGTTTCCATCCCTGAGACAACAGCGCATTTGACCCATATTGAATTTGATAACAACGATCTTGGTCAGTCTGATATTCAGATTTTAACGGATCATCCGGTTCGATACGAAACAATTCAGAACCGCAATGATTCCTTCGGGCTGATATTGTATAATACAATGGTGCCCCTTCACCACCAGCGTCCCCTTGTGACCCGTTATTTTAATTCTGTCGTGGAACAGGTCATGCCTCGGCCAAATCCATCAAATCCCAATGATGCATTGGTGGATATCAAGGTTAGGGAAAAAGTGCCGTTTCAGGTGGTTCAAACCACAAAAGGTATTCACATTACCTTTGACGAATCCGCCGTTTCTACGCATGAGTTTGACACCGCCAAAGTAAGTTTGAGTGCCGGGCAAGATTCCCATGTCGGATTTAAAAAACCGGATCAAGTGGGATCAACGGATCAAGAAAAAGAACCTTCCCCGGACCAGGATCCCTTGTTAAATCCTGCCTCGGTCCGGTATACCGGCGAGAAAATTAAACTGGATTTTTATGAAACAGATATTAAAAATGTTTTTAGGATATTAAAAAGTGTGGCTGGCGTGAACTTTGCCATTGATAAGGATGTGCAGGGTAAGGTCACACTGAGCCTTCAGGATCCGGTGCCCTGGGATCAGATCCTTGATCTTATCTTGAAAATGAATAGCCTTGGTAAAAAAATGGAGGGCAATGTTATTCGCATTGCCACCACATCAACCCTTGCCAGGGAGGAAACTGAACGACAGGAAGCCATTGCTGCCCGGCAGAAATCCGAAGAACAGAAAAAAGCCCTGGAACCCCTTGTCACCGAATATATCCCTGTCAATTATTCAGATGCAAGGGCTGATATCGAACCCCATGTATCCCAAATTTTGACCCCGAATCGAGGTAAGATTTCAGTGGATACCCGTACAAATATGCTGATCATTACAGATACCCAGGCCCAAATCGCCCAGGCCAATGAGCTTATTTACCGTCTGGATACGGTGACACCTCAGATCATGATTGAAGCTAAGGTGGTTGAGGTAACCAAGGAGTTTTCCAGAAGTTTCGGGATCAACTGGAATCTGTCCAATGCGTCTGATGTGACATCGGACTTTGTGGATGATTATTCTGTGTCTGTTAACGGGTCAACTGTGGGTGTTTCCGGTGATTTTTCTTTTTTTCGGCTGTTCGGGTCTTCTGTCTCCGCACTGAATGCAAAGCTTGAAGCCTCCGAGGAACAGGGAGATGTCAGGATCGTATCCTCCCCACGAATTCTGACTCTGGACAACAAAAAGGCTATGATCAAACAGGGTCAGGAATATGCATACCTTGAGCGTGATGATTCCGGCGGGTCTTCTGTGGCGTATAAAGATATTGATTTGTTACTTGAAGTAACTCCTCATGTTACGCCGGACAATAGAATTTCCATGACCGTGCGGTTGACCAAAAATGATGTTGCTAGTATCAGTTCTGATGGTGTCCCAACCCTGGCGACAAATGAGGCGGAAACAGAGCTATTAGTCAATAATAACGATACGGTTGTTATCGGCGGTGTGGTCAAAAGGATCCAGAGTCAGGACACCGATGGTATTCCTTTTCTGGCCGGTGTTCCGGGGTTAGGTTATCTTTTTGGTTCAAAAGCCAAGGTTGACGATCGAAATGAACTGCTTATTTTTTTGACGCCTTCCATTGTCCAGCTTGAGCAGAAAAGGCATATTGTGCAATAGTGCTTTTTTAGCCCCCAAGTTCCGCATGGTTGCTGGGCACATTCATAAAAAATATTTGTGTGACCTATGCATCTTTTTTTACTTTTGTTGTGGGTTGAGTCTGGGTGTCGATAGACCGGCTCATCCCATAGCTGTTATAAAAATCGAGTGACTTCATTATCATGATTCCCATACAGAAATTTAAAGATATTGTTGGAGATGCGTTTGTATTTACCGATGAGGCGACGATTCATCGGTATTCCCGGGCTACACTACCCAAGGGAACGACGCCTGCGGCTGTTTTAAAACCTGTGAACAGCGGTGAAGTAACGGATATTATAAAAACGGCAAAAGAATATCATGTCAGTATTTATCCGGTGAGTCGGGGATGTAACTGGGGGTACGGATCAGCCTGTGCTGTGGGAGATGGGCAGGTGATCCTGGATCTGTCCCGGATGAATCGGATTATCCATGTGGATGAGACCCTGGCATATGCCGTGATCGAACCCGGGGTGACACAGATTCAGCTTGTGTCTTATTTAAAAGAGAATAATTTGGCCTTGTGGCTGGACTGCAGCGGATCGGGACCTGACGCCAGCATCCTGGGTAACACGGTGGAGAGGGGGTTCGGGCATACGCCCTACGGCGATCATTTTCTGCATTCCTGCGGTATGGAGGTTGTTCTGGGGGACGGGCGGATGCTCAAAACAGGGTATGGGCATTATGATAATGCGCAATCCACCCATGTATTTAAATACGGTATCGGGCCGTATCTGGATGGGTTGTTTACCCAGTCCAACTTCGGTGTCGTAACTCGGTTGGGGATCTGGTTGATGCCTGCGCCGGAATGCCTGAATATGTTTTATTGTAACGTGCCCCGGGAAAAAGATCTGGCAGCAGTGGTGGATGCGCTGCGTCCGCTGAAATTGAGTGGACAGGTCCAAAGTTTGATTCATATCGGCAATGATCTTAGGGTCTTTTCCTCATTCAATCAATACCCTTGGGAAAAGGCCGGGAACAGGACGCCGTTGAACGATGATCTGCGGGAGCACTTCTGCAAAAAAGGTGGATTCGGGGCCTGGAATGTCAGCGGAGCCATATATGGCAGTCGGGCGCAGGTGCGGATGACGCGAAAGGCGTTGAAAAAGGCGCTAAAATCGCTGGGGAGGGTCCGTTTTGTTGGAGACATGAGCCTGAGTGTCATAAATTGTCTGTCAAGGCTGTTTGATCGGTTTTCCCTGTTTCCGGACCTGAAAACCATGTCTCAATCGTTGAACAAAGTATTCGGACTGCTCAAAGGAGAGCCCACAGATGCATTTTTATTTGGTACGCTGTGGCGGGTCAAAACGGCGGTTGATCCCGGAACCATAGCTGATCCTCTTGATTTTAACGCCGGCATGATGTGGATCGCCCCGATCATGCCCATGACCGGGGAGACGGCAGAGCATTTGATTCAATTGGTGAACCCGGTGTTTGAAAAATATGGTTTTGAGCCCTTGATCACTGTGTCTCTGATCACGGAGCGGGCCATGGTCAGCGTTATTACAATTGCCTATGATAAGGATAATCCAGGGGAATGCATAAGGGCACAGGAATGTTATGATGCTTTTTTCAGTCTGATCATGTCCCAGGGATATGTGCCGTATCGAACCAACATCCATACCATGAAAAAACTGGCAGACCGATCCCAAACCTTTTGGGAGATAACAAAAGAGATCAAATCGGTATTGGATCCTGAGGGAATCATCGCCCCTGGAAGATATCAACCCTTTGATAAGGTGTGAAAGCGTACCGGCTTTTACTGCAGTTCAAACAGACGCTGTTCTGCCTTGTGGTAAATACTTGAATTTTCAGGGGCCAGCTGTTTGGTCACCTGCCAGGCCTTGATGGCCTGTCGGGTCCGGCCGCATGCTTCGTACGCCTGGGCAAGGTCCTTATGGAATATGACAGTGCCCGGGGCTCTTTTTATATTTTTATCCAGATACGTTATGGCCCTGTCTGTCTGGCCGGTTCGTATGTATAGCTGGGCGAGCCCATGGATAGCCGGAATAAATCCGGGCACTTCTCTTAATGCTTTAAGGAAGTATTTCTGGGCAACAGGGTAGTTGTGCTGTGCCAGCTGTGCCCATCCAATATTGGTTAATGGGTAATGAGGGGTGGGGTAGGTGATCTCTTCAAGAACCATGTTGAATGTCTTTATGGCAATATCCGGTTTATCATCCCGAAGGTAGGCTGCACCAAGATTGTTCAGGGCCTCGGTGTAATCAGGCTTGAGTGACAGGGCTTTGTTAAAGGCCTTGATAGCCATATCATTTCTTTCTTTTCCCATGTAGGCCAGTCCCAGGCTGTTTTTAATATATGGATCATCCTGCGCCATTTTTTCTGCTTCAAGCAGTTTGTTCAATGCCGCTGTGTAGTTCCCCTGGGCTTGGAATACATCGCCCTCCTTTTTAATAGCCTGGGCAATTTTGTTTTGTTTTTGGGTCTGTACCGCTGAGGTGCATGATGTCATGACAGGACAGATACAAACACAAATATAAATCAGGCTAAACAGTTTTATTTTCATTGGTCTGGTTCCTTATTTAAGCATAATCACATCAATTTTTTCGTTTTCCAGAAAGGTCGTTGCACTTTTGAAAAGAGGTGTCCTGGTCAAAAAAAGTTTTTCCATTCCTTTTTCCGCGTAAACCCCCGGGATATTGTTTACTTTCCGGTCTACATTAAATGCTGGGTCTTTCCATACCTGATACCCAAGCCGGGAGAAAAGGCGGATACATATATCTTCAAAGGTGAGATCCGAAGGCAGGGCCAGTATTCGGTATCCCTGGCTTTTTAAGGCGTCAAGGGCACTGCCGTAAACGCTTCCCGAATTGATTAATATATCAGGGGCGTGGTCATGGGTGATTCTGCCCAAGGGGACAGTCATCTGTACTTTGTTAAAAGATACGGGGAAAAAGACCTGGGGGTTATAGGCGTAGGGTGTGTCGGCCAGGAGAATACGGATCAATGATTCCTGGGATTCGGGCACATCCTTCATGGTCTGTGTGTTGAACGCTTCATTGGCACTGAGGATATCACTGAATTTTTTAAATTCTATATTCTTCCAATGGGCTTTCATGGCAGCAACAAGATCAGTATCCATCATGACCGCTTCAGTGGCCTCGGGTCCAAGCAGCACGGTTTTTTTTCCTGTTTCGTCACTGATGACCGGTGTTATTGATAAGTCTATGGATTGAGGCTTGCTACCTTGGCTGCCGGGTGGGAAAAATAGTGTCCCCTGGTGCATGAGGCGACCCTGAATAAGCTGGGTGTAGCGTTTTAGGTGTGCCAATTGCGCCATGGAAATAGGTTTTGACGTATGGGAGGCTGTTGGTTTTTCTTCACGCGTGATACCTGCCGGCGGCGTTTCTTTTTTTCCCATGGCAATGAAATTGTTGAACCAGGGCTGGGAAAGAATTGAAGGATCAGGGATTATAATGCTTGCCCCCTGATAGATATAGTTGATGTTTTTAATGTCCTGATTCAGGTGAAGTACGGCTTGCTCCCCTACCTTGGACACATTGCCCCTTGATGTTAAAAATTCTTTGGAAAGCAGTTCAGATATGGTGTCCCCGGCTTTGACTTCGTGTTTGTGAGTGTGCCGGGATACGGTGTCGGGTGTAATTTGTGTGGAAAACGCCAGCACCGGTACCTCCACAATGCCGTTGTTGTCCTGTTCGTAGGCGCTTTTATCAACCTCTTTAAGGGGTATCAGAATCCGGCTGCCGGGAGAAATGGCATCAATGTTGCCGATTTTGGGATTGATATGTTTAAATATTTTTAAAAACAGCGGGAAGTCCGATGCGGATATTTCTCCTTTCTGACGAAAAATTTTATACAGCCATTCATTCTTTTGGACCAGGTAGGGTTCGCACAGGTAAACCCGATCATCGTAGGTGAACAGGGAATATTTTTTAAAACTGGTTTTCACCCCCGTTGCTGAAAAAGAGGCGCAAGGGGTGAAAAAAACCAGTATCACCGGGATAACAAAACGTCTTATTATGATGGCCCGGAAAGAAGACATAATAAATCAAAGCCCTAAACGGGCAGCGATTTTTTGGGAAACATCTTTTACGAATTTCTGGAACTGGGATGACCCAAGGGGTTTTTCCTGGGACGGAATTAATTCAGGATCATCGGGTGAAACAAAATCCGGTAAATTAATAAACCGGCTGTCAGATGAAATGCCGTAGGCGTCAGCCAGTTCACCCTTAAAATACAGGTCCTGGAAACCTGAGAATTTAATGGCATGTGCCGTGGCATCCAGAATCACGGTTTCGCTATCATCCACAAGGTTTGATGCTTTTGCCTGGACCATTCCTGCAAGACACTCACCACCCTGGGTGCAGGTGATATGCCCGTTCTGGTTGGCCGTAAGCTGCCAGTCCATGATCTGTTGCTCTTTTACCTGGACCACAAAAACATTTCTGTGACCGCTGGCTGCATCATATTTCCGGGCGATCTGGATCACCCGGGGCATGGATACGGGATTTCCGATCATGGCTGCCTGGGCAACACTTGGCTGGGTCTGGACCGGCGTAAATTCACGCTTGCCCTCATCGGGTTCAAGATAGTATTTGTATACCGGATCTGCATGTTCGGACTGAACTCCGATGATCTTTGGCAGTTTATTGATGATGCCGATGTCGTAAAATTTTAAGAAGCCGTTCATGACCGCTGAAATATTACCGGCATTACCAATGGGCACCATGACCACTTTTTTATCCATATCCCAGTCAAAATCCTGGGCAATTTCATAGGAGTAAGACTCCTGTCCCAGTATCCGCCAGGCATTTTTGGAGTTGAGCAGTGCCACAGGATAACTTGAGGACAGGTGCTCCACAACTTTCATGCAGTCGTCAAAAACCCCTGGGATTTCAAACACCCTGGCACCGCTTCCCAAGGGCTGGGCCAGCTGGGCGGATGTGACTTTTTTATGGGGCAAAAGTACGGCTGATTTTACTTGGGAGCCCAGATAAGACGCATAAAGGGCTGCCGATGCCGAGGTGTCACCGGTGGAGGCGCATACCGCGATCACCTTGGATACCAGTCCCTGGTCAATAAGATATTTTATGCTGGACAGGGCAGATGCCATGCCCCTGTCTTTAAATGAGGCGGAGGGATTTTGACCGTCGTTTTTATAATAGAATTTTACCCCGGTTTCTTCCTGGAGCCTGGCGTTGGCCTCCACCATGGGGGTATGACCTTCGCCCAGATAGATGATGGACTCAAGGGGGATGCTGGGGCCGATGAATTCGTGGTACCGGTAAATCCCTTTAAGGGCAGGGACCTTAAGCATTTTGCGGTAATCAAAGATTCTTTGCCAGGTTTCGCCTGAAATGGCCTTGAGCTGATCTTTGTTTCGGTCATGGATCAGCAATACCTGGTTGCACGCCGGGCATACGTATAAAAGTTTTTCAATGCCGTATTCGGCACCGCAGCCAAGGCATTTATAGTACATTTCCCCCTTGGGAGAGGGGATGATATGGGGTCTGATATCTTCTGGAAACAGATCAAGATTCGTGTTCAATTACTTCTAAGCCTCCCATGTACGGTACCAATGCCTTGGGCACTTTGACGGTTCCGTCTTCCATTTGATAGTTTTCAAGAATTGCTGCAAAGGTCCTGCCCACGGCCAGTCCGGACCCGTTCAGGGTGTGGCAGAACTCAGGTTTTTTAGCGTTTTCCCGTCTGAATCGGATGTTTGCCCGTCTGGCCTGGAAATCAAGACAGTTTGAACATGAGGATATCTCTCTGTATTTATCCTGGCCGGGCATCCACACTTCAATGTCATAGGTTTTCGTGGCGGAAAATCCCAGGTCCCCGGTGCACAGGGTGACCACCTGATAAGGCAGGTCCAGTCGCTGGAGAATGTCCTCTGCATTGGCCAGCAATGATTCAAGCTCATCAAATGAGGTCTCCGGTGGGGTGATTTTAACCATTTCCACTTTGTTGAACTGGTGCTGGCGGATTAACCCTTTGGTGTCTTTGCCGTAGGAGCCTGCTTCGGACCTGAAACAGGGGGTAAATGCCGTGAATTTCATGGGCAGCTTGGATTCATCCAGGATTTTTCCGGCCGGGATGTTGGTCATGGGCACTTCTGATGTGGGAATCAGGTAGTAATCCCAGCCCTCAATTTTAAAGAGATCTTCTTCAAATTTGGGTAACTGGCCTGTGCCGGTCATGGTTTCCTTATTTACGATAAACGGCGGTAAAACTTCTTTGTACCCATGCTCTGCGGTGTGAATATCCAGCATGAAATTAATTAAAGCCCGCTCTAAACGCGCGCCTGCACCCATATACAAAGGAAATCTGGAGCCAGCAAGTTTTGCTGCACACTTAAGGTCGAGAATGCCCAAGTCTTCGGCGATGTCAGCGTGATCCTTGATCTGAAAATCAAAGGACCGGGGGGAACCCCATGTCTTTTCATGCCGATTTTCAGTGTCATCCTCGCCCATGGGGACATCGTCATGGGGCAGGTTGGGAATATGAATAAGGAACGCCTTGATCCAGGCCTCCAGTTCATTGAGTGTTTTGTCCATTTCCTTAATTTGCTCAGAAACGCCTTTCATCTTATCTATACTCGGCTGGGCGTCCTGGCCGGATTTCTTCATTTTGGCTATTTCATCAGAAACAGTATTTCTTAGATGGCGTAACTCTTCAATATCAACTAAAAGGGCTTTTCTTTTTTCCTCATTCTCAAGAAATGGGGAAAAATCAATGTTTGCCCGACGTTTTTTCATGCCCTGGACAACAGTATCCAGGTCGTTTTTAATCAATTTTAGATCAAGCATGTTTGATTTTTGTCCTGCATGATTATAGGGTTGAAGGGTGGCTGTTTATAATATTTTCACAATTATATTCAGATAACACGGGCTATGTAAACAGTCAATGATTATTGCCGGTTGACAATTGCCTGACAGTGTATAATATTTCTCAAAAATTTACTGTGTAATAATCTAAGGAATGCGATTATGGATGAAGCTAAAAGCGGTAAGAACAGTGTATTAAGCCAGGTGGCTGAGCGTATGGACGCCTTGTCCCCGGAACAGATTGAAGAAAAATACAATATTATTGAAAATAAATTGTTTGAATTTGCAAATTTTTTAGAATCCCATCAGGTGTTCCTGTACTCGCCCGGAAGTAAGGAAATTCCTACTGAAAAGATCATCCGAAAAGCCATGGAAATCGAGAAAAGTATTATTCTGCCGGTATTTACGGATGTTAAGAATACTTTTCTTTTGTACAAGATCAGTCATTTTGACAAGGACCTGGTAACCAACGCCCATGATATGCTTGAGCCTAATCCGGAGCGGTGCAAGAAAATAGCCTTGGATGATGTGGATATTGCTATTATCCCGGGCCTGGCCTTTGATGACAAGGGTGGACGCATGGGGTTCGGGAACAACTACTATTCAAAGCTGATTACAAAATTACCTGAAACCTGCCGTAAGGTAGCTTTGGCGTATGAAGAGCAGATTGTTGACCAGATTCAGATGGAATCAAGAAAATATACGGTGGATATTATTATTACCGATACCCGGGTAATTTATAAAATATAGTAACACGGAAGGCAGGCATTAAGGGACTCGGAAAAAAGATGCCACAGATTTTGCCCCCAATTTTTTTTGTGAGTCCTTAAATTAAGTGTCTGAACGAAAATCTGGAAATTTTGTCGAATACAAGGCGGATGGGAATTTTAACCGCAGGCATATATTGAATATTTCGTGGATTAAGGTTTTCGCCCAACGAAGTAATCGGCAAAATTTACGGTTTTCGCTCGCGCACTACATATTACCAAGCGCACACCTGAATGCCTTCAGGTCTTCGGTTTTTCCCATGACAATCAGTGTGTCGCGGGGGTGGATAATGGTTTCAAAATGGGGGGCAAACACCATGTGGTCTGATTTTTCTTTGATTGCGATGATGATCAGGTTGTAATTTTGCCGAATACCGGAATCCTTAAGTGGTTTGCCCGCATAATCCGATGTTTCCGGTACAAAAGCTTCTTCAATCTGTATGGCATCGCTTTCCCGGGACAGTGCTGTGTTCAGAAAACTGGAAACCGTAGGGCGCAACAGTTTCAATCCCATGGAAACCCCACCGATATCATAGGGGGATTCCACCTGGTTGGCACCGGCCGCATAGAACTTTTTTTTCACCATTGGGCTTGCTGCCCGGGCCATAATATAGATGTCAGGGTTGAGTTGTCTGGCGGTGAGTACCAGGAACACATTCGCCGTATCCGTTGCAAGGACTGCCACCAGGGCCCTTGCCCGTTTGATTCCGGCTTTTTCCAGGACGTCCTCGTTTCCGGCATCTCCGATGATATAGTGAATTTTATCTTTTTCCAGGATCTCTTTAAGCTCTTCACTTTGTTCCACGACAACGATGTCCTGGGTATCTTCGCCCACGAACTTGCACAGCACCCTGCCGATGCGACCGTATCCGCAGACAATGTAATGATCTTTCATTTTTTTTATTTTGTTGTTCAAGCGCTGTCTCCCCAGCATGTTTTTAATTTCACCATCCACCACCGAACTGATGAAAACGCCGCATAGATACAGAAAGTATCCTACGCCTGTAAATATCATAAAAATGGTGAACAATCGTCCATTTCTCGATAAATCATGGATTTCCGAAAAACCCACCGTGCTCAGGGTAATGGCCGTCATATATGCGGAATCTAAAAGGCCCCAACCTTCAATGACCATGTACCCGACCGTGCCGAGTATAAAAAATAGGACCGCGATAAATACGGTTATTTTCATTTTCAACGTTTTATCCATGGCATTTTATTTACTTTTAGTGACGTCCAAATGCAAGGGAAAGATGAAAGACGGCTAATTACCATAACGGCTTGGATTGCGGGCTTTAAACTCGTTTTCTAATGCTTGACGGCCCCGGCGGTTGCTGATATTAAAAGACCATGACCGACGAACCCACAAAATTTTCGCGCTGGCGCAGGGATATGGTGGAGAAACAGATTATTGCCAGGGGGATAAGCGATCCTTTGGTAATCCAGGCCATGATCCAAGTGCCCCGCCATCTTTTTGTTAGTGAAGCCCTGGTGGACAGCGCCTATGGGGATTTTCCGCTTCCCATCGGTGAGGGTCAGACCATTTCCCAGCCTTTTATCATTGCCGAAATGACACAGGGCCTGACCCTGACAGGCCAGGAACGTGTCCTTGAGATCGGCACGGGTTCCGGTTACCAGGCTGCCGTGCTGTCCCGTATTGTCTACAGGGTGTATACCATTGAACGGAACAATACCCTATATCTGCAGACCCGGAAATTGTTTGACCGCCTGAAATATCATAATATCGTAACCCGCTATTCCGACGGCACCCAGGGCTGGAAAGCTGAAAGTCCCTTTGATGCCATCATTGTTACGGCCGGGGGCAATCGGGTTCCTGAACCTTTAGTTAACCAGCTTATAGAGGGTGGGCGACTGATCATGCCCGTGGGGGGGCTGCACTCCCAGGAGCTTTTACGTATTGAAAAAACCAGCACCGGCATTAGGACTGTCAATTTGGGTGGTTGTCGTTTTGTCAAGCTGATCGGCGAACACGGGTGGCCAGCGTAAGTGTTTGGACGCAAAAGCCCCCATCTGCAAGGTGCAGAGGGGGCATTTTGCGTTCAAACACGTTACTGCTCAGGCTCTATTGACGCTTGGCATCTGATTAACTCACCTGAATATGTATTGAGGTAAATTTCCATGTCATTTTTTTCTTCTGCTACTTCGGCAACCATAAAAGAGTTGCTCATGGGGTTTTGCCTGGGCGTTGCCAATATCATCCCGGGGGTTTCCGGTGGGACTTTTCTGCTGGTCTTCGGGATATATGAACGGGTCTTTTTAATTCTGAACCAGATCAATAAATCCTTTGTCCTGAAGAGCCTTGAACTTGTCCGTTCCTGTTTCAGGCAACCGGTCCATGGGCTTAAAAATGTTTATGCATTTTCCAGGGAGACCCGTTTTTTTTTCCTGTTTAAACTTGCGGCCGGAGCCGCCGTAGCCATTTTTGCCTTGTCCAGTCTGATGAAATACCTTTTGCTTCACCATTTTTGTGTAACCTATTCACTTTTTTTCGGACTGATTTTGGTTTCTATCATTATTCCGGTGAAGATGCTTAAGCGTTTTGATACCTGGGCTGTGCTTTGCCTTCTGGCCGGAATTGGCATTACTGTGTGGGTATCAGCCATGGTGAATCCCTATGACAAGATCAAGATGAAGTCCGATCATCTTGCCCGAACCTTGCAGACCCAAGGCACTTTTGCGGAAGGTCAGGGGGGGGCTGTACCTGAATCGGGGAAAACCGTTTCAACGGTCCAAGGTTATTCTTCCGGAGATTATCTGTATATTGCACTTTGCGGTGCCCTCGCCATTTCCGCTACTGTGCTGCCGGGGGTCAGCGGCTCCCTTGTACTGATTTTAATGGGCACCTATTTTGACGTTATTTCAGCTATTTCCGAATTAACGTTTTTTCATTTGGAAACGTTTATTTTTTTGGGGATATTCGGCCTGGGGGTCATCTTCGGCGGCCTTTTGTTTGCCCGGCTGGTCAGCTTTGTCCTTTTTCGGTGGTATAATGCCACCATGGGCTTTTTAGGCGGGCTGATGGCAGGCTCGTTATACGCTTTGTGGCCCTTTAAAAAGACCGTGTTCATGGCGCAGCAATATGTGAAACAGGCCGGGGAAGTCATCTGCCTTGAAAATGTGGCAATTCAGACCAATATCAATGTTCTTCCCACCCAAGATGATCCGGTGATCGCAGCTGTTGTTTTCTTTATCCTTGGCTGTATGATCATGATGCTTTTTGTCGGAAAAGAGGCAGCCGCTTCGGCCGCAGGGCGGTAACTTTCTAACATTTCACCATTGTTTTCGGAAACACGATCCATGATGACCCACGATGATTTTTTAAAAATAGAACAACAGTTTTACGCGTATACTCGGCCCTTTGTGGACAGGGCCAAAGATTCCTACCCTTTTGTGCTTAAGCAGGAACATACTGCCCGGGTCTGCCGGGCCATGAAAATGCTTTGTGCATCCCTTGATCTTGATGGCCCGAAAACTGCGAGGGCCTGCGCTGCTGCCATGGTTCATGATATGGGGCGGTTTCCTCAGTTTGCGGTCTTTCATACCTATTCCGATGCCCGTTCCAAGAACCATGCAGCCTTAGGGTGCCGGGAAATAGTGAACAGCAACATTCTTTCCCATTTATCCGTTACAGACAAGCAGTTGATTCTGCGGGCCGTGGCCCTGCATAATCGTCCCCGACTTTCCGGGAAGTTCGGGGGTGATTTAAGCCTTTTGGCCCGCCTGCTCAGGGATGCGGACAAGATTGATGTTTTCAATGTAATGAAAAACCATTATCTGAATCCGGATTCAAGCCGCGGTTTTATTACATATAATTTGCACGATGACGGCAAAATACCGGAAGCGGCTGCCCATACACTTCTTGAAGCCCGGCAGAACGACCTAAGCTATGTCAACACGCTCAATAATATGAGGGTTTTTCAGGCCGGAATGGTTTATGATTTAAATTTTCCTGCCGCTGCCGCTGCTATCCTGGATCTGGAAGTCATTCCTGTCCTGTTGGGCGGTATTCCATCCTCACATTTGATTACCAGGCTGGAGCAGGCGCTTTTGGAACATTTGAAATCTCTTGCCGCACAAAAGTAATGGCTATTTGCTAAGAACGCCGGTTAACTCCTTCTGGTTGAACCGATAGACGGAATTACAGTGATGACATCGAAGCTCCAATGGAAAAGGACCGTTTGCCAGGATATCGGTATGGTCTTCTTTGGGTAGGCTTTTAAGGTGACCTGCCATTCGCTCCTTTGAGCAGCGGCAGTAAAATTCCACACGGGAACTGTCCAGAAACCGAGGTGACAGGTCCGAAAAACCGGCCTCAATGATGGATTCCGGTGTCTGATTCCGGGCAAAACGGTTGCCTAAATCGTTGATTTTCCGGAGCATGGTTTCGGCCCGGGCAACGTTGTCGGGTTGGGCACCCGGCAGCGCCTGTAGAAATATGCCACCGGCACCGGTAATGTTTTCATTTTCATCAAAGGTTACGCTTAGGCTGAATCCGGAAGGCGTCTGTTCCGAGGTCAGAAAGTATTCGGCCAGATCTTCGGCAATGGAGCCGTGGACCAGAGCAATCTGACCGGTATAGGGGCGGTTTGTGTCCTCTATGTACCTGGTCACCGACAAAAAACCGGCCCCATAAAGGGTGGACAGCCATTTGATTTTTTCCGGATTTTTTATTTCAATGGGGTTGGCCTTTAAATATCCGCGGATCTCCCCGAATGCATTGGCCTCCACATCAAGACCTTTTATGGGGCCGGAACATTGGATATTCATTGCAATCCGGTCCCGGCCTTTCAGGGGGGCGCTCATCAGGACAGCGGCAATGTATGCCTGGCCGAGAACCAACGTCTCCAAAGGCCCCAGATCATGGTTTGCCTGCATCTCTTTGATCATCCGGGTGGCATGTACCACTACCCCTTTGATCTGGTCATCCGCCATTAAAAAACGGTACAGCCGTTCTTTGGCCGAGGCCTGGAACTGGGCTTTTACATCATGGTCAAATACATCTTTTTTTATCATTTTTTGATTCCCAAAAGTAATTTTACCAGATTATTATAAGACTTGATTTGTAAATGTAAACCACTGGGAATACCAGGGTACTTGCATGTAACAATCAGGTTGGTGAGGCATGTTTTTGTTCGATATGGGTAAACAGCTCGAAGGGACGTAATTCGTCATAAATTGAGGGTTGCTATTTGTTTAAAAATCGCGCTATTGTTCCTTTATCATCAATATTCATTCATTTTTTATAAACGACCACGGGCCGTCCCTGGTCTATCAGCACCCAGGCTTCGGCCCACAACAAATATAGAAAACTGTGTAACCTACGCAAATATTTTTATTTTCGTTGTGGGCTGAACCGGGGTGAAGAACCAAATCAACCCATAACTGTTATATACTAAATATTTCATATCAAAGGAGGTGATAAAATAATTTTAAAAAACGAACATATATTTTTTTGAAATCAAGTCACGTTGCGTTTTGTTGATTTTTCTAATGACAATCAGCGTCAAGAAGTTGATGAACAGTATGAAAGGAGTCCGTTATGAAAAAAATTATTTTGACTATCAGTGCTATTTCTACGTGTGCTATCATTGTTGCCGTTGCATTTGCTCAAATGCCATCCCCTGACCCGGATGCGCTCTGGACACACATCACTAAAGAATCTCCTTATACAAAATGGTCTTTTTGGCCGGATCACCAGGGTATGCAACCCGGACGTGCGCCCCATGGTCCTTTGCATAAAGTATATGTAAATGACCGGGCGTTAGAATCAACGCAGCCGCCTGTCCAATATGGTTCCATCGCCGTAAAAGAAAACTACGGCAAGGATAAACAACTCAAAGCGATCACTGTAATGTATAAAGTAGCCGATTATAATCCGGATGCGGGGGATTGGTTTTGGGCGAAATATTCACCTGATGGCAAGGCTGACAAATTCGGGAAGCCAACGGGGTGTGTCGGATGTCATGGCACCAGGGCAAAAAATGATTTTATCCTTGTCCATGAGTTTAAATAAAAATTGACTCTCAGGTCCATTGTCAAAATAAAATAGTCCATCAGCTTGTCTTTTAACCTGCTCTCTGTGTTGCGATAACGGATACATATTTTAATATGCTTGTATTGGCATGTCTTGATGGTGACTTGAAATCCGGCGCATCTGTGGCAGATTTAATTGTGACCATGGGCCTTATTTTTCTCATTCAAATTCGTATGTTTTCATTGAGGCACTTCAATTATCGATCTTGTGGAAGAAATTAAAGCTGTCACTACATAAGTTTATGGGAGATTGAATTAATGCTTTATATTCACCCGGTACTTCAATTTACGGGCATTTTATTTGCGCTTTTTGTTTTCAAGCTGGGAATCGCAAGATTCCGAATGATCCACTTAAAACAAAAGATGCGTTTTAACTGGAAACAGCATGTTCGTTTTGGCATTAGCGCAACAATAATCTGGTTGACAGGTATTTTCGGCGGATTATATATTGTGAAAACAAGCTGGTATAGCTTCATGATTACCGGATTGCATGCACAAATTGGATTGCTGATGATACCATTTATTATTTTTGCTCTCGTAACTGGTATTTATATGGATAAAAATAAAAAAAAACGAACTGTTCTCCCGCTTGTTCATGGCGTATTCAACACAGTTATGTTAATTCTTGCATTCGTGCAGATTTATACAGGAATTGCCGTTTATCGGACATATATATTAGGGCTTTAGGCCCATGGTAAAAGAATGCCGGGGATATCTATGATGCTTGTTTCCAACCGGCAATCAACTTGTTTGGCATCATAATCAATAGAAAAAGGAGAAATGTATGAATAAGTATGGCGCAGAGTTTTTTGGCACATTCTGGTTGGTTCTCGGTGGCTGTGGTAGCGCCGTTTTAGCGGCTGCTTTTCCAGATGTTGGTATCGGACTGCTTGGCGTATCACTGGCATTTGGCCTCACTGTCCTTACGATGGCCTTCGCCATTGGACATATATCAGGCTGCCATCTGAATCCGGCGGTTTCGTTTGGTCTTTGGGCAGGTGGACGTTTTCCGGCAAAAGAACTGTTGCCCTATATTATTGCCCAGGTATTGGGCGGCATTGTCGCAGGGGGGATTTTGTATCTGATTGCCAGTGGTAAGGCAGGGTTTGATCTTTCCGCAGGGTTTGCTTCCAATGGCTACGGTGCCCATTCACCGGGTGGGTATAGTTTGTTCGCTGCATTGATCACTGAAGTGGTGATGACCATGATGTTTCTTGTGGTCATTCTTGGTGCCACAGACACACGGGCACCACAAGGTTTTGCGCCTATTGCAATTGGCTTGTGCCTGACGCTCATCCATTTAATCAGCATCCCGGTAACAAATACTTCCGTGAATCCTGCGCGCAGTACTGGTGTCGCGCTCTTTGCAGGCGATTGGGCGATTGCGCAGTTGTGGCTTTTCTGGGTGGCCCCGATTATTGGCGGTATACTTGGCGCTTTCGTCTATCGTTTTATCGGCAGTGAGAAGCAATAACAGTAAAATTGCCTGATACTCTGCCGTCAGGGTGCATAACATGCCGTATGCCCCGCAACAGCTTGTTGGGAACAGCATCAGCTAAAGTCGTCCCGGGCCTGGTCCAGGCGTTTGTACTGAACCGCCTCAAGAACATGGGATTTAAGTATATCTGGGGCGTCTGCCAGATCAGCGATGGTTCTGGCAATTTTTAATATGGAGGCATAGGCCCGGCCGGACAGGTTAAACTGTTTCATGGCTTGTTCAACCACCCGGCGGCTTTGGGTATCCAAGGGACAAAATTGCTGCAAAAGCTTTGGACCCATGTCTGCATTGGAAAAACACGTTGTTCCTGCTTTTTTAAACCGTATAGCCTGGATGTCCCGGGCCTTTTCCACCCGTTTTCGGATGGATTTGGACGCCTCCCGGTGGCCGTTAGCCGTCATTTCATTAAAGGACAACCGGGGGACCTCCACAAGGATGTCCATCCTGTCCATGAGTGGACCTGAGATTTTGTTTTTGTACCGCTCTATTTTTGCCGGGGTGCAGGTGCATTCCCTGTCCGGATTGGTGAGGTTGCCGCAGGGGCAGGGATTCATGGCACCCGCCAGCATAAACCGGCATGGATAGGTGGCCTTGGCGTTGGCCCGGGCCAGGGTGATGACGCCCTCTTCAATGGGCTGCCGCAGAACCTCCAGCACGCTTCGTCGGAACTCAGGCAGTTCATCTAAAAACAGAACACCGTTATGGGACAATGTGATTTCCCCGGGCTTGGGCACCGTTCCCCCGCCCACGAGCCCTGCATCGGAAATGGAATGGTGGGGAGATCTGAATGGTCTCGCCCCCAAGGGCTGTCCCGATTCCCGGGAAACGCCCGCAACCGAATAGACCTTGGCGATTTCCATGGCC